>Ga0055543_1000692_pt1 | contig 17340 bp, 23 predicted proteins | sample AraplaCvi_mMF_r2_2_FD_61186 | JGI IMG/M metagenome (GOLD analysis project Ga0055543, IMG submission 61186) | Arabidopsis root microbial communities from North Carolina, USA - plate scrape MF_Cvi_mMF_r2 | ecosystem: Host-associated > Plants > Roots > Endosphere | place: USA: North Carolina | reverse complement strand
CGTCTCCTTTACTCAGCTGATTGCGCATCTCTGCCAATCATGTGGCGCTACGCGGCTCATCCCGCGCAATCCACGATATCCCTGGAGGCGGGCCGCCTCAAGTCAAGCCATTGTGTCTAGAGTTCTTCGAATGATCCGCTGCCTTTTCCGAACTCTAGTGCTGTCGTTCTTTAGCGTTCCCGGCATCGCCCTGGCTGGCTATGACTTGCATATCACGCGAGCCGCTGAATGGACGTTGAGTTCGAAACATCCTATTTCGGAACTTGAGTGGAAGACTGCCGTCGCATCGGATGGCCAACTTCAGATGGATCCGACCGCGACCGCTGAGAATCCTAAGACGCATGAGGTCATTCAGGTTTCAAATCCTTTGATGGCTTCTTGGGTCGATCCGACCTCGAAGGAAAAGCACTACTTCTATTACTTTCGAGGCGAAATCACAGTCAAGAATCCTAGCAAGAACGCAATCGCGAAAATGAAGGCAGTCGCAAAAAAACTTTCAGCGCGGGTTCAAGGTGACGACGGTGAGTGGTATTGACGGAATTCGCTCTAACCTTCAGCTCCAGCGGACGCGCTACAGCGGGCTTTGCCCGCTTACGCACGCCGCTGAGCAATCGCGTTGGTCATCGCTTTGAACATGATGCAGGCTTCAGCTCTTATTTCTGGCACCTGGGCCGCTGGCAAATCCGCCTGCGCGGCTAGTGCCGGCGTTTGGGCCGCTAGCAGTTCTCAGTTTGGTGGCAGGGGCCTGCACACGCGGTTTGCTGGCGTTCGTGCGGGCGCATTCGCGGACACGCTGTCGGCTGCGCCTTCGCGGCTAGTTCACGTGCGTGTCCAACATTTAGCTCAACCGGACGGCTTACGCGCTGCGCGCTCCAGCCGCCGGTTAGCATCACGTTATGCGCCATGACCCCAGACTTCTCGGAAAAGCTGAAGAGAAACCTTGATGCCCTTCGACTCTTTGTTGAGGGTAAGGTTATTGGCTCTTGCAGGCTTGTTCATTATGTGGGCGTTGATCGGCCAAATGCCATCGATGTTCCACTAGTCGAAGTTGAGGCTGAAATTTCCGGCTGTCTTGCCGAAGGATTTCTAGTTGGATGGTTCCTTGCCGAAGATCGGCTTTATGTCTGGGTTCAGGAGCCGGGGTGTCCCGTTCCAGCTTCGGAAAATGTCATTGCTGAAAAGGCCCTTGTTGATGTCGATGCGCTCCTTAAAAATGCGGGCTTCACTAATGGCGCCTAACTTTCAGTTCCAGCGGACGCCTAACGGCGCCGCTGAACAACCACGTTCGGCTTTATGGATCGAATAACTCTAATCTGCCATGGCGTACCTACCTCCGCTGGAGCGGAGGCGGCTATCGACATTACAAAAGAATTTTTGGATCATCGCCCTTGGCAAGCGAATGTTATCTGCGCTTGGGATGGGGAATCTCTGACGTTGCAGGCGGATACCGAAAATGATCCGAAAGGACTTGGCCTTATCGATGAATTTTCGGATTGCATTTCGGCGTACATTGTTGAGGGCTTTGACGGTGGAATCACCGTCTATTCAATAGTGCCGCTGCATGACTAAGCGGCCGAACAGAACAATCAACCGGACGGCTTACGCGCTGCGCGCTCCAGCCGCAGGTTATCGCGAACGTTGAGGCTGTATTTTTATTCCCGAAGTAAACGACCGCCCCGGCTAGCGCGTTGAACCTCCAGGCAATTCATGGAGCTTGCAATGGCGCGCTACAAGGTTGTTGACCGCAGTCCTCGATTTCTCCCCGTCGTCCTCGATGCGCAACTGCTGCCCGGCAGCTTTGAGTTCGCCCTGGACTACCTGATCGACCACGAGCTTGACCTGTCGGCGCTGGACGACCGCTATTGCAACGACGCCAGCGGAGCCCCGGCTTACGATCCGGCGGTTATGCTCAAGATCATCCTCCTAGCCTACAGCCGTGGCATGGTCTCCAGCCGCACCATCGAACGCGCCTGTCGCGAAAATGTCCTGTTCATGGCGATATCCGGCGATAGCGCGCCCCAGTTCACGACGATCGCCAAATTCATCCGAGAGCTAAGCGCCCAGATCGCCGAACTGTTCACCCAAGTCCTGCTCACCTGCGATGCTCAAGGACTGATCGGCCGCCAGATGTTCGCCATCGACGGCGTCAAGCTGCCAAGCAACGCCTCCAAACAACGTAGCGGCACCCACGCCGAGCTAGCGCACAACGCTCAGCGTATGGAGCGAGCTGTCAAAGACATGTTGAAGGCGCATCAAGGGCAGGATGGCCGCGCCACTGCCGATGACGAGGATCAAGCCAGGCAGCGGCGCCGGATAGAAAGCCTGCAAAGCGAAGCACAGCGCATCCGCTCCTTCCTCGCTGCGAAAGCCGAGCGCAAAAGCGATAAGGGCAGCATCCGCAAGAGCAACGTCACGGATAACGACAGCGCCAAAATGGCGACCTCCAAAGGAGTCATTCAAGGCTACACCGCCGTGGCGGCGGTTGATAGTTTGCACCAGGTGATCGTGGCCGCTGCTGCCCATGGATCGGGCAGCGAGCAGAATGCCTTGCTGCCTACCGTGCGCGCCACCGACCCCATCAGAGAAGCGAGAACCGTCATCACCGCCGATGCCGGCTATCACAGCGAAGCCAACCTGCGCGAACTGCACGACGCCGGCATTCCAGCCATGATTGCTGATGGTCTGATGCGGCGCCGTGATGAGCGTTTCAAAGGACAGGAAAAGTACAAGAACAAACCCGACCCACTCTATGACAAGCGCGGAGCGGGCCAGCCCAAACAAGCCAGCCACTTCCGTCCTAGTGATTTCCAACTCGACGAGCGTACCAATACCTGCATCTGTCCGGCCGGCGAACGCCTTTATAGCAGTGGCACGAACTGCACGGTCAACGGCAGGCAGCACCACAAGTTCACGGGGGGCCAAGCAAAGCTGCGTTCCTTGTACGCTGCGGGAGAAGTGCCTGCGCCATCCAGAGCGTACGCAGGTTCGACAGGTGGCGTTCTTCTATAAGGGCCAGGCGTCGCCGCTGACTTACACCCAGCGCATGCGGCAGGTCATCGACACGCCGCGTGGACGTGCCTTATACAGTCAGCGCATGGCGACCGTGGAGCCGGTCTTTGCCAACCTACGATTCAATAAACGGCTTGATCGCTTCACTCTGCGGGGGCAGGTCAAGGTGACCACGCAATGGCAGCTGTACTGCTTGGTGCACAACATCGAGAAGCTCGCGCGAAGCGGATATGCAGTCTGAAAGGGGGGGGAGAAGCCTATTTCCAAGCCTCTTCTTGCCTGAACGGAGGCGTTTGCGGCAAACTGTGGAAATGTTTAAAAAATCAACTGTGCTGAAGCGAAGAATCAAGTCTCGGCGCGCGACTGCGCACCGAATCGGGATTTTTCTACAGCCTCGTTAGGCTCATCGTGGAAACGTCGGAACACATCGAGGTGACGTGCGAGCTCACGTTTTCAGAAAATCTTCGAGCAGCTTGGGATCTCGCGACGGGATCGTTCGCGGATATCGCGTGGATGTGCGCGTTCCCGGTCGCCGGCCTAATTCTAGCCTCGACAATGGTGGGGTCAGATGGTAATGGCAGCCTTTGGGTCTACCTGTTCCTGATCTGGTGCTTCGGGTTCTTGCCCTGTACGTTCCTTTGGAATGCGTTCGGTAGGTATCGTACTGAACGCGCGCTCGGTCCGTACACCTATCGATTCGCTCATGACGGAGTTTATATCGAGACTGCGACAATTGATGTCACTCGTCGATGGCCAGGAGTTGTTCGGGTGCGCAAGAACGGAGTGATGCTCCATGTGTATGCCATGAAGAACAGGGCAGATAGCATTCCATTGCGAGCGCTCCCGCCGGGTGGAGTGGAACTGATACTAAAACTGGCTTCTGCTGGCGGAGTCAAGAAAGTCGAGGGGTAGCCCATGGGGCCGCGCTGTGAAGCCTGATCCCATCATTAAGGCCACTCACCTTCACGTTGAGCGGAGAAAGCGTGGTAGAAAAATACTATGAGTGTTGATGCGTATGTGTTCGGATCTGATCCTGAACCGGTTGTTAGAGCAATTTCAGCCTTAGTTGGTGCAGATTACTCATGCGAATGCATGGAGGACTTTCTGTTCTATCAGTTCGCTCGGTGCAAGCTCGTTGTCAATCCGAGCGAGAGCGGATATTTCTGTTATTCACTAGTGGACTGCGATTTGTGGCAAAGCGATGTGGAGTTTGCTCGCTTTGTGGCAGGTACCACTGGCCGAAGCGTGCGTTGCGACCCTGGAGCGGCGTACCCCGAAGTTCCGCCAAATTCGGACACCTTCCTGCAAATCGAAAATGGAATTGAGTCTCTCTTTGTGTGGGATGTCGATGCCGGTTCCCTTGGACGTTAGGCTGAGTAGTTATGGAACTTCGCTTTGTTTGGTCTGAATTTAATGGTCGGTACTACCCAGGGCTCCTGTGTTCCGAAGAAGGCGAGCGAGCGAACTACCTTCGCAACTTGCTGACTGATGATGGCGGACTTGGACTTGACCTCCACATCCCATGGCTAGACGAGGCGCGAGCCATGTGCGAACGGGCGTTACTCGATAATGCCCGCCATGAGTGCTTTACAACTGAGCTCTTCGCTGCAGATATCTCACAAGAAGGTGTTTGGATATCTGAGATCACTTCAGATCCGTTGGATGGGGTGCGGTATTCTTTATCCGCATTTTTTGGGGTCCTAAACGACTGGATCCCTTACCTGGAGCGTGGTCGCAACATTGAAAAGCCAAATGAAATCTACGTCTCGCATTATTCGGAATAGGGTGAAATGCCCAGCCGCTTACGCCTTTAGGGCTCATCGAGTTTTTTCAACGGCTCGCGCTTCGTTGGCCTGGCATAATTCCAGGCGTTAGGCTTCCTATGGCTACTGATTGGCAAATCGAATACCGTGTCGAACCTTCATTCGAAGAAGGGTTCGTCGTATGCATCGCGAGTGGTCCTGCTCAAGGGGATGACTGCCTCCTGTGGAGTCAACGCGGTCACTGGATCGAACTCTTGCAAATTGGTGAGCTTTGCGGCAAACCTCCTCGAAGAATTCCTTGTGCAGATGGCCATGAGATCCACACCGCGCTTCTGAAAACCAGAATTTCGGTGGCGCCACCGCCGATCGTGGGATTGGATGGTACAACTCACACACTTACTGTTGGCGGCATGCATAGCAGAGCGATATACAAATGGTGGTCATACCTACCAGACGGCTGGTCCGGCTTGGCACCAATCGTTGAAGCGCTTTCGAGCTATGCCATTATTGAACCGTCTGACCCAATTATTCAAATGGACACCTGAAGACGCTGCTTAACGAATACATTCGACTACATGACACAGAATTTCTTTGACCCTGACACTGTAAATGATCGCGAAAGCTTTATGCGATTCGCTGAATGGTTAATCGCGGATCGCAGGATTGGCGACGAAATGGAAAGTTCTGATCCTCAGCGCTATAAATGGGGTGGTGCCAACGGTTGGCAGAATAGAATAGCTCCGTTGCCAGCTTCCTGGATTGCGCGCTTGCGGGTGCTGACGCCCAAAGTGACTGGGGAGCGGGCTCGTCGCCGTCGTGGAAAGACCTCGCAGTATTTCTCTATCTCGGGAAAATTTATGAGTAAGGGCCATTCTATCGCCCAAGTAATCAATCCAGCCGACGCCTTCGGCGACGCTGCCCGCGTACGTTAGGGCCACATGACCATTTCTCTTCGTCCGCAGAACATGTACGGCCATTGGACCCATTGCAATCCGAAGGTGTGTGAGTTCCAGCATGGCTCTACCATGATTTATGTCGAATACAGCCATGAAAAGCCAATGGAACATAGATTGGCCAAGGCTCAAGAAACCATTGACCTGGCATTTGATGAGTCGCATTACGCTCTGGCATTCGCCTCGGAGATATCGGCCAAACGACATCCGGATTTCTGGATGGCGGCAAACCGCATGCCTCTGAAGCAGGAGCCGCTGGCCATCTTCAGCATTCGATACGCCTTGTATAGCGATCTTCCTGTCTACGAAATCTCATGGGATCCATGCTTCGAGACTGATTCGCGGCCAGAGTACTCTGAGCACTGTGCAGAGGAGCCAGTCCACTTATACCTGCCCGATAGCAGCGAATTCATCAACGTCCGGCGCATGGGCGTTCAGCAGTACGAGCACTTGGTCTAATAATGCAATCGAGTCGATGCCGCAGCTCCTTCCGAAAACCTTAATAGTGGTCATGCTTGCTGTTTCAGCTTGGTACTCGCTCAACTTGCTCATCCTCTATTTTCAAGCGGTGACCGGTCGTCTCGTTGGTGCCGGTGCGGCCCAATGGCAGTTCGCATTCTTTTATGCGCCAGTGCCTGCTGTCCTTGGTCTGCTTTGTTTAGCTGTCGCATTCCTGGTGCGGCCGCGCCTTTCCAAGACCTTCGTGCTTGCCTCGTTGCTCGCTGCTGCTTTGCCTGCAGCACTACTAGGGTTGGTGCTGCTACATGCATACTGAACTTGTTCCAGGGGACGGCTATGCCGCAGCCGATCTGTGACCTTAGGAGGCCCATGCGCGACAAAAAACACTTCCTGGCAGTGTCGGTGTCCTATGGAACGCGGCGCGCCCGCCGGACCCAAGTAGAGCTGATGGCAGACATCGAGGGTATACTGCTCCCGGGCGAAGTTGGCGCGATTCTCAAGGCTAAGGAAGCTTTCTTTATCCACCCACTGCGTCCTCGAAATTCCGTCGAACATTGGGCTGCCTAAAACCGTGAATGCCATCGCCATCGAGATTGAACGATTCGTCGACGAACATCAACCTGGTTTCGTTGAGTGCAGTTTGGTTGATGCGCTTGGGTGCTCGCATCATTTCATTGAGAAGATTCCTATTGTCACGACAGTGGACATCTGGTCAGATAGTACCTTTCCGCAGGCTGGATCGATCGCATGCGAGGTCGAGTCGGTGTCAATTGATGCCGAAGGCCGAGCGGTTTCACATGTGAACACGGCGCGACCATGGTCTGTCGAATCGACCGAAGGCGTTACGCGATTTGTTGTCCTATCTTCTCAGGTGGTCCGACAATGACGCAATCGCTCAAAGCTATCCTATGATTTTTCAACGAGAGGCATGCCAGCCAATTCAGTCGCCGTCCATCGAGGTTCTGGGCTTTGAGCTGTCATGCATAAAATCGTCATTCGCTTATTTGGAACGGCAGGAAGGGGCGTATCTCCAGGTCGCCGGAGGGCCAGACCTGTTCCTGCCGGAGCACCGCAACTCGTCAGGCCAGCACCATCGCGCTAAACAAGTGGCTCCTCAGGTCTCCGTTGCGAATGGGTCAATTCTTCAGTTCAGCGGCGGCAATATCTCAATGAGCGCTAACGAATGGTTCGTGAAAGAGCGGGTGCTTGAAGTCTTCTCCGCGTTCATGGAGCAGCGGCAGTGGCCTTCATTTCTTCATTGGCAGCTTCTCCGTGCCGATTTCACGCGAGATTGTTAGTCTCTCTATCAAGAGGAATGCCGCTGGTTGCTAACGCTTTAATCAACATGGCTGCGACGCTTTGTGCTTCAGCCACTGGTTTTTCGACAGATCGGACCTCTCAATGGAATCTCGTTGCGTAGCTGATTTTGTAGGTCCTTGGACGCAGCCCGACCATGATTCGAGCCTGATTGCCCGATGCAGGGGCAATTGGTCGACTCCGCTCGGAGAGCTCTCAAACTACGGGTTGGCTACCTTTATTCGACAGCGAATAGCGTGGGATATCGCTTTGCCGGAGGCACGACGACGCATTGCTGCAGGTTTTCTTGATGACACTGAGCTTTGCGATGACGAGTTATTCGTCGCAGTTTCGGAGGCGTTGATGGTTCTGTTCGCAGGGCTCTCCCCCGACAATCTCAAGCCATCGGACCGCTGAGGCCGACAAGGCGTAGTGGAGTGTTCCGCCTTACCTGCGATGGACCGCGAAATGATGAAGACTGTTTTCGACGATAATCCTTATGTCAAAATTGATCTCGTCTGAATAATCGCTCAAGCGGGCGGTGCAGCGCTCGCGGGTGCCGCTCCACTTCAGGGGAAAATCACAGGAGATATGAATGCTTACGATTGACACTTGCTGCACCCTGGTACCTTACTTCGAGATCGAAGACGGCCAGCTTGATGCTTTCAAGGCCTTGGCGCTGCAGCTCGTAGCCAAGACGCGTATGGAACCTGGATGCATGCACTACGCGTTCTCCTTCAGCGGCAATATCGCCCACTGTCGGGAGGGCTATGTAGACGCAGCCGCTTTGCTCGCACATCGTGAGAACGTTGGTGAATTACTTGGCCAAGCGCTGACAATCTCAAAGATCATCAGGTTCGAAGTCCATGCGCCAGCAACGGAGATCGACAAGCTTCGCGGCCCGATGGCATCGCGGAATCCCCAGTTCTTCACGCTCGAGGAAGGCTTTCGCCGCAGCGGCGAAGCTTGACTCTCCGATCAAGGAGGCCGTATGGACCGAATGCGGTTGATCAACGATTTGAATGTTTTCGGCGGTGGCATTGGTGGAGGAAGGGCGTGAAACGACAAATCCCGTTGCGGTCCAAGCTGCTCTTTGCCCTCTGCATAGCGCTCCCGTTGATCCCTTTCGCTACGTGGGCATATCTGCTGACCACCATCTGCTCGAATCCGCGCATACCCGACGCTAAGACCAACCACGTCAATGCCTATCACTGCCATGGGATGACGGTCTTCATCTCTGACCTTGAAAATGCCATGCTCCATTGGATTGTCCCAATCGGTGGCGTCGTCTTCATCCTATTGGGTATACTTGCGGGCCTGGCTGCTGTTCTTTCCATGGCGAGCGTTCGCGTTGATGTCAATATCAAAGGCGTGGATGCGCCGCGTGCCGATACTGATCATGACAACAAAGATGCGTAAGCTTACTTTTGCCCTGGTGGGCGCGCTGGTGGCAATGGCTGCGGTGTCGTGCTGGATTGGTGGCGTCATCGGCTGGGAGCAAAGCGGGCAATGGCCTGCGTGGCTCGCGGTGCCGCTTGGTGTTGGCATGGGGCCGATCTATCTCCTCGGGGACCTGATGACTCTCGCAGATGGCAGGCCGCAGGACATGATCGCTTTGCCGCAGGCGCTCGTGGGCGGTCTATTTGGCGGCGCGCTGGGCTGGCTGGCGGGCAGCATCAGGAAATAGGCCGGCTTGCGGCAATTTTTAGAGAGAATTGTACGCGCCGTTGGCGCGTACAATCTCGCACCTGTTTCTCGCTAACGCGACAGCGTTACCAGTTAAATGAAGACCCAATTTTTTACCGCTTCAAGCCTTGATGGCTTCATTGCCACGGAAGACGATTCGCTGGACTGGCTGTTCCCGCTTGGCGACATCAACGACAGCAGCTATCCGGAATTTATTGCGCGGGTTGGCGCCATCGCAATGGGCTCGTCGACGTACGAATGGATGCTGCGCAATGCCGCTACGGTAGCGGCGGAAGTGGGTTCGGCCTGGCCTTACACGCAGCCGACGTGGATTTTTACTTCGCGTACCTTGCCATCGATTCCCGGCGCCGATTTGCGCTTCGTGCAGGGCGATGTACGTGCGGTGCAAAGCGCCATGCGAGAGGCCGCCGGCGACAGGAATATCTGGATCGTCGGCGGTGGCGACCTGGCAGGGCAATTCCATGATGCCGGGCTGCTGGACGAATTGATCGTCCAGGTGGGTTCGGTCACGCTGGGGCGGGGCAAGCCGCTGTTCCCTCGGCGCCTGACCAATCCGCCGCTGTTGCTGCAGTCGGCACGGCAAATCGGGACCGGCATGGCGGAACTGCGCTACCTGGTGCCGGGGCGTTGAGCGCAATGCGCATCCGGCCTTATCACACTGCCGACTGGCAGCGCATCTGCGCGGTGCATGATGCGGCGCGCAGGTTTGAACTGGAGGCCAGCGGGCTGGCCGATGCCTTCCTGACGCTGGAGGAAACCGGCGAGGCGGAGGGCCTGTTCGAGGCAACGCTGCTGGTGGCGGAGATCGACGGTGAAGTGGCTGGTTTTGCCGGCTTCAAGGACGACGAAATCACGTGGCTCTATGTCGACCCCGCCCGCTACCGGCAGGGCATTGGCCGTGCGCTGCTCGATGCGGTGCTGCGAGCGTCGGGCAGACCGCTGTCGCTGGATGTCCTGGTCGGCAACACGGCGGCATTGGCTTTGTATCAAAGTGCCGGCTTCAAGATCGTTGAGACGATCAGCGGCAAGCTGGCAGGCAACGAGCAGTTCGCCGCGACTGCACATGTACTTCATAACTCAAACTCACTACTGGGGAATTCAATTGCTGGACAGGACTAACTTCTTCATCAAAGAACACGTCGGCGTACTCAAACTTTCGGACACCTACGACATTATCGACCCCGAGACCCAGCGCAACCTGGGCGTGGCGCAGGAAAAACTGAGTTTCCTGGTGCATGCCTTGCGCCTGGTGATCGACAAGCGCATGTTGCCGACCAAGGTGGAGATCTCGGAGCAGGTCAACGGTCCGGCGCTGCTGACCATCAAGCGCGGCGTGACCTTGCTGCGCTCCCGTATCGATATCCTGGACCAGTCGGGCCAGGTGATTGGCTATTTCAAGTCCAAGCTGTTCAGCCTGGGCGGCGGCTTCTACGTGTACGACACCCGTGACCAGTTGATCGCTGAAGTGAAGGGCGACTGGAAGGGCTGGAACTTCAAGTTCCTCGACGCCAAAGGCAACGAGAAAGGCACCGTCAGCAAGAAGTGGGCTGGCATCGGCAAGGAACTGTTCACCACTGCTGACAATTACATGATTTCGATTGCCGAAGACTTCAAGGCCAACTCGGGCCTGTTGCTGGCCGCCGGCCTGGCAATCGATATCGTCTACAAAGAGCGTTAAGCACTAGCCCGGCCGCAGGATCACCTTGCGGCATTCCTCTTCCTTGCGGTCGAAGATGCGATAGCCGTCTGCAGCCTGTTCCAATGGCAGGCGGTGCGTGACGATCGCCGCGGGATGCAGCCTGCCCTGGCCGATGAATTCCAGCAGCTCGGGCATGAAGCGCTGCACGTGGGTCTGGCCCATCTTGAAGCTGATGCCCTTGTCGAAGGCATCGCCAAACAGGAAGCCGTGGATAAAGCCCGCATACACGCCCGGCACGCTGACCGTGCCGCCGCGCCGTACGGCGGCGATGCATTGGCGTAGCGCGGCACCGCTGCTGCCTTCCAGCTTGATGGCTGTCAGCGCAGTTTCCAGCGCGCTGCCCTTGGCTTCAAAACCGATGGCGTCAATGACCCCATCCACGCCGCGCGAAGCGGTATTGTCGACGATGTATTCGGCGGCATCCACCTCATCGAAATTCACCGGGATCACGCCGTAGGCTTGCCGTGCAAAGTCGAGCCGGTAGGGGTGATGGTCGACCATGAAGATCTTTTCCACGCCCAGCATGCGCGCGCACGCTGCCGCCATCAGGCCCACCGGGCCGGCGCCGTAGATCGCCAGGCTGTCGCCCGCGCCCACGCCGGCGTTCAACACCGCCTGGTAGCCGGTCGGCAGGATATCGCTCAGGAACAGCACCTTCTCGTCATCCAGCGCGTCGGGAATGCGGATCGGGCCGACGTTGGCCTTCGGCACGCGCACGTATTCGGCCTGGCCGCCGGGCATGCCGCCGTACAGGTGGGTGTAGCCGAACATGGCGGCGCCCGAGCGCAGGCTTTTCTTGTTCATGATGGCGCCGCGGTCCGGGTTGGTGGTCTCGCAGGCGGAAAACAGCTGGCGCTCGCAGAAGAAACAGTTGCCGCAGGCGATGACGAATGGCACCACCACGCGGTCGCCCTTGGCCAGTGTGGTGACGCCTGGGCCGGCATCTTCCACAATGCCCATGAATTCGTGGCCGAGGATATCGCCTTCCTTCATGGCGGGTACTTTGCCGCGGTAGAGGTGCAGGTCGGAGCCGCAAATCGCGGTGGCCGTGATGCGCAGGATGATGTCGTCCGGCTCATGCAGGATGGGATCGGGCACGGTGTCCACCTGGACATCGTGTGCAGAGTGGTAGGTGAGGGCGCGCATGATTTCACTCCTTGTAATGGCATTGCGCCAGTATCGGCGCCCCTGCCGGTGCGCGAAGCGGCGCGCGCGCCGTGCCAATGTAGGCGCAAGCCTTCAAGGGCCGGCATGCTAGACTTTGGCGATCAATTGAGGAGGATGGATCATGACTATTCGTCAACTTTTGGCGGCGCCGCTGGGTCTCTTGCTGGTCGCAATGGCGCCTGTGGCCTGGAGCCAGCAGCCCGCAGCGGGGCAGGAAAAGCCGGAAGCGCGGCAGCAGGCCAAAGCAGCTGTGAAAGGCGGATCTTCCTCTGCGGCGCGCAAGGCCACCGGACTGCAGGAGCCGAAAAAGGAGGGCTCGGCGGGCAACCAGTCGGACCGGCGCGAAAAGGCGATGCAAGTCTCCGGCAGCCTGCAGAAGAAAACCAACGAGACGTCGAGCGCGGCCGCTTCCAACGTGAAGTGAGCCCGGCGCTGCCCGGCCTTGTTAAAATCATGCCCTGAACCTCTTTTTGAGCTGGCATGAGCATCCAAACCGACAATTTCACCGAGCAGCGCATCATCGATGCGGCGCCATCCTCCCCGAACGAGGAGGCTATCGAGCGCGCGCTGCGTCCCAAGCACCTCGATGAATATGTCGGGCAGTCCAAGATCCGCGACCAGCTCGAAATCTTCATTTCGGCCGCGCGCAAGCGCAGCGAGGCGCTGGACCATACTTTGTTGTTCGGTCCACCGGGCCTGGGCAAGACCACGCTGGCCAACATCATTGCGCGCGAAATGGGCGTCAACCTGCGCCAGACGTCCGGCCCGGTGCTGGAGCGCCCGGGCGACCTGGCGGCGATCCTGACCAACCTGGAAGCGAACGACGTCCTGTTCATCGACGAGATCCACCGCCTGTCGCCGGTGGTCGAGGAGATCCTCTACCCGGCGCTGGAGGACTACCAGATCGACATCATGATCGGCGAGGGCCCGGCGGCACGCAGCGTCAAGCTCGACCTGCAGCCTTTCACGCTGGTCGGCGCCACCACCCGCGCGGGCATGCTGACCAACCCGCTGCGCGACCGTTTCGGCATCGTGGCGCGGCTGGAGTTCTACAGCACCGATGAACTGGCGAAGATCGTCGCCCGCAGCGCAGCGCTGCTGAAGGCGAATATCGACGAAGGCGGCGCGGTGGAAATCGCGCGCCGCGCGCGCGGCACGCCGCGTATTGCCAACCGCCTGCTGCGCCGCGTACGCGATTATGCGGAAGTGAAGGGCAATGGCGACATCACGCGCGAGCTGGCCGATGCGGCGCTGCGCATGCTCGATGTCGACCATGTGGGCTTTGATGTCATGGACCGCAAGCTGCTGGAAGCGGTCTTGTACAAATTCGGCGGTGGCCCGGTCGGCATCGGCAACCTGGCGGCTGCTATCGGCGAGGCCGCGGATACTATCGAGGACGTTTTGGAACCATACCTGATCCAGCAAGGCTTCCTGCAACGCACGCCGCGCGGCCGCGTGGCCACGGCGCAGGCCTACCAGCATTTCGGCGTGACGCCGCCCCGCAGCAATGCTACCGGAGACCTGTGGGATGCGTAAGCTGGCGGCGCTGGGCGCGGCGGCGTTGGCCGCGCAAATCGCATCGGCGGCCGTGCCGGTGCAAGGCTACTCGATCAAGGCCACTTACCCGCACGATCCGCAGGCGTTTACCCAGGGCCTGTTCTTCAAGGACGGCTTCCTGTGGGAGAGCACCGGACAATACGGCGCGTCTTCGGTGCGCAAGGTGGAGCTGGCCACGGGCAAGGTGCTGCAAAAGCGCGACTTGCCGGAAAAGGTCTTCGGCGAGGGCATTGCGCCACATGGCGACAGCATCGTCGGCATCACCTGGATGAACCAGGCCGGCTATGTGATGGACCAGGGCAGCCTGGCCATCAAGGGCACCTTCAACTACCTGGGCGAGGGCTGGGGCCTGACCAGCGATGGCGAGCGCCTCTACATGAGCGACGGCACGCCGGAAATCCGCGTGCTCGATCCGAAGAACTTCGGCGAGCAGCGCCGCATCAAGGTGACGGCAGACGGCCAGCCGCTGGCGCAGATCAATGAGCTGGAGTGGGTGGATGGGCAGATCTACGCCAATGTCTGGCAGACCGACCGCATCGCCCGCATCGACCCGTTCAGCGGCCATGTGCTGGGCTGGATCGACCTGTCCGGGCTGGCGGCCACCGCCAAGGCGGCCAGCGATGCCGACAATGTGCTGAACGGCATCGCCTACGACGCCAAGTCGCACCGCCTGTTCGTGACCGGCAAGCGCTGGCCGAAGCTGTTCGAAATCGTGCTGCGGCCGCCTAAGAAGTAGCCTTTGCCGATGGCGCGCTGACCGGCAGCAGGGCACCGGTGACGGCAGCCGACGCGTCCGACAGCAGGAACAGCACCACCCGGGCCAGTGCTGCGGGGGCGACCCAGCGGCTGCTGTCGGCATCGGGCATGGCGGCGCGGTTGGCCGGCGTGTCGATGATGCTGGGCAGGACGGCGTTGACCGTGATGCCGCGCTCGAGAAATTCGTCCGCCATCGCCTCCGTCGGGCGCGCCACGCCGGATTTGGCGGCGGCATAGGCGCCCATGCCCGACTGCGCCCGGCCGGCGGCCATAGCGCCGATATGGACGATGCGGCCGCGTCCCTGGCGCAGCAAATGCGGCAAGGCTGCCTGCGAGGCCAGCAGGGCAGTGCGCACGTTCAGCGCATACATGCGGTCCCAGGTGGCAATGTCGCCATGCTCCACGGTTTCCCAGGCAAAGCCGCCTGCCGCGTTGACGATGCCATCGAGGCCGCCAAAGCGTTCGGCGATGCCGTCCAGGCAGCGTTGTGCGGCACGCGGGTCGCACAGGTCGACACTGCCGCAGGGCAGCGCGCCTTCGGGCAGGCCGCCGGGAGCGGGCGCGTGGTCGACCAGGGCGACGGCTGCCCCGCCGGCCAGCAAGGCTTCGCCAACGGCGCGGCCAAGGGCGCCGAAGCCCCCTGTCACCACAATCCTCGCCTTACTCATCGCTGTAGATCTTTCCGCCGAATTTGAGGGCGCTGTATTCGCGCTTCGATTGCAGCAGGGGATAGAACATCTGCTTGTCCCAGCGCTCGGCGCCGAACAGCTGGTCGTCGCGCAGGCCGACTTCGGCCGGGTAGCGGCGCGTGATGTGGGCGGTGCCGAACAGCACGTCCCAGAAGAACAGCAGGTTGCCGAAGTTCCCTTTGTAATGGCCGATGCCGTCGGCATTGGTGATGGCGTGGTGGGCGCGGTGGGTGGCCGGGGTGGAGATGGTGCGCTCCACTACCCACATCAGCGGGCGCAGGGCGCGCACCTTGTACAGCGGCTCGTCCCAGGCCCAGGCGCAGTGCGCGCTGAGGATCACCGCCTGCTTGACGAACACGTAGGCGAAATACATCCAGCCGCAACCCAGGTAGACCATGGTGCCGGCGAACCAGATGCCAGGCATCATCAGGTAGTAAAAGAAGTTGTTGCGGTAGGTGATGCGGATGCTCATGTACGAGGCCGAGTGGTGGGCGCGGTGCAGGGGCCAGAGCAGCGGCGAATGCGAGATGCGGTGCCACCAGTACTGCGTCATGTCGTCGCCCACCAGCAGCAGGGCGGCCCAGGCCCACCACGGCAATCCGGCCCAGGCGTTGCGCATGCCGGGCGCCAGCCATTGGCCCAGGGCGCTGGTGCTGAAGATGATCACCGGCTGGGTGATCAGCAGCAGGCTGACTGTCATCGCCACTTCGAGCGCGGTATCATTGGCGCTGGCGTGCACCGTGTCGCGGTAGCGGCGGCTCGCGAATTCCGCCATGGCCAGGCCGGCGATCACCAGCGCGAGCAGTGCGTACATCATGTTGTAGTCCATGTTCCGGGTCTCCTTTTGTGTCCATGATGCAGGGGCGTGGCGGCAAAGATTGTTCAATTCCGGGCAATTCAGGATTTTTTCATGCAGATATTCCTTAACAACCCCTGGTTCGCGCGCTTGCCGGCGGCGCAGGCTGGCGCCCTGCTGGCGGTGACGCGCAGCGTACGCCTGGCGCAGGGCGAAGTGCTTTACCTGCAGGGCGAGCGCACGGCGGGGGCACAGGATGGCTTGTGGGGCGTGGTGCGTGGCGCGGTGCGGCTGTCAGTCATGCATGCCGACGGCAACGAGGCCATCGTCACCATGGCCGAAGCGGGCAACTGGTTCGGCGAGACGGCCCTGCTGGCGGACTTGCCGCGCAGCGCGACGGCCACCGCGCATGAAGAAACGGAACTGCTGGCGGTCAGCGCCGACCGTTTCGCCATCCTGATGCAGGACGTGGTATTTGCCAATGCGATGGCGCGGCTGGAGGCGGAGCGGCTGCACGCGGCCTTCGGCCTGGTGGCCGACATGGCGATGCACAGCACCCGCAGCCGCGTGGCAAGGCGCCTGCTGATGATGGCGCACGGCGACCTGACGCAAGCTGCCAGTGCGCGGAGCACCATCACTGCCTCGCAGGACCAGATCGCGATGATGCTGGGCGTGGGGCGCACCACCCTGAACAAGGAGCTGCAGGCGCTGGCTGCTTCCGGCGCCATCGCGCTGCGCTACGGCCAGATCGAACTGTGCGACCTGGAGGCGCTGCGCGCGGCAGCGGGCTGAGGCCGCGCCGGCGGGGCCGGTGGCCTATTGGCGCGGCATCTCGGTGCCGGCCAGTTGCGCCAGGATTTCGCGTGCCGCCTGCAGCACGCGCTGCGCGCCGGGCGACAGGGTGCGGCCACGCAGGCGGATGGTGGCAATGTCGGCCCACAGCGGCGGCAGCGGCACCTGCACCTGTTCCAGCCTGCCTTCGGCAGCCGCCTCGGCCAGCGCCGCGTGGCTGGAAATCAGCAGCAGGTCGCTTTCGGCCACCACGTCGACCAGGGTATGCACGCTGTCGCAACTGAGCATGATCGGCAGGTCGCGCCCGGGCGGCAGGCGGAACAGCCTGTTCATCTGCGTCATCAGCACTTCGGGAATCGTGGGCGCCGCCATGCCATAGGGCAGGAGCTCGGGCGGGGTGACGTCGTCGCGCCCGAGCAGCGGGTGGCCGGGGCGGCAGTAGATGCCGCCGTACTGGCGGCATTCGTGGGTGATGATCAGGTCTTCGGCCGGGTCGATCAGGCGCACGTCGGACATGAAGAATTCCATTTCCTCGCCGCGCAGGTGGTCCAGCAGGTAGCTCGAGGTGTTGATGGTCACCGACAGGCTGATGCCCGGCTGGTCGGCGCGCACCTGGCGCAGCATGCGCGGCAGCAGGGCGCCCGAATGCAGGGGGCCGATGCCGAAGGCCACGTGGCCGCTGTCGCCATTTCGCAAC
>Ga0055543_1000643_pt1 | contig 18678 bp, 18 predicted proteins | sample AraplaCvi_mMF_r2_2_FD_61186 | JGI IMG/M metagenome (GOLD analysis project Ga0055543, IMG submission 61186) | Arabidopsis root microbial communities from North Carolina, USA - plate scrape MF_Cvi_mMF_r2 | ecosystem: Host-associated > Plants > Roots > Endosphere | place: USA: North Carolina | reverse complement strand
TCGGTCGGTTCCGTGCTCGGCCTCTGCGGCATGATCATGGGTGTCACGCAGGCCAAGATCCTGCCGGAATATATCGGCTTCGACAGCCCCTTCACCTGGGCGATCACGCTGCTGATCGGCATTGCAGCCGGCTTCCTGATCGGCGCCTTCCAGGGCATCATCATCGCCTTCCTCAACGTTCCCTCCTTCATCGTCACCCTGGGCGGCCTGCTCGTCTGGCGCGGCGCGACCTGGCTCGTCACCAGCGGCCAGACGGTTGCGCCGATGGACCAGACCTTCCGCATCATGGGCGGCGGCGCCGAAGGCTCGATCGGCGCCACCTGGAGCTGGGTCGTCGGTATCGGCGCCTGCCTCTTCGTCATCGCCAGCATCGTCGGCTCGCGCCGGCAGCGCCGTCGCTTCGGCTTTCCGCGCCGGCCGATGTGGGCTGAATATTTCCTCGCCATCCTGAGCTGCGTGCTCATCCTCGGCGCGGTCTCAATCGCCAACAGCTATTACTGGCCAATCAACATCGCCAAGAAATATGCCGAGACCAACAATATTCCCTGGCCCGAGACCGGCCTGGATATTCCATACGGCATCGCCGTGCCGGTGCTGATCGCCATCGTCGTCGGCATCATCATGACCTTCATCGCCACACGGCTGCGCTTCGGCCGCTACGTCTTCGCGATCGGCGGCAACCCCGAGGCGGCAGAACTCGCCGGCATCAAGACCCGCTGGGTCACCGTGCGGATCTTCGCGCTGATGGGCGTTCTGGCCGCTATCGCAGCGGCGATTTCCACCGCCCGCCTCAACGCCGCAACGAACTCGCAGGGCACGCTCGACGAGCTCTACACCATCGCCGCCGCCGTCATCGGCGGAACGTCGCTGGCAGGCGGCACCGGCACCATCGCCGGCGCCATGCTCGGCGCGCTCGTCATGCAGTCGCTGCAGTCGGGCATGGTGCTCGCGCATGTCGATACGCCGCTTCAGAGCGTCGTCGTCGGCACCGTCCTTGTCGTGGCGGTCTGGCTCGACACCGTCTACCGCGCCCGTGCCAAGTGAGAGGAGCCCTGGATATGGCTGATCAACGCACTCCCCTCGTGGAACTGAAAAACATCTCGATCGCCTTCGGCGGCATTCACGCCGTGGACAATGCCTCGGTCGATCTCTACCCCGGCGAAGTGGTCGCCCTGCTCGGCCATAACGGCGCCGGCAAGTCGACGCTCATCAAGATCCTCTCCGGCGCCTACAAGCGTGATGGCGGCGAGATCCTGATCAACGGCGAGCCGGCCGACATCCGCAATCCGCGCGATGCCAAGAAATACGGGATCGAGACGATCTACCAGACGCTCGCCGTCGCCGACAATGTCGACGCCGCCGCCAACCTCTATCTCGGCCGCGAGCTGAAGACCCGCTGGGGCACGCTCGACGACGTGGCGATGGAGGCCTCGGCCCGCGAGGTGATGGGGCGGCTCAACCCCAACTTCAAGCGCTTCAAGGAACCGGTGAAGGCGCTTTCGGGCGGCCAGCGGCAATCGGTGGCAATTGCGCGCGCCATCCTCTTCAACGCCCGCATCCTGATCATGGACGAGCCGACGGCGGCACTCGGGCCCCAGGAGACGGCGCAGGTCGGCGAACTGATCAAGCAGTTGAAGAAGGAAGGCATCGGTATCTTCCTCATCAGCCACGACATCCACGACGTCTTCGACCTCGCCGACCGCGTCTCGGTGATGAAGAACGGCCAAGTCGTCGGCCACGCCCGCACCGAGGACGTGACCAAGGACGAAGTGCTGGGCATGATCATTCTCGGCAAGGTGCCGCCAAAGGCGATTCCCGGCCCCGGCGCCATGCAGATCTGACCGCCGCCAGGCGACAGCCCGCGACAACAACGCTCCGCCGCCCGCAAGGCCGGCGGAGTTTTCATATGCATTCACCGGGCTGACGGATAAAAACACCCGCCAAATCGCAAGCATCGGTATTTCCGAGAATTTCGCGATTGAAGCCAGCCGCAAGCTAGGCTAAGAACCACCCATCGGACAGGCGATTCAAATCGCCTTCGGCATGCACCCGTAGCTCAGCTGGATAGAGTGTTGGATTCCGATTCCAAAGGTCACAGGTTCGAATCCTGTCGGGTGCGCCATTAAATCTGTCCAGCGCCGAGCCAAAGGGACACTCGGTTGGTTCGCGCCGGAAAGCGTAGGTCTTGCTGTTTTTCCGCCCTAGAAATGATCCTGAGCATCCCAGGGTCCATCTCGTCTTTGCCGCCGATGGCAAAGCGTGAGGGCTTTCGCGGTATCCGCGAGGGATGTATGAACAGCCGTCTATAAGAAACAATGCTCAAGCACCGCATCGAAATCAGGTGTCGGGTCTCAGAGGTGCCAAGGTCTACTGCGGCTTTACGGCGGCTCGCACAAATCAACGCTGCTACACTCTAAAGCCGCCGGAACAAAACCAGTAGGACGCTGCAAGCGCCTGGTATGTCGCGGTCTGCCAGGCATTCAAATGCGCCCGCTGGGCGCTTGCTGCCCTATCGGAAAGGAGAAGCCGGACATCTTCCGGTGTTCCGGATGACGCTACTCGCTCCAGCGAATACCGAATATTGCTGATTTCGACGCCAGCGTGGCTGGCATAAAGCGATGCTAGGCGAAACGATTCGAAATGGGCTGCGGCACGTGAGATCTTCGTTGCACTCCATGCAGCCGGGGCCGCTACGGAGAAGCGAACTGCAGCGGGCACGGTTTCCAGCACTTCCGCTACTAACCATTGCGCATCATCGAAGTCGTCGAAATAGGGGTGGAAGCTCTGCTCGATTTCCGAGGCGGGCTGATAGTCCAGCTTCAGCTTGTTGCACTCGGCACACGCCGGAACAAGGTTCAATGGGACGACGGTTAAGGCCGGGTGTATCGCTTGCGCCAGATAGTGATCGAGCGTCGAGACGGTTCGTTGAGCGCACAATGGACATACGTCGTTTTTCGGCGCCGCCTTCAACTGATCATACATTCCCCGCGTACCCTTGCTTTTCACGAAGGTGCCGGAATACACGCGTTTCATGTCAACCGTGGTGAGCGCCGATGCCACTCGATCGGATCCGGGAATTGAGTAAAGTGTCATGCCCAGTCCTTGCGTAAGATAGTCGAACTCCGCGACAACAATCGCTGTAGAGGCCAATAAAAGGTTCTTAATCAATCCCTCGTCTCGGATGCTATTGATACAGGCGTCCAGCACGTTCTTTGCCGCGAAGGGCGGCCTCGGAAGTGACCTCATTACTGCCGGTCCCTTTCAAGAACCACGCCCGGATGATTGCTTTCGCCTCTGTTCCGAGCTGATCGCCAAATTGAGCGACGGCTTGATCGTAACTAAATTTGCGCTCGAATACGGCTTCGACGAGTAGGCGGTGGAATCCCGTTCGCGTCACCTCGAGACTGAAGACCTCGCGCGTGAGGATGCCGACGTTCTCACCAAACGTCTCGATCGTTGGGCGTTCAACCTCGGACTTTCGTCCCGACCGCCGAAGCTTCCAGGCGCACGACCTCGGGACCTCCTGGAGCACCACAGGCGAATGCGTCGCGACGACGGCGACGCCATTGCGGGAAACAAGGAGCCGCGAAAGGCTTCGAATGAATGCTGACAGAAGCGGAGGATGGAGGTGGCCCTCGGGTTCGTCGATCATCACCAGTGTCCTTTCGTCGACGAGTTCGACAAGGCGGGTGATTGTCAGCAGGACGATAGCGTGCCCGGAGCTTAACCGACCAAAACGCTCCTCCGTTGCTTCGGCCCAGGCCTCGCCTTCCCCGCCGATTAGTTCTCCGATCTCGGCCTCCGCAAAGAGGTCGTCAGCCTCGAGTGTTGCCACGGCCTCCCGCCATCGGGACGCCCTCAGTCCCGTCCTGCATCGGTTCAGGCTCTTGCGGAAATCGACTGCAAGCGCCTTTCCGATTTTCAAAGCGCTCGTGTCTGCATCAGCCGCGGTGTCGCGCAGCCCCACTTGCTCGATCGGAATAGGATCGGTGACGGCCGGAACGATTGCGAAGTCATCGAAAGCGCTGAACGATACCAGCACGAGGCTAGAAAACTGCCCCTCTCCAGGGCGTTCCGCGTTGAAGATGACCTGACCGCCGGAGTCTGGAGCTTTGTCATGTCTGTCAAGTAGCGCCTTGATAAGACCCTTCATCGACCTGGTCTTGCCAACTCCATTTCGACCGATAAGCACGTGCACGTTCGAGGGCGGCTCAGAATCCGGCACGACTTCGAAACTCATTGTGGGCGGAGCAAAAATCATGCCTTCGGGGGCTATCGAAGGTGGCAGCGTATAAAGGAAGCTAAACTTCGTCAGTTCCGCATCCCCGGTGGTAAGGCGATGAAGACGGCCGGTGATGCTGGTGGCGCTTACGCTCCGCAACAGCGAAGTCGTCATAGAATGTTCGTTCCGAACCTGCTCAAAAAGGGGGAGGTTGAATGCGACGTCTCGCAAGCCCATCAGCAACTTTTGCCGCTGAGCGTCACTGAGCTTGTTCAAGGACTCGTAGTAGTCCTCGCCTTGTCCAAGCGAGAAATAACCTTCCGGGAGTTCATCGAATTCCGGCAACAACTCCGGTGCACGTTGCCCCGGTTTAGTCTCGCGACTTGGCTGAAGACCTACCCGTGCTATCTTCACGGAACCGATCTGATGTCGAACACCTGCTTCGTCGATAACCAGTACTGTGAACATCGTTCGATACGAGAACCAGTCATCCCAGTTGTCCGTCACAAGATACGCGCAGTCTTTCACATCCGCCGGGATCGGACTGATAAGAAGCTTGAAGAACATAATGGATGCACGACCCGCGATTAGATTCAGAGCCCAAGGTATACGCGTGCGCTTATAACCGCAACATTAAGGAGTATGAGTTGTCCGATAGCAACTCGCCTGGAAGAGCCTCAAGAGTAATCACTCAGCGAAGAATGAACCGCGCCGGGTTTGCCGAAGGCCGGTTGGTTTAAGTTATGCGGCCATGGCTGGCTCGTCCAGCATGACGTAATACCGCTCCTCGGCTTCGGCTGGCGGAATGTTGCCGATGTGGGTTCCAGAAGCCGTCGATAGTTGAACCAGTCGACTCGGCGAGCGCATTGTCGTAAGAGTCGCCGACACTCCCAACGGAAGGCTCGACGCCCGCCTCGGCCAGCCGCTTGGAATACTTGATCGACACGTATTGGGCACCTCTGAGACCGCCACCATGAACCGGACGTTGCTCATGAAGCGCCTGCTCAAGAGCGTCGAGGACGAGCCCGGCATGCGCCGTCCAGCTCACCCGCCAGCCGGCACTCCCGAGAACGTCACGCAGAGCCCCCAGGCGGCAATCGTTGCGCCGCATTTCAACAAGGACGCTCCGAGCCTTACCAAAGCCGCTGATATTCCTCTAAGTTTCGCGCTCATCGCCGCGTCCCTGCGTATTCACATGTGCCAGCGTACAGCGTGCGGGTTTCCCGGGGCTTGCTAGCACCACTACCAAGGTAGCCACCTGAAAATCTTTTAAAGAATGTGTTTGACCTAAAACTGAAAGTGCGATCGGAAGCGAGCAATCGCAAAAAATACAGATGTATAAAATGAGAATTGATTGCGCACCCTCACTTTAAGAATCGGCTGCTATCCGCCTCGTAATTTTTGCTTGAGGTGTCTAATGACTATCTGGAATATCGTGACGTGGTTGCTGGCCGGATTTGCTGCTCTTCGTGCGGCTTATTGGGTCTACCGCTATGTGCGTGAGCACTGGGGAACGGATTTATTCGGAACCTCCCCTTGGCGGCACGTACCTCTCAGTATTCCAGCGGCTGTCGTGCTCGCCATCTGTGCGGGTGTTTGGAATTATTTCGGCCCTGACTGGAAGGCCGCAAAAGACCCATTCTGCACAACAATGAACAAGATGGCGAATGAAGCACGAGAAGGCACGAAGGCCGCTTGCAACATCGATCCGGATCTGTGTGACGGACAACCGCAGAAATCTCCACCTACGCTATGCGAGCAAATCGACAAACCTTTTGGTGGATGATGTTTCATAACGAGTGGCGCAAGTCGATTTTGGCAGGACGGTAAAGGAGAACACCAACCGAACCTGTCACTGTTGCGCAGCAATATTGAGAGATCCAGATTCGTGAGGTTTGACAGTCGTCACCTCAGGCCACCTAATATGGATTGACTGGTGCGCACAACTGTTCCGGTGAAAGTATTGCGTAAACGATTCGAAATCGGAGGCGCACATGCTCGTTGCAAGAGTTGGTGGAGATCGAATTGACGCTGCTGCCGCGCAACAGCGGCCGGACTATCGATGCCCACAATGCCAAGGTGTAGTGATCCTCAAGAAGGGTCGCAAGGTTATTGCGCATTTTGCCCATAAACCGCCGACGGATTGCACCTGGGCGACTGGTGAGACGGGAGCGCATTTAGAGGCGAAGTTTCTAGTTGCACAGGCTCTCAACGCCCGCAACGTTAAGACGCAGATAGAATGCATCGTGACGACGCTGCCGGGAGACCGCCGCGCCTTCGTCATGGCGTGGTCACCAAAAGGGCGGCAGATTGCATTCGAGCTTCAACACACAGCAATAGGACTCGATGAAATCGAGCACCGCGCATTTTCATACGCCAATGCTGGAGTTGCGCAGATCTGGATTCCCTTCCTAAAAGATTCCGTTTGGAAAGAGGGCGAACCGCGAGACGGCGGTTGGTTTGTCCAACGATATTCCCCCCGGCCGTTTGAAAGATGGGTTCATGGTTTCAATGGGAAAAACGGAATGTGGATGTATGACCCGACAAGGAAGCTGTTTTGGCGTGGCCGTCTCGAAGGCCACCAAATCTATGTCGAAGAGACCAGTTGGTATTCGGAAGGCGGCGATGAAAATTATGGCGGCGGATTTCATCGCTGGTCAAAGCGGTACAAACAATTGACCCTTACGGGTCCCTATCAGGCTGACGAACTGCGTATAACGCTCGAGTCCCGCCGCGCATTTGCGACAAAGGATTACAACTGGCCTAACGGGCGCATCGCACATCTCACTCCAGTATAAAAGAGCTGCCCATCCAGGGGCGCCTAGTCGCAACCGAGCTCATACTAACGCGGGACTGCGTCACCTTCTGAAGCCTTCAACCCGATTGATTGAGGTTGCATCTGAAGAGGCGGGACTTGGTGTAGATACGCTGTTTGTAGGCCAATTTGCGGGGCGGCACGGTCCGGATGGGACTGGGCAAACTAGCGCGACTACAGCACAGCACCAGTTTGGCATTATATAAATCAAATAGTTATAACCATCATCTCTCAATTCCGATTCCAAAGGTCACAGGTTCGAATCCTGTCGGTTGCGCCATTTTCTTGTAACGGACAAGCCGATCCTGTATGCTTTGATCCGACATCTTGAAGCACGAACTCCGCATTATCTTCACACGATTTTGGAACTGGCCGGCCATGCAGGCAACCCAGATAACGGAATGAAATTCTCTGACAAGGAGCACGAAATATACGCTTAAATTCGCCGAGATCCCGAGGCGGCGAAAGAGGCGTTTAATATGATGTCGGCATCCCTCGAATGGACATAACGAAACTATAGGATGGCCGTCTCGATTCTTCGGTCGCCCGCATGGTGAATGATATTCAAACAAAGACTGGCAAACTCCTGTCTGCAAATCCTTTATTGGCCGCTTGGGTGAGATCAAAGGCGCCCGCGAACTCGTCATTCCGTAAACGCCCTATATCGCGGCTTACCGTGTTCGCGAAGAACATGTCGAAATCCTCTTTGCTCAACATGGCGCGCGGGAATGGCCGGATGAGGTCTGATTTTAAAGCTTCGTCCCAGCCCGCACATAAAGGCGACGAAACACATGAGCGAGCCTCATATTGGTGATCTTTTCTTTTTTAGCTATGCAGGCGATCTCGTATTGAGCAGAAGCGACCCGCCTTCACAGGCGGTGTCTTTCGACCACGATGGCGTCAAATACACTCTCCTTGTTCCGCAGAGGACAAGGCCTATTGGTTGGCGATCCTCCCCTTTGATTACAAAGGCCGCCGCCGCGCAATTAATTCCGGGAGTAGCAGGTTTTGCAAACTTCCCTCCATCTGTCGCCATATTCGCAGGACTGAATGAGCGCAACGAGATCGAGTTATATGTAGACGAACCAAGCAATGCGGATATCTATGGACGGTATTCGGTCGATACTTTTGCGATTGAGGTAATCGGGCTCTATGCTTCTGAAGAGCGCGAGGAGCTTGCTACCAGAATCATGGAGCAGCTTTTCAAATGGTTGAGAGTGGCTACTGATCAATGGTGGGCCGGACGCACGTCAATGGTATCGGCACCGACCTCTCTAACCCGGATAGTTATGCCCGCTCCTGGGCGGATATCTGGAACCGTGACAAGTACATCAGGCGGCATCCTCACGCACACGATTATTGGTAAAGGCGTCACGACACCGATTTGGCTTGATGCCATCAATAAAGTCGCGGCTGGACTGCTCCCTACGATCTTCGATGAGGCGTTTCAGAACGTGGCCTATTATCAGGCCCAAGGTGAACAGATGACATGTTTGCTTCTAGGTGTCACAGCTATCGAGCAGGTGCGCGACGACTTAGCTGAAGCCGGGAAGCTTAAGCCAAATGGAGTCGACATTCTCAAGCATTTGACGGTTGATTTGCAGAAGGGCTGCCAGCGTAACATGCAATCAGAAAAGCCGGATTTATATCGTTTTCTCAATGATATCTGGATTGCACGTGGTCATATTGCGCATGGAAAGCCCTTCTATTGGAAATCGGATGCTACACAAAAAGCATTGCCCGGCTCCTTCGCGCGTTCGATACGAGAGGTTCTCGAATGGATGCGCACAGTCCAATAAATCTTGGAAAGCTAGCTATGCCGGTTTGATGAGGCTTGCAGATACCAAACTGCAACTGCTTTGCGTGTGGACGTTCAACCAAAAGGACACCTCACAAACCTATACTGATGCCTGCCGCGATTGTGAATGCCATGCCAAATATGAACAAGACAGCCATAATGCGAGCTGGAATGCGGACGTTGCGAGCATCCGACATATTATTAACAAGTTGGAGTTGGGCCGGCGTCAATGTCTGTCCATTCGCCTGCCGGTCAATATGATGCAAAGTTCCAGTAATTGCGCCAAGGGTTGCCAGCGCGGAGACAATGCAAAGCCCGAAAAGAACCCAAGCGGCACACAGCGACCATGGCGCGCCCGCTGCTTGAGCGGAGTCCGTGTTAAATTTATCATAAAAGGTGATGGTGAGTGTAACCACCCCTGTTGACAGGGTGATGATTTGCTTCGTCGTTTCCGTCGCCGACTTTAGCCCTTCTATCTCACTCATGAGTATGCTTCCAAGCAAATTGGCCATACCGGACATAGTTTTTTTAGAGACTTCTTCAGCGTTGCTTCGCCCAGAATCCCTGGGTATACCTGCCGATATGGCATCTCTACACCGCCAGAATTCGCGGTTAAAATTGCGCTTTGGGTATACATTTCTTCTGCCAGAGCGGAAAAAACAGCCTCGCCGTTTTTGATTAAGGGCTCCAGAGAATTTTGGGATTTCGCGGATAACCTCAGTATTTCTGTCGCTGCTTGACTAGCTAGCACATGTAGATCGTTTTCAGCGTCAAGTCCAAATACCATATTCCGGCCTGTCGCCGCCTGTTTTGCACTTTCGAATAGTCTGGACTCTATTTTATCTTCATCCATTCCAGCCTCCAAACTCTTTTTAGTATTACCACAACAAAAAGCATATTTAAAGTTGGAATTACAAGATGAACGTCGCAGAAATTGCACGCCCCGCCGTGGACATTCGCCAATCAAACCTAAGCTTGACGCGTTGCCTACAGCAAATCGGCTTCATGCTCGCTAAAATATTGTTTTCGTGCCGTTCAGTAAAAACGCTTACGTTCTCCGCTATCATATTTATGAAGGACCGGACACGCTTGTCGTCGTGCGCGTCTGGCATGGGCGGGAGAATCGCGTTTAATATGGTGCATCGGCATTTGGTAGGCCGGTTTTGGATAAGCCGGTAGCAGCGGGCGACCAATTAAATCGGGCAAATCAACCGATGTTCGGCAATGAACTTACAGAGCACCCGGCAAACCGCGCGATTGTTTTGCGCAATGTAAACTGCCCTTATTGCGGTAACGCGCTTGATAAAAAGACAAGCACGAAAGAGCACGTGGTCGGACGACGCTTCGTACCCAAAGGAAAGCTGCATGCGCAGTGGAATTTGATCTTCAACGCGTGTCAACCTTGCAATAACCGAAAGGCCGATCTCGAAGATGATATCGCAGCCATAACGCTTCAGCCCGATTTGTCTGGCGAGACAGGTCATGGCGACGCCGAGGTCACCAGGCAGGCGCAGGCACGGGCGAAAAAATCAATCAGCCGCCGGACCCGAAAGCCCGTTGAAGATAGCCGCGAGAATATCGAATTTTCGCTTCCATTGGGTATCGGCGTCACCGCCAACTTCGAATTCACCGCTCCTGCACAAAGCGACGAAGCGCGGCTTCTTGAATTGGCTCGTTTGCACCTGATCGGCTTCTTTTATATGCTAACATTCAAGCCAGAAGAGAGGCGAGGATACTACTGGCCGGGCGGATATCATCCCGTCAACCACTGCAATCGCGGTGACTGGGGCAATCCTCAGATAACCGGCTTCGCTGAGGCTGTGGTGAATTGGGAGCCAAGACTAATGGCTTCAACAGCTCTCGGCTTTTTCAAATGCTGCATCCGCCGTCACCCAAATGCGGATTGTTGGTCTTGGGCGCTTGAGTGGAACCAAAACGCACGCATAGTCGGGTTCTTCGGAGACCGTGACAGTGCGCAGACCGTGGTAAATTCTCTTCCGCCCCTTTCTGCGCATCGTATTTCTCTTGGGGAAAAAGACTATCTTGGCTTTCGAACGGAAACGCCTCTGAACGGCACAGACCTTCTGTTTCATTGGGACGGCCCGGTTATTGCTGAGGATTGAGCTTCGTTCGGGATGGCGCGCAGGCGCGTGGTCAAGAACGCATAATTATCGGACTTTTCCCGCACATCGCGGAGCAGGGCCAGCGCCTTGGCAAGCGCCGTCCTGTCCTCCACCGCCAGACCCGTCCGCCGCATCCGCACGAGCAGCGCCGCGCCGAACAGCGTGGCTTTCATATAAGAGCCGAGCGGCGCGCTCGCCGCGTCATCCAGCAGGCGCTTTTTCTCCGAATCCGAAAGGCGGATCGAGAACGGCGCAGGGCGTTTGTTCCTGATCTTGGCCGATCCGGGCAGCGTCGCTACTCTGAAACGATCCATCAGGGACATGGCGGCACCAGAAAGCCCCAAGACTTACAGTGCTCAAGAAAGGCGTTCCATTCCGTCAGAGTTTCCAGCAATTCGTTCGAAACGTCGCCGCTAAGGCGCACCACTTCCATTGGCACATTGTCAAACTCACCGCGCCGCCGGCGTCTGGACAGGAAAGCGGTTCCGTGTCATCAAAAAAGACATGAACACCGCGCGCACCAATGCAAAGCTCCTACTCGCCATCATTCCGATGGTGGGTTAGCACGCGCTCGCGTTTTTAAAGATGCAGCAACCCGCCGAAGAGGCGGTTTTTTGTTGCCATTCCTCTTCGGTCGGAATTTCGAGACGGAAGGGAAGTAGCAATGCCGTATGACCCCAAGATGATCGAGCCGCGATGGCAACGATACTGGGAGGAAAACCAGACGTTCAGGACCGAGGACGACCAAAGCCGTCCGAAGTATTATGTCCTGGACATGTTTCCCTATCCGTCCGGCGACGGCCTGCATGTCGGTCATCCGGAAGGCTATAGCGCAACCGATGTCGTGGCCCGGTACAAGCGCATGATGGGCTTCAATGTCCTGCATCCGATGGGGTGGGATGCCTACGGGCTGCCCGCCGAGCGATACGCAGTGCGGACGGGCGTCCATCCAGCGATCACCACGCGGAGCAACATCTCGAATTTCAGGAAGCAGGTCCAGCGTCTGGGCTTTTCCTACGATTGGAGTCGGGAGATTTCGACCACCGATCCCGCGTTCGTGCGATGGACCCAATGGATCTTCCTGCAAATGTATAAGGCGGGCTTGGCCTACCAGGCGGAAGCTGCCGTCAACTGGTGCCCCGCACAAGGTACGGTCCTCGCCAACGAGGAAGTGAAGGACGGCCGCTACGTGGAAACCGGAGACCCGGTGGAACGTCGCACGATGCGTCAGTGGATGCTGAAAATCACCGCCTATGCCGACCGCCTGCTCGCCGATCTGGACGAGCTGGATTGGCCTGATGGCATCAAGGCGATGCAGCGCAACTGGATCGGCAGATCGGAAGGCGCAGACGTGACTTTCGATGTCGAGGGTAGCGGGAGTTCCCTGACAGTTTACACCACGCGTCCGGAAACGATCTTCGGCGCTACCTTCATCGTCCTCTCCCCTGAGCACCCTGCCATCGATGCCATCGCTTCCGTCGGCCAACGCGGAGAGGTCGACGCCTACCGCGCCCGCGCGGCGGCAATGAGCGCGATAGAGAAGTCGCAAGCCCAATCGAAAAACGGAGTATTCACCGGAGCCTATGCGATCAACCCAGCGAATGGTTCGCGGGTTCCGGTGTGGGTCGCTGACTACGTGCTGATGAACTACGGCACCGGAGCAATCATGGCCGTTCCCGCCCATGACGACCGCGACCGCAATTTCGCGCAGGAGTTCGGGCTGCCGATCGTCGAAGTCGTGTCGGCATCTGCCTCCCCCCCCGGCGATGTGCCGCCCGCTGCGTGGACTGGCGAAGGCTTGATGGTCAACTCCGGCTTCATGGATGGAATGGAGACGAAAACGGCGAGAACGGCCGCGATCGCATGGATGACCGAGCAGGGCGTTGGTGTGGGGCGCATCGCGTACAAGCTGCGCGACTGGCTGTTCTCGCGGCAGAGATACTGGGGAGAACCCTTTCCTATCCTGCATGCGGCCGACGGCAGTATCGTGCCGCTGCCGGAGGATGCCCTGCCACTGCTGCCTCCCGAACTCAACGAGTACAGGCCAACGCCAGACGGGGAGCCGCCGCTAGCACGGGCGGCCGATTGGGTTCGAACGGTCGATCCGACGTCCGGCATGGACGCTCTGCGGGAGACCAACACGATGCCGCAATGGGCGGGGTCGTGCTGGTATTACCTGCGCTTTGCCGATCCCTGGAATGTGACTGCGCCGATCGATCCCGAGAAGGAGAAATACTGGCTGCCCGTCGATCTCTATGTGGGAGGAGCCGAGCATGCGGTGCTGCATCTGCTCTACGCGCGCTTCTGGCACAAAGTCCTGTTCGACATCGGCGTCGTGACGTCCAAGGAGCCGTTCCGCAAGCTGTTCAACCAGGGAATGATCCTGGCCTTCAGCTACAAGGATGCGACTGGGAGGTACTATCGACCCGAAGACGCGGCCGAGCGCGACGGTCGCTGGTATGCCGGAGAAATCGAGGTCGAGCGCCAGGTCGAGAAGATGTCGAAGTCGAAGTTCAACGTCGTCAATCCTGACGAGGTGGTCGAGCGATACGGCGCCGACGCCATGCGTCTGTATGAACTCTTCATGGGACCATTGGACGTTGCCAAGCCATGGCAAATGTCCGGCGTGGCCGGGGTCAGCCGCTTCCTCCATCGCGTATGGCGGATCGCCATTGGAGAGGATGGCATGGTGTCGAGCAAAATTATGGATGCGAAGCCATCCCCGGAGATCGCGCGAATTCTTCACAAGACGATCAAGGCTGTCGGCAACGACATCGATTGCCTGCGTTTCAACACGGCGATCTCTAAACTGATGGAACTGTCAAACGCATTGACGGGACTGGACATCAAGCCACGGTCAGCCGTCGAATCCTTCGTTCTGCTGCTGGCGCCGTTCGCGCCGCACATTGCCGAGGAACTCTGGAGAATGCTGGGGCATCCGGAAAGTCTGTCGCATGAACCCTGGCCGACATACGACCCCATTCTCGCCGACGATGATGTGAGAGAATTTATCGTTCAGGTGAACGGCAAGCTGCGTGGCAGGATCCAGGCTCCCTCGACGCTCGCCGCTGATGAACTCGTTAGGCTGGCGGCGGAAGAGCCTGACGTTCGGTCGAGATTGACGGGGAAGGCGGTGCTGAAGGAAATCGTTGTCCCCGGACGGCTGGTGAACTTCGTGCTTGCTCCATAGCATCGAGCCGCTCTGGAACGTGGTCGAGACTGCCGGCCACGGCTCCTTGCAACTGGTCGCCCCAGTTTTGTCAGGCTAGGACGAGCGGACCAGGGCATTCTCATGAAAGAGTTTAGTTGTTTGAAGCTGCCGTGGGAGCGTGCGGAGGAGAATCCGCTCTTATAGTGATCCCCCGTCAACCCGTCCGGCCTTATGCTACCGGTAGTCCGACTTCTTGATCTCATGGGACCGGAAAGTCGAGTGAAAACAAGGTGGCGGAATCCGGATTTATGTGTTGATCTAAACGTTTTGAAGACTGCCCCATAGCCATAAGCTGCGCCCCTTAGCCTTTTCACCTGGTCGAGGGTCCATGGCCGACGAGGAGACAGTTCGCCCTCCACTTCAACAAGCGGGCACGCGCGCCTCGGACGCGAGAGCATGGATGTAGGCCCTGCTCAAGCCTCCCTGCGCCTGATTTTTTGTAAGCACGTTGATCCTCGAAGCGCCCGCCACAACCCGGACGTAGAGGCACAATGCAACTCAATTTATGGTGTCACCTCGGCTGCTGACATCGACGAATTATTGCGAGTGAGTCGGACTTCGGTCCGATGGTAGACAGCAATCTCTCTGCTAATTTCCGTTCCGCTGAGACTGCAAAACTCAGCACGAAAAGGGTGTCTGCCCCTGATCCGGAGCACCCTTTTCAAACTCGTTTTCGGGAATCCCCCTTAACCCTCGGCACCGGCGGTTCGCGGGCGGCCAACCTCCCGAGTGATCATGGGCATAGGTACTCTGTCGGAGCATCCTGCGTGCGATGGTGCTGCCCGTTCCAACGCATCTTAAGCGGGCCGTCATCAAAGTCGAAGTCTGTGATTTCCTTCCACGGCAATAGCTTATCTATGGCAGTGAGTGTGGCGGTGAGATAGGTCTGCGGATCGACGGCATGGAGTTTGCCGGTCTCGATGAGCGAAGCGATGGTCGCCAGTTCTCGTGCCTTGCCCTCGTCTTCAAATCGAACGTAGAACGGGTCGCGCGCGTGAACACCACGTCCTCGCGCAACATCAGTCCGGGTTTGGTATCGGCTTACCCTCGTAGCGCACGCGAAAATTCCTCCTGTGAAAATCCTGCTCGAAGCAGACGAAGACGAGTTCCAGGTCGTTGGCGCTGTCACGCTTCCCGAGGAGGCTGAGCGTAACAACGATAACGCCGCTGTATCCGCGCGTCAGGCGGAAAGCCGCGTTACGGATGTCAGTCCCTTCTGGATCCTTCCGGTCTTCACGGCGCTCATAAATGACCCAGAAGCGGGCAGCATCCCAAGTCTGTCGCAGGCTTTGGCTGACTTCTGCCTTGAACTCTTCGGCATGCATTGCCGGACCCCACGACAACGCCGTCTCGCCCGCATCGCTAACGACATTGAGATAACCGTCATATTGGTAAACGCCTGACAGTGACCGTTCGATCATCTCGAATGCGGTGTTTTCGCTGATTGTTGTTTTGAAGAGAATTGCCATGGAATCGATGCGTGTCACTGTCGATATGTCGATGAGACGGCGAGACTACTGGGTGTCGCTTGGGCGAGCAACGGAGACTTGGTCATCACGGTAATCGTAGCGAACGGTTGAAACGCGACCTCGTTTTCTTCAGACCTCGCCAGAATGTGAACTATTCGTAACTTGAAACACAACAGGCAAAGCGCTTTATCCGAGCGATGACTCCAAAGCACTTCATCTCGGCAATGAGCATCGCAGCCTTGGCGGCGTGCTCTCATATCGAGCCGCTTGAGACTCCCCTCGCCCAGTCAGCAATCCAGCACCAGACGCCTTTGACCGATCAAGCGGTGATCGCAGATACAGTCGGTCGCGGTGCCGTCGGTGCGACTGCGCTTGCTTGGGCCAACCCATCGACGGGCAGCGCGGGCGTTATCGAACAGATCGATGCCAGTAACGATGGGCCGGACGGATGTCGCGGTTTTGTAACCAGTCGGCAATCGCTCGACGGCATGACGCGCTTCAACGGCGTAGCCTGTCCGTCTGGGGACAGTTGGAAACTGGGCGGGCAATAGGGTAGCGCTCGACGTCCGGTCTCGCGTCAACGGCATCTTCGCCGTGCTCTCTTCGGATAACGATCAATCGCAAGGGCGCCCCCATGCCCCCGGGGAGGCTATTAGCCTGGACCGCACGGGAACCCGATCAAGGACGATCGCTGTTGCTCTACCGCGACGATGGACGGCGAGAAGCAATCGGAGGCGCCGCCGCGTATCGCCCGTCCGGTGCTCGTTACGCCAGAGGGTGCCATGATCGGCCGACTGGCATTGGTCCCGGCTGATCTCCCTTGGTGGCAGGATGCGCAGTCGGTAGTCCTAGCCGTCCGCGAATACCATGGGATCGATGTAACGACCCTGCGGCTGCTAGAGGCACTTCGCGACCGACCGCACGGCCGGAAGTCGACAAGAAACTGCTAAAGGATGGCTTCGCCAAGACGTGGAGCCCGAAGCCGCGGAACGAATGGTGCGACTGATTAAAAAAATCTGTCGGCGCGGAACAATTTGCTACGTTGATCGTAATACCTTCGGGCCGTGCGGAGATTTGTTATACAACAGCCACACGACATTTAGCTGTTCGGCCCACCTCAACCTTAGCCCCGCTCAGAAGCGGGGTCCTTTTTTTGGCATTAGCAGGTCCCTTGACGTCGACAATACTATTGCCGCGCAGAATTGCACCGGAACTGTTGTCATACAAAAGTGTTACTTGGCTCGGAGCGGATCGCGCAGAGGAGTCTCCTGTCTCCAGCAGCACACCCCTTGCAATCTTCGCGATCCGCCCTCTCCTGCCGGTTCGGAGCCATTCATTGGTCAGGAACCTTAAGGAACTTTTCCGGCTATCTACTGTTAGAGCACAAGGATCGCACAGGCGCCCCATAACTGGGGTTGTCCGCTTCCCTTCCTTCCTGTGCGGTCCGTCCTTTCCACAAATAGGCGCGTTTCGGCGGGGCTCCTTTTGATCCTCGGCGAGCAATGCCGGCGCAACCCGCGCCAATATCCGCAAATTGCCGCCGAAACCGGCGTTAGCACAGTGTTAGCGCGAGCCACTTAATGTGGTGGTGACGCCATCGGAAACCCGGTTGTCCGTTGAAAAACAGGACAAACAGAATGAAGACGAGCCCTGCCGCAGCTTACGGAGATGACATGAAACTGGTTTTAGGCAGCGTGATATTGGCATCTGGCATACTTCTATCCAGTCTGTCGGGATTCGCTGCTTCCGGCGGATGGCATTCGGATGGGCAAGGTACGAGATACTGGCATGTCACTCCGCCGCCCGGGCAATGCAATATAAGCCAAGCGAAAAGCCGGGCGATTCGGGCCGGTATCTATCGTAGCGAGATTATACAGCAGGATGAGAATATCATCGTGCTCAGAGGTCTGGATGAATCCGGCGACCGGCGAACGATCGGTTTCGGCAACATCAGGGGGTGCCCTGAGTTGGAGGGCCATGAGAATAGTCCAAACTTCTGAGGACATAGCGAGAGTTTGTTCAGCTTTCAGAGCCCGAAGCTGAAGCTCGCTAAGGCGCGAAAACCGGTTCTGGGAAGATTATCGCGAGGTTTCCAGTCGGCCATCGCCGCGCAGAAGGTTCAGCCAGGCCCGCGACAGTTTCTCCGCGCCTGTGCCCCCGATATGGCAATCGTCGTAGCGGTCTTCTCCATCGAGCAACGCGTCGGAATTGACGCCCTCTCGGATACCGGGGCCGCTTCTTGATAGGGTCAGTTGCGCCCGTACTATCGCATTGTCCGGAATATGCTCCTTGAAGCCGCCGTTGCTCGGTTCGAGGCATTTCGATGCGATCGAAATGGAAACCGGTGCTTCGACGCCGTGCTGACGCAATGTGTCAACCATCGACATGAAACGGTTCTGGTAGGCCTCCGCAGTGGTGCCGATAACGAGGTCCGCCTCTCCTTGCATCCAGAGGACGCTCGTTATCCGATAACCGGAATCCTGAAGCTGTTTCAATGTATCGACCAGCATAGGATTGAGGTCACCGCCTTTCGCCCATCGTGCGACCTCAGATCCGGAATATGCGAGGGGTGCGAGGATGACGCTGTCATTTTGTCCCGATGCGATCAAATTGTTGCCAAGAAGCGTCCAATACTCTCCCTTGGTATCGGTCGATCCAAGAAGTGGCGACGCGGCGATGAAGCACCGTTTATCAAAGGCGTTTATAACGCGAGCGCCATAATTTGACTTGTACCGTTGTCCACTGTCGTTGGCCGCGTTCGATTGGCCAAGAATGAGTAAGACAGCCGTTCGGTCAGTCTGAGCCGGGCAGGTCACAAGCGTTTTTGATTCATCCGCGATGAGTCGTTCCTTGTCGTCGAACGTATAACGGCTTGGAGCAGTCGCCTTCTCTCCGCCAACCATTTTCCTCATCGCGGAAAGTTGTGGCCAAGGAAATGTCTCATGTCTCGCGCTCATGCCGCCGAGAAAGTACATGGCGATCAAGGCGGCGAGGCCGACTGCCATTGTTTTGCGCATGCCGTTACCTTCAAACATCATCC
>Ga0055543_1000636_pt1 | contig 18807 bp, 18 predicted proteins | sample AraplaCvi_mMF_r2_2_FD_61186 | JGI IMG/M metagenome (GOLD analysis project Ga0055543, IMG submission 61186) | Arabidopsis root microbial communities from North Carolina, USA - plate scrape MF_Cvi_mMF_r2 | ecosystem: Host-associated > Plants > Roots > Endosphere | place: USA: North Carolina | reverse complement strand
CCATGGCGCCATGGTCGACGCTGATATCGAACATCTGGCGCGGCACGGCCTTTTCGATGGTCGTCATGTATGCGGCACTGAAGGCGATCGATCCCTCGCTCTACGAAGCGGCGGAGGTGGACGGCGCAACCGCATCGCAGCAGTTCTTCTTCGTCACGCTTCCGCAGCTGCGCGCCGCAATCCTCGTCAACATGATCCTCATCACCATCCAGACCGTGAATACTTTCGATGCGATCATCACGCTGACAGGCGGCGGACCGGGGCGCGCGACCGAGGTGATCTCGCTCTACGTCTTCAATATCGTCTTCAGAAACTACGACCTCTCCGGCGGCAGCGTGCTTTCCGTGCTTATGTTGATCATCAGCCTCGGACTTGCCTTCGTCTACGCGTCATTCCTGCCGAAGGAGGAAGAGCAATGAGCGGACGGACAGGAACGCGGCTCGGCGATTTCTTCAGCTATCTGTTCATGCTGGCGATGTTCGTATTCTTCGCCGGGCCCCTCACCTATCTCTTGTCGATGGCGATGCGTGACAAGCGCGAGATCTATCGCGGCGTGGCGCGGTATATTCCGAACAATCCCACCATCGACAATTTCATCACCGTCCTGAACAACAGCTATTTTCCGCTCTATCTCTGGAACGGCCTCAAGCTTGCAGCCTTGAGCGGCTTCGGCGTGCTGATCGTGGCATTGCCCGCAGCCTACGCCTTTTCCCGGTTTCAATTCCGCGGCAAAGGCCTGTCGATGATGGCGCTGCTTCTCTTCCAGATGATCTCGCCGCTTGTCATCATGGTGCCACTCTACCGCTACATGAACCGGCTCGGCCTGCTGGATACGCATTTTGCCGTCGTCATGGTCTATATCGCGCTCGGCGTTCCGCTGGCGACATGGCTCTTGAAGAGCACGGTCGACGGCATCCCGCGCAGCCTCGACGAAGCCGCCATGATCGACGGCTGCAACAGGTTTTCGGTGTTCTGGCGCATCATCCTGCCGTTGTCGGCGCCGGGCATCGCCTCGGTCTTCATCATCACGGTGATTGCCGGCTGGTCGCAATTCCTGGTGCCTTTCCTGCTGCTCACGAAAAATGACCTGATGCCGATCGGCGTCGGAATCTTTAACTTCCGCGGCATGCAAACCGACTCGTCCATTCAACTGCTTGCCGCCGCCTGCCTGATCTCGGTCGTTCCGGCGATCGTGGCCTTTCTGTCGCTGCAGCGGCTGATCCTCGGCGCGATGACCAGCGGCGCCGTCAAGGGATGAGGGTCGGTTCGGTCTCCATGCGCGATGAAGGATTTGACCCGATGAACCAGACACTCGGCGCCAGGCTGTCCCCGGATCTGACCGGCGCCAATGTCGAAGATGCCGGCGAGCATAACAGGGCGGTCGTCCTGCGCTGCATCCATCGCCAGGCGCCGATTTCGCGCGCCGAAATCGCCAGGCGGACGGGTTTTACCAAACCGGCGATCGCCCGGATCGTCGATCGCCTGCTGGACGAAGGCCTGATCATGGAAGCCCGCCGGCGACACGGCCTGCGCGGCCAGCCGGCAATCGAACTCGAGATCAATCCGGATGCCTGTTTTGCCATCGGCATCAACATCGATCGCGACCATCTGACGATCTTGGCCGTTGATGCCGTCGGCAATGTCCGTGCCCGCGTGCATCACGAAAAGCGCTTCATCCTGCCGGCGGAATTCCTGCAGCTCACCGCCGATGCGATTTCGCATTTCCAGCGCAGCCGCCTGATCGACGACGCGCGCCTGGCCGGTATCGGTCTCGCCATGCCGGATTGGCTCGGCGAGATTTCGCTCCTCGGCAAGCCCGACACCTATCAGGAATGGACTTCATTCGATGTGCGCGCTGCTTTGGAGAACCTGACGCAGCATCCTGTCTTCATCGAAAACGAAGCCAATGCCGCGGCCCTTGCCGAACTCGATTACGGATTGGGTGCTGAAAGCAGCAGCTTCTTCTACATCGCCATCAATGCCTGCCCGGGCGGAGGCCTGGTGCTTGACGGCAACGGTCATCGCGGCGCCATGGGCCTCAGCGGCGAGATCGGCTGGCTCCCAATTGCCGATGACCGGGACGAGAAGGCACACAAGGTCCAGCTTCTCGGCGAGATATTCTCGCTGTTTTTCCTCTATGATTTTCTTGCCCGGCACGGCGTCGAGGTCAGCGTTCCCCACGATCTGCTGACGCTGGATGCACAGGGCAGGCGCCTGGTTTCACAGTGGCTGAAGGAAATGAGCGCGCATCTGGCCGTCGCCGTCAAGCATATCGGCATGATCGTCGATCCCGATGCCGTCCTTGTCGGCGGCCGGCTGCCGATCCGTATCGTCGACGAGCTGCTTCGGTATGTGCACGAGCATCTCGACGCCGAGGACACCAACCTCCCCTCGCTTCACCGTGCCTCGCTCGGAGAGGATGCTTCGGCCATGGGGGCGGCGGTCATGCCGATGGCGGCGGCCCTGATGCTCGCATCGGCCGATGCTGCTCAACGCACACGTTCGCCACTCAAGAATATGGATCGCCTGAACAATTGAAACGGTCAGCTAGGCCCCAGGGATTTTGGTGAAGATCGGAGAACTTTGGTGAAGATCGGCTTTTACACCTCGACATTCAATGATCGTCCCCTGGAGGAAGTGGTGGAATTCGCCGCGTCGGCCGGTTTCGACGCAATCGAGATCGATGTCGGCGGCCATATCAAGACACCCGATCAGGTGACGGGCGCCGTCGCGCTTGCACGCGGCCGCGGCCTCTTCGTGTCGTCGATCACCTATTTCGGCAACCAGCTCGATGCCGACCCGACAAGACGCCAGGAACTTCGAGCAAAGACCGCCGAATTTGCCAGTGCGATTGGAGAAGCGGACGTTCCGATCTTCGTGATCTTCCCGGGCCGGGACGACACGGCCAGCGACGAAGCCAATTATGATGACTTCGCCGAATTCGCAAACCGGCTGATTGCGCAGACGCAATCGAGCGGCCTCACCTTCGCGATCGAGAACTGGCCGGGTCCGAAGGACAATTTCATCGGCACGACACCGAAAGGGTGGCTGGAGCTTTTTCGGCGGATCGACAATCCCCGCTTCGGCCTGGAATTCGATCCCTCGCACCTCATCCGCATCGGCGTCGATCCCTATCAGGCGATGGAGGCGGTGAAGGACCGCATTGCCATCCTTCATGCCAAGGACACGGCCATCGATCCGGAGATACTGCAGGCTGTCGGCTATCACGGCAAAGGCTGGTGGCAATACAAGCTGCCCGGGCTCGGCCTCATCGATTGGCCGAGGTTCCTGCGCCAGGCGCGTGGCTCCGGCTTCGATGGCACGCTGTCCATAGAACACGAGGATGCCGCCTATGGCTGGCCAGGCAAGGACTTAGCCGCGCGAAAAGAGGGCGAGCGCTTCGGGCTCGATTATTTGAGAAATGTCCTGAACGGACTTTGACGGCAATTTCTGGAGGACTGTTATGGCCCATGTTTCGGTCAACAATGCGCGCAAGGACTACGGTGCGTTCAAAGCCATCAAAGGCGTATCGGTCGACATCGGCGACGGCGAGTTCGTCGTGCTGGTCGGCCCGTCGGGCTGCGGCAAATCCACGCTTCTGCGAATGATCGCAGGTCTCGAGGGCATCACTTCAGGGCAGATTCAGATCGGCAAGCATATCGTCAACGAGCTTGCGCCCAAGGATCGGGATATCGCCATGGTGTTCCAGAATTACGCGCTCTACCCGCACATGACCGTCGCGAAGAACATGGGCTTTTCGTTGCGGCTGAAACGAATGCCAAGGACGGAGATCGACCAGCGGGTCGGCAATGCCGCCAAGATCCTCGGTCTCGAGAGCCTTCTGGAAAGATATCCGAAACAGCTGTCCGGCGGCCAGAGGCAGCGGGTGGCGATGGGGCGGGCAATCGTGCGGGATCCGGCCGTCTTCCTGTTCGACGAGCCTTTGTCGAACCTCGACGCCAAACTCAGGGTGCAGATGCGCTCGGAGATCAAGGAACTGCATCAACGGCTGCAGACGACGACCATCTATGTTACCCATGATCAGATCGAAGCCATGACCATGGCCGACAAGATCGTCGTCATGAAGGATGGGCTGATCGAGCAGTCAGGCTCTCCGCTGGAATTGTACGATCGTCCGAACAACCTTTTCGTTGCCGGCTTCATCGGCTCCCCGGCGATGAATTTCATCGCGGGCAAGATGACGGAAGACGGGTTTCGAACTGCCGACGGCCTGCTGCTGCCGAGCGAGCGACGTCCGCCCGCAGCCGTGACCTACGGCATTCGTCCCGAGCATATCCAGTTGGACCCCGGCGGGATCGAGGTCACGACGGTGGTCGTCGAGCCTACGGGTTCTGAGACGCTGGTCATCGTCCGGCTGGGAACGCAGACGCTGACCTGCGTCTTCCGGGAACGGATCAGGGCGGCACCCGGCGAGGTGCTGAGGATTGCGCCGATCCACGATGCGGTTCACTTGTTCGCCGCAGACGAACAGCGGATCACGTCAGGCGAAGCCGCGCTGAACTGACCCGGCCGATTGCCCCCTCCCCTTCGGCCGGGCTTCGGTCGGGGGCGCGTTTTCCGCGCCCCCGACCCCGAATGCGCTCAAGCTGCGTCGCGATAGGTCCGCGTGTTGGCCTGCGCCCTGCCCAATTCGGTAACCCGGCAGAACGCGGCGATGGTGGAGGAAACCACAGCCGCCGGCCGCACACAGATATTATTCGCCGCGGAATACGATACTGTTCTATCGATCTCGTAGAATCGCCTTGCGCAAGAACGCGCAATGACTGCAGCCAGATATGGGGTGCTTTAGCTGACGACGTTCCTTTTGCCGAGGAGGGCCGCGCGGATCTGTTCGCTTTTGCTCAACAGGGGAGCGGGAACCGGTGCTGCCTGCTCTGGCGCGTCGGCTTTGCCGGTGATCTGTTTGAGATTCAGGAAACGTTTTTGCGCGACCAGCCGGTCTTCGGGCGACAGTGGCTCGACGGGTTCGCCGTCAAGGCCATGGCGCATGGAATCGGGCTGGGCGCTGGCGAAATAGTAGCGCCGGCAATGGACATAGGCCGCGGTCGCCCGCCGCAGGGTCGTGACGCCGGCATCGGGCTTCAGGAGCGGACGGAACTCGTTGAAAAGACCGACGGCAAAGGGACGGATCGCATCTCCCGACTTGGCCGGAAGGACGCCGACCGGCCGGATCAACAGCATGTTGATCGCGTTTGCCTTCTCCACGTCGAGCTCGGTTGCCGCAATCGGTCCGCGGCTGATCTTCCAGGGCTTGTCCATGCGTCCTCCATGTAACGTCCATAGCGACCGACTGTGATGGTATCTTGACGGACAGGGCGAGTAACGGAAGTCGCACATCGTCGGTTCCACTGCAAGCCGGTGAGGAGCGGTATGGGAGCCCGTGTGGTGAAATGGCGTTTCCGGGGTCGATATCGCCTGGTGTCATCGGCTGCCGTTGCATCTAATCGTTTTTATCGAGAAATATGCATTGACCTGTCACATCGATTACACTTCATATCCGCGCCCAAGATGGAGTGACCGGCCGCGGGGAGGATATATGCGGGTTTTCTCGAGTATTGACGAGCTGCGCCACACGCTCGATGCACTGAAGCGGCAGGGGCGAACCGTCGGCCTCGTTCCGACGATGGGCTATCTCCATGCCGGTCATATGGAGCTCGTCGCGCGTGCGCGCGCTGAGAACGACATCGTCGTCGTCTCGATTTTCGTCAATCCACTGCAGTTCGCCCCGGCGGAAGACCTCAGCAAATATCCGCGCGATCTGGAACGCGATGCCGCCATGCTGAAACAGGCCGGCGTCAATTTCCTCTTTTCGCCTGGCGTCGAGGACATGTATCCCCGCCCGATGCTGACTGTCGTCGACGTTCCCGATCTCGGCTGCGAACTCGAGGGGGCGGTACGCCCCGGGCATTTTGCCGGCGTCGCCACTGTCGTCTGCAAGCTTTTCAACATCGTGCAGCCGCAGACCGCCTATTTCGGAGAGAAGGATTACCAGCAAGTCGTCATCATCAAGCGCATGGTGGACGATCTGGCCGTGCCGGTGCGGGTAATATCGGTGCCGACGGTCAGGGACGCCGACGGCCTCGCCTTGTCGTCGCGCAACGTCTATCTCAGCGCAGCGGAGCGGCGTGCCGCCGTAATCGTTCCTCAGACCCTCGACGAGGCGGAGCGTCTGGTCGCCGGCGGCCTTACCGATCCGGGGAAGCTCCAGGCCAAGCTCACGGCGTTTCTCAATCGCGAGCCTCTGGCAAAGCCGGAGGTCGTCGCCGTCAGGGATGCCTCGACACTGCAGCCGGTCACGTCGATTGCGGAACCCGTCGTCATCGCACTCTTCGTTCGGGTCGGCTCGACACGGCTTCTCGACAACAGGGTTATCGGTGACAACAGGATTGCCGGGGGCAACAGGGTCGCCGGGGGCAACCGCATTATCGGCGGGCGGAGCTTGCCGGGAAAGGGAGTGGCCAGATGAGCGCCGCCGGAATTCAGAAGCGCCTTACGCCAGCCCGAATCTTGGCGATGAAGGGCGGCAAGCCGATCGTCTGCCTGACCGCCTATACGACGCCGATGGCGCGGCTGCTCGATGAGCATTGCGATCTCCTGCTGGTCGGGGATTCACTCGGCATGGTGCTCTACGGCATGGAGACCACCATCGGCGTCACGCTCGACATGATGATCGCGCACGGCAAGGCAGTGATGCGCGGCGTCGGCAAGGCCTGCGTCGTCGTCGACATGCCGTTCGGCAGTTATCAGGAATCGAAGGAGGTCGCCTTCCGCAATGCCGTCCGAATCCTGCAGGAAACCGGCTGCGATGCCGTCAAGCTGGAGGGCGGCGAGGAGATGGCCGAGACCATCGCCTTTCTGACGAAGCGGGGTGTCCCGGTCATGGGGCATATCGGTCTGATGCCGCAGCAGGTCCAGACCGCAGGTGGCTATCGTTCCGTCGGCCATTCCGAACACGAGACGTCGAAGATCCGGCGCGACGCACACGCCATCGGCGGCTCGGGCGCCTTTGCAGTCGTCATCGAGGGCACGGTGGAGCCGCTCGCCCGCGAGGTAACGGCCGCCATGCACATACCGAGCATCGGTATCGGCGCCTCTTCGGCCTGCGACGGCCAGGTTCTGGTCTCCGACGACATTCTCGGGCTCTTCAACGATTTCACCCCGCGTTTCGTCAAGCGCTACGACGAACTGGGCAAGAGGATCGCGGCGGCCGCCGCTGCTTATGCGGACGAAGTCCGGTCGCGACAGTTTCCGGCAGCCGAGCATACATTCAAGCGGCGGCCCTGAAGCGAGCCGCCCGGCCCATCAGCGGACGATAGACTGTTCGCGCATCGTCTCGGCCGACCGGCGGACCGCCTCGGAAACCTGCAGCAGCTGTTTGGCCATCGGTGTCGAATTGCGCCAGACCATGCCAATCGTGCGCGACGGCTGCGGAGACGGGAATCGGGAAATCGACACACGCGCCGAGCGTGTTTCCACCGGAACGGCCATCTCCGGAATCAAGGTGATGCCGATGCCGGCACTGACCATCTGCACCAGAGTGGAAAGCGAACTGCCTTCCATGACTTCGCGGGGCCGAGCCGCCCCTATCTTGCAGAAAGACAGGGCCTGATCGCGGAAACAGTGGCCTTCCTCGAGCAGCAGCAACCGCATTTCGCGCAGCGCCTCGCGTTCCGGCACCGGTTTGCCCTCGTCCTCATGTCGCCTGACCAGCACGAACTCTTCCTTGAAGAGCTCGAGTTCCGTGAGGGAGGGTTCCGACACCGGCAGCGCAACGATCGCCATATCCAGCTGACCCTGCGCCAGTTCCTGAACCAGCTTCGCCGTCTGCGTCTCGCGCACCTCGATCTGGATGCCGGCGAAGGTCCTGTTCAGGTCGTTGATGATGACAGGCAGCAGATAAGGTGCGATCGTCGGTATGATGCCGATGCGCAGCCGCGTCAGGAAGGAATTGCGCGAGGCGCGCGCCAGCTCCCCAAGCTCGTCGACGGCGCGCAGGATATCGCGGACCCGCAGCGCGAAGGTCTGGCCGAACGGAGTGAGCTTCACCTCGCGCGCACTGCGCTCGAAGAGCTCGTTGCCCAACTCTTGCTCAAGTTCTTTGATCTGCATTGAGAGCGCAGGCTGGGAGATGGCACAGGCGTCGGCAGCACGTCGGAAGCGGCCATCCCTTGCCAGGGCTTCAAAATAACGCAGCTGTTTCAGGGTAAGATTCTTCATAAGCTCAGCTTATCGCAACGATCAGTAAATCCAACTTAAAATTATTAAACGCTTCCGATATGAAGACTGCAGGGGAGAGAGCGGGCGCCGGCTCGGCTCATCTTTTTCGACGGGCAGACAAATCAAGCAATGAAGGAGACGATCATGGACAACCCCACTGACAGCGCAGGCAAATGTCCTGTTGCACATACGCATAAGGCTCCGACTGCCAGGACGAATCGTGACTGGTGGCCGAACCAGCTGAACGTTCAGATTCTTCATCACAATTCCGGCCGCGCCGATCCGTTGGGCCAGGCCTTCGATTATGCCGAAGAGTTCAAGAAGCTCGATCTCGACGGCCTGAAGAAGGATCTTCAAGCACTGATGACGGATTCGCAGGACTGGTGGCCGGCTGATTTCGGTCACTACGGCGGTCTTTTCATCCGCATGGCCTGGCACAGCGCGGGCACCTACCGCATCACCGACGGCCGCGGTGGCGCCGGCCAGGGCCAGCAGCGTTTCGCGCCGCTCAACAGCTGGCCTGATAATGCCAACCTCGACAAGGCCCGCCGCCTGCTCTGGCCGATCAAGCAGAAATACGGCAACCGCATCTCCTGGGCCGACCTTCTGATCCTCACCGGCAACGTCGCGCTCGAATCCATGGGCTTCAAGACCTTCGGTTTCGCCGGCGGCCGCGCCGACGTCTGGGAGCCGGAAGAACTCTACTGGGGTCCTGAAGGCACCTGGCTCGGCGACGAACGCTACAGTGGCGAGCGCGAGCTGGCCGAACCGCTCGGCGCCGTGCAGATGGGCCTCATCTATGTCAACCCCGAAGGCCCGGGCGGCAATTCCGATCCGCTGTCTTCCGCCCGCGACATCCGCGAAACCTTCGCCCGCATGGCGATGAACGACGAAGAGACCGTGGCGCTGATCGCCGGCGGCCACACCTTCGGCAAGACGCATGGCGCCGGCGACCCGTCCCTGATCGGCCCCGAGCCGGAAGGCGGCGCGATCGAGGATCAGGGCCTCGGCTGGAAGAGCTCGTTCGGCACCGGTGTCGGCAAGGATGCCATCACCGCCGGCCTCGAGGTCACCTGGTCGCAGACGCCAACCAAGTGGAGCAACTACTTCTTCGAAAACCTCTTCGCCTTCGAATGGGAACTGACGACGAGCCCGGCCGGCGCGAAGCAGTGGCAGGCCAAGAACGCCGAAGCCTCCATTCCGGATGCCTACGACGCCTCGAAGAGGCACCTGCCGACCATGCTGACGAGCGATCTGGCACTGCGTTTCGATCCTGCCTACGAGAAGATCTCGCGCCGCTTCCTCGAAAATCCAGACCAGTTTGCCGACGCTTTCGCCCGCGCCTGGTTCAAGCTGACCCATCGCGACATGGGACCGAAGGTACGCTATCTCGGCCCGGAAGTTCCGGCCGAAGACCTGATCTGGCAGGATGTGATCCCGGCCGTCGACCATCCGCTCGTCGACGACAAGGACATTGCCGACCTCAAGGAAAAGGTTCTCGCCACCGGCCTCACCGTGCAGGAACTGGTCTCGACCGCCTGGGCGTCAGCCTCGACCTTCCGCGGCTCCGACAAGCGCGGCGGCGCCAATGGCGCGCGCATCCGCCTTGCCCCGCAGAAGGACTGGGACGCCAACCAGCCGGCGCAGCTCGCCAAGGTGCTCGGCGTTCTCGAAGGCATCCAGAAGGACTTCAACGCCGCCCAGACCGGGGCTAAGAAGATCTCGCTCGCCGACCTGATCGTTCTCGCCGGTGCAGCAGGTGTCGAGAAGGCGGCAGCGGCCGGCGGCAACGCCGTCAGCGTGCCCTTCACGCCGGGCCGCATGGATGCCTCCGAAGCCCAGACCGACGCGCATTCCTTCGCAGCGCTCGAGCCGCGTATCGACGGCTTCCGCAACTACGTGAACGACAAGCGCCATCAGTTCATGAAGCCGGAAGAAGCACTCGTCGACCGCGCCCAGCTCCTGACGCTGACCGGACCTGAGATGACCGTCCTCGTCGGCGGTCTGCGCGTCCTGAAGGCAGGCAGCCCCGAGCACGGCGTCTTCACCTCGCGTCCCGAGACGCTGACGAACGACTTCTTCGTCAACCTGCTCGACATGGGCACGCAGTGGGTTCCCTTCGCCGGCAAGGAAGGCGTCTATGAAGGCCGCGACCGCAAGACCGGCGCTGCCAAGTGGACCGGCACCCGCGTCGACCTGATCTTCGGCTCGCACTCGCAGCTTCGCGCCTTCGCCGAAGTCTACGGCCAGGCCGACGCCAAGGGGAAGTTCGTCAAGGACTTCGTCGCCGCCTGGACCAAGGTCATGAATGCCGACCGCTTCGACCTCGTCTGATCGGTAGCATTTTGCCCGGGCGCAGTTTCGGCTGCGCCCGGGCATTTCTTTTTGGGTCGGTTTGCGCTTCCACTGCAGCCCTTCTTCTCCCTCACCTCTGTGCTCGGGCTCGACCCGAGTGATGTCACGGAGATCCAGTGCGCCCAAGTCCTTGGGCGCGCGAGACGTCCTTGCTTTGGGAGTCATTCACCGCGCAGACGCGGGGTGGCACCACATGTGCGTTTTAGCGAGGCAGAATGCCGAAAGGCGAAAGTGACAGCAGATCGGGATCGGTCGTGGCCGTCGCCGTCGCTACCTCGGCATGGTTCATGCTATAGCCGTAGGTGAGAATGCGGTTGCCGTCGATCATGAAGAATTGCGCCTCATCCAGGCCGGGCTGCAGGGCACCCGTCACGGTGACGGTCTCGTACATTCTTGTAAGGTGCAAAGGCGCTTGCGGAACGACACGAACCAGTTGGTTGGGCGGAGGGGAAGGCATGTGGCTGCAGGCTCCGGCCCAAGGCACCAGCATGAATTCGTAGACAAGATCGCCATCCTGGTCGATCGGCAGAACGAAGCCCGTCAATTCGATCGGATGTTCCTCGCCATGCCAGGCGAGTGTTTCGCCCTGCGGACCGCTCACCGGCTTACCCGACAGCGGCACCGTCGCCTTGGGCTGATCGGCCGGCCGTAAAGCGCTCCAGAAGATAGGCTGCGCAGCAGCGAAGGCGTCAGAAATCGGCCATGCGGAACAAAATGCGAGCGCCGCGAACGTCAGGAGGAAAGGTCTGTGTTTCATCATTGCATCTCCACCGCCGGCCGCTTTGACCACCTTGCCGCTGCCGCGTGGATGCTACTCCCGATCCCGCTTAGCCGTCAAAGCTTCGGGCGCGGATTACTCAGGCTTTGCAAGGAATAAGGAGAGGGCGTGCCGTGGCCACCCTCCGCCGTTTCGTCGCACTGCGATGCCAATTGTTTTGGGGGAACTGGTGCGTCCGGCCGATCTCACGCCTGTGGGGGAGATGACCGGCAGGCCAGGCTCAGGAGACCCCGCATGGGGTATCTCCCTGCCGGACCGGCAAGCCATGAGGCCTTACTTCTCCGGCATCATCGAGGAGTGGTGCGAGGTGATCAGCCAGTTCCCGTCCTTGAACTCATAGGTATAGGTGTAGCGGGCGGGAACCTTCGAGCCGTCCTTCATGGTGAAGGTGTAGGTGCCGAGGTCGACGGCCCAGTTGCAACCGATCTTGATGTCGCGACTGTCGACATGGCCCTTGGGCTCATTCGCCAGGAAGTGTTCGAAATAATCGATCCGTTCGCCCTGGGTCAGGCGAGGTTTGTTCGACAGCGTCGCGAGAAGCACGGAATCTTCGCTGTAGTTCTTGGCGACCTCCTGAGGGCTCAGCGTCGCAAGCGAGGTATTCCAGCGATCGAAGAGCTTGGCGATTTCCGCCTCGCTTGTCGGCGCACAGGCTGCGGTTTCGGCAGCCGCCGCGGCCGACTGGACCTGAACGAAACCGAGAACGAGAGCGGCAGCAATGATGGTACGCATTTTGACTTTCCTATGTGGCGGTTCCGGCGGACATCGCATCGGTCAACCGCATGACCAGCAATTTAAGTATCCTGAGCTGCCGCCTCATCTGCCGGGTGGCTTCGATCCGATCTGCCGAACGGCATAGATGACATTCCCGCCGGAATGACTATCGTGCCGGCGTCATTCATCTTCGGAGCGGTCCTGTTGGGCATGGAGCACGATACAAGTCCGACGCATTCGCCAAACGTTGCGGAATTGCGAGCCCTTTACCGGGCCGCGGAAGCGCGAGCGGCACGTCTTCGTTTCATCATCGAAGTGCAGAACCTGCTCGATGCCGCGGCATTCGAAACGGCTGCCCGGGACGTTCTGTCCCGGCTTGCAGATTTCGCAGGAGCATCGCTCGCCAGGCTCGTTTTCCCCTCATTGCAGGGAGAGGCGCCCGTGCAGCTGACGGTGGGTAAGTCGACGAGCCCGGAAAGCGACACCATCCTGTTTGCCTCTCAGGACGGCTCCGATCTCTGTTTGACGATCATCGGCTCGTCGAAAGCCCGCGCCATCGATGCCGACGACCGGCAGACATTGGAGGTGGTGGCCGGGCAGCTCGCCGACGCCTACAATCTCAATCGGCAGGCAGCGGAAAATCAGGCGCTTCTCGGCGATCTCCAGCGGCAGCGAAGTGAACTCGCGGCCCTTGTGGCCCAGTTGATCCAGGCGCAGGAACAGGAGCGGCAGCGCGTGGCGCTCGATCTTCACGACGGCTCGGCGCAACTGGCCGCCGGCCTCAGCTACCGCCTGCAAGACCTTGCGGCCCGCATCGGCGAGGCGCATGCCCTGAAGCCGGAGATCGACCAGCTCGCTGCATTGGCGCGCCATTCCGTTGCCGATCTCAGGGCCGCTATAGCCGATCTTCGCCCGCCCGAACTCGATGATCTCGGTGTCGCGGCGGCGCTGCGCACGCGTCTCGATGCGATCGACGGTCTCGAAGTGTTCGCCGACCTCGATGCCGCCTCCGATCGCTGGCCGACATCGACCGGCATCATCTTCTACCGCGTCGCGCAGGAAGCGATCACCAATGTGATCAAGCACGCCGAGGCAAGCCGGCTAGTCGTGCGTCTCTTCGAGGACGGCATGGGCGAAGCGCATCTCGAAGTGATCGACGATGGCAAAGGCATCGGCGAATTGCGCCATCCCCAGATGCGGGGCGGGCGGCTCGGCATCGTCGGCATGCGTGAACGGCTGGCGCTGCTCGGCGGCCGCATCGAGATCGGGGCCGGATCTTCGGGCGGCACGCATCTCCGCGCCGCAGCCCCTCTTGCGCAGGAGACGCCATCAGAATGACGGCATCGATCCTTGTCGCCGACGATCATGACATCGCCCGCGCCGGCCTTATCGCCATGATCGGCGGCCAGGACGATTTCCATGTCGCCTGGGACGTGCGCGACGGCGTCGAGGCGGTGGAGGCCGCAGCTCAGCACAAGCCGGATCTGGCACTCCTCGACATCCGCATGCCGCGTATGGACGGCCTTGCCGCGACGAGGGAGATCCGGCGCGTGTCGCCCGGCACGCGCGTCATGATCATCACGATGCATGACAGCCTGGATTATCTGGAAGCGGCGATCGAAGCCGGCGCCACCGGCTACCTGCTCAAGGATGCCAGCCGGGAAGACATTCTCCGCACGATCCGGCGCGTCCTTCAGGGCGACGCCTTCTTCGACGGTCCGCTGGTCGCCAAGCTGCTGCGCCGCGCCGCCACCAAGCCGCAGACCAACAGCAGCGCCCTGGAGACGCTGACGATCCGGGAGCGCGAAGTCTTGGCGAAAGTGGCCGAGGGCCTGACCAACAAGGAAATCGCCAGGGCGCTGAAGATTTCGCCTGGCACCGTGAAGATCCATGTCGAGCGCATCATCAGCAAGCTGGATGCCGGGGACCGAACGCAGGCCGCGGTCATGGCCGTTCGCGGCGGGCTCGTTGAAACGTCGAAAGAGCAGCAATGACCGCGACCACGACAGGGAACGGGATGACGTGGCGCTTCGCCGACCTTCCGCTCAGAGCAAAGGGCATCGTCATCATCACGGTGCCGCTGGCGCTGCTGCTGGCGGCGCTTGTCTCGGTCTTCGTGGCCGACCGGCAAAGCCGGATTGCTGAGGATCAGGTGCGGGTGACGCTGGAGATCCAATCGGGCATTCAGGAGATCCACGCCTCGATCGCCGAAGCCGCCACCGCGATGCGCGGTTATCTGCTGACCGGCAGAAGTGATTTTCTCGATCCTTTCGACCGCGCCGAGGATAGGCTGCCCGTCGTGCTCGACGAGGTCGGCCGCCGATTGCGGGATTGGGAGCAAAAGATGCGCCTCGACCGCATCCGCGCCTTGGTCGACGCGAAAGTCGACCGTCTCCAACTCCTGAAACAGGCCGATACCCTGCGCGCCGGCGGACGCGAGGACCTTGCGGCCAAGCTCATCGAGGGCAAGCAGGTCCTCGATGAGCTGAGACAGGAGATCGACGCGATGAGCCGGCGGGAGGCGGATCTGCTTCACTCGAGAACCGAGGCCGCGGACCGGGTTCGCACTCTGTCGCGAAGCCTGATGATCGCCGCCGGCTTTCTTGGTCTTGCCGGCGCGCTCGTCGCCGTCTTCCTGTTTTCGGCAAGCATCGTGCGCCGTGTGCATGCGCTGAAAGCCGAGGCGCATCGGCTGTCGCAAGGCGAGGTCGTGACGGTGGCGGACCCCTTCCGCGACGAACTGGGGAGCCTCGGACAGGCGCTCGAAGATGCGAGCGTCCTTCTGAAAAGACGCGAGGCCGATCTGACCGAGAGCGAGGAGCGCTTTCGGCAATTGGTCGAAGGCGTCAGCGACTACGGCATCTTCGGGCTCGATACGACAGGGCGGGTGGTGAGTTGGAATGCCGGCGCCGAGCGGATCACCGGTTATGGCGCCGAGGAGATCGTCGGGCAGCATTTTTCCCGCTTCTATCCCTCTCAAACCAGGGATACATGTCCGGCAGAAGAGCTTGCCAAAGCAACCCGTCATGGGCGCACCGAAGCGGAAGGCTGGCGCGTGCGCAAGGACGGGGCGCAATTCTGGTCGCACGTCGTCGTGACCGCGCTCCATGACGAGACGGGCCGGTTGCGCGGCTTTTCCAAGATCACGCGTGACATTACCGAGCGCAAGCAAATCGAAGAGGCCCTGCTTGCCGCGCGCGAGGATGCGATCCGCGCGAGCAATGCCAAGAGCGAATTCCTGTCGCGCATGAGCCACGAACTGCGCACGCCGCTGAATTCCGTGCTCGGTTTCGCGCAGCTTCTGGAAATGGACGTCACCGATGCCGAGTCCAGGGAAAGCGTCGCGCAGATCTTGAGGGCCGGCCGGCATCTGCTCAGCCTCATCGACGAGGTTCTCGACATGGCGAGGATCGAGGCCGGGCGCATGGATCTCGCGGTCGAAGCACAGCCCGTCGCCGAGGTGATCGACGAAGCCGTGTCGCTTGCAAGACCGCTCTGCGGCAAGCAGCAGATCACGATCGAGGTCGTCGAGCCGGCCGAGCCGGATCTTTCGGTGCTCGCCGACCGACGGCGGCTGCTGCAGGTGTTCCTCAACCTTCTCTCCAATGCGGTGAAATACAATCGCCCCCAAGGAAGCGTGACCGTCAGCCACCGCGCGATGGATGGCGGCCATATCCGCATCGAAGTCAGCGATACCGGTCCCGGCATTCCGGCTGAACGCCTCTCCCGGCTGTTCACACCATTCGATCGGCTGGGAGCGGAACGGATGAGCCGGGAGGGAACCGGTCTCGGACTGGCGCTGTCGAAACATCTGACGGATGCCATGGGCGGAACGCTCGGCTTCAGCAACCGAGAAGGCGGCGCCACGTTCCATATCGATCTGCCGCGCGTGCCGGCGTCGGTAGAGGCAAGGCAGGCTGCGATGCGAAGCCCACCTTAATGGCATCGCCTTTGATTTGGTGGCGCTGGTTGATATCAGTTCGGCATCGCTTCAACGAAATATTGGGTCCATGACAGATTCCACCGATATCGTGCGAGGATCGACAATCCTGATCGTCGACGACGAGCCCGCCAATGTCTCGCTGCTGGAGCGCATCCTCAAGCGCGAAGGCTTTACCGCGCTGATCAGCACCACCGAACCGCGCGAGGCCTTGCGGCTTTTCCGCGAACATCCTGTCGATCTCGTTCTTCTCGATCTGATGATGCCCGATCTCGACGGCTTCGCCCTGCTGGAGACCTTTGCGAGGCTCATTCCCGAAAACAGCTATCTGCCGATCCTGGTGCTCACTGCGGATGCGACCCTGCCGACGCGCAGACGGGCGCTTTCGCTCGGTGCGAAGGATTTTCTGACGAAGCCCTTCGATGCCATCGAGGCGGTGCTGCGCATCTTCAACCTTCTCGAAACACGTATCCTGACACTGGAACTCGCCAAACACGGACTGGCGACGCCGAAATCGGAGCGTCCCCGGATTGATTGATCGGAATCGATTGATGGTGCCAGTTATCTTGGCGTATGGGCGTCAGGCCATTGGCGAATGTTGACCCAGCAGTGCAGCGGAAATCGGCAGCAATGAGACGGCTGAACCAGGCGCATGGCGCCAATGACGGGGCCGGCCGCAAGCCGGCCCCTCCAATTCAGAACATCGTGTTCTTGTTGGCAGCCTCGCTCGGAACCGCCTGGATCACGTCCCAGTGCTCGACGATCTTGCCGTCCTTGACGCGGAAAATATCGACGATGGCCTGGCCGCGGTCGTCGGCGCCGTTCGTCGCATGCACATGCAGCCAGACGAGATCGCCATCGGCGGCGCTGCGGACGATCTCCGCCTTCGATTGGGCATTGTCCTTGAAGAAGCCGGAGAAGAAGGAAATCAAAGGTTTCTTGCCGTCGGGAACCTGCGGATTGTGCTGCCGGTAGTCGTCGGCGACAACCGAGGCGGCTTCCAGATCGTGTTTGTTGAAGAAGCGGTCGTAGAACTCCACCACCAGCTTCCGGTTGGCTTCCTCGACCTTCAAATCCCGCGAGGCCGATTCAGCAAAAGCGCCGGCCGGCGCGGCGACGCCCGCCAGAATGACGAGTGCGAAAAGCGATTTCCCGAGTGTCATGTATCAAGCTCCTTGGTATGGATCGGCGATCTGGTCTAGAAAGCAGACTATGAGAACTGGTCTATGAAACCTCGACATGTCGAGCAAGGAGGCAGGTTTTGGTGGCAAGGTCAGCCGATAGTGACCGAGGAGGCACATGCCCAGGGAAACGGACGAGCCGAAACAGCGGCCTGGGGCGGGATGCCCGATCAGAGGCGTGCTCGATCGTATCGGCGATCAATGGAGCCTGCTCACCCTCGAGGCGTTGGAAGACGAGAAGAAGCGTTTCAACCAGCTGCTGCGTGAGATCGGGGACATCTCGAAACAGATGCTCTCCAAGACGTTGAGGCATCTGGAGCAGGACGGCTTCATCAGGCGCACCGTCTATCCGGAGGTGCCGCCGCGCGTGGAATATGAGCTGACGGAGCTGGGGCAATCCTTTCTCATCCCCATGAAAGCCCTGATCGGATGGGCTGAGCAGAACCATACGGCAATCAAGAGCGCGCGGCAGCGATACGAAACCCCTTAGCGCGGACGTTTAAGAAATCCTCATACTGAGGGACCTCGAAGGACGAGGCGCGCGCTTGCTCCGTCAGGCGAGCAGAACCTTGCCACCGGTCCGGAACGGAAGGGCGGATTGCAGCGCCTGGCCGACCTTTTCCAGAGGAAACACCTCCCGCACCTCGGTCGCGATGATCTTCGAGGCGATCTGCGCCGCGATCTCGGAATAGGCGCGCTGGACGTCGCTCATCGCTTCGGAATGGACCCATTCCCGCAGATGACAATAGGAAAAGACGATATCGGGATGGGAGGCCCAGAAGGAAGCTGGGATGCTCTGGCCCGAAAGCAGGCCGTAATGCACGAAATGCCCGCCCGGCCTCAGCGCATCGGCGAGGAGGGAGGCGCGCGCGCCGCCGACGCAATCGAGCACCGCGTCGAGCCCGTGTCGACCGGTGAGACCGGCAGCGAGGTCGCTGTCCGCCCTGTCGACGATGACCGACTCGAGGCGGCCGCGCAGGCGCGAGAGCGAGGCTTCGCTGCGAACGATCGCCACCGGCTCCACGCCCGCGGCATTGGCGAGCCCGATCAAGATCGATCCGATCGAAGAGGCGGCAGCATTGATGGCGATGCGCATGCCGGGGTTCAGCCCGATCTTGACGTGCAGCATCAGCCAGGCCGTCATCGGGTTGACGTAACTGGTCGCCGCTTCGAAATCGGTGAGTTCATCCGGAACACGAAGGCACCAGCCGGGATCGGTATCCTTGAATTCCTGCCATCCGCCGGCGCTGCGCACCGGCAGCACGCGTGTTCCGGGCGAAAGCCCGTAAACCTCTTCACCGCACTGTTCGACCACCCCGAATGCCTCGAAGCCCGGAATAAAAGGCAATGTCGTGCGTCCGGCATAGGCCCCTGATATGGTGATAATATCGGAGGGATTGATCGACCGCGCCAGCAGACGCACCCGGACCTGGTCGCGCCGCGGCGGCGTCAGTGCGGCCCGCTCGAGCTCGACGACGTCTTGAGCCGGCCCGAATTTTCGCACGACCGCCTGATATTGCATTGCATCCCCCACACACTCCCGGTTAGATCACGCCTTCGAATTTGGGTGATCGAATGAGTGTTGACGACAGGCCTTTAGC
>Ga0055543_1000633_pt1 | contig 18886 bp, 18 predicted proteins | sample AraplaCvi_mMF_r2_2_FD_61186 | JGI IMG/M metagenome (GOLD analysis project Ga0055543, IMG submission 61186) | Arabidopsis root microbial communities from North Carolina, USA - plate scrape MF_Cvi_mMF_r2 | ecosystem: Host-associated > Plants > Roots > Endosphere | place: USA: North Carolina | reverse complement strand
GCTGCGGGAGAAGGCCGAGTTCTCCTTCGGCTGGAATGCCCAGACCGGGGAATACGGCGATCTCTACGCTCAAGGCGTTATCGACCCGGCCAAGGTCGTGCGTACCGCACTCCAGGATGCAGCATCGGTCGCCGGCCTTCTTGTGACCACGGAAGCGATGATCGCCGAAAAGCCTAAGAAGGACGCCGCACCTGCCCTGCCGGCCGGCGCAGGAATGGACTTCTAAAGGCGATAGGGAAGGCTCGCCCCAGCCGCGTGGGGCGAGCCACTTGCGGAGGAAACCATGAACCTGCCATCGAAGGAAGACGCGCGCCTTTGCGCCAGCGTCGTCAAAGAGGTTGCCCGAGCCAAAGGGATGTCGGACGACCCATCCTCCATCAGCCGGCTGACGGCGACAGTCGCCAGACTGTTCAACAAGGGCATGCGAGACCGCGACAGGCTTCTGGCGAAAGCGATGGCAGTCGCCGACATGCCGGTGGCGCAGGAGGAGAACCGTCCGCTCCTTGCTGAGCTCCTGAAGAACACTCCGCGCGCCATCGGTTTATCTATGGAGCCGGAAAATGAGAGGGGACATCAACAACAGTAGAACGAACCACAACCTACAAGCGGCCGCAAGCGCCACGCATGTGCTGCATACGGATCATATCGGTCAGCCGCGGGATGTGCTCGCCGCCGATAGATCTCCCGTACGAAAAGCGTTCCATCTCGCGTCACAATCCGACTTCTTAAAAGACCGCCCAGGTGGTGGGTGTCTCCCCTTGTTATCGCGTTCAAGCGGCTTAACTTCGCATCTCCAACTGCTTGTTTCATCAGGGCCGCATAAAGTGTCTGCATTCGGATTGAACGATAAAACAGCATGCGCCGGAATAGCACACATGATCGAGCGCGGGCTTTGGGATGATTCCATCCTGGGACCGCCGTCGGAGTGGCCCGCCTGTCTGAAGTCTGCGGTGGACATCATGCTTCCGTCACATGCCCAGATCGTGATGTTCTGGGGAGACCAGTATGTGGCACTTTATAATGATGCCTACGCTCCCACAATCGGTCTTAGGCATCCGCGCGCATTCGGAAGACCGGCAAAGGAGAACTGGAGCGAGCTCTGGGATGACCTCCAACCTTTGCTGGATCGCGTCCTTCATGGTGGTGAAACTGTCTCAGCCAGCGATCGCCAGTTTTACATTGAACGCCATGGACATCCAGAAACCGTCTATTTCGACATTTCCTATTCGCCGATCAGGGACGAAACCGGTAGCGTCCGCGGCGTGTTTTGCATCGTCAGCGAGACCACAGAAAGGGTGCGTTCGCAGCAAGCGCTCAAGGAAAGCGAGGAACGTCTACGAGCGTTATTTTCGCAATCCGCTGCGGGTATCGGCCAAACCGATCTTGAAGGCCGCATGACGCTCGCCAACCAGCGCTTTTGTGAAATGCTTGGCTATCAGAGATCGGAGCTTGTGGGCATCCGCTTCCAGGATTTGACGTTTGCGGACGACCGTCCCGAAGCCGAGCGGCTTTTCCAGTACCTGATCGAAACCGGCGAACCTTTCGATATGGAAAAGCGATGCTTGCGGAAGGACGGAAGTGTCTTATGGACGGCAGTTTCAGTCTCTGCCCTCAAAGGTGAAGATGGGTCAATCCTGCAGGTTGGCTTCATCGCCATCGACATCTCGGCAAGGAAGAGCGCCCAGGAAGCGGAGCGTCTTCTTGCATCCATTATCGCTTCTTCGAATGATGCCATCCTCGCCATCGATCTGAACATGACGATCACCAACTGGAATGCAGCTGCCGAGAGGCTTTATGGATACGCGCGCGAAGAGGCGGTGGGAAAGTCGGTTCTGATGCTGGTCCCGGAGGAACGTCGCGACGAGGAGCCGGAAATTCTTAGGAGGGTCAGCGACCGAAAGATCGTGGAGCCGTACGAAACGCAGCGTCGCAGAAAGGATGGAAGCCTGGTCGACGTTCAGCTCAGTGTTTCTCCTATCTATGACAGCACTGGAAATACGATCGGCGCTTCCAAGGTGTCCCAGGACATCACGGCCAGAAAGGAGGCCGAACGTCTGCAAAAAGTCCTGACAAGCGAGCTCAACCATCGCGTCAAGAATGCGTTTGCGACTGTCATTGCCATTGCCAGACAAACCTTGGACCGGAACGAAACCGGCCGGGATCAGGTCACCGCTTTCCAGGACAGGCTTATGTCAATGGCAAAGGCCCATGATCTGCTCACGCATCGGGACTGGCAGCGTGCTGACCTTGGCGAGTTGGTCAGTCAGGTGCTGGAACCCTATCCGCCTGAACGCTTCGAGATCGGAGGCTGCGCCGTGCTTTTGCCTCAAAAGGCCGTCGTCTCTTTCTCCCTAGCTATCCACGAGCTTGCGACGAACGCCGCTAAATATGGCGCACTGTCTGTCGCTCAAGGCAAAGTTGCGATCTCCTGGGATTATGAAGAACAGATCGGCAGGCTACGGTTCAAATGGCTCGAACGCGGCGGGCCTGCGGTCACGCCGCCAACCCGAAAGGGCTTTGGCTCGCGTCTCGTCGAGAGGCTTCTGGCAGCCGAGCTAAACGGGCGCTCGACGATCAGCTATAATCCTACCGGCGTCATCTGCGAGATCGATGCGATCCTGGATCCGGATGGCTGGTTGGGAATGCCGGGATCGGACCGATAGCAAATCTTTCGCCGTCGGGTGTCATGATGTCGTCCCCGCCTCGCGGCAAGCATCAATTTTACGCATCGTCGCTGCTGCGAGAATTCTTGAAGTGGGGTCTAGAGCAACTGCTTCGTGCCTCTCATCCACGGCAGATAGCGGTCGCTCGAGCGCCCCTGTCTGCAGCGCTACCGGGCGAGAGCGGGAACTCGAATAACCCTTCAAGCATTACGCCGAGACCATAAACGATCAGGTCATCATGAAGGAAACCGACCGAAAACAAGCCGAAGCGGCGCAAGATGCCGGAAATCGCCTTGTGGCACGACATGTGCGCGAAGACCCCTTCGCCGCGGCCTTCAAAGCCACGCGCATGCCGATGATCGTCACCGACCCCAATCAGGCCGACAATCCCATCATCTTTTGCAATGTCGCCTTCGAGAGGCTGACGGGCTATTCCAGCAGCGAAGTAGTCGGCCGCAACTGCCGCTTCCTCCAAGGCCCGGAGACGAATGCGGCAACGGTGGCGCGCATCCGCGCGGCGATCAGCGCAGGTTCCGATATCGCCATCGACATCTTAAACTACAAGAAAGATGGCGAGCCTTTCTGGAACGCTTTGTTTTTATCTCCGGTGCGCGATGATAGCGACAGAATCGTCTATTTCTTCGCTTCCCAGCTCGATTTCACCAACGTTAAATCGAGAGAGGCTGACCTCGCTTTCGCACGTCATCGCGCCGAAGAGGAAGTGGCCGCCCACACCGAGAAACTTGAGGCTGCGCTGAAAGCCAGGTCTCTTCTGGTCCACGAGGTTGACCACCGTGTCAAGAACAACCTCCTGACCATGGCCTCCATTGTAAAGCTTCAGACGCGTATTACCAGGGACGAGGGCCAGAAACGCGTTTTGCGGTCCGTGCTGAACCGCGTGGAGGCCTTGAGTACGGTTCAAAGAAAGTTATTCACACTGGAGGACGTCTCACGGTTCGACGTCGCCGACTTCACAAAGGAACTTGTCAGAGATCTTGTCGAAGCTGTCGGACGAAAGGATATCCGCCTGACGCTCGACCTGCATCCGCTCCATGTGCCGGCTGTGAAGGCGACCCCTCTGTCCTTGATCGTCAACGAGCTTGTCGGGGACGCCGTCCGGCGTGGGTTGAGCGACGGCGGCGGCGACATTCATGTCGTCGTCAAGCGCTTGAACGCACATTTCCTTATCAGGGTGGAGGACACATCTATACCGGTTGAGGTCGATGAGGATGCGGCCGAGATCGGTCGTCTTCTTCTCGAAACATCCGCCAAGCAGGTTGACGCAAAGATCGAGAAGCGGATCGACGGACATCGGACAACCGTTGATGTCAGGCTGCCGGTCGACACAGAGGAGAGCGCGCATTGAAGGTGATGATTGTCGAGGACGAGATGCTGCTGGCCATGGAGCTCGAAAGCGAGGTCGAAATGGCCGGTCACGAAGTGACGGGGACCGCGATGAACCGCAAGCAAGCAAGCGACATCATGAAAGCGCATCACCCGGATTTTGCTTTCGTCGATATTCACCTGCAGGACGGCCCAACCGGCATCGACGTCGGCCGCGATCTGGCATCCGAAGGGATCCCATACGTGTTCGTCAGCGGCAACATCAAGAAGCTGCCCGAAGATTTCGCAGGCGCTCTCGGGGCTATCGAAAAGCCCTACACTGCGAACGGCATGAGGAACGCTATTTCCTACATCTCCGCGGTCGTGGTGGGTGAAGAAGATGTCGTTCCGCCTGCGAGCCTTGTACTCGCCGACGATATAAGGCCCTTGCGGTTCCGCAGGCATTCCTAATCGGAGTCATCCTCCCAATTTCGGCGTAAGCTGCATAAGGTGCAAGCGAGCAATCTTGGGATTGATGACCGGCGTGTTTAAAGGATGTCGACCAAGTGTTCTTGGAAGCATTCTGTTCGTGGACGCCAAAAGCTCCGAAGAGCGCCGGTCCATCAAGAGCTTAATGAGATGCTTCATCGTCAATGATACGCCGATGACGACGGTGCCGTCGCGCGGATCGCCATAGGTCCGTTGTAGGTCTGAATGAGATAATCGGTGATTTGTCGCCCCCCAAGCCCGCAAGAATGCAGCGAGATAGCCACATTGCAAAGCACATCGGCCACCGTCTGGTCAAACGGGACCTGATAGAGGCGAAACCACGTTACGACTGCGTCCAATAAGATCGAGCTGTCCACGGTGTCATCGGCATCGTCCTCGTAGTGCTGCGCCATATCCCTCTCCTTTGTCCTGCTCGGAACGAAAGCCGGAACAGGGAGTTGAGCGAAAGGTTCCGGATGGAGTTACGTCATGGCTGCACATCGTGCTCAATGGAAAGGCCACATCAAGATCGGTGAGATCAGCTGTGGCGTCGGTCTCTATACGGCGGCCTCCACTTCAGACCGCATCACCTTCCACACCATCAACAAAGCCACGGGCAACCGGGTCCGCCGGGAATTTGTTGACAGCGAAACCGAAGAAACGGTTGACCGCGACGAGCAGATCAAAGGCTTCGACATCGGCGACGGCCAGTACATCATGATCGATCCGGAAGAGGTGACCGCTGTCATTCCGGATTCCGACAAGATGCTGGAAATCGAAGCTTTTCTTTCCTGCTCCGATGTAGACGACATCTATTTCGACAAGCCGTATTACCTCTTGCCGACTGATGATGTCTCGGTGGACGCGTTCTCCGGACTGCGCGACGCACTCAAGGAAGCCAACGTAACGGCAATCGCCAGGACCGTTCTGTTCCGCCGGATGCGTACGGTTCTGATCCGGGCGCACGGACGTGGTCTCATCGCAACCACGCTCAACTTCGACTACGAAATCCGCTCATCGGAAGAAGCTTTCAAGGAAATGCCGGAGATCAAGGTCGAAGGCGAGATGCTCGATCTGGCCAAGCATATCATCGGCACCAAGAAGGGCGAGTTCGATCCAGCGAAATTCGATGACCGCTACGAAACCGCGCTGGCAGAACTGGTTAAGGCCAAAGCCGAGGGCAAGACGCTTCCCAAACCCAAGCCCGTCAAGGTTTCCAAACCCAACGACCTGCTCAAGGCGTTGCGCGAGAGTGCGGGCGTGGGCGAGGCAAAAGCAAAGAAGGCCGCCAATGCAAACGCCCGGAAGCCTAGGAATACGAGTGGCCGAAAGTCGACCACCAGGACCGCACACAAGAAAGCCAGCTAGGAGGATCACCATGGCCCCGCGTCGTCCCTACTGGAGAGGCTATCTCAAACTTTCGCTCGTCACCTGCCCGGTTGCCATGAGCCCCGCGACGTCGGAAAGCGGAAAGGTTCGCTTTCATACCCTCAACAAGGCTACCGGAAACCGTGTCGTCTCGCAGTACGTAGACGCGGTGACAGGAAAGGCCGTGAAGGACGAAAACGAGGCGAAAGGCTACGAGCGCGGCGAGAACGACTTCGTGATGTTGACCGATGACGAGCTGGAATCGGTCGCGCTGGAAACGGTTCGAACGATCGATATCGAGACGTTCGTGCCCCGGGAAAGCATCGAATGGGTTTACCTTGAGACCCCACACTACCTCATGCCGAACGACAAGATCGGCAACGAGGCGTTTGCGGTCATCCGTGAGGCAATGAAGGCCGAAAAAGTCCTTGGGATATCGCGTGTGGTCATCGGCAGGCGCGAACGCGCTGTCGTACTGGAGCCGCGTGGCGAAGGCATCGTGGTCTGGACCCTGCGTTTCGGCGACGAGGTCCGTCCTGAGAAAGAGTATTTCCAGGACATCGAGACGAAGTCCGACCCCAAGACCGTCGCAGCCATCAAGAGGATGATCAAGCCACGGCTGGAGAAATGGTCGCCCTCAATGGTTACAGACCCCATCCAGGAAAGCCTGCTCACGCTCATTGCCTCGAAGAAGAAGGCTTTGAAGCCGGCCAACAAGGCCAAGGGCAAGAAAGACGCATCCGATCAGCCTTCCAATGTCATCAACATCATGGATGCATTGAAAAAGAGCGTGCAAGCCGATCTCAAGGGCCGAAAAAAGGCTGGCTGACAATGCGGCGAATGGGGCGGTTACCGATTGTAAATCGGTTTGCATCGGGATTGGTGTCGTCGGGAGGTTCCGCGATCATCTTGAACAGGTCGCCGGCATGTTTGCGAAGACGCAGACGGGCTACAGCCAATGCCGGAGTAGCCAGGGCCAGACCTTCCGCCAAGACCACGCTTACCAGAACAGCAATAATCGCCGCCCGATCGCCGCGGCCGGCCCTTGCTGTGGACCGAAGATGACCGCGCTTACACTGCCCGTTCTGGCCGCTGCCTTTCTGCTGAGCATGTACTTCCGCAGTTACTTTGGTGTAGTAGGTCCAGCTTTGTCCGCAGATTTGTCGCTGTCTCCCGAACAATTCGGCCGGCTCGCCTCGACGTTCTTCGCTTCTTTCTCGATCCTGCAGATCCCTGTTGGAATGTCGTTCGACAAATGGGGCGTGCGTGGTCCGATGGCGGCAATGATGAGTATCGGAGCCGCGGGGTCAGCGATCGTGGCCCTCTCGCCGGGCTACTGGTGCGCGATCACCGGCCAATCCTTTGTCGGGATCGGTTGTGCGCCAATTTTTATGGGCGTCCTTTACTATCTCGGGCGTACCAACGAGCCCGAGAGGGCGGGGCGGCTTTCCGCCACTGTCAGTGCCGTCGGCTCGGCAGGCGCCTTGCTTTCGGCCTCTCCACTGTCGTGGTTCGTCGAGGTATTCGGTTGGCAATCCGCTTGCTGGTTGGCGGCGGCAGCAATGGCTGTCAGCGCTGCGGCAGTCGCTTTCGTGCTCGGACCGACACCGGAAAGCATTGAAGAAAGCGACCGGGATCAACGCCCTTGGTCGCTGGTATCGCTGTTCTATCTCGTCCCAGTGTGCTTCACCCTCTCGCTCGGTGGCACGTTTCGCAACGCATGGGCGGTGCCCTATGTCACGTCCGTATTCGGCGAGCATGTGGCGGTGGGCGCGATGCTCACCACGATCAGTGTCGTCGGCATCGTCACCAGCTTCATGCTTCCAATTGTTCTCATGCGGGTCCCCGGACGAACGATCGTGATATCCACCTACGGCGCCGGAGTGACCTGTGCCATCTTCCTCTCGTCTGCCCCGGGCTTCACCTTTCTTTCGGCCTGCGCCGGCTTGTCCGTTCTCTATGCCATGGGAAACGTGCATCCTCTCGTGATGACCGAGGCCCAAACTCTGATCCCGCCGCGCGTGCGCGGCTTAGCGCTTGGAGGACTGAACACGCTCGTTTTCCTTGGCGTCTCAGTGGCGTCAGCAGTTTATGGCGAAATCGCGGGGCTGTCGCTGTCGGTGCTGTCTTCCTACCGCGTAATCTTTGCGGTGAGCGCAGCAGTCATCGCCATGGCCATGTTTTGCTACATCGTGTTCAGGGGCAGAAATCCTTTGGTTTGCACAGACAGAGAGTTTGCAGACAACCGAGGTACCAAACGAGATTGACGATCCAGAACACAGCGCTACTTCCTCTTTATCATCAAGGACTTCATCAGGAGACTACGTATGGAACAGGCAGGTCTCGGCTGGATCGCGGCAATCATCATCGGCGGCATCGCGGGGTGGCTCGCAGAGCAGTTCATGAAGTCCAACATGGGCGTCCTCATGAACATCATTCTCGGGATCGTCGGCGCGATCGTCGCAAACGCAATCCTGTCTGTCTTCGGCGTGGTTCTCGGCGGCTGGCTCGGCTATCTGATTGCCGGCTTCATCGGCGCCTGCATTTTGATTGCGATCGCGCGGATGTTCCGGCGATGAAGCCATAGCCAGACAGGATATAGAGTCGAAACGATCACGCCACCTCCTGGACCGCACCTGAGAAGGAGCGTCGTCGCGTTACGCCTGACGGAACAAGCGCACCACTGGGCGTGACAGCAGTGGGCGGCGACCTTCTAGATCGTTCGATGCCAGGTCAGGCGAGTTGCTCTTTAGCGGTCTATTCGACGGCCGCATTTGTCAATATTTCCGTTGAGGCGCCAAGCTATATCTACGAGCTCACGGCGCTGGCCGGCGAAAAGCTGGAGCCTTCCGCTGATCCACCTGAAAACCCTTGGCATCTTTACGCCGACGCCTCCCCAGCGCGCAGCCTCGGATTTTGAGCAGGCGTGAGGACGGTTTACCGGCCTTGCCAGAACAGATTATGTCAGTAACGGGTCGCTTGTGCGCTCGCTTATTCAGAGCAACCTCGGCCGGCCGTTTGCTTTGCTTCAAAGGTTTCCTCGGCTCGCCTGTGGCGCAGGATCGCCGAAAACACCGTCAATCGGACTTCTTCCTTTGTAGCGGATGCGTTTGAGCCATAAGATGATGACGGATGGCCGCCCCAACTAGGGTTCGCCGAAGCCGCGTGCGCCGCGAGTCCAGAATGTCCGCTCGATACGGGAACAATGTCCTGTTGCGTTGGTTCCTTTCACGCGCTGCCGCCTCGGCGACGGCGCCTGAACGCTCGTTCTTGCCGACGATCGCCAGTTACCCGCCAGAGCCAGACAGGAGGACATCATGGCCAGCACAAAAACGCTCGACGACCTATTTCTCGACACTTTGAAGGACATCTATTTTGCCGAAAAGCAGATTCTGAAGGCCTTGCCGAAGATGGCGCGCGCCGCCGACTCCGAAGAAGGCAAGGCAGGATTTCTGCGCCATCGCGACGAAACGCAGGGTCAGATCGACCGAATCGAGCAGGTGTTCGAGCTGCTCGGCAAGCCTGCCCGGGGCAAGACCTGTGAGGCTATCCAGGGCATCATCGCCGAGGGCGAGGAGATCATGGAAGAATTCAAGGGGTCTTCAGCCCTCGACGCCGGGCTGATTTCATCGGCGCAGGCGGTCGAGCATTACGAAATCGCCCGCTATGGCACGCTCATCGCCTGGGCAAAGCAGCTCGGCCTAAATGACGCTGTGCCGCTGCTCCAGGCAAACCTCGCTGAGGAAGAAGCAACCGACGAAAAACTGACGCAGCTTGCCATGGCGCAGGCGAACGCCAAAGGCAAGGCCGCTTAGGCGGGGCGTCGAAGGGGCCGTCCTTGGTGGGCGGCCCTTTTCATATTCAACATCCTAAATCTCAGGGGACATCCGATGGCCAAGCGAACGGCGAAAACCGCGACTATACCTTCAGCCGGGGACACAGTGACAATTCATGACCAGCAGCTCCATCGCGGCGATGGCGGTGAGCTTCATCAGATCGCCGAAGACGGACATGACATACTGACGACCGCCCAAGGCGGTCCGATCGCCGACGACCAGAACATGCTGAGGGTCGGTGCCCGCGGTCCAGCCCTGATCGACGACTTCCACTTCCGCGAAAAGATCTTCCACTTCGATCATGAGCGCATTCCCGAGCGGGTGGTCCATGCACGTGGCTACGGCGCCCATGGATTCTTCGAAACCTATGAATCCCTGTCGGACATCACGCGCGCGGACGTGTTCCAGCGAGCGGGCGAGAAGACGCCTGTCTTCGTGCGCTTCTCGACGGTGGCGGGAAACAAGGGGTCTGCCGATCTTGCTCGCGACGTGCGCGGCTTTGCCGTCAAGATGTACACCAAGGAGGGGAATTGGGATCTGGTCGGCAACAATATTCCGGTCTTCTTCATCCAGGATGCCATCAAGTTTCCAGACGTGGTGCATGCTGCCAAGCAGGAGCCGGACCGTGCCTTTCCGCAGGCTCAGACCGCGCACGACAACTTCTGGGACTTTATTAGTCTGACGCCCGAAAGCATGCATATGGTCATGTGGATCATGTCGGACCGGACTATTCCGCGATCTTTTCGGTTCATGGAAGGGTTCGGCGTACACACCTTTCGTTTCGTCAATGCCAACGACGAATCCACTTTCGTGAAATTTCACTGGAAGCCTAAGCTTGGCCTGCAATCCGTTGCCTGGAACGAGGCGGTCAAGATCAATGGCGCCGACCCGGACTTTCACCGACGCGATCTCTGGCAATCGATCCAGTCCGGAAACTTCCCGGAATGGGAATTGTGCGTGCAGCTGTTCGACCAGGATTTTGCCGACAATTTCGATTTCGACATCCTCGATCCGACCAAGATCATTCCGGAGGAAGTGCTTCCGGTTCGTCCGATCGGCCGTCTTGTGCTTGACCGCATGCCCGACAATTTTTTTGCCGAGACTGAGCAGGTCGCGTTCATGACCCAGAACGTGCCGCCGGGTATTGATTTCTCGAACGATCCGCTGCTGCAGGGCCGCAACTTCTCCTATCTCGATACTCAGCTAAAACGTCTGGGTGGGCCGAACTTCACACATCTGCCCATCAACGCGCCGAAGTGTCCATTCGCGCATTTCCAGCAGGATGGGCATATGGCGATGCGCAATCCGGTCGGACGGGTCAACTACCAGCCCAACTCTTACGGCGAAGGGCCGCGGGAGTCTCCGACACGGGGCTATCGTCATTTCCCTGCCGAGGAAAAGGGCCAGAAGGTTCGCCTTCGTCCGGAAAGCTTTTCCGACCACTATAGTCAGGCGCGGCAATTCTACATCAGCCAGACGGGAGCCGAGCAACGACACATCGCCATGGCGCTGACCTTCGAGCTTAGCAAGGTCGAAACGCCTGTGATCCGCGAGCGAATGGTATCGCATCTAATGAACATCGATGAGACGCTTGCTGCCACGGTCGCTCAAAAGCTCGGGCTCCAATCAATGCCGAAACCCGCCGACGCAGCCATGCCGACCAGGCAGGATCTCGACCCCTCGCCGGCGCTCAGCATCGTTGAACGAGGCCCAAAACGTTTCGAGGGTCGTAAGCTCGGGATCCTTGTCGCCGACGGCGCCGATGCAAAACTGCTCAAGGCCGTGACTGCCGCTGTGACAAAGGAAAAGGCGGTCTTCGAGATTATTGCCCCGAAAGTCGGTGGTGTGACCGCGGCGGACGGAAGCTTCATTGAAGCGCAGCATATGATCGACGGCGGCCCGTCGGTGCTCTTCGATGCGGTCGTGCTCCTGACCTCTCATCAGGCGATCGACGATCTAGTCAAGGAAGCGACCGCACGTGATTTCGTCGCCGACGCGTTCCAGCACTGCAAGTATATCGGCTACGACCAGTCCGCTCTGCCGCTGCTTGACAAGGCAGGTATCGCCAATGCCCTCGACGAAGGCACGATTGCCCTTTCAAGCGGTAAGGATGTCACCAGTTTCGTTGAGGAACTTGGCAAATTGCGGGTATGGGGGCGAGAACCCTCCGTCAAGCTCGGCAGGGCCTCCGCGCCGATTTCCTGATGCAAAAGGGCGCGGATCAGTTTCGCGCCCTTCAAGTTCTCTCGGCTGCGCAGCGGCGATCAGGAGTGTGTCTCAACATGATCGCCGCGCCATAGCGCGTGTACGAGCGTTGTTGATCCCGGTATCGCTCAAAAAACAGGATGTCTGTCCGGGCTTTCGCACCATGCTCGCAAGACTTTTAAACCACTAATGCACCGACTTCGACGTTGGCGCATTCACTCGTGTAGCCGATATTCCGACATAGGTTCCGATAAGCATGGTCGATACGTCATCAAGGGTACAATATCCTTCGTTGAAGAATTCAAGCGCTGCCGAACATAGGACATGGGAAGCCTGCTCGTCGGGACGAAGTTCGTAATAGCGATACCACGCCTGGACCGCCTCCGAGAGCATCCGGAATTCTTGATCGCTGTGCATATCCACGTGATCCATGGTGAGGTCTCTGAGCGGCGAGATAGGGCCGGCACTCTTCGCGTCAACCGATTGACCATAGGAACCGCGATCGATTTTCGTTCAGACCGCCGATCCGTTTGTCGACCAGAGGGTAAATGGGATATTGTCCCATTATATGTGAAGCAGGCGGCGCGATACCAATGCGAGCGCAGGCCATAGGCTTCATGATACGCGGGCATCCTGCCTACGTCGACCTTTACAACCGCTGCAGACACGCGATCCAAACGAGCGGTGCCTAGCCCCGCGTTCTCAGAGCTGGATCCAAGCCACGCGGCGCATGTCTTCGATCGTGCTGTGTCCTGAGCAATGGCACGGAACCTTCTACTTCCTTGCTTGTTGGATCGACATGAACGACACCGAACGAAAAGCCAGCAAAGCCATGATCCGATACGTGCTGATGATATTCGTCATCGCGATTATCATTGCCGTAGCTTACCTGGCTTTGTTCACGCCCGGAAAGGCTGAGACGGTGTCGCCAGTGATGCGAGGAGGTCCGGATGCGATACTATATCTACGAGGTCCACACTGACGAGTCGCGTAACCGGCTGCTGAATGTGTTCAAAGACGAAGCTGAAGCCGGCGTCATGGAGCTGGAGCTCCAAAGCCATGCTCTGGAAACTGAAAACTTTTTTATCAAGATGTTTCCGGCACAGAACGTGGAGGAGGCACGGGTCAAGGCCGATGAGATGCGGCCAATACCCTTGATGCTCCACTGATTCCATGGCCTTCAAAAATGACTGGGGCGGCTTCGGGGCAAGCCTGGAGCGTAGCTTTCTTAACTTGCTCTCTCCGAATGAAGCCCCGTCCACATGCGCTTGCTGACCGTTGACGCAATGGCTGAGCTGTGGAAATGAGAAGAGTGAGCGCCACCTTTCTGCGAAACGAAGGCTACCTTTCTCACGGACGAGATTAAACGGGGCTGTGGGACTGCGCCTCCGGATGCCCCCATGCAAATGGAAACGCCTTTCGCATGGCGCCTTGAAACAAGAGATGGTCATCGCTGGCGCGAGTATCTTGAGGCCTGCCTTTCTTGCCCGATAAAGATCAAGCGTAAGGCCGCACGGTTTAAGCCGATGCTGGCGATCCATTGCTTTATGAAGTCGGTCTCGAAGACGTACAGTGCCCCTCTCCCTCAGTGGAACCGGGGTGGGGTGGCGCTTATTCGAGTATCAAATCATTGAAATAAAAAAGGCCCTCAGGCCGTGTGGCGCCTCCTTACGCGAAGGAGCCGATGCCGTTGGTCCGGCCAGTTTCAAGCGCGGAACGAGAGGTCTCCCTCACCGAGATCCGCGGCCCTTCCAAAGGGGACGATTGGCGGGGTTCTAATTCCAGCGACGCCGCCGAATTCGAGGGCGCCCGGCTGCGTAGATGCCGCTTAGAATCATTCCGAGGCCAAGCGCGGCTAGAGCCCCGCGCGCGTTTGATCCTGACACCGATCCGACCGTCTGCCTCGCCTCCCCGCCAAAGCGACCACCGATAACCTGCTTCGGATCGACTGGATTGAAGAGATTGTCGGGTTGTCCCGAACGCTTCGGCTCGGCATCAAGCTGGCCTTTGAACGCGGTCGCGGCTGCCACTCGGTCGGTCACACCGGGAAACAGGAGCCCACCGAGGATCGTCTTTACCGTCGGCCGTCCAACCCAGAGTTCCCGAGGGGCAGTCAGCGCGCCCCGATAAACCTCAGCCGCCACGGCTTCCGGTGTGAACACGGGCGCGACGGGACGTGGCGCGTGGTGCATCTTACATCTGGCCCAGCTGAATTGTTCCGTATTCACTGCTGGAAGGTGAACCATCGTGAGTTTGAGTGGCGAGCGCTCGTGAAGAAGCTCGCATCGCAATGCATCGACAAATCCTCGGATCGCAGCCTTGGCGCCGCAGTAGGCCGATTGCAACGGTATGGAGCGATAAGTCAGTGCTGATCCGATGCAGACGATTGTTCCTCGACCAGCGCGACGCATGTGCTTCAACGCGGTCTGCGTTCCATGCACCTGCCCGAGGTAGGCAACTTCGGTCACGCGCCTGAATTCATCTGGAGAAATTGTTTCGACGGTCCCGAACACGGTAACCATCGCGTTGTTGATCCAAACGTCAATTTTTCCCCATGCGCCGAGCACCCTTTCCGCCGCGGCTTCGATGGCGGCGCCATCGGCGACGTCCGCGGACAATTCGAGTGTCTCGCCGCCCGCCGCCTGGATCTCGGCTGCGACCGATTTGAGGCGTGCCCTCCCGCGTGCCAATAATGCGACACGCCATCCATGCCGCGCGAAGTTGAGCGCCACCGCTCGACCGACCCCAGCAGTTGCACCCGTGATAACAACGACGGGTTTTTCCTTGACGATCATCGAGAGACCAAGCTCCTCACTTCGTGTGAGGCTTGAACGCGAGCAAAGGCGTTTGGTTCAAAAGTGCGAGGCTTAGGCAATATACTGGGAAAACCTGGATAAGGGCATGTCTACGATACCGACCCGGGTTACCTCTCAGAAGCCTCAGGATCGTAATATTGGACAAGATGAACCAATTAAAAGGGCTGATTTCGCACGGTTCCCGCCAAGCGCTACGCGATGCCAGCGAAGCTGAATCCGGTCTACATTGGCAGGAGCTTGTTACTAGTTGCACATCCGAAGTCGCTCGACCTCGGTTAAGCTTCCGCAAGGCGCGCCGCGATCTCGCGACGCAAAAAAGGGCGCGGATCAGTTCCGCGCCCTTCTAATGTGTCCCGGCCGTCGTCAACAGGTTACTTTGAATTCTTATGGCTCTGTTCGCCAGCCTTGACGTGCTGTTCGTGCGTGCCGCCCTGCTTGCCGGACGAGCTAGAGCTCTTGTCGGACGACGATGACGCACTCTTGCTGCCGCCCGACTTTGCACCGCCTTTTGACTGCGAACCACTTGTCGATGCCATGATGTACTCCTCCTTTTTCGAGATCGGATTGGCCCCGCCTTCTTAACTTCGCTTAACCTAATCTGTTCCTCAGGATATGGGGGCCATTACGGCTTCGACCTTCGCTGAAGCACGATCCGCGCCGTTCACAAACCCTCACGCTTTCCTCGCGCGCAAAAAACACTGTCGCTGGAGCAACCAGAAGGGGCAAGACCCCCGAACACCTTGACGTGTTCCGTCAGTGCTTCCTCGCAGCGTTGTCATCGGTAACTGGCGCGCCTCAAGAACCGTCTGCGTCTTCTAGAGCTTGAAGTTCGTCATCACCTTCAGCGTGACGAACGTCGCACGTCGAGTTTCAAGATATTGCCGAGCGATCGGAGGCGGCAGGCTGGAGGCCTCAGTAGGTGCTCGTCGCGGTGATCGAGCGCGTCTATAACCGGGCGCTAATGATGGAACAAATGCCGAGGTTGAAAACGTCAACCGGAAGGGAGTCCTATAGATTATGCGGGCCGTGCCGCACCCTGCCTGTTTTTACACCAGTGAGCTCCTGAGCGGTCCGCCTGCCCCCACAGGGGAGGTTTTGACCCTTCAATTCCGCTTTATTGTAAGAACAGCGCGAGAAGCCGCAGACGCCTTGGTCAAGGGCTGGCCGTCTAGCGATGGCGAAGAGTATTTCGCCGAGATGAGGGCCGTGCGTCGATGTGATGATCGGGGATGCCAGTCCGCCACAGCTGCGAGAAGTCATCGTCACGGCGGCAGGCGAAGTGGGTGTCACTGTTGTCGCCGTGGTCCACTGATCAGACAAACAGAGATCAACGACCAAGCTCAGCCCAAGTAGTCGACCCGCCGCGCTCCACGCATGAAAAGGTGGCAACGGGAAGGCGCGATCGGCCGGCAAGGCTTCTCCTCCGGTTATGTAGAAAAGGCGCAGGAACCGTCTCGTCCTGCCGGCGTTCTGCTATCGATGGAGACGGTAGATGGATCAGGAAGAGTATAACTGGATAAGTCGCCGGGCGCATCAAATCTGGCAGGGCGAAGGCTGTCCGGACGGGCGGGATCGCGAACACTGGTCGCAGGCGGTCGCCGACTGGCAAGCGAGAGGCCATAGCGAGCCGCCTCTGGGTCCCGACGCTGGGACCTTTCCCGTCCGCAGGGTCCTCGTTGTGGACGACGAACCGCTCATCAGATTTGCGACAGTCGATGCGCTCGAGGAGGCGGGATTCGAGGTCCTGGAGGCCGGCAACGCCGACGAAGCTCTTGCCGTATTCGAAGCAACCCAGATCGACGCTGTCTTCACCGACGTTAACATGCCGGGTTCAACCGACGGGCTTGGCCTGATGACACGCGTCCGCGCGCGAGCGCCACAAACACGTGTCATCGTCACCTCGGGCCATGTCCGTCTTGGTGCGTTCGACCTTGCGAGCGGCGTCTCGTTCGTTCCCAAGCCGTACGATCACAGTGCGATTATCGACATGCTGAAGGCGTCATTCGGTTCATTTCCCGGTCCCATTTAGGAAAGGCACCGATGAAATTTTTCTTTCACCTCCGCGACGTGGACTCCTATGAAGAGGACCACGAGGGGATCGAATTCCCTTCGCTTGCGCAGGCCGTCGCCGAGGCAAGACGGTCCGCTCGGGAAATGGTTGCTGAACTTGTTTTGCATGACGACGTGGTCGATGGCCGATCCCTTGAGATTGCGGGAGACGACGGGTCGGTCGTGGCAACCGTAGCGTTCAAGGACGCTGTTCTTGTGCAATGAAATCAAATTACGAACATCTGCGGGCGCATCGGGCGTCCGCCGTGTTATGAAGGAGAAAAGCTATGATGAGTGGTCCTTTGAAGGCCCTGCTGGGCGTTATCGCGGTGGCTGGTTACCAGAACCGTGGCAAGATTGGCGAATTGCTGCGCGGGATCCAAAATCCGCAACGTAGACAGGACGCCCGACCAACAACTTCAGGTGAAGCTCCAGGGGGCCTAGAAGGGATTTTCGGTGGGCCTGGTGGATTTGGCGATCTCCTTAGCGGACTGTCGACAGGCGGAATCTTAAGAGGTGGTCTCGGCGACCTGCTGAAGACGTTCCAGCAAAATGGTCACGGAGAAAAAGCAGAAAGCTGGATCAGTCCGAGCTCCAACGCTCCGATCGATGGTGGCCAACTAGGTGAAGCTCTCGGTCCCGACATTCTCAACGAACTTGCTGCGAAGACCGGCCTTTCCCACGAAGAGATCTTAGAGCGGCTAAGCAGCGACCTGCCGAAGGCTGTTGACGATCTGACGCCTGATGGAAAACTGCCAGACGGGGAAGACGAATTGCCCTCAGCCGGCAGTAACCCGGCCGGTTTCGGCACGAAGGTTTGATGAGCACGCCGGGCCGTTGGCAGAGCGACAGCCTGCGGGCGTGGTCTTGAGCGTCGGCTCGGCTGGCTCGGACAGATTTACGAATCGATCCTTGCAGCTCGTCGGCTGCCAGACCGTGACCGCCCGACGCGATGATGAATCGCACATTGAGCTCGGGTTTGGAAATCATCTTCGCGCGTGCTGTGGGTGTCCGCCCCTTTCTGGCACCCGTTATCTATCAGCCTGCGCGATCCCACAGAATGCAGCTCAAACTAGCCCGCCCCGGCAGGCCTTTTTTGTTCTATGTGGCGGGAACAAAACAAGGCTTTTCAAGTATGGGCCTTGGGACCGCGCGGGGGCTAGCTCGTCTACCCTTCCCTTCAAAGAAACCGTGCGGTCCCACCATGCAAGCCTCTTCGGCTCTAGCACGATGCTTGCCCCGCGTTGGGCTACTCCATCACCGGGTGATGACCGAACTTATGCCGCGATCGTCGACGGGAAGATCCCGACCGCTTTTTATGGTCCAGGATGACTGTGCGACGCGTTTCAGGATCTAATCGACATGCGGCGGTGGCTGGAGGCCCAAGAGGCACTCGTTGCGGTGCTGAGCGAACAGCTTCCCGTTGAGTGTTGGCTCCTGATGTAGCCGGAACACCATTGAAACATCTTGCAAGTTATGGGGGGCGTGCGGCGCCCTCCTTGTTTTTTAGGGCACTGAGATGCTGCGCGGTCCGCTTTTTTCCGAACCACTCCCGAGTACCGCGTAGAAAACCATGACCGTGGCTTTCGTTAGAGCGTGAAGGTGGAGCGATTGATCCATGACTGCGAGACCCGGCTCGCCGCCCCGGCAGCCGGGTCGTGATCAATGCAATCCGGGGCGGGTGTTCGTGATGCAGGACTAATCCACACGTCCTTCTGACGGGGGCAAGAAATAAGGGCGTGCGCCGGCCCCATCTACCGGGTTCGATGGTCGGGCGTGCCGTTTCGGCTCCACCCTCAGCTGTTCGGGCCGAGCCGGATATCTAGGTTCGTTCGCCGGCTCGCCAGTAGCTGTCGATGATATGCTGGCCATTGTTGACAATCCGCTGACCGAGGTCGGGATCGCCGCCTTGCAGCGTATCCGGATCGCCGCCGCATAGACGGACGAAAGTCACCTGCTGAGCCGTGAACATGAAATAGTCTCTGTTGGTCGGCTCGAAATCGAGACCCGCCTCCGCAAGTTTTTCCGCGACTTCGGCTGCCGCGCCGTCGATTGCCTTGAAGACCTTTTCTAACATCGAGCGCTCTGCCGCCTCCCGGATCTCGAGGAAACGGCGCTGTTCGGACGTCTGCACGGA
>Ga0055543_1000578_pt1 | contig 20193 bp, 19 predicted proteins | sample AraplaCvi_mMF_r2_2_FD_61186 | JGI IMG/M metagenome (GOLD analysis project Ga0055543, IMG submission 61186) | Arabidopsis root microbial communities from North Carolina, USA - plate scrape MF_Cvi_mMF_r2 | ecosystem: Host-associated > Plants > Roots > Endosphere | place: USA: North Carolina | reverse complement strand
GTGTCATCTTCACCGCGTCGTCGAGCGCCGCATCCCGCGTCTCCCCCTTGCCGAATGGGATAGAGGCATCGAAGGGCGCGATAGCGACATCGGTGAAGCCAGCCGCCGTTAGAATGCGCGTCACCCGCCCCTGGTCGCCAAACGAGAACGGGCCGGACGCTTCGGGATCGGGCGGCGCCGTCGGCGGGAGGATGCCCTTCATCGCGCCAATCGGCAAGCGAACCCAATCGTTCTCGGCCATGGAGCGCCAGCAGACGAAAGCGACCCGCGCGCCCGGCTTGAGCGCACGGCGCATATGAGCGAACGCCACGGTAGGATCGTCAAAGAACATCACTCCGAAGCGCGAGAACAGGATGTCGAACGCGCCCTCGGGCAACTCGGTGCTGCTGGCGTCGGCCACCTGGAACAGGACCGGCGTATCCTGTGGCGCAAGTGCGCGCGCTCTGCCGATCAGCGGTGCGGATATGTCCACGCCTAGCACATGGCCCCCGGCGCCGACGCGGGCGGCCAGATCCAGACTGGACGCCCCCGCGCCGCAGCCGACGTCCAGCACGCGTTCGCCTGTCGCGGGTGCCGCGGCTTCGATCGCGGCCTGGCCGAACACCGCCATCATGGCATCGAGCCGGGCCTGGTAAGCGACCCATCGCTCCCCGCTTTGGCCTTTCCAGTCGGCTACCTGATAGACATTTTCCTCTGCCATCCCATACCCTTGTTCTGATCCGTTCTTAATCAAGCTATCCGCCCGCCTGGTTGTTGCCACCGTGCGCGGCGATGAACATGGCGACGGCCGACCGGCAATAGGATTCGATTTCGTTATCGTCTTCTGCTCTCGCCTCATCGAAGCGTGCGATAATCAGGAGATCGGATCCTTTGATAAGCGCGGCAAATAAGCGGGCGGACTGGAGAGGATTGGGCACGTTCAGAACCGCCTTCGTGTGCAACTGACGCAGCAGGGCCTCGATTTGGGCGACGACATAGGCGGGGCCGGCTTCGTAATGGAGCTTGCTTAACGACTTTTGATTCGTCTTGTCTGCCATGATCATGGCTTCGACACTGCGCACCTCCGGGCTCAACAGCGTGCGAAGCAGGGATGATCCCACCGCCATGAGCTGATGTTCGGCCGAACCGTCGATGCCTTCAAAAAGGGCCTGTGGTGCAAACTGATGGCAGTGGGCCGCAATGGCCGCACTGAACAGCGCCTCCTTGTTCTCGAAGTGCCGATAGATGCTGAGCTTGGATATCCTCGCTCGCTGGGCGACCTTTTCCAATGTCGTCGCTTGAAAGCCCAATTCCACAAAGAGTTCGCACGCGGCGTCGGCGATCGTTTGGCCAAGCGCCTCGTTGGCGGGCCGGCCGCGCCGGGCCTGGCTGTCTTTTTCGGTCACGACAATTACGATCCTTGACAGTATCTTAATTCTTGCAATAAGATACCACGCAGTATCGGAAATGTACAAGCCAGAGATTGGATTTTACCCTGTCCTCCAAATCAAGTTTCCCGAGGGAGCCCGGCAATCTCGAATGCGGCATCGTCTGGCCGGTCAATACAGTGATGGGCGACTGTCTCGGCGATGCCGGAGCCCTGCTCGCTGCCCGTCTCGAGCGCGTATCGCTGGCCGCCATTTCGCGCCACGCCACCCCAACCCCCCATCCGCAACACGGAGCCCATCACCATGGATGACGTCATCATCATCGGCGGCAGCTTTGCCGGCCTCGCCGCCGCCCTTCAGCTCGGCCGTGCCCGCCGCAAGGTCACCGTTCTCGATACCGGCCTGCCGCGCAATCGCTTCGCCGGCCACTCGCATGGTCTGCTCGGCCACGATCACAAGCCACCGCTGGACATCCTGGCCGAGGCGCGGCAGCAGCTCGCGCGTTATCCCACGATCAGGCTCGTCAATGCCCGGGCCGACAGCATCTCCGGCGCCATCGACGACTTCTCCGTCCTCACTGGTGATGGCGAAAGCCTTGGGGCGCGCCGCCTGATCCTGAGTTACGGCGTTGCCGACCAGATGCCTGATGTTCCGGGCTTTGCCGAAAGCTGGGGCACATCCATCGTGCCCTGCCCCTATTGCGATGGCTTTGAAGTCGCCGACCAGCATTGGGGCCTCGTCTGGTCCGGCCCGCCGTCGCACAATTATGTCAGGCTGTATCACGACTGGACCGAAACCTTGACGGTCTTCGCCGATGGTCACGACATTTCACCCGATATCCGGGCCGATCTGGCGCGCCGCAACATCCCTGTCGTTGATGGCCGGATCGCCGAAATCGCCCATCACCGGGGCCATCTCACCACCGTCAATATCGAAAGCGGCGGCAATGCCGCGGTCGACATCCTGTTCGCGCATCCGCGCAACAAGCCGTCTGCAAGCCTGCATGAATCAGTGGGCCTCTCCACGGTCAATACGCCCTTCGGCATCGCCCTCAAGATCGACGAGCGCCGCGAAACCAGCACGCCAGGCATCTACGCCGCCGGCGACCTCGCCAACCCAGCCATGGCCTCGGTCACCATGGCAATATCGCAGGGCGCGACGGCGGGTATCTCCGCCCAGCAGTCGATGCTGGTTTGAGAGCAGACAATCCCTTCTCCGGGTGCTGCGGGCTATCATATTCTGGAGGTTGCGGGCAGTGGACGGACCGGGCGTTTACCTAGACCTCCGGCCGCAATCGTGTGGTTACGGAGGCACCGCGTGAGGGGTGAGCGAAAGGCAGCGATCAGATCGGCATTGCCCTCAGCTATTGCCCGTCTCACCCCTCAGTCGCTGCAGAAAAATCTCCAATTCCGCGTCGTCGATACCGACGAGATGGCGCTTTTCCGGATAGGCGCCGGTTCTGACATCCTCGGCGAACTCGGTGAAGGCCGCGATGCGTTCGCGCTGCAGCCGGTCATGTTCGGCGGCGAAGTTGCGATAGACCTTGGCGTGGCGGGGATAGTGATCGCGATTGGCGCCGAGCACGTCGTCGGCGAAGAGATATTGGGCGTCGCAGCCGCTGCCCGCCCCCATGGAGATCATCAGCATCGAGGTGTTGCTGCTGATGGCGGCAGCGACATCCCCAGGCACGACTTCGATTTCGGCGGCGAAGGCGCCGGCCTCTTCCAGCGCCTTGGTCTGCCGCCAGATCTCGGCTGCACTTGCCGCCGTCTTGCCGACGGCGCGGAAGCCGCCGGTCCAGGTCGCCTTCGAAGGGATCAGCCCGAGATGGCCGCAGACAGGGATGCCTTCGTCCCGCATGCGCCGGATCGTCTGCAGGCTTGCGGCGCAATAGACCGCATCGCCACCGGCCTTCAGCGCCGCGAAAGCCGCACGCAGATAATCCTCCGCCGAGACATGGTCGCCATATTCGAGCCCCGGAATGGCAAAGGGAGTGGGCGCGGCCTCGCGAAAGACCGGCCCGAGCAGCGAGGGCGGCACCGAGACGATATCGATGCCCGCCTTTTCGGCGGCTTCCGCCTCTTCCAGCGTGGTGACGCGCAGCATGGTGAACTGGCGCTTGCCTTTTTCCGCAAGCAGATCGGCGACGGTTGCGCGTCTATGTTTCTTCATCGTCAAATTCCTTTGAAAATATCGGGTGAAAATATCGGCCAGCTCACGCGGCCAGCAGGGATTTCAGCTTGATGTCGCTGGCTGCGAGTGCTGCCGGGTCGGGATGGGCACGCGCGGCGATCAGCATTTCGGCGAGCCTGATGTCTCGTGCCACGGCATTGCCTGGCCCGATGCCGCTTGCGGCGATCAATCGGCCGGTGGCGTCGAGATGGAAGAGAATGAAGGCGCCTGCGCCGAGATCGCGGCGATGATGCGTGACGGCTCCTTCGGCAAGGCCCGCAATCTGCAGCGTCATGTCGTATTGATCCGACCAGAACCACGGCACGAATGAAACGGCCTCGTCGAGGCCGAGCATGTTGGCCGCAGCCAATGTGCCCTGCTCCTGGGCGTTGCGCCAGGATTCGAGCCGTACCCGCCGGCCGCCATAGATCGACAGCGGAAAGGAGCAGCAGTCGCCGGCGGCAAAGACATCCGGCGCCGAGGTCTGCAGATGAATATCGACGGCAATGCCGTTTTCGATAGTAAGCCCCGCTCTTTCGGCGATCTCGACATTCGGCCAGGCACCGATGCCGACAAGGACGAGATCGGCTTCGATCGCCTCACCGCTCGACAATCTGATCTGGGCTTTGCCGTTTTCCGTAGTCAGCGCCTTGATGGAGACACCGCAGCGGATATCGACGCCCTCGGCGCGGTGGCGCTCGGTGATGAGATGGGCGATCTCCTCTGGCACGCCGCGCTTCAGCACGCGTTCCAGCCCTTCGATAACCGTGACCTCGGCGCCGAGCAGCCGCGCCGTTGCCGCAAGTTCCAGTCCGATGAAGCCGCCGCCGATGATGGCGATATGCCGTCCCGGCTTCATGACATCGCGTAGCGCCGCCGCATCGTAATGCGTCCTCAGCGCGCGAATATGCGGGCTGCCCTGCGGCGCGCCGGGGAACGACCGCGCGGCGGCACCCGTCGCAAGCAGAAGCTTGTCGTAGGAAAGCACGGTATTGTCCGAAAGCGTGACGGTCCTGGACGCGGTGTCGAGATCCCTTGCCTCGAGGCCGGTCAGCAGCCGGATGCCGTTTTCGACATATTTTTCCGCCGCGGCGATGAATTTCGGATCGCTTGCATCGGTGGAGCCGGCCTTCGAGAGCGGCGGCCGTTCATAGGGCGGAAGCGGCTCGGCGCCGACTAGCGTTATCTCGCCGGCAAAGCCCTTTTCCCGCAAGGCGAAGGCAGCGCGCGCACCGCATTCGCCTGCGCCCAGGATGACGTAATGAGCCATGCAGGCCTCCCTCAGAGCGAGATGAAGACGGCGCCGTCTTCGATCTTGACCGGATAAGTCTTGAGATTGACGCAGACCGGTGCACCCTTGGCTTCGCCCGTCTTGTAGTTGAAGCGGCCGTTATGTTTCGGACATTCGATGATCTCATCCATGACAAGCCCGTCGGCGAGATGGATATGTTCATGGGTGCAGAGCCCGTCGGTGGCGAAGAATTCGTCATCCGGGCTGCGATAGACCGCGAAGGTGCGCCCGTCGTGATCGAAGCGGATGACATCCTCCTCGTCGATTTCGTCCTTGCCGCAAACCTCAATCCAGTTTCCGCTCATCTTATCCTCCCTCGATTGTCGTTATTGCGCGGCCGGAGCCAGCTCGTTGTGGAATTCCTCGCGATAGGGCCGCGCGGTGGCCGGCAATTCGCGCTTCAGGAAATAGTCCTCGTTGCGCAGCTGGCGCAGGAAGGCCGGGATCATCTCGCGATAACCCGACAAGATCGACGGGTTCGGCGCCGGCAGGTCGTGCTTGATCATCGCATGCAGATGCGGCAGCGCGTGGTAGGGCACCATCGGAAACATGTGATGTTCGACGTGGTAGTTCATGTTCCAGTAGATGAAGCGGCTGATCGGGTTCATGTAGACCGTACGGCTGTTCAGCCGGTGGTCGGTGACATTGTCGGCAAGGCCGCCATGCTGGAGCAGTCCGGTCAGCACATGGTGCCAGGCGCCGTAAAGGCGCGGCAGGCCGATCAGCATCAGCGGTAGGATCGAGCCCGTGGCGATCGCCGCGGCGATCGTCGCGACATAGATCGCCAGCCAGATGCGGGCGAAACGGATCGCCTTCGGCTGCTCCATCTCGGGAATGAAGGTTTTTTCCGCCGCGCTGACGCCGCCGAAGGCATTGCGCAGCATGTCGACGACCGCATGCCAGGCGTCGAGGATGCCGAAGAAATTGAGCACCAGCCGCAAGAGATCCGGCGGCCGCATGACGGCGATCTCGGGATCGCGGCCGACGATCACCGTGTCGGTGTGGTGGCGCGCATGGCTCCAGCGCCAGGTCACCGGATTGCGCATGATCATGAAGCAGGCAATCTGATAGACGGCATCGTTCATCCAGCGCGTCTTGAAGGCGGTGCCATGACCGCATTCGTGCCAGCGGCTGTCGGAGGCCGAGCCGTAGAGCACGCCATAGGCAAGGAAGAAGGGCAGCGCGATCCACGAGCCCCAGAAATAGATGCCAAGCCCGGCCAAGACCGCCATGCTGCCGAGCCAGATGACCGTATCGCGGATCGCCGGCGCATCGGAGCGCTGCATCAGGGCCTTCATGTCCTTGCGCGGAATGTCGGTGTGATACCATTCGGCTGCCGCCAGCCCCGTCTCGACGGCCGTGCGGCCGCTTTCGCCGAGCAGGTCGTAGTCACGTTTCTTTGTCTGGGTCGCCATTATCCGCCTCCCGTTATGCCCTTTGCCTGGGAGAATAGGTTGACTTTGGCAGGCGCTCAATGCAGGCTTGATATATTCTATCAAAAGCCATCATGAATGGCTTGCATTTATGATTGAATCCATCAGGAACGCTCATGCGCCGTCCAACCATATCCGACCTTGCCCGCGCCTCCGGCGTCAGCGTCGCCACCGTCGACCGTGTTCTCAACGCGCGCCACCGGGTGCGCGAGGAAACGGCGCGGCGGGTCTATGATGCGGCGCAGTCGATCGGCTATCACGCCGTCGGCCTGATCAAGCAGCGCGTCTTCGAGGATCTGCCGCAATACAAACTCGCCTTCCTGCTGCAGAAACCAACGCAGTCCTTCTACCAGAGCTTCGCGCGCGAGATCGAAACGGCAGCGCGGGCGCTGACGACGGCGCGCATCCAGACGCAGATCGAATTTCCCTCCGCCGCGACACCGGCTGCGATCGTCGAAAAGATCAAGACGCTCGGCGCCCGCAACCAGGCCGTTGCCCTCGTCGGCCCGGATTATCCGGCGGTGACGACGGCGGTGGAGGAGCTGAAGGAGCGCGGCATTCCGGTCTTCTCGCTGCTCTCCGATCTCGCCACGGGCGTGCGCGACGCCTATGTCGGCGTCAACAACCGCAAGGTCGGGCGCACCGCCGCCTGGACGATCGCACGGACGGCGCGCCAGCCCGGCAAGGTCGCCTGTTTCGTCGGCAGCCACCGCTTTCACGGCCATGAGCTGCGGGAAATCGGCTTCCGCTCCTATTTTCGCGAGAATGCGCCGGAGTTCGATGTCGTCGACACGCTGATCAATCTCGAGACTGCCGAAATCACCCATGAGGCGACGTTGACGCTGCTGCAGAAACATTCCGATCTCGTCGGCCTCTATGTCTGCGGCGGCGGCATGGAGGGGGCGATCTCGGCGTTCCGCGAAGAAGGCGTCGGCGGCAAGATTGTGCTGGTGGTCAACGAGCTGACCCCCGATAGCAAAGCCGGTCTTGCCGACGATATCGTCGCCATGGCGATCGGCACCCCCCTGCCCGCCCTCTGCAAGGAGCTGATGGTGCTGATGACGAGCGCCATCGAAAACGGCGAAACGGCCGTTCCCGGACAACTCTTCCTGCCTTTCGATATTCATATCTCGGAGAACATCTAAACAATGATGGAACTCCATCATTTCGCTGGAAATTCTCTCAGCAATGAAAGCGGCCGCCGGCAATGACGGATGGATTGCGACGCGAATTCCGATAGAGATTCGCTGACCCATTTACGAGGACTGCTCCGCTGTGACGCGGAGATCAGGAGGAGATATCAAGCATGACTACGATCCGTTTTGCGCTCAACCACATGGCTGCGCCGTCGCTCGCCATCGACGATTTTTTTGCGCTTGCCCAATCGCTCGGCATCGATGCCGTCGAGATCCGCAACGACCTTTCCGGCAATGCCATCCTTGACGGCACCCAACCCGAAACGATCAAGGAAGCGGCCGCCCGCCATGGGCTGACGATCATCTCGATCAACGCCCTGCAGCGCTTCAACGAGTGGAACGCGACCAGGGCTGGCGAAGCGCAGGAACTGATCGATTATGCCAGCGCGTCGGGCGCCAAGGCGCTCGTCCTCGTGCCGAAGAACGACGGCACCGGCTGCTCCGATGGCGAACGGCAGGCCAATCTGCGCCGGTCTCTGGCCGCGCTGAAGCCGATGCTCGAGAAAGCCGGCATTATCGGTCTTGTCGAGCCGCTCGGTTTCGAGATCTGCTCGCTGCGCTCGAAGACCGAGGCGGCCGAGGCAATCAGAGAACTCGGCGCGGAATCGACCTTCAGGCTCGTCCACGACACCTTCCACCATCACCTTGCCGGCGAAGCGGCGACCTTCCCTGAGCTGGCCGGCCTCGTACACATCTCCGGCGTCAGTGATCCCTCCGTTTCCGTTGCCGATATGCGCGATTCCCATCGCGTGCTCGTGGACGGCGACGACCGGCTCGATAATGCCGGGCAGATCAGGGCGCTGCTGCAGGCTGGCTATAAGGGTCCGTTCTCTTTTGAGCCCTTTGCAGCGGAAGTTCATGCGGTCAAGGACCCGTCCGGGGCGCTTCGCACCAGCATGGACTATCTCAGCGCGCGGGTTTGAGACCTGAGTGAAACGTCGCCTGATACTGTTATTGGTGTCGGGACGGCGGGGGAACGATTGTCACGATTGGCCGCGCTGGCGCGGCCAATCGCTTGAAGTTATTCCCTGCCTCTGAACCGGCGTTGATAGGCCGGATCATAAAGTGAACTTTCGCGGAAACCCTCGGCCGCGAGCGAAGGGCCGACGAAGATGATCGCCGTGCGTTCGATCGGTTCGACCGCAACCTTTGCTTCGATATCGGCGAGCGTGCCACGGAGGATGCGCTCGTCCGGCCAGGAGGCCTTGACGACGATGGCGACCGGGCAGTCGACGCCGTAAAGCGGGGTCAATTCCTCCACCACTTGGCTCAGCGCATGGATGGCCAGATGGATCGCCAGCGTGGCGCCCGTCGCGCCGAATTTTGCCAGCGTCTCGTCGTTCGGCATCGGTGATGCGCGGCCGGAAACGCGGGTCAGCACCAGGCTCTGCGCCACTGCCGGGATCGTCAGCTCGCGCCCAAGCGTCGAGGCGGCGGCGGCAAAGGCTGGAACACCTGGCGTCATCGTATAGTCGATGCCGTGTTTTTGCAGCCGGCGCACCTGTTCGGCCACCGCACTCCAGACGGAGAGATCGCCGGAATGCAGCCGGGCGACATCCTGGCCGGCCGCGGCAGCGCGAAGATATTCCGCCTCGATCTCGTCAAGCGACATCGGCGCCGTATCGACGATGCGTGCGCCCGGCGGGCAATATTGCAGCAGTTCGGGCGAGACGATCGAGCCGGCATAGAGACAGACCGGGCATTGGGTGATGAGATCGCGGCCGCGCACCGTGATCAGATCCGCAGCACCTGGGCCAGCGCCGATGAAATGCACCGTCATCTCGTCATCCTTTCGTCCAGCGCCACTGCGTCACCGGCATCGCCGGCCGCCAGCCGCTCATGCCGCCGACGGGCTGGGCGCGCGATATTTCGATCCGCGTGAGGGAGCCGCCGCGTTTGGCATGTTCGCCGAGCAGCACAGCTTCCATCTCCAGCGTCACGGCATTGGCAACGAGCCGCCCTCCCCGCTTCAGCGCGGCGATCGCAGTCTCGATAACACCCGGTTCGCTGCCGCCGCCCCCGAGGAAAATCACATCCGGTTCCGGCAGGCCCTTCAGCGCGAGGGGCGCTGTCCCCTCGACAACGGCAAGATGCGGCACGCCGAAGGCGGTTGCATTGCGGGCGACCCGTGCGGCCCGCTCCGGCGATTGCTCGACAGCGATTGCCTTCAGACTGGGATCGGCGAGCATCCATTCGATGCCGATCGAGCCCGCGCCGGCGCCGATATCCCAGAGCAGTTCGCCGTGACGCGGCGCGAGCGCCGAAAGCGTCATCGCCCGGATTTCACGCTTGGTGATTTGTCCGTCATGCTCGAACAGCTCGTCCTCGATCCCTGCAGCATAAGGCAGGATGCGAGCCCCCTCCCCTGCCGCAACATCGACGGCGCAGACATTCAGAGGATCGATGTCCACGAGATCGAAATCCGCCGCCACAGCACGTCTTTGCCGCTCCCGCGCGCCGCCAAGCGCCTCGAGCACGGTAAGCTGCGACTGACCGAAGCCGGTCGCGGCAAGCAGGGCAGCCAGATCGCCTGGCCCCTTTTCGTCCGAGGTGAGCGCGAGGATGCGCCGCCCGGGATGCAGATGCGGCCGGATCAGGTCGATCGGCCGTCCATGCAGCGAGACCGTCGCGACCTCCTGCAGCGGCCAGCCAAGGCGGGAGGCAGCAAGGCTGAAGGCCGAGGACGCCGGAATGATGCGCATCTCGTCCGCCGCCACGTGGCGGGAGAGCGTTGCGCCGACGCCGTAGAGGAAGGGGTCGCCGGAGGCGAGCACGACAACAGGCGTGCCGCGCCTTTCAAGAATGGCGTCGACCGAGCGTTCGAACGGGCTCTGCCAGGAAAGCTTTTCGCCTGATATCAGCGAGGCCGCGAGTGCATGATGGCGCGCACCGCCGAAGACGGCAGGTGCTGCCGCGATCAGCCTCTTCGCCTCCTCACCCAACCCTTCTGGACCATCTTCGCCGATGCCGATAATAGTCAGCCAGCGCTGGCCGGACGCAGGAGAGATATCAGACATGGGAAGACCCCGCATCCTGATCCTGGGCGGCACCAGCGGGGCGCGCTTGTTGGCCGCGGCGCTCGCGGCGCGCGACGATTGCGATGTTATGCTGTCGCTTGCCGGACGCACCGAGAAACCGGCCGTACAGCCTGTTCCGGTCCGCATCGGCGGTTTCGGCGGCGCTGCCGCACTCGCCGATTTCCTGACGGCCGGCGGCTATCATCTGCTGATCGACGCCACGCATCCTTTTGCCGAACGGATTTCGGCCAATGCCGCTTTTGCCGCTGAGGTCACCGGTATCGCAGCGATCGCTCTGCGCCGTCCCGAATGGCAACGCGAAGCCGGCGATCGCTGGCGGGAGGTGCAGAGCATTCCGGCGGCTATCGAAGCGCTCGGCCCTTCCCCCCGCCATGTCTTCCTGGCGACGGGCCGGCAGGGCGCGCATCATGCGGAAGCCGCGCCGCAACATCACTATCTTGTCCGCAGCGTCGATCCTGTCGAGCCGCCGCTTGCGCTTGATCATGTCGATTATCTGCTTGATCGCGGTCCGTTCACGCTGGAAGGCGAATGCGATCTCCTGAGGCAGCACCACATCGACATCATCGTCGCCAAAAACAGCGGCGGTGCCGCCACCTATGCGAAGATCGAGGCAGCCCGGCTGCTCGGCATCGAGGTGTTGATGGTCGCGCGTGCGCCGGCCTCCGCGGTCACGACGGTCGACACGGTCGAAGCGGCGCTGGCAGTGATCGATCACCTGTTTCCTCCCGCCATGAACCGCGGGGTATAGACGAGGTCCAGCCTGCCCGGCCGCGCGACGACGCGTGTCTCGGCGGAGCCGATGATGATGCAGGTCGCCATATCGGCAATCGACGCGTCCGCTTGCGACAGCTGCTGTAATGCGATGCGTTCGTCCGGGCGCCCGGCGGCGCGCCCGAAAATAACCGGCGTTGTTGCCGGCAGATGGTTGCGCAACAGCTTGAAGGCATCGCCGAGTTGCCACGGCCGCGCCCGGCTGATCGGATTGTAGAGCGCGATGACGAAACCCGCTTTCGCCGCCAGCTCAAGGCGGGTTTCGATTATATTCCAAGGCTTTAGATTATCAGACAGCGATATGGCGCAGAAATCGTGACCAAGCGGGGCGCCGGCTCTTGCCGCCACGGCCAGCATTGCCGTGATGCCGGGCAGAATGGTGAGATCGACCGAGCGCCAGGCGGCCGGCCCGTTCTCGATCGCCTCGCAGACGGCGGCGGCCATGGCAAAGACGCCGGGGTCGCCGCCGGAGACGACGCAGACTTTCGCGCCGTCAGCCGCCATGGCCAGGGCTGCCCCCGCCCGGTCGAGTTCCTCGCGATTGTCCGAGGCATGGCGCAGCTGATCGTCGCGGAGTTGCAGCCTGTCGAGATAGGGTCCGTAGCCGAAGAAATCCGTTGCCTGGTCGACGACGGCCAAAGCCTCCGGCGTCATCTGCTCGGGATTGCCGGGGCCGGTGCCGATCACGAAAAGCCTGCCGCTCATCGGCTCGCCTCCCAGCCAGGCACCAGCACGAGCGAAAAATACGGCGCATCGCCATCGCTCCTGTCGGCAAGCTTTTCCATCGCCGCATTGGCCATGGTGCCGCGCTCGACATAGACGGCTTCCGCAAGCCGGCCGGCTGCCGCCAAGGCCCGGCGGATCTTCGGCAGATTGCGGCCGACCTTCATGATGACGGCGGCTTGCGTGTCGGCAAGACGACGTGTCAGCTCGGTTTCGGGCATCGTACCCGGCAGTACGGAAAGCACATCGTCACCCTGGACGATCGGCATGCCGGCCAGCGACCAGCAGCCCGACATGGCGCTGATGCCCGGGATCACTTCCGTCGGGTAGCGCTGGGAAAGTCTGACATGCAGATGCATATAGGAGCCATAGAAGAGCGGATCGCCTTCACTGAGAACGGCGACTGTCAGCCCGGCATCGAGATGGTCGGCCACCGACTTGGCGGACTGATCGTAGAATTCAGTGATCAGCCTCTGGTAGCGTTCGTCGTTCTTGTCGATCTCGGTTGTCACCGGATAATAGAGCGGCAGCAGCGTCACCCCGGATTTCAGCAGCGGTTCGACGATCGCCTTGCCGTTGCCGCCCCTGCCCTGTTTGGCGAAATAGGCGATGACGTCAGCGGCTTCGATGGCGCGCACGGCTTTGAGGGTGAGGAGCTCCGGGTCGCCGGGACCCGTCCCGACGCCGATGAGACGGCCGCTTGTGGTCATAGGCCGGGCCTCGCCAGTGCATTGATGGCGGCTGCCGTCATGGCGCTGCCGCCGAGCCGGCCGCGGACGATGGCGAAGGGGACGCCGTAGGAATTCTCCGCCAGCGCATCCTTGGATTCGGCGGCACCGACGAAGCCCACAGGCATGCCGAGGATCGCCGCGGGTTTCGGGGCGCCGTCGCGCAGGAGTTCGAGCAGATGGAAAAGGGCGGTCGGCGCATTGCCGATGGCGACAACGCTTCCGCCGAGCCGATCGAGCCAGAGATGCATGGCGGCGGCCGAGCGGGTATTGCCGGTCTCGCGTGCAACCTCCGGTGTCGCGGGATCACGCAGCGTACAGATCACCTCGTTCAGCGCGGGCAGCCGCGCCCGGGTGACACCATGGGATACCATTTCCGCGTCGCAGAAGATCGGCGCCCCACCTTTCAGCGCATCGCGCGCCGCGCCGACGACATCGGCGGAGAACAGGAAATGCTCCGCCGCCTCGACGAGCCCGCAGGCATGGATCATGCGCACGGCGATTTCGGCTTGATCTTCGGTAAAGCGCGAAAGATCGGCCTCGGCGCGGATGATCGCAAAGGAACGCTCGTAAATCGCGTCGCCGCTGCGGATATAATCGTAGTCTGGCATTCCTATTCCTGTCGCAGCGCCTTTGAAACGCCGGTTGTGCCAAGCCGTGTAAGGCAGGCCGCGGCCGATTCGCCAGCGCCTCGGTTGTCTTCGATGGAGCGGGCGAGCCTCTCTATAGCGAAATCGATCCGACCGCCAGCGATCCGTTCGTCCGGCCGATCCGCAGCAAGCCCATTGAGGATGAGGTCATAACCCTCCGGCGAGCCCGTCAGGGTCAGCGCCGGCCGTGCATGGGCGCAGCCCTTGGCGCAGCCTGACAGATGCAGCGTCAGCGAACCGTCGAAGAGGGCAGGTGCCGCAGCGATGATGCGGCGCGCCAGAGTTCTCGTCTCGTAGAAGGCGGAGCCGCAGGCGCCGGCGCCGGCGCAGGCGGCGATATGCTCGCTGTTGTCGCCGGGTTGGGCGCTGAAGCCAAGTCTGGCCGCGGCAATCTGCATAGCCAGCACGGTATCAGCCGGAAGTCCGATCAAGAAGAAACCGCGACCCGGCGCAAGCCGGATGGCTGTCGCGCCCTGGCTCTCTGCGAGATCGAGCAGGGCGGAGAGATCGGACGTCCTCATCTGTCCGAATTCCGGCCTGACGCCGAGCAGGGTTTTGCCGTCGGCGAGCCTGTGCGGTCCGGAAAGCGGCACCCCTGCCGCGCGGGACGGAAAGAACTGAATGCCATCCATCGCCGGAAAACGCGCCCGCAGCAGCGCCGGATCGATATCGCGTGCCCGCCTGGCCTGCCCGAGATCTGCCAACAGGCTCAGAATGTCGCCGACGGCCGATATCGCCGCCTGCGCAGAACCGATCGCGACCGGCGTTGCGCTTTCACCGTCGCCATTGATCGCCACAAGCCAATCTGCGGGGGATTGCGCGACGATACGGATATCGGCGGAAAGCGCCGCCAAGCCGAAGGCTCCCCCGCCGTCGACGACGAGCGATAGTTTTGGCGCGAGCCGTGGCGAGCGAAGCTGATCGCGGAGCGTGCGGCGCAATGCCAATTCCATTGCGGCCGGATCGTTTATTTCTTCCGGATCGATGCCGTGCAGCGGCGAGATCTCGATCGCCGGCCCCTCCGGCACGACAATGCCGGCGGCATCGATATCGGCAGCGAGCGGTCCGACCGTCTCGGCGCTGAGCCCGCGGATCTGCAGATTGCCGCGTGCAGTGATTTCCAGAATGCCGTTTCCATGAACTGCGGCTAAGCGGGCAAGGCTTGCAAATTGCGGCAGCGTCAACGCGCCGCCGGCTGGCCGCAGCCGCACCAGCAGGCCGTCGCCGGTCGGCATCGGCGCTGACAGGGCGGGGCAGGCGCCGCGTGCGCGCATTTTTGCTGCCAGGTGATCGTGCAGATCCGCCTCGCCTGTCCTGTTGTTTGCCCTTGCGGCCTCAACACTCATTCTCAATCCTCTGAGCATTTCTTACATGATCGCGGCCGGGCCGGCAAAGCATGAGAGAAACGGGTCGGAACGGCTATTCCTCGAAATCGCGTCCCTTGCGCAGGAGATAGATGTCCATGATCCAGCCGTGCCGCTGCCTGGCCTCGGCCCTCAGCGTCACAATGTCGGCGGCGATATCGCCAAGCCGGCCCGATCTGACGATTTCATCCTGGGTGCCGAGATAGGCGCCCCAGAAGATCTCGGCATCGGGATCGTCGATCTTGGCAAAAGCCTGTTCGCCGTCGAGCATCACGATGGTGCTGTCGCTCCGAAGCCCGTCCTGCGCCAGCCGGCGCCCCGTGGTGATCTCGATCGGCTTGCCGACGAGGTTGATCGGGATCCTGTGGCTGGCAGCCAGGGCCTGGATGCTGGTGATGCCGGGAATGACGGTGTAATCGAAATCCAGGCCGCTTTCCCGTCGCACGCGTTCGATGATGCGGATCGTGCTGTCGTAGAGACTGGGATCGCCCCAGACGAGAAAGGCGCCGCTGCCCTCATCCGGCAGACTAGCGATCAGCTCTCCATAGATACCGGCGATCTCGCCATGCCAGGCATCGACGCTTTGCGCATAGCTCCTCTCTGCCGTCTGCCGTTGCGGCACGGCGAACTCCGAAATTCGGGCAGCTGGCCGCGTGATGTAGCGTTGGCAGATCTCGCGGCGGATATCGGCAAGCTCTTCCTTGCCGGCGCCCTTGACCGGCAGGAAGACCACGTCGGCCGCGTTCATGGCGTTGATTGCCTGTATGGTGAGGTGTTCCGGGTTGCCCGTGCCGATGCCGATGATTTGGATATGCTTCAAGCGGATGCTCCCTTTGCGTCCTGGCGGTCTTGCCGAAAAAGCCCGGTCGTCGCAAGGGCGGAGCGGGAGTCGGCCGTGCCAACCTGAAGCTCCTCCGCGACAAGCTGCTTCCGCCGCTCTCGCAGAAGACACTGCGAACGTTCTTCTACGGCGAGGCGGCGCAGAGGAGGCCTGCAACAGCCTGTGCACCTGACTTCGGTTGAGCCCAAGCAGCTCAGCGGCCTGGACGACGCTCAGGCGCTGATCACGGATCGTCTGAATAAACTTCGAGGCGATGCAATTCTTTATGCGACATGGTGGTCAAACAGGGCATCAAGATTCCGACCCCTCATGGTCTCGACCGGGCCGGAGGTCGTCATCCTTGCGCTCAACGTTGACCTTGATCAGAACGTCGAGAGGCGAGACTGTCGCATCTCTAAATAGCCCCTACACGAATTAGCGGCGTAGCAAGTATTATCGAACAACCACCCCGGGACGCTGGTTTCACTGCGAGGGCGCGCAGTTTGCGCATCGCTGCCACGCAGCGAAATCCAGCGGAAGCTACTCCTTCACTGCACCGGTCATCGAGGAGACATAGTAGTCCACGAAGAACGAATAGAGGATGACCACGGGCAGCGAGCCGAACAGTGCACCGGCCATCAGCGCCCCCCATTCGAACACGTCGCCGCGCACCAGTTCGGTCAGGACGCCGACCGGAATGGTTTTGTTTTCCGATGACTGGATGAAGGTGAGCGCATAGATGAATTCGTTCCAGGACAGCGTGAAGGCGAAGATGCCGGCCGAAATCAGCCCGGGGACGGCCAGCGGCAGGATGATCTTGGTGAGGATCTGCCACCTGTTGGCGCCATCCACCAGTGCGCTTTCCTCCAGCTCGAAGGGGATCGAGCGGAAATAGCCCATCAGCAGCCAGGTGCAGAAGGGAATGAGGAAGGTCGGATAGGTGAAGATCAGCGCCAGCCGCGAGTCGTAGATCCCGAGCTTGAAGACGATGAAGGCAAGCGGGATGAAGAGGATCGACGGCGGCACGAGATAGGCGAGGAAGATCACCAGGCCGACCGATCGGGAGCCGGTGAAGCGGACGCGCTCGATGGCATAGGCGCCCAAGACTGAGGCCACCAGCGAGAGGAAGGTGGAGCAGACCGCCACCAGCATCGTGTTCCACAGCCAGCCCGGATAGGAGGTTTCGAGGAACAGATATTTGATATGCGCGAGCGTTGCTCCTACCACCCAGAACGGGCTGTAATTGGTATAGTCGGTCAGCTGCTCGTTCGGCTTCACCGCGGTGATCGCCATCCAGTAGAACGGGAAGAGCAGCACGAAGACGAAGATGGCCATCGGCAGGTAGAGCATCACGATCCGCCGCGGCAGGCGGTTCAGATAGCTCATGCCTTCGGCATTATCGGTCAGGGCCTGATCGGCAGTGTTGGAAGGTGTCGACATCGTTATTCTCCTAATCTTGGCTCCTAATCCTGGCCGCCCTGCTGCCATTTGCGCCGTTGCAGGCCGAAGAAGCTGAACATGATCGCGCCGAGCAGGAAGGGCACCATGGCGACTGCGATGGCCGCCCCCTCGCCGAGTTGGCCGCCGGGAATGCCGCGCTGGAACGACAGCGTCGCCATCAGATGCGTGGCGTTGACCGGCCCGCCCTTGGTCAGCACGTAGATGAGCTGGAAATCGGTAAAGGTGAAAAGCACCGAGAAGGTCATGACGACGGCGATGATCGGCGTCAGCATGGGCAGCGTCACATAGCGGAAACGCTGCCAGCTGGTGGCGCCGTCGAGCGAGGCAGCCTCCTGCAGCGATGCTGGAATGGTCTGCAGGCCGGCAAGCAGCGAGATCGCCACGAAGGGAATGCCGCGCCAGACATTGGCGACGATAACGGAGATGCGCGCATTGATCGGGTCGCCGAGGAAGTTGATCGGTCCGCTGATCAGCCCGAGCTGCATCAGCGACCAGGAGATGATCGAAAATTGGGAATCGTAGATCCACCAGAAGGCGAGCGCCGAAAGTACCGTCGGCACCACCCAGGGAAGCAGCACGATTGCCCGGAAGAAGGATTTGAACGGCAGATGCTGGTTGAGCAGCATCGCCAGCCAGAGGCCGAGCGCGAATTTCAGCACGGAGGCGACGAAAGTATAGAGAACGGTGTTGAAGACCGACAGCCAGAAGACGCTGTCGTCCATCAGGAACTGGTAATTCTCCAGTCCGATGAAGATGCCGTCGCGACCGATCCTCGTATCGGTGAAGCCGAGCCAGACGCCGAGCCCCAGCGGATAGGTCAGAAAACAGACGAGGAATACTGCCGCCGGCAGCATGAACAGGAAGCCGAGCACATTGTTGTTCTGCAGGAGCGAAGAGGCCGGCCCACGTCTATCCCCCGAATTTGCCATCGACATTGCTTATCTCCCAGATCGCCTTTTGAACCCCCAGATCTTGCGGCATGCCGAAGGCCGGCATGCCGCTTGTTCGAGGTGTGGCTCAGACGCGATAGTAGCGGTTTGCCCGGCGTTCGGCTTCCTTCATCGCGTCTTCCGGCGACATCTGGCCGGTAACGGCAGCCGCATACATGTCGACCAGAACGTAGTCGGCCATGGTCGCTGCCGAGGCATAACCGAGCGGGCCGGCATAGCCGTTCGGGCGCAGCTTTTCCGAGGCGCGCGCATAGGGCGCGTGGACCGGATCGGCTGTCCAGATCGGGTTCTTGGCGAAGGCCTTGAGCGGCTGGCAGCAATAGGCGCTGGAGCCCTGGATCCACGCATTCATCTGGTCGGCTTCCATCATGAACTTGATGTAGGCCTTGGCCGCTTCCGGATATTTGCTGTGCTTGAAGAGAAGCAGCGAACTCGTCTGGCAAAGTTCCACGCTTTTGCCGACAGGACCAATCGGGAAGTTCGTCGTGCGGATGTCCTTGGCGATCTCGGCGAGCTTCGGGTCGTTCTTGGCGGTGTAATAGACCGAGACGCCGTTGGCGATCAGCGAAACCTGGCCGGCGAGGAAGGCGCGGTTGTTGTTGACGTCCTGCCAGCTTTCGGTGCCGGGGATGAAGGTCGCATAGAGCTCCTTGGCATAGTTGATCGACGCCAGCGTTTCCGGGCTGTTGATCGTTACCTTGCCGCTTTCGTCGACCATCATGCCGTTATGGCTCCACAGCAGCCAATGGGCATAGTTGTTGCCGTCGCCGACTGCCTTGCCGTGCGGGAAGCCGGCCGGCGTGCCCTTTGCCTTCATCGCCTTGCAAAGCTCGAGGAAGCCTGCGGTATCATTGGGGAATTCGTTGAAACCGGCAGCCTTCACGTGGCTGTCGCGATAGACGACGGCATTGCCGATCGCCGTCAGCGGCATGGCGATGAAGGTGTCGCCGCGTGTGGCATAACCCTTCACGCCGTCGTACCAACCCTCATACTTGTTGCCGAGATAATTGCCGAGTTCGGTCAGATCGACCAGCTTGTCGGGATATTGGTGGGCGTCGTCGAACCAGCACATGATGAGGTCGGGGCCGGAGCCGACATTGGCGGCGACGGCGGCCTTCGGGCGGATGTCCTCCCAGCTTTCCTTGTCGATGCGCACCTCGACGCCGGTCGCTTCGGTGAATTTCTTGGTGTTGGCAAGCCATGCCTCCTCGTCGCCCTTGACGAACGGTGTCCAGCGCAGCAGGCGAAGGCTGGCGCCGCTTTCCGGCGTGTAAGTCGGCTCGGCCTGCGCCAGGGATGGCCGGATGCCGAGGCCGGCGGCGCCGGCGACGGCAGCCGAGGCGGCAAGAAAGTCACGTCTTCTGATCCTCATGAGATTCCTCCTCATCAAAAAAAGCGGGTACGAACTTGCCGGCACTCACCTCCCGCTTGGTGAACGCCGCTCATTGCATCCCTGAGAGGGGATGTGTGCCTGCCTGCAGGCAACGAGAGGGCTCCTCCGCCCCGCGCCGCCGCCGGCCGGCCTCAGTCGGTCAATCTCCGGCCGCTCTCGGCATCGAAGAGATGAACATGCGCGGCGTCGATCGCAACGCGCAGGGTTTCGCCCGGCCGCGCGTTGACACGTTCGCGGAAGACGCAGCTGAGGTCGCTGCCGCCGAGCTTGAGGATAAGATGCGTCTCGTAGCCGGTCGGCTCGATCACCACGATTTCACCGGGCAGGCCATTGGCATCGAGCAGGATGTATTCCGGGCGAAGCCCATAGACGAGGTCGCGGCCGATGGCGTCGACTGGCGGATTGGCGACCGGCAGCGCGGTGCCGTCGGGTGCCCTGAATCGTGTCGGGTCCTCCGGATCGAGCCGGCCCTTGATCATGTTCATCGCCGGCGAGCCGATGAAGCCGCCAACGAAGAGATTGGCCGGTTTGTCGTAGAGCTCGAGCGGCGTGCCGACCTGCTCGACGACGCCGTCATGCATGACGACGATCTTGTCGGCCATGGTCATCGCTTCGATCTGGTCGTGGGTGACGTAGACCGTCGTCGTTTTCAGCCGCTGGTGCAGCTCCTTGATCTCGGCGCGCATGGCGACGCGCAGTTTGGCGTCGAGATTGGAGAGCGGTTCGTCGAACAGGAAGACTTCCGGATCGCGCACGATCGCCCGCCCCATGGCGACACGCTGGCGCTGGCCGCCGGAAAGCTGGCGCGGATAACGGTCGAGCAATTTGTCGAGACC
>Ga0055543_1000575_pt1 | contig 20278 bp, 29 predicted proteins | sample AraplaCvi_mMF_r2_2_FD_61186 | JGI IMG/M metagenome (GOLD analysis project Ga0055543, IMG submission 61186) | Arabidopsis root microbial communities from North Carolina, USA - plate scrape MF_Cvi_mMF_r2 | ecosystem: Host-associated > Plants > Roots > Endosphere | place: USA: North Carolina | reverse complement strand
CGCCACGCGCTGTTGCTGGCCGCCGGAAAGCTGGGCCGGACGCCTGCTGGCATAGGCCTCCATCTGCATCAGTTTGAGCATCTCGCGCGCCTTCGCCCGCCGCTCCTGCTTGTCGACGCCCTTCATCTTCAAGCTGAAAGCGACGTTGTCGATCAGGTCGAGATGCGGGAACAGCGCATAAGACTGGAACATCATCGCCGTGCCGCGCCTGGCCGGCGGAAAATCGGTGACGACGACATTGCCGAGCCGGATATCACCCGACGAAATGCTCTCATGGCCGGCGATCATGCGCAGTGTCGAGGTCTTGCCGCAGCCCGACGGGCCGAGGAAGCAGCAATATGAGCCGGCCGGAATTTTCAGGCTGATCGCATGGACGGCCGTCGTCGCGCCATAGACCTTCGAAACGGATACTATATCGATCTCTGCCGCTTTCGACATCATGCCTTCCCCTGTTTGGAAAAGACGATGCATCTGCCGTGCCAAATGCAGTTTTCTGCACAAAACTACTGCAAAATAAGGATTTTATCGGCGCAGAACCTACGAGGGCAAATTATAAGCACAATGCTATCTGCTCACGATTTAGGCTATCGTGCGCAATTTGTGCAAAAGATCGTATACAATTTCGGCGTTACTTCGAGCACAAATTCTATTTAACTTTTGCCGCGAACATGGATATGGTTTGCCGACCATCAGGAAATCGATTTCATGAAATCCGCTGCCAAGGCTCAGCAGGCCGACGACTCCGCCGAAACCGGCGCGCAACAGATCCGCGATGCCATTCGCGAAGCGATCGTCGAGCGCAGGCTCTCGCCCGGTACCAAGCTTTCGGAAAGCGATGTCGGCAATCTCTTCAATGTCAGCCGCACGCTTGCCCGCGCCGCCCTGCAGGCACTCTCCTATGAAGGCCTCGTCAGCGTCGAGAAGAACCGCGGCGCTTTCGTCGCCTATCCCTCGCCGGATGAGGCGCGCCAGATCTTTTCCGCCCGCCGGCTCGTCGAACCCGGCATATTGCGCGAGGCAGCGGCCCGGATCACGCCGGATGACATCGCCCATCTGAGACAGCTGCTGCTGGAAGAAGGCCGCCTGATGAGCGAGCGCGGCCAGACGGCGCGCCGAGCCGAGATCAAGGCATCGGGCGATTTTCACCTGACGCTGGCGGCGATATCCGGCAATGCGATCATGCAGCGCTTCATGGAGGAGCTCGTTGCCCGCTCATCCCTCGTCATTGCGCTCTATGGCCAGTCGACCGCATCGAGCTGCGGCCACTCCGAACATGGCGACATCATTTCGGCGATCGAAGTCAAGGAACTCGACCGCGCCTGCCAGCTGATGCTGCATCATATCGCCCATATCGAGGCCGACCTCGATCTGCGCGAACGCAAGAGCCTCGGCCTCAAGGAAGCCTTCGAGCTCTGAACACGCAAAGGGGGAGCGCAGCTTTCGCCACCCCCGCTTTCGCTTCAGACCGAAGGCTGAAGCCTTACCAGGGTGTCTCCTTCGGCAGCGTCTCGAAGGCCGCGAAAATTTCCTCCGCGGTTTGCGGCTCGCTCGACCGCAGTCGGACGGTTCCGTCGCGCCCAATCAGGATCAGGCCGAACTCACCGGCCGGCGGTCCCTGCAGCCGCGCGCGAATATCGTCGGCATCGAGCTCCCAGTCATCATCGAACAGCGCGAACGCGCCGCCGCCGGCAATGGTGAATACCTCGACATCTTCCTCGATGAGGCGCATTTGCGCCTTGCGCAACCATTCGTCCTGAATGATTGGACGGTCGTCTTGCGCGTCTGCGAAGATGATCAATACCCGCTTCCTGTCGCGAAACTGCTCCAGCGATTGCGGAAGCTCCGGCTCATGTCTGGATGCGCCGATGATTTCATGAACGATGGATTTCAGCATGATGCTCATTCCTCGGCCGTCATCACTACAGAATTGCGCGTACAGATTTTCGCGTCCGAAGACGCGAGGCGCTGTAGTGGCGGGCTGTGCGGACTAAACGACTGGGGATGAGCGAGGTTCCGCCAGAAAGCGGAAAAGGATCGCAGCCATGGCCGCGATCCTCATCCTGTCAGTCGCGGCTCTGGTCTTCGGCCGCGTGGACCGAAACGGCGACGAGATCCGCCGTGCCGTTGGCGAGAAGGCGCTTGCGCACCAGCACGCGCATGACGCGTGCCGCCGTCGAGAAAGTCATCTGGTCGAGCGGGCCTTCGCCCTCCCACGGCTTGGTCAGCCGTTCGGTGACGGCGCCGACGATATTCATCGGCACGATGTCGGTGCATTCGCGCATGGCTTCGAAAACGAAGCTGATGGGGATGATCCGTCCTTCGTGGGTCACGATCGGCTCGGTCAATTCGCTATCCCATTCCTCGAAGGCATAGAGCGCTTCGCGGAACAATTGCTGGAGGGTAAACGGCGCGTGGCCGTTATGAAGTGGCGGCAGTGCATTCATCATGTCTGTCTCCTCTTGTTGGATTGAAGCCAAGTCCTCCGGTATCGGTCGGCATCAACGCGGGAACGGAAAAATATTGCCCCTGCGGACCGAATAACACGATTGATTCTATAGAGTAACGTGCCGGGGATAAAGCCATTTATCGGCCGCCGCGAAAGCCAATTTCATAACCGGCTGAAATTCTTGCATTTTTTAGGCGAAATTTTCTCAGGCGACACCCTTTTGGAAAATTCATGCCACCCGCGTTCAGGCGCCCCAAAACGGTACGACGAGGCGAAAAAACCCTGAAAAATCACGGAACCTTTGTCGTTGTAATTTGTTTTGTTCTCATAATTCGCAAAACAGTCTGGGGTTATCACCAATGACGCAAATCCGTGAGCCGGAGCGCCGAAGCAGAATCCTGCGCGGCCGCCCCTATAGCCTTGATGAATTCGCTTCCAAATATGGCCTGCTGAGCGATCAGGCCGAAAGCCTGTTCACCCGTTTCGGGCCCTCCTCTATCGAACTCGACCTGCTGATGGCAGCCAAACGCCGGTCGCCGGTTCTGCCGGACAGAATTGCCGAATAACACTTTGACGAGTGGAATGGATAGATGAGCGACAGACGCCACGAATGGATCAGCAAAAGAGCTTACGCGATCTGGGAAGAACAGGGCCGGCCCATTGGCCGCGACGACCAACACTGGCGCCAGGCGGTTGCCGAACGCGATGCGCTTGAGCGCACAAAGGCCTCTTCCGATGGCCGCGAGGTGCTGGTGAAGTTTCGCCCGAGATCGCAGCAGCCCGAAATGCCGCAGCAAGACTGGGTCAATCCTTCCGCGAAGGTCGGCTGACCCCCATCCCATGCCGGCTTCAGCCGTTCGGCAGCGCTCGTTCATTGCCGGAGACCCCCGTGGCCGGCCTCGTCCTTAGAGGCCCCTGCGGGGCGCCTCACGATGAGGGCGGAGAGAGGTCGCCGCTTGCCTCACCGGAGAGCTGAGCGACAAGCTAGAGCCAGACTCTCTGCACGACACCACTCAGCACCACACAGCATACCGATCGCCCGCCTGCCACACGGCCGCCGATCAGCACACACGGCACACCAATCAGCTCTCATCCTGAGATGCGCAAGCCGAAGGCCGGAGCCTCGAAGGACGGGGGATGGGTGCTGGGGCCGCTCCATTGCCGGAGCGGGACCCCGGTAGCCGGCCTTGCTTCTCTCGAGGCCCTGGCGCTTCAGGATGGAAAGAGTGCTCGGTTTGCCTTTCGCAAGAGAGCGTCAGCGACCGCACAGCGCAACCGTTTCCACAAACATCGTCGCTCCCGCCGCAAAGTCTCCATCAATCGTTTCGGAACAAGTCGATGAAATAATACGGATTTCTTAACCATAGATCCAGAACGCAGCGTCCGATCCTTTCACCACCAAATCGAATCACGACATGAATGAAGACGTATTCATCGGCAGTTTTGCAGAGCAGAAAGGCTGTGGGATTTGCCTGCCGACCGGCGGGGGTGTCATGCCTGAATTGCGGAGAAAAGGCTGAGCCGTTCGGGAAGGCCGATCGTCAGAAAGCGTTGGTTTCCTGGCAGAGCGCCCGGTGAACCTCGGTCCAGAACAGTGCCAGCGACCTATCGCCGTTGCGTTCGGCAACGAGGGCGCGGATCAGCGCTTCGGAGCCTGCCATGTCCTGCCAACTGGATTTCAGGCCCTTGGCGGCCTGTTGGCATTCGGCAATCTCGAATGGTCTCTTGCTGTCCATATGAGGTCTCCTCATGACAGGCGCTAGCAGATGGGACCCGAATTGTCATTCCCCGCATATGTGGGGATGCCTTGTATTTATGACGGCCCTCGCGGTAGGATTGAGGGAATTGGGGCAGTGGAAATGATTGAGAATACCTATAGCGAAAAGTTCGAGTCCGCTTTCGAACAGATCAAGGCCGCGGCCAATGTGGATGCCGCCATCCGCATTCTGCAGGCGGAATATGGCCTCGATTTCGTCACATACCATCTCGCCCAGACGATCGCCAGCAAGATCGATTCGCCCTTCGTGCGCACCACCTATCCGGATGCCTGGGTCTCCCGCTACCTCCTGAACAGCTATGTGAAGGTCGATCCGATCGTCAAAGAGGGCTTCGAACGGCAACTGCCCTTCGACTGGAGCGAGGTCGAGCCGACGCCGGAGGCCTATGCCATGCTGGTCGACGCCCAGAAGCACGGCATCAGCGGCAACGGCTACTCCATTCCCGTCGCCGACAAGGCGCAGCGCCGCGCCCTCCTGTCGATGAATGCCCGCATACCGGCTGACCAATGGGCCGAACTCGTCCGCCGCTGCCGCAACGAATGGCTCGAGATCGCTCATCTGATCCACCGCAAGGCCGTCTACGAGCTGCATGGCGAGAACGATCCGGTGCCGGCACTGTCGCCGCGCGAAATCGAGTGCCTGCACTGGACGGCGCTCGGCAAGGACTACAAGGATATTTCGGTCATCCTGGGCATATCCGAGCACACCACGCGCGATTATCTGAAGACCGCCCGCTTCAAGCTCGGCTGCGCGACGATCTCGGCCGCCGCCTCGCGGGCCGTGCAATTGCGCATCATCAATCCCTAGAGCCTTTCCTGGTCAGATTGCAGCATTCTGTTGGCTCAAACGGAGTCGGATGGTCGACCGGCCGGCGCGCGGCGTAGCCCGGCTCTACGGCCAAGCCGGCCGGTCGATCAGCTGGCCCGTTTCAGCCAACCCTCCGGCAGAATGCTTCAAGCTGACCAGGAAAAGCTCTAACTCGTTTGTCGTCGCATGTCGTGATCGCAAGATCTCACTTTTGCGCGGCAGGCTCTGCCCCCCTCATCTGAGGGGGCCCATCTGAGGGAATTTCCGATCCGGCCCGCCTGAACCATTCTGCCTTCCACGAACTTGAAAACGCTGGAGGGCAAAATGTTCGTTATCATTCAGGCACATGAGTATCAGAAATACGCTGCCGTACTCGACCAGATGTTTCGCCTGCGCAAGAAGGTGTTCGCCGATACGCTCGGCTGGGACGTGCCCGTCATCGGCCCTTACGAACGCGACAGCTACGATTCGCTGGCTCCCGCCTATCTCGTCTGGTGCAACGACAGCCGCACCCGTCTTTATGGCGGCATGCGCCTGATGCCGACGACGGGCCCGACTCTCCTCTACGACGTGTTCCGCGAGACCTTTCCCGATGCCGCCGATCTCATCGCCCCCGGCATCTGGGAAGGCACGCGGATGTGCATCGATGAAGAGGCGATCACCCGGGATTTCCCCGGCATCGATGCCGGCCGCGCCTTCTCCATGATGCTGCTTGCGCTTTGCGAATGCGCGCTCGATCACGGCATCCATACGATGATTTCCAACTACGAGCCCTACCTCAAGCGCGTTTACAAGCGCGCAGGCGCCGAAGTGGAAGAACTTGGCCGCGCCGACGGCTACGGCAAATATCCCGTCTGCTGCGGCGCCTTCGAAGTTTCGGACCGCGTGCTGCGCAAGATGCGCGCCGCCCTCGGCCTCACCCTACCCCTTTATGTCAGGCACGTGCCGGCTCGCTCGGTCGTGACCCAATTCCTGGAGATGGCAGCATGAACCGCCTCGCTGAAACCACCACGCAGAAGGATATCGGCGCGCTGGAACGCCATGTCCTCGCATCCCGCGACCTCGCCACGCAGATAGGGGATCCCTTCCTCTCCTATCTCCTCTCGATGGCGCTGTTCACGATCTACGAGAAGAAAGCCCATCACGAGAACGAGGCGCTGAAGAGCAGCTTCAGCTGAGGGCGCCGTTCCCCTCCGCCGTGCCTGAAGACGAGCCATGTCTCCCGGCGCCTCGCGCGCAGCCGCAAAACCAGTCCCCGTTTTGCGGCTGCGCGGCGTTACTACGTCATCAGGGAATTGATCGTCGAAATCAGCGTGTCGTGCATATAGGGCTTCGGCAGGAAAGCCGTATTGGCGGGTAGCGCCATCGGATCGAGCCGCACCATGCCCGAGGTGATGATGATGCCGATGTTCGGCCGCATCGCCCTCACCCGATTGGCAAGCTGGAGACCGTCCATCGAGCCGGCCATGTTGACGTCGGTGAACAGGATATCGACATCCTGCCTGCCCTTCAGCACCACCAGCGCCTCATCGGCATTCGCCGCCTCCAGCGCCACATGGCCGACATCCTCCAGCACATCGAGGATATTGAACCGGATCAGCGGCTCATCCTCCACGATGAGCACCACGGCACTGTTCAAAGCCACCATCTTCGATCGCCCTTTTCATGCGGAATTTCACTTGAATAAGTGTAGCCCAGGCGGGAAGGTTCCAGTGGCCGCCCACGAAATATGCATCGTCCACAGATGCGTGCGCTCTCCGCTTGTGGCTCCCTCGGATTTGCGTTAGAGCGGAACCCGTGCTGCGGGAACCATTGCCCCGGCACCCAAGCGCCGGACACCCGGCGCCAAGGGCCTGTAGCTCAATGGTTAGAGCCGGCGGCTCATAACCGCTTGGTTGGGGGTTCGAGTCCCTCCGGGCCCACCATTCCTTTTTTTCGCCGTTGATTTTCCACGGTTTTCTCCTCTGTTTGTCTCACCTTCATTTTCTGCCCGTGAAAATGAGACACTTTTAGGTTTCTTGTTGTCAGGAAGACGCGCGTAAGCATTGCTCGCCATCTTTCGTCTTTGAGCCTTACGGATATAGGTTTCGGCGGTTTCCAGCTTAGACCAGCCGAAAACAGCGCACATCTCCGGGGCGCTGGCGCCGTTCTCCGCGAAGATGACAGCGGCTGCTTTCCGCAAGCCATGGGAGGAACACTGTGGCAGACCTGCAGCGTTGCACCATTCCCGCATGCGGTTCCCTAATCCGTTGACGGTGAATGGGCGGCCGTACTCCGTCACCAGATATGCGAAGTCACCCGTCTTGGTATGTCTCAGTGCATCGATTAGATCTGTCGTCATCGGCACTTCGATGACCGTGGGCTTCCGGTTGCGATTTTTACGGGCGGTGAAGCGAAGCTCGCCGCCGCTTTCGTGCTGCCGCCCTATATACGCCGCGTCGGAAATGCGGGCGCCGATATTGAGCATGATTTCCAAAGCAAGGCGTGCCGTCGTGCCTATAGGATGGTTCGCGCGATACTTGTCGATCTCAGCCGGCGTCCACGTGTGAAAACCTTCGGATGCAGAATTCAGCTTCTTTATTCCTGTCGCCGGGTTTGCAACAGCCAGCGGCGGGTTTTGGGTCATGGCCCAATTGAACAGAGCCCTAAGTACCTTCACCAGTTTGTCGGCTGCGCCTGGCGTTGCCTTTCGTTTGAGCTGACTGTTCGCGACATCCTGTTGCCGAAATCTTTTGTACGGGAGTGGCCCTGCCGTCACGCAGAAGCGCGCCAGCACGCTGCGCTTGTCGCTCTGCGTCGTCAATTCTAAGCGATTGAATTCATTGGATCGGAAATACTGATCGACAAGCCAGTCGAAAGTATCCTCGCGCGGCACCTCGTTTTTCGGCGGGGTGGCGCCATCCATCACTGCCAGCGCCGCCCAATAGGCCTTCATAAAGGCTTCAGTGATGTTACCCCTGCCGTCGTCAAATTTTTCAAAGATCCGGACCTTTTTGCGGCCCTTCTTGCGTACGTAATAGCGGGGGTTCCCCCTGGGATCAGGATCGTAAACGCAATAGCGGAGCCGGGTCTTGATCACGCGATCACTCCATCAAAGGGATTGTCTTTGGGATTGGCGGCACCGCTCTCGACCAAGGCTTGCCACGCTGCGCGTATCTGCTCCGTATCCCAGCGAACTACGCCGCCGACCTTTGTGCCTTTTGGCATAAAGCCTTGATCCACCCAGTTGTCGAATAGCGATGCCGAAATGCCCAATGAGGCGGCCGCCTCCTGCCGCCGAAGAGCGAAGCAAGGAATAGGTCTGAGATCGACGCCAACCAAGTCAGTGCCTCCGGCCCGTCTTTATGATCGCCGTCATTGGCCGACCATGCAGCCGGCTCGCGTGGTCGGCCGCCAATGTGAGTGCCGTTTCGACTGAAATTCCGAGGCGAAAGCCCAGATCATCGAGCTGAATCTTTTGCCCATGCGCCCCGTCGCTCAGAAGGGAATGAAACTTGCTCATTGCCCGAGTTCCTGTCTGCGAAAACCCAGGCGGCTTAGTTCAACATCCAGGCGGCTTAGAGAGCCATCTGGGCCGAATAAATCATCCGCTATCTTGGTGGCGTTGATGACGACACTGACCGGCGCGTCAGGCGACCATTCTCTAAGTACGGCCGCAGCCGTGCCGAACCGATACCCAGCGTAACGCTGGGGGTCCAATGGACGGCTTTCGACAACTAAATAGTGCTGCTCAGTCACCTGCCCTGCGAGGATACGGTCTGCGCACCATCGGTGAGATTCAGCGACATCGAAAGCTTCCCTTAGATCAAAGCCTACCGTTTTAAGCGCAAGTGCCCATGCCATGACGAGCACATCTTGTGGGGTATAGCACGCAGCGACACTCGGACCGTCAAGTCCGAAACGGCAGATGCCACGGTTTCGCCAAATGCGAATTGCCCCGGACTCAATTCCTAAAAGCTTGGCCACCTCACTGACTCTAAAGCTGCGCATCAAAATGCCCTTCACCCTATACATCGTGTTTAAAGGATATTATACACGCCGTATAAGTCAAGGACGAAGGCGTATCGTCCGGAACGATGGCCGACCGGAATTGGCATCAAGCGGCCTTTGAACCACGGTTCGGGCTGACGATCCAATTTGCAGTGCCTGCAGACACAAAGGAAACAGAAGGCGTTCATGGGTATAAAGGCGCGGAGGCGAGCATTGAAGCACTTCCCACTCGCAGTTTTTTAAACCATAGCGATAGCCGCTGAACTAAGTTACTCAACCGAAGAGTTGACAGAGAAGTCGCGCGTTGCCAAAAGTCCCGATTGGGGGGCACGACATGTCATTGATTCTTGATCCGGCGCAGCGCGTCATTGACAAAGACCATCAGATCTTTGTTCTCCATCCCGGCGATGGAAAGCGCTTCTACAACGACTTCATCGCTCACAGCGCAGTGTTCTTAGATATCCCAGGCATTACCCTGCGCGATGTTCCCGATATAGATGATGAGGAGACACGGAAGCTCTTGCGGATGTCGCGTGCCATTGGCGGATGGCATAAGAGCGGTCGCCCCATCAAAAGAATGCCACTGCGTGACCCCGAGAGTTATGCTGTCGCCGCCGAAGGCCGTGATGCTCCCCGTTTTATGCGAGAGGTTCAGACCTTATATAAGGATGCAAAGCCGGGTGATCTGATTGTCATACCGGGGCCAGGCTACAATTCAGCTGTGCTCATGGCTGAGTTACTCGAAGATTTCGATCCGGAATACAAAGTGGATGCTGCGCGTTATGCTGCGGATCGCATCCCGGCGCGCCGCATAAAGTTCCTACAAACTGGGCATGCCAAATACGAATTCGGTCGCCGAGCTATTCAACTGATGCAAAATCGACAGGCTCTCATCAGAGTGAGCGACGATGCGGACAGGCATGAATTTTACGAACATGCTTATGGCGACTACGTGTGGGGCGACGTTTCGGGAAACTACATGGAAATCACCGAAGAGGTGGTCGACCAAAAGGATCTCACCGACGTTCTCTTCATGACGAACTATTACGGCGCCATGTACGTCGCCATGAAGGCCGGCGAACTCGAGCGTTTCACCACGCTTCCCTGGCACCGAGCGATCAACGAATATTACAATCGCGAACTATTTGGCGACATCTCGATTGAGGTACACTCGCCAGGCTTTTTTGGGAGGCCAATGCGCAATGCTGCGATCGCCGGCTTCATCGCCGCCATTACCGCGCTTGCGGCACATGGTGTTAGTGTAGCAGACGTAGCGACGGTGGAGGTACAGAATTCGGCAAATGGCCACGTCTCCGTATGCGACATGGATCTCCAAGAGGACGTAAGATCTACTGTCAAAATGGTGACGAATGCCCATCTATGGTGGGATGAAGTTTGTGCCGCTCAGAAGGCTGCTTCCGAACGGACAGGGCTTAAGACTAAAGCAAAGGTCATCGACAAAGATAAATCAGGCGGTTAAGAGGCGCACGAGCGCCTGCGGGAAAGGTCAACAATGACGACCGGCAACACGAGTTGGATAAGGGAACACCTCAAGGCAGCACTCGTAGCTGTTGCTGCCGGCAGTGGCCTTGTCGGAACGGGTGTAGGCAGCCTTGCCACGTACTATCTTGCCCTTCAGCAAAGTCGCGTCGACCGATTCGAGAATAGTCTGATGACGGAGTATCAGGGCGTCGCCAACTCCAAACGGGAACTTTATATCTCAATCGACAAATTCACCGCCGCGCTCGCGAAAGACAAGAAGCCGGATCAGACTGTTGTCAACGAGATGAATCAAAAGCTCCTTGACTTACATCAGCGCATCGACGTGTTCAGCCTTGGTCTTAACGGTGACGATCGTCAGATAATCGCGAATGTAAAAGCAGCCCTTGCAAACATGAAGATCGAGGCTGCTCAAGCGAAGTCAAAAAAAGATCTGCCTTATTTCAGTGGTGCGCTTGCCCAATTCGAAACTGCTTATCAAGCAGCTCGCCCGATTGTAGAACGCAAGATCGGGACGCCCAATGAGCTTCTAACGGGCTAAAGTGCAAATCGATATTCCTCCGGATCGCGCGGCCCTTGCGTGGACGATTGCCGCAGCTTGTTCGCCCTAAAAAATTTAGGATCTCGAAATTCTTTATCCTGAACAGATTTGACGACTGGACCGGAGCGGCGCTACCCAACTGTGACAACTGGAGGTTTTCGATGAGCAAGAAAGCCGTTGGCCAACGGGGATCATGGTTCGCCACAGTCGATGGGAAAGAGCTGCCATGCGTGCATAAGCATTGGCTGAAATGGCCCCACTATCACGATCCGTTTAAGCCAGTAGAGAATGGTCCGAGCATCGCCAAAATTCAGGAATACGTCCAAGCAATTCAACATGACAAAAAGGTGATTCTCACCAACGACACCGTCCACCGCGACGCACAGGGGATGGTGTCGGGTTTCACGCGAGAGAGCTATGTCGCAATGTTCGCGGTTGATGACGTCACTTTCGATCCGGGCATTGGACTTAAGTTCAGGATCACCAGCAGGTTGTCCAATCTGCAATAATGGTGAGATTAGCTTCAGGCTTTCGATTTCCGCCAGCCAGCCGCCCAAGCTTCAAATTCCGAGCAGAACCACCGTTCTCCATATTGGGGGCGGATCTTCGTCTCTGCGTAGCGTCGCTGCCCCGGGACATGGAAGATGCGCTCGCCGGTGGCGATGCTGACGTTGCCCTTGATCCTGCACGACGGTCCCGCGCCGCCTGAAGCGCTCCATGACGCCAGCAAGTCGCTCGCGGTCCAGCCGCCGGCCGCACCAAACGCGAGCGCGCCGATGACCAAACCCGGCGCCCTGAACAGCACCGATTTCTTCTGCGGATTGCGATAATCCCGACGCATGCCCACCTCCGCCAGTTCGCGCGAAGATCGTAACCGCGTTGGCGCTCGGCGAACATCTGTCCAAAAGGGGTATCTCGTCCATTCCAAGTTGCGGGGGCGGCCCTCTGACCCGGACCATTCTTCGCGGATGGTTGGCGAGCACCGTCTAGTTGTCGATATCGTGAAGCTGCAATTACTATCCGAAAGAGAAATCGACGCCCCATGCAATCTTGACGTCGGAATAGCGAGATGATCTCCTTGAGATATGGGAGGCGATTATATGGATATTACCGGTACGATTACTGCGATCGGCGCAGCACTTGGTGTGGTTAAGCAGCTCAACGAGATTGACGTCCACTTCGATAAGGCCGATCTCAAATTGAAGATCGCGGAGATTACTTCCGCACTTGCCGACGCAAAGCTCGGTTTGGTCGATGCTGAAGAAGTCGTCCGACAAAAGGATGCCGAAATTCGAAAGCTCTCCGACCAACTGAAATTCAAGGCGGAAAACACTACCCGGCTGAACTCCATGCTTTACGACATCGAAGACGGTGAGCCGGTTGGTCGGCCATACTGCCCGATATGTGAAGAAAAGGGATCTTTGATTAAGGTCGTTCAAGACCTCGTTGGACAAGGGAGGCTGTTCAACTGCCCGAAGTGCAAGGCGAATTTCGGCCATGTCACGGTGAAGCAATCGAAATCAGGGCTTTATTGATGCCAAATAGCAACCAGTATGCTAACGCAACCCTGAAGATTATCGCGGGCCTCGCAATTCTATGTGCAGCCGCTGCCTACTTTGGCAACATCGCCATCGCAATCACGCTCTCGATAGCGATCGCTGTCATCTGCATCGGCGTCTTGTGGGAGCGTCGAACTCCCACCGACCAGTAGTGAGAGAAACGATCGTTTGTCACCTCGGGTCGCGTCAACTGCATTCCTGCTTAACAGGCCACAGCTTCGTTGAGAAGCGCGCCGAGGCGTCGGGCTTAGCCGCGATTACATTGACCCTTCGAAATACTTCGGAGACGCGCCAGGTGGACACGCTTCCGGTGGAGCGGAGGGGTGGCTATCAAGCGATGGCTGTTTGCGCGGTCTTCAGTTGTGCACGGAGCAAAGCGTCTTGGTGGCGTTGATGCAATAGATACCAAAGCAAGATGCCCAGCGCAGCCGCAGCGAGACCGCCAATTTTACCCGCTTCCAACCACCATTTCTCATCTTCTAAGTATTGGATCTGGCCAAACATAGCACGGCCCATCGAAAGCAGGTTTTGCTCCCATTCCGGCCTCAGGGCGTCAAGAGATTTGCTCGTCTGATCTAAGCGCGCTTTCCACTCTTGCCGCCGCCGCTCAAGATCTTCCAAACTGGTTGCTTCATCCGATTCAGTTTCTGTTTTCGTAAGCGTATCCCGAATTTCTTCGAAGCGGCGTTCCAGGAGTTTCTCTTGCAAGCGCGCGTCTAATAACTGGCTTTCGATTTTTTGATACCTCTCCGTCGACTGCCAAGTGCAGAAAACGAAAAGCGCAATGCCAAGGAAGGTCACAAATTTGTATAAATTGTCTGTCGGCGCATTTGTTAGCATTATAAAAATTTTCCTCGCACGAGGCCTAGTCGATTCCTAAAAGCTTCTCGAGCCAACCTGTAAAGAGGCCAACCGCAACGGCGACGACAACACCACTCATAATGAATTTGAGGACGTTCATTCGGAATCTGGCCCGTCTTTCACCCAAGCCGAAATTGTACTGGACCACCGGAAAGAGGGCATTCATCCCCAGGTTAACCAGAAATCTCAGGTTCACCAACGCGAGGACAAGACCACCAACCCGTACTGTGGATTTCCAGTCATAGGTCACCGCAAGGAAAATGGCGGCTAGTGACATTAATGTCAGGATGAACATCCAAAAACCTATCTTCTCTCTCCGCCTAGTGTTGTCCCGAAAGAACCCCCACCAGCGATTGCACGCCAGCAATTCATTGTTCAGTTTATGTTCAAGCGCCAAAGCCCACGTTCTATCACCACTGATATCAACCGTGGCCGGTCGGCTGTCGATGTTGTTGAATTGTATTGTCGTGTATCCCGTCTCACTAACAGCCAATATTTTGAAGGCCGTTAGCTCCACCGACCTAACTAATGGGTCGGTAAATATGTCGTCGATATTGTCGGTTTGAATTGACCGCGTTTCGTCGAAGGTGGCTGTAATCTCTGGGGGCTTCGCAAATGCTTCGGCGACGAATTTCACAAGATTGCGCAACGTATCTTCCTCAACGAAGAACGCACCACCTAAGACGGTATTTATTTTGTACGCAGCCATACATTGATGCTACCAGCAACGTCGCCGACTCGATATCCAGTCTCTGAGACGATTCTGCGCTATCAACAGATTGGTTTGTACTGGCGCTTCCCTCAGCAGCGCCCCTTCGATGCAGCGGACCGCTCGGGACATGAAACCCATCGATGCGCAGACACTGCGAAGCCGTTGGCGTCGGCATTTTAGTTGATCGAGTCGATTCGAATGATCTTCATCGGCCGGCCATGAATGCGGGATGCCTCCTCGGCTCCCAACGCCAGCGCCGTTTCGACCGATATTTTCAGCCTGTCGGCCAGTTCCTCGACGCCAATGATTTTGCCTTGCGCTCGCTCAGCCGCGATCCTTGCGCACTCGGAGAGGATCTCATCATCGCTCAACAGCAATCTATGCTCCGTCATGTTGCAGTCCTTTCGATCTGATGCCGGCGGCAGAGGGTGCGGCCCGGTCCCGAGGAGGAACTTCTGCCACCGGCTTTTTCCCGCCAAAGCAGGCAAATAGAGACCGAAATGTGGTTATTCGCCCTCATTGAGATAGGCGCCGCGCCATCCGGTAATGCCGCAGCCAAAATCCAGGATCGCCCGGAATTCGGTTCCTAGCGTGTTCCAGCCTTCGCGCGTTTCCAGTTTCGGCTGCTGAACACCGTTAAGGTAGGCAATCTCAAGGATCGGCGCCTGCTCGGGCGATGCGAAGAGCCGCCAGGCGTCTTCCTCAAGGCGAGGCTCGACCAGTAGCGAGAGTTTCCCGGAGAATGGGTTTACTTCCTCGGTTGCCGAGGGCGTGATCGCGGCTATGATTTGTTCCGCCGTTGTTTCGTTGCCACTGCCGACGATGAGGAACTGCGGCTTTAGAGAGAGCGGCGTTTCGTTGTCGAGCCCCTTCTGATCGCGCAGCGCCTTGCGGCCATCACTGACGCTGCTGATCGTCAGCCCGGACCCGGCAGCCGATTTGTTTCCACGTGCATTCGCGAAGAGCGTGACGCCGTCATCAAGCAGCGGGCCGAGGCCGCCATTGTCGAGCAGAAGATCGGCGATCAAATCCGCCTCCGTTTGCGCGGCGGCTTGGCCGAATGCCCGGAGCGTATCGGAGAAGGCGTCAAGATCATCGTTGATCAGGGCTTCCCGTGAGATGCCGAACATTTTCGCATATGTTTTGACCCGGTAGGTTTCTTTCGCCTCCGAACGCGTGCCGTAAGTGATTTCGGCGCCTTCAAGCACCTCTTCAAGCTTCGGCATTTCCGACATGCGGCCGATGGTCATAGCTTTGAAATTCGCGGCGTTGCGGACACGTGCCAATTGTTTCAGCGGCGTCTCGGCGGCGCGATAGGCATCAAGCAGGAAACGGTTCGCGGCGTTGCCCGTGACGAAAGGAAAGTCCGACGTGCTGTGCGTCGTCCCGCTGCTCATGATCTGCGTCGCAAGCCGATCGCGATTTCGCGAAATGATCCGCTCGCCACGCGCCTCGAGCAAAGCGGCACCCATGTCAAGCAGGCTGCGGCCCTGCCATTCCGAAGCGCGGCCCTGGGCAGGCTTGCCAGCGATCCGGGCATAGAGCGCATCCTCGATATCGCGGGCGACCATCACGGAACCGTTGCTGTCGCCAAAATGATTTGGCGACACGCGCCCGCCCATCGGATCTTGATCGGCAAGATGATTGATAACCATGGTCTGCGCTTTGGCAAAGTCGCCTTTCGCGTCGAGCACGATTTCATTTGCCTCCAGCAGCGTCATCTTCGCAAAGGTGCAGAGCTGGTAGATGCGGCTGTTGACATCCTGCATATTGGCTGCCGCCGGATCGTCGGGCGCAGCCAGGTTCGGTTCAGTCATGGTTACTTCCTTTCGTTTGTGCGGAGCGGCTGCAACCGCCACCATGGGAAGACCCATTGCCTTCCGCTCTCCTGCCAGCCTCTTCAGACGATCCGGCGCTTTCGCGTATGTGCGATAGTCAAACGCCGCATCGGCCGTCGGTGCGGTCGGTGCATGTTCGGAAACCGAGGTGGCGAAGCCATTGGCCAGCGCTTCCTGCGGCGCCATCCATGTTTCATCCTTCATCATTTGCCGGATTTCTTTCTCGGAAAGGCCGGTGCGCTGGGCATAGACTTGCGCAAATACGCCGGTCATCGTGTCGAGAACACCGGCCGTGCGTCGATGATCGTCGGCCGGGCCGAGGGTCATTCCGGACGGTTCATGGATCATCAACAGGGTGCCGAGCGGCATTTCGATTTCGTCGCCGGACATGGCGATCAACGAAGCGGCAGACGCGGCGATCGCGTCGATCTTGACGATCACCTTGCCGTCGTGGCGCTTCAGAGCGTTGTGGATCGCCGAGCCCTCCATGGCGATGCCGCCGCCGGAGTTGAGACGCACGACAATGTCGCCGGAAAGCTGCGTCAAAGCCTCGATCACCTGCGAGCTGGTGAAGCCGCTTTCATCCCAGAAATCCGTGAAGCCAACCGGCCCGTAAAGCATCAGCTCGCCGTCTACGATCAGTTTTGACATGCTGGCCTCAATTCGTTTGCTTAAGGATTTCCCGAAAGCGTGGTCACGAAAAGCCCTACCTCGTGACCAATATTTTCCTGATCCGCTCGGCCGAGAGGGCATGATCAACCCGGGTCAAGATGAGCCAGAGCGCCGCATGCAAGTCGCTGGCTTTGTATGGACATGTTTCTTTCTGCCAATCGGCGCGCCAGGCGGAAGCCTCATAGCGTCGAAGCGCTACCGCCAGTTCGTCGGCCTGCTGCGTCGGTTTCAGTGCGGGAAAGAATTTCGCCGCGGTTTCCCGAATGGCGGCGTTGCGTGCGGCCACCTGCGAAACCGTGCGCCAGGCGCGCTTTCCGCGTGGCGATTTTAGGTCGAGCGCTGCGGCGACGTCACCCGTTTCGCCCGACACGAACCGGTTAAGGCGGGTCGTCATGCTGCGCGCCCAACGCTCCGGCACCCGCTCAAGGTGCTCCGCTAGGTTGATTAGGTCGTCTAATGGGGTCGACATCTTATCCTCCAACAACAATCATCATGATAGTGCGTAATTTAGTGTTCGCGCATATGGTCAAGGCGACTGCGCTGCCGCCCTTCCCGCTTTCAGCCGACGTTCCGGAAGGACCCGCGCTACCCCAAGGCATTGATCCCGTCACGACACCACGCCCGCCCGCATCCAAAGCGCCTCGCGGATGACGCGAATGCCAGCGCCTCGCTGATGCCGCTCGGCAGCCGTTACCGCGTTGATAGTTTCCTGGGTCAGCCGTTCAATTGCGTCGGCTTCTAGCTCTGGGCCAAGTGCATGTAGGTCCGCATACCAGCGCCGTTCTGCTGCGGCGTCCGCTGCTTGGCTATGCGATACCTGGTGGCGTGGTAGCGGCCGACATTGTTTCAAGTAATCGATATGCAACCCCGATCCATTCCGATGCCCATGACCGCGCTTCGGCTGGCTGGCTGGCCTCTGCTCATCCGCCCTTTGCGGCCATGACTTCGCAACGTTTCTACGGGCGCCGTCCGTGGCTAAGAAGGGTTCATTCGAAGGGTTAGCTCTATGGGTTTGTCGGGCATTTTTGTCCGGTTCAACCGGACATTCTTGCCCAGGTGAACTGGACATTTCTGCCCGGTTGTCTCGATCGACGTCGACCCGTCTTCGCGACCGCATGCGTAGCTCCCAATCGTCCACGATCTGTTGAAATTTCGTCCAGCACGGAAGGTAGCTCGCGCGGTGCGACTTCCCGCCATGGCTTGCCTTCTTAAGAAGCCCGCGCTCGCACAGCCTCGTCGTCGCCCGGCGGACACTCTTTTCATCGACCTCAAGCAATGCGGACAGGCGGTCAACGCTTGGATCGCACTGCCCGGTTTTCTTGTTGAAGTGATCAATTATCGCCCCAGCCACGCGTCGATCGTTGGCGGACAGATCCGGTGCCACAGCGAGCGCCTTATAGGCGAAAAAAACGTTGTTTGCGGAAGACATCGCCACGGGCGTTCACCTTCCACGTTTCACGGCATGAGATCGTTTCAGCGCCTCGATTGCTTCGAGAATGGTCAGATCAAAGCGGTTACACACGAGGGGAATTGACATCCGCTTCAAGACCGATGCTTGAGCGGCGATCCACCGGCTTGCATCGTCGATGACGTGTCGCTGCGTCGTATCGTGAGAGGAATTTAGTGAGACACTGTCACATGGGAGACATTGTTTTTGCTTGCTAACTGGAAATGTCTCAGTTCCCGCGATGCACTTGATTTTATTGAAGGGACGCAGGCCCTCCGGGCCCACCATTCAACTCTCTAAGATCCTGTTTTTCCTGTGTAGCCGGACGCGAAATTCCGGAATTTTGACACTTAGTTCCGGAATTTTTGAAATCCTTGAGAGCCGCTCAAAGTAGCCTCGAAGCACCCTCACAGCATTATCATTTTAGAAGCCCGAGCGACTTTGCTGTGGCTCTGGTGATCGTACACTCGGAAGCGCCGGGTTCAGACACTAAGACCACGGCATTATGGATATATGAGAGGGCTGCCGGATCGGATAGTCCCGCGTCAACGAAATAGCGCTCCAGAGCACTCTGGTCGATTTCGTAGTCACACGCCTTCGAGAAAGCGATGATCTGTGCCAGGCCACTCGCCTGGTTCCTTTTAACTGAATTCATCTCAGCTGAAGATTGGCCGGCCGTGCAAAGAACAACGAGTCCCAACGCACAAGATCTCGCGTAACGCATTAATCTACCCCTCAATGATCAAAATTTCCGGTTTCATCTAGCGCGCAAAATCAATTTGCAATTTGCGCAACATCAGGTGACAACAGAATCTCAGCGGCGCAGCCACGCTCTAGCTGAAACCAATCCACTATCGTAAGCTGAAATCGTCACACAGGCGCCAGGCCTCACTATGACGCTTCATCCGGCGCTTCTCTCACCGAGGGGAAATCGCATTCACCCGGCGTTGGCGGGACACCTTCATCCTTAGGGGTTACAGCAACCCATCCTTCACCGACTCGACGAATAGCGATGGCACCGCCCTCGGCATCCTTGGAGATTACGGCTGCCAGCCGACGATAAGCCGCTTCCTCATCGTAAGGGATAATAGCCGCAAGCGCGACGCCCACCTTGCTCAATGAGGTCACGTTCATCATCAGCTTACCTTCGACAATCTTAATTGCGTCAAGGGAAAATCTTTTGGTTGATACAATTGGAGGCAAGGGTTCTTGCCTGACGGCTATTCCGAAGTCTTTCGTGCCATACGCCCACCATTTCACTCCGGCACCATTTTCGGTGGCGGCGAACGACACCGTCATAGGCATTTCGGTTTCTAGAACAAGCCCGGCTTGTGCGAGGTCGCTGAGTTCAGCCTGGCTTAGACCAAACAGCAGCTCTGGAACCACCCAGCGGCCAATTCTGCTCTGACAAAATCGCTCAAACAAGATCGCCGTTTCGTGATCGAGTTCATCAATTGTGCGAAGTGTTTTCAGGGAAAATGTTCCCGGTTTCCTGAGCTCGGATGACAGTATGCGGCCCCATTTTTCGCGCACGATTTCGGATGTCGCGCCCGAGGCGTAGAGCTCCCATCGGTTCAGAAATTCCGGGTCAAGTGTATCGCGGGAGTCGGCGGAATCCGCCTCCGGAGACGGCTTATTTTTCAAATCTTCAATGGCTAACAGTAAAGACGCTTCAACATTCTCCGCTTGTCTTTCCGCTCGACTAAATACCATCAGTGCCCTTTGTGCTAATTCAGGGTCATCTTGAATTCGTTCCTCAAGCACTTTTGCAGAAGCCGCGATCAACCTAAGCTGCGTCTCAGTTAGTGCCCCATGGACGGCAGCTCTACGCTCATCCTCAAGGCCGGCTTGGTCGATTTTTCTCGCTCCAGCACGATCCAGCGCCGACACCAGTCGGCTTCGGACTTTGGCGCTAATTCCGGTCCAGCTCCAGGCCAAGTCTAAGCCTACCGGCTCGTCTGTTCGTTTCGGCAAAGTGTTTCCTCCGATGTCAGTCAGATATAATCATGAACCGCGCCGGGTTTGCCGGAGGCTCCAACTTCTGAGAAAGTGGAGCCGATATGAGCAAGACAACAAACAAATTTTCACCGGAAGTCCGCGCCCGAGCCGTGCGGATGGTTTTGGATC
>Ga0055543_1000552_pt1 | contig 21020 bp, 21 predicted proteins | sample AraplaCvi_mMF_r2_2_FD_61186 | JGI IMG/M metagenome (GOLD analysis project Ga0055543, IMG submission 61186) | Arabidopsis root microbial communities from North Carolina, USA - plate scrape MF_Cvi_mMF_r2 | ecosystem: Host-associated > Plants > Roots > Endosphere | place: USA: North Carolina | reverse complement strand
CGGCGGTGATGAATAAGTCGGAGCCCTTCTTGCTGACCATCAGGCGCAGCAAGTCGAACATGAATTTTGAAGCCTGGTCGCGTTCCATGATTAGCCTGGGAAGTTTTCTGGGATCTTGGCGGCGGCACGTGCGGCGGCCGGGGAGATCATGTTGCGACGGATCAGGTCCGTCAGGTTCTGGTCCAGCGTCTGCATGCCGACATTGTTGCCGGTCTGGATCGAGGAATACATCTGCGCGATCTTGGCTTCGCGGATCAGGTTGCGGATCGCCGGGGTGCCGATCATGATTTCGTGCGCGGCGACGCGGCCGGAGCCGTCCTTGGTCTTCAGCAGGGTCTGGGAAATCACGGCCTGCAGCGATTCGGACAGCATGGCGCGTACCATTTCCTTTTCTTCGGCAGGGAACACGTCGATGATACGGTCGATGGTTTTCGCGGCCGAGGAAGTGTGCAGGGTGCCGAACACCAGGTGGCCGGTTTCGGCCGCCGACAGCGCCAGGCGGATGGTTTCCAGGTCACGCAATTCGCCCACCAGGATTGCGTCCGGGTCTTCCCGCAGCGCCGAGCGCAGCGCGTTGTTGAACGACAGCGTGTGCGGGCCCACTTCACGCTGGTTGATCAGGCACTTCTTCGATTCGTGCACGAATTCGATCGGGTCCTCGATGGTCAGGATGTGGCCATACTCGTTTTCATTGAGGTGGTTGATCATCGCTGCCAGCGTGGTCGATTTGCCGGAGCCGGTCGGGCCGGTCACCAGCACCAGGCCGCGCGGCTTCAGTGCGAAGTCGGCGAAGATGCGCGGCGCGTTCAGTTCTTCCAGCGACAAAATCTTGGAAGGAATGGTACGCAGCACGGCGGCGGCGCCGCGTTCCTGGTTGTAGGCGTTGACGCGGAAACGCGCCAGGCCCGGAATGGCGAACGAGAAGTCGCATTCCAGCATCTCTTCGTATGCCTTGCGCTGGCCGTCGTTCATGATGTCATAGATCATGCCGTGCACGTCCTTGTGCTCCAGTGGCGGCAGGTTGATGCGGCGCACGTCGCCGTGCACGCGGATCATCGGCGGCAAGCCTGCTGACAGGTGCAAGTCGGATGCCTTGTTCTTGACGGAGAATGCGAGAAGTTCGGAAATGTCCATTTATAATCCCTGTGCTTTTTCAATAGCCAAAAAAGCTTGGCCCTGTCTCATTCGATTATGTCCACAATAGCCCACAACTTGCAAGTTGTTACTGAAGCAATTAACGTTGCCGCGCGCGAAGCGCGGCGCACGCCCAACGAAGTGCAGCTGCTGGCCGTGTCCAAGACCTTCCCGGCGCAGGCTGTTTTCGAGGCGGTGCTGGCGGGCCAGCGTGCTTTCGGTGAAAACTATGTGCAGGAAGGCGTGGACAAGATCCACGAATTGGCAAAAATGCGCGGTTGCACGCCGTTGGAGTGGCATTTTATTGGACCAATCCAGAGCAATAAGACGCGTCTTATAGCCGAAAACTTCGATTGGGTGCACACGATTGAACGCGAAAAGATCGCACAACGCCTGAGCGAGCAGCGGCCGGAAGGCTTGCACCCGATGCAGGTGTGCATCCAGGTGAACACCAGCGGGGAGGCCAGCAAAAGTGGCGTGCTGCCCGCCGACGCCGCAGCCCTGGCCCGCACCGTGGCTGCGCTGCCGCGCCTTGTCTTGCGCGGCCTGATGTCCATCCCCGAGCCGGAAGACGATTTCGACAAGCAGTGCGCGGCTTTCCGCGTATTGCGTGAACTCTACGATCAACTGCGTGCCGAGGGCATTGCGCTCGACACGCTGTCGATGGGCATGTCGGCCGATCTGCGCGCTGCCATCCATGAAGGCGCGACCATTGTGCGCGTCGGCAGCGCCATTTTCGGCGCCCGCGACTACAACAAGGGATAAGGGAATGAAGATTGCATTTATCGGCGGCGGCAATATGGCCGCTGCGCTGGTCGCCGGCCTGGCCGGCAAGCTGACGCCGGGCGCCAACATCCACGTGGTGGACCCGAACCCGGCCTCGCTGGAAGCGCTGCAGCGGCAATACGGCGTGACCGTCGCAACTTCCGCTGGCGAAGGCGCCGGCGCGGCAATCGCCGCAGCCGAGGTACTGGTGCTGGCGGTCAAGCCGCAAGTGATGCATGAAGTGACGCAGCAATTGCTGCCGCTGCTGCAGGCCGCGCAAGCGGCGGGCCGCACGCCGCTGGTGCTCTCGATTGCGGCGGGTATCCGGGCCGCCGACCTGGCGCGCTGGCTGGGCGGCTACCAGGCCATCGTGCGCACCATGCCCAACACGCCGGCCCTGATCGGCATGGGCGTGACCGGCATGGTGGCCTCGCCTGGCGTCAGCGCCCGGCAGCGCGAAGCGGCCGACCAGATCCTGCGCGCCGTCGGCGCCACCGTGTGGCTGGACGACGAAGCGAAGATCGATGCCGTGACCGCGGTTTCCGGCAGCGGCCCGGCCTACGTGTTCTATTTCATCGAAGCGATGCAGCAGGCGGCCGAGGAACTCGGCCTGACCGCGGAGCAGGGCAAGGCGCTGGCCATGGCCACCTTCACCGGCGCAGCCCAGCTGGCGGCGCAATCGGCCGACCCGGTGCCGGTGCTGCGCGACAAAGTGACGTCGAAGGGCGGTACGACGTATGCCGCGCTGACCAGCATGGAGGCGAGCGGCGTCAAAGCTGCCATCATCACTGCCATCAAGGCCGCCGCGGCACGCGGCAAGGAACTGGGCGAACAGCTCGGCGCTGCGGGCTGACCCGCGCCGGCATTTGGCTTGCCAGGCCATGCGCCTGTCTCGCCAGGCCAGTAGACCCGGCGTGGCACAGCGCATATCATTCTTGCTTCTTTGATATCGCAAGGGGCAGGTATGCGCAGCAACATCCTGGCAGGCCTGGCAGGCCTGGCCGCGCTGACCGTCATGCTTGGCGGGCCGATGGCGCGAGCCAACGATTCCACCGCCCGTGTCGGGGCCGGCGGCCTGGTGCTGCAGAAGTCCGACCACATCCGCATGCTCAGCGAACACCTGAGCATTTCCGTCAAGCGCATCGAGGTGGAATACCGTTTCCGCAACGAGAGTTCGCGCACCATCGAAACGGTGGTCGCCTTTCCGATGCCGGAATTCCATTGGGACCCCGAGCAGGATGCGACCTGGCGCAATATCGGCCCGGTTGAAAGCTTCCTGGTGCACGTTGACGGCAAGCCGGCCGTGGTGCGCGCGGAACGCAAGGCGTTGCTGGATGGACGCGATATTACGGCGCAGTTGCGCAGGGCCGGCCTCAATGAAGACGAGATTTTCCGCACGTTTGGCGAAGCCTTTGGCTACAGCGGCATGACGCTGTCGGGGCCTCTCGTCGCGCGCTTGCAGGCGATCGGGGCGAGCAGCGGGACAATGCCGAGGTGGAAAGTGGCGGAAACCGTGTACTGGAACCAGGCCTTTCCACCCGGGGAGGAAGTCGTCGTCACGCATTCCTACCGTCCTTTTGCCGGCCGCATTTTCGGCACCTACAGCACCCAATGGCCACCCTCGGCCGATAGCGTTCCCGTGTCGTCGAACGGGGACGTGGACCGCGCCTGCCTGGACGAAGGCAGCATGAAAACCGTGTTGAACAAGGCGAGGCAGAAGGTCAAGGATGGCGCCGAATCAGGCTATATCTACCTGAACGACGTCGAATACATCCTCGGTACGGGGCGCAACTGGAAAGACAGCATCGGCGACTTCACCCTCGACATCGTCAAGGAGTCGCCGCAGGACGTGGTCTCGCTATGCTTCCCCGGCAAACCGGAACGCATCGGCGACCGCACCTTGCGCTTCACGATGCATGACTATGTGCCGCAGGACCGGCTGCTGCTGAATTTTTACAGTTTTGAATAAGGGCCAGTTCGGCCAGCAGCGCGGCCAGCTCGTTGTCGATCTCGGTGACCAGGGGCGGAATGCGCTCGATCATGCCGGTATTGGCGAGGGTTTCCACCAGCCCGCACAGGGCGGCAAGCTCGCGCGCGCCAAACAGCCCGGCGCTGCCCTGCAGGCTATGCGCGTTGAGGCTGATGGCCGGCATGTCCCCGCACTGGATGCCTTGCCGGATCGCGGCTAGCTGGCGCGGGCCTTCCTGCATGAAGGCGGCGCAGGCGGCCGGGCTCAAGGCGCGGTGAGGCGCAGGCGCTGCGGCGCTGCTGCCGGTTCCGAACAGGGCGTCAAGCTCGTCCCGGCTTGGCGATTGCAGCAGCAAGCCCGCGTGGCGGCCGATTTCCGCGTGCAGGCTCGCTTCGTCGATCGGCTTGGGCAGGAAACCATTGGCCCCGGCTTCCATGAAGCGCTCGCGTTCCTCGGCGGCCGCGTTCGCGGTCAGCGCAATCACCGGAATGCCTGGCTGGCGCACGCCGGCCGCGCCGGCGCGCAGCTGGCGCAGGGCGGCAATGCCGTCCATGCGCGGCATGCGGCTGTCCATGATCACCAGGTCGAAGTCGCGTTCCGCCAGGCGCGCCAGCGCAGCGGCGCCATCTTCGGCGATGGTCACCGCATGGCCCATTTCGCCCAGCAGCTCACGCAGGATGATCTGGTTGGTGCTGCCATCTTCCGCGCACAGGACCTGCAGGCGTACCGCATGCGGCGCGCGTGCCTCCAGCGCCCGCTCCACTGCGGGCTGGCCTGCCTGCAGCGGCAGCCACACCTCGAACACGCTGCCGGCGCCGCGCTCGCTGCGCACCTCGATCGTTCCGCCCATGACGTCGACGATGTTCTTGCAGATTGCCAGGCCCAGGCCGGCGCCGCCGTATTTGCGCGAAGTGGCCGCATTGGCTTGTTCGAATTTGCGGAACAGGCGCGAAATCGCATCCGGCTCGATACCGATGCCGGTATCGCGGACGGCCAGCAGGATGCCGCCGTTGCGCGCCACCCCGGCAGTCATGCGTACTTCGCCGCGCTCGGTGAATTTGACGCCGTTGCCGACCAGGTTCATCACCACTTGCCGCAGCCGCACCGGATCGCCGCGCCACCAGCGCGGCAGGGCCGGGTCGATCTCCGCCACCAGCGAGATGCCCTTGGTTTCGGCGCGGTCCGCCAGCAGCGCCACCACGTCGCGCAGCAGGGCAGGCAGATCGAAGTCGATGCTTTCGAACGGCATCTTGCCCGCTTCCAGGCGCGAGAAGTCGAGGATGTCGTTAATAATGTGCAGCAGCACTTCCGCGTTGCCCAGGCCGATGCGCAGCTTGTTGCGCGTTTCCGCCGACAGGCTGCGGTCTTTCTTTGCCAGCTGCAGCATGCCGATCACGCCGCCCAGCGGGGTGCGCACTTCGTGGCTGATCATGGCCAGGAATTCCGACTTCTGTTCGTTCGATTCCTCGGCCGCCTTGCGCGCCGCGGTCGATTCGCGCAGTTCGATGTCGCGTGCCTGCAGCGTGGCGACCTGTTTTTCCAGTGCTTGCTGCACCGTGCGCTGGCGCGCCAGCGCACCTTCCAGCCCATTCAACAGGTAGGCACAGGACACCACCAGCACCGCTGCCACCAGTGTGAAATTCAGCGAAACCAGCGACCAGTGCATCAGCATGCTGACAAACACATTGCCCAAGCCGGGGTCGATGCCGCCAAAATAGCCCACCGTGAACAGCGTGGCGCTGCACCAGAGCAGGGCCGCCATGGCAGGCCGGATACCAAGCAGTACGGTGCACAGGATAGGCACGGCGAGCAAATAGGGCTGCACCAGTGGGCCGACGGAAAAAAGCTGCACGACCGCGAGCAGGTAGCTGATGGCGAGGAAGGCCAGCGCGCGGAAACGGAAGGAGATGGAGCGGCAGAAATACAGGGCGCCGACGCATAGCAGGGCGATGATGTCGCTCACGATCAGTGGCCACTGGTGCATCTTCATGCTGCCGATCACGCTTGGCACTGCGACCAGCATGCCAAGGAAGAAGGCAACGGCGCACAAGCCATTCAACAGGTTGTTGCGCCAGGTTTGCAGGTTGTCGGCCAGGTCATTCAGCCCATCGAGCCGCCGGGACAAAAAATCCCCTGGCCCGTCGTGCGGCGCGGGCCGATCCGTGATGGCAGGAGATCTCTTGGCGGGGACGAACATTGCAACATAAAAGTTTTGGCTAAGAGGTTGATTTTACTATAATTCGTCACATGTTTACGCGCAGTTCGACGCCGACCTGGCGTGGCGGATTGACCATGGCGTATGGTGTACCAAGCAAGCCTGTGGTCATATTGCCAATACTTGTCACGTAGCGCTTGTCGAACAGGTTGTTGGCAAACAACGCCACCGCCCACTTATGGCTGGCCGCCTCGTAGCCGGCGCGGAAGTCGGTGCGCTGGGTCGCGCTGCCAACGCGGAAGCGCGGGGTGGTCAGGCAGGCGCCTTGCAAGGCGTCGGCATTGCAGCGCGTGGCGCTGGTATAGGCGTGCTGCAGCGTGAAATTGAGGTCGCCGCCAGCCACGTCGCGCACCCAGTAGTCGGCGCCGAGCGCGGTGGTCCATTTCGGCGTGCCGACCGGCTGGCCATCGAGCTTGATGCCGTCGCTGGTGGTAAAGGTCTTGTAGGTCTGGTCGATATAGGCGGTGCTCATGTTCAGGCGCAGGTCGCGCACCGGCTGCCAGCGCATCTCGAAGTCCAGGCCGTGCGCTTCCTGGTCGCTGCTGGTGACCTGGTAGGTCGGGATGGCGGAGCCGTTATTCACCAGGGCCAGCGATTGCAGGTTGCTGAACTTGTACTTGTACAGTGAGGCGTTCACCAGCAGCTTGTACTGGCGGTAGTAGTTCTTCACGCCCACTTCGGCATTCCAGACCTTTTCCGGATCGTAGGTGGCATTCACCTGCAGCGCGTTGAAGCCGCCCGCCTGGTAGCCCTTGGCGATGGAGCCATAGACCATCATGTCGTCATTGAGCTTGTAGTCCAGAACCGCGCGCGGGCTGGTGTCGTTCCACTTGTTCTTCCTGGACAAGGGCGCCGTGGTGGCGCCGGCGCTGGTGAACTCGATGTTCTGCGTCATCGCGCCCAGTGCCATCATCAGCTGTTCCGGCGTGAGGGCGCCCATGCCCACCAGGGCGTCGAAGAAGCCGAGGTTTTGCAGGCGGCTGATGCTGTCGTCCAGGCCTGCCGCCGTGCGTGGCGGGCTATACCAGCTGAAGCGCTTGTCGTCGCGCGTGTAGCGCACGCCGGTGGTCAGGTTGAGCTTCGGTGCCAGGTGCCAGATCACGTCGCCGTAGATGGCGGTGGCCTTGTAGCGGCCTTCGACGTGCATGTTCTCCTGCCATGGGTTGCCCAGCAGACCGGCGGGAATATCCACGGCTGCAGCGGCGCCTTCCAGCAGACTGAAAACGGGGAAGCTGGCGACGTTGCCGAAAATCGTGTCCAGGGTATTGGTGTTGGTGTTGACCTGGCTGGTCTGCTTCGCTTTCTCGTGGTAGAAGCTCAGGCCCGTAACCCAGTCGGCCATGCCGGTGTTGCCGGACAGTCGGAACTCTTGCTGCCAGCTGCGGTTGCGCTCCGAGTTTTCAGTATCGACGTAATGCGTCGGCAGGTTGGTGCCGTCATTGTCCTGCCGGTTGCGCGAATCGAAGCGGCGGTAGCCGGTGGTGGCGTTAAAGGTGGCCCAGCCCAGCGGCACTTCAATGCGCAGCGTACTGCCGCGGAAGTCGCGCGTTTCGCCATTGTGCATGGCGTCGTTGTAGACCGGCGCCGTGCGCGGATCGAGGTAGCTGGAGGGATCGGCCGGCACCACCGGCACGCCGGCCACCAGGCCGATGGCGGGACGCGCCATGTGGTCGAGTTTTTCCGCCTCCACCGACAGCAGCACCTTGGCGCGTGCCGGGGCATCCCAGCGCAAGGTGGCGCGCACGCCCTTGTCGGTGCCATGCTGCAGTTTTTCGCCGGTGGCCGCGTCTTTCAGCCAGCCGTCGGTGCCGTGGTGCACGGCGGTGATGCGCAGCGCCGTGGTGTCACCGAGCGGCGTATTGGCCAGCAGCTCCACATTGCTGGTGTGGAAGCGGCCGTAGCGCAGGCGCGCTTCCAGCTCGGTGTCGCGGCCTGGTTCGCGCGTGACGACCGAAATGGCGCCGGCGGCGCTGTTGCGGCCGAACAGGGTGCCTTGCGGGCCTTTCAGCACTTCGATGCGCTGCACGTCGTTGAAGTTCATGATCGCGCCGCCGGTCTTGCCAGCGTAGACGCCGTCGATGTACATGCCGACCGGGGCGTCGGTGCCGATGCCGAAATCGCCGGTGCCGATGCCGCGCAGCGACAGCGAAGGCTGGGTCGCCTGCTCGGCGTTGACCGACAGGCCGGGAATATAGCCGTTCATTTCAGCCAGGCTGGGCGCGGCCAGCTTGTCGATCTGGTCGGCGTTGATGATCTGCAGCGCGATCGGCACGTCCTGCGCCTGCTGCGTGCGATTCTGCGCGGTGACGACCACCACATGGGTTTCTTCCTTCGGCGCCGGATCGGCGGCCATGGCGGCGCCACTGCAGGCGAGCAGGGCGCTGGAAATGCTGGACGACAGGATTTTCTTGCGCAGCTTCATGTGGTTTCCCCCGTTGTTATCAGTTGCAGCTTTCCTTCATCGATGCAATCCATTGGCGTACCAGTTCAACGCCTTCGCGGTGCGAGGTGGTGCGTCCCAATTCCGGCATCATCACGCCCGTTTCGGTCGACTTCAGGCGGAACACGAAAATCGAGTCGTCCGGCTTGCCGGGATTGATGCCGAATGCATTGCCGCCGGTACCGGCGCCTGCTGCCACGGGCGGCTTGCACAGGCCCAGGTGCTGGTTGGCCGGCGCACCGATTTCCAGGTGCAGGGCGGTGGTGTTGGCGGTGCCCTTGTTGTTATGGCAGTGGGCGCAGTTGATGTCGAGGTAGGCGCGGGCGCGGGCATCGATGGCAGCCGTCTTGTCACGCCAGTCGACGTTGTGCGGCACGTCGGCGGCGGCAGGCAGGCCTTGCAGGTAGCCGGCCTGCACCATCTTCTCCAGCTGCCCATGCAGGTTGACGTGGCGCGCCTTCAGGCCAAGCGGCTCGAACTTCTTGCTCTTCAAATCCGTTACATGGCAGGACGCGCACTGGTTCACGTTCGGCACCACGTAGGTGAATTTCTGGCGGCCCTGGGCCGATACCAGCTCCATCGGAACCTGGTCGCCGGTGCGTTTCAGTTCGGCCTCGGTCTGCGCTTCGTTCCAGACATAAGGCAGGGCGATCCAGCCCGCTTCGCGCCGCACCAGCAGGCGTGTTTCCATCAGCCTTACCTTGGCCAGGTCAAGGGCGCTGTCGGTGCCGCTGTCATCGGTCGCCAGCACGGCCTGGCTGCTGCCGTCGCGCGGGTAGTAGAAGGTCTTGCTGATGATGGTGCCGACCGGGAAATCAAAGGCGGTGTCGGGCCGGTAGGCGGCCGCTACGCCTTTCGGCATCCACACCGTGCGCAGCTTGTGGGCGTAATCGCTGAACAGCGGGGTATTCAGGGTGTACGGCAGCACTTCCTTGTTCAGCAGCAGGCGACCCTCGCTGGCAGCCATCAGCCGCCACTCGCTGAGCTTTTCAGGCCGGCCTTCGGCAATGAACTTCACTGGTTCGGCAGGCGGGGCAGGGCTGCGTGCGCAGGACGCGAGAACAAGCGCGCACGCCGCCATGCCGGCCGCCCGCAGCGGGCGGAAAGCAGGGACGGCAAGCTTCATCAGGATTGCGAGCTGAGTTGAGGGATGGTGACCGGTGGCAGCTTCGCCAGCTGGCAGCGGTGCGGGGCCGAATCGGCCTTCGGGTTCTTGTACTTGTTCGGGCCATCTGCGTTCAGCACTTCAACGCCGTCCTGCACGCAGATGCGCGCTTCGGCCGGCATGACGCCGTTCTTGGCCAGCGCATTGTCGGCGTAGCCGTCCCACAGCACGTCGGGCAGGTGGCCGGACAGGCCGTACATCGCCACCTTCAGCGCTTTCAGGTCCAGCCCATCGGGCGCATCGCCGCCGCCCTTGAAGCGGTTGCCGTAGACGTAGATCGCCTTGGGATACGGGTCGTAATCCTTGGCCACGCCCTTCTCGGTGAAGTAGCCGGTCGAGTGATAGCTGGAGATGATGACGTTGGCGGTCTGGTTGTTGCTGATGTCGTTGTCGAAGATTTCCACCTTCGAGTTGGAGTTGATCACCACGCCCGAACCGGCCGGCACGCTGGCCACTGCCGTGCCCTTGGCGGCGAAGTTGCCAAGGTTGTTTTCGATGACCTTGTTGCGGAACACGCGCGTGCTGTGGCCTGGCTGCTGCAGGTTCGGCATGTTGAAGACAAGGATGCCGCCGGTATTGCGGGTGGCGACGTTGTCGTACACGTCGGCGTTGATGGTGTTCTCGATTTCGATGCCGGCCACATTGGCTTCGGCGCGGGAATTGCGCACCACCACATTCTGCGACTGGCCGACATAGATGCCCGCGTCCGAAGCAGCGATGGCCACGCAGTGTTCGATCAGCACGTTTTTGGTCTTGACGGGATAGATGCCGTAGGCGCCATTGGTGACCTTGGAGCCGCCGGTCCACTGCACCTTCACGCTGCGGATCGTAATGTGGTCGCCGTCGTTGATTTTCAGCCCATCGCCCTTGGAATCCTCGATGGTCAGGCCCTCGATGGTGAAGTTGTTGCCGTAGACGAGCAGGCCTTCCGGCCCCGTCACCTGCGGCTTGAAGGACAGGACGGTCTTGTCCATCCCGGCCCCGCGTATCGTCACGCCGTCGGCGCGCAGCTGCAGCCCGCTGGTGAACTTGTATGTGCCGGCCGGGATTTCGATCACCGAGCCGGGCTTGGCATCGAGCAGTTGTTCCTGGAGTTGCTTCTGGAACGCGATGTCGGCAGCCGAAGCGGGCGCCGGCAGTGAGGGCGTGGTCTTGTAGCAGGCGGATAGCAGGCCGCACAGCGCGAGCGCGCCGAAGGCTTTGTACATACATGTCTCCCATTTATTGTTGTAGGGATGCAGCAGCGCAGCCAGTATATCTGTCCATTGTTGAAATGTTATGTGCAAGATCGGCCAAATATCCTGCTAGTATCGGCCAGGATGAGAGCGCCAGTTTCAATCGCCATTTATGTGGGGGACGACTGCTGGGGAGGCCTTGCCCTGCTGGCGCGCGAAGCCTTTGCCATCGCCGGCACGCTGCATGCGCGCAACGCCGACTTGCGGGCGGCGGAACTGTTCCGGGCGCGCCTGGTAGCAATCGACAAGGCGCCGGTGCGTTCCTTCACCGGTCCGCCCTTGCAGCCGGAGGCAACGCTGGCCGAGATGCCTGCGCCCAATGCGGTGATCGTGCCGCCTTACTATTTGCCGCTGGCCGCGCGCCAGCCGATTGCAGCGGCGCTGCGCGACTGGCTGCTGCAAGCCCATGCCGCCGGTGCGCTGCTGGTTGGGATGGCGGGCGGCATGCGCATCCTGGCCGAAACCGGCCTGCTCGATGGACGTGAAGTGACAGGCAACCTGTCGGACCAGCGCGTCTTCGCCCAGCACTATCCCGAAGTGCGCTTCAGCCCCGACGTGCCGCTGGTGATCGACGGCAGCATCATCAGCGCCGGCTCGGTCAATCCCTGCCTGGACGCCTGCAGCTACCTGGTCGGCCATTTCCACGGCGATGCCGTGGCGCACAAGCTCTCGCGCTACACCAATCCCCCCAGCCAGCCCAGCGCGGGCCACATCGCCCTGCGCAATGCGGGGCTGAAGCAGCATGGCGACCAGCGCATCCGCCAGGCGCAGGAATACATCGAGCGCTGTTTCAAGCAGGACTTGACGGTGGAAGGCGCCGCGCAACGCACCGCCATGAGCGTGCGCAATTTCTCGCGCCGTTTCCAGCATGCGGTGGGCATGCCGCCGCACATCTACATCGCACGCTGCCGCGGCGAATATGCGAAGGAGCTGCTGGCGCGGCCTGGCCTGTCGATGCTGCAGGTGGCGCTGCAATCCGGCTTCCGCACGGAAGCGATGCTGCGCCGCACCTTCAGCCAGCTGTTCGGCATGTCGCCTGCAGCTTACCGGGCCGGCACCGCTCAGTCGCCGGCCAGGTATTTGCTGTAGATGGCCTGGAAGCGGCCTGTTTCCTTCAGGTGCCGCAAGCCGGCATTGAAGTCATCGCGGACAGCGGGATCGCGGAAGACCGGGCGGTAGTCCATGGGGTTCAGCTTGACGAAGGGATGTTCCACTACCGGCTTGGGCTTGAACGACTTGTTCAGCTTGAGCTGCTGCGTGAAGTATTTGAAAATATTGCGGTCGCTCAGGACCACGTCGTAGCGTCCGCGGTCAAGCGTCAATACCTGCAGCGCCTGGTCGTTCTGCTCGTAGTAGTGGCCCGCCCTGCGCACCATGTCCAGCCAATCGGGATAGCGCTTGGCTGCGCCGACAAAGGCGATCACCGTCAGGCCCTGCAAATCTTCCGGCCGGGTGATCGCCAGGTGGCGATCTCTCAAGGTAATGAAGACGTTGTCGTAAATGACGGCAGGGTTGCCATAACTTGCGCCCCAGGCAGCCATATCTTCGCCGAGATCGGTCATGGCAGCATCCACCTCGCCCGCCTTGAAGGCGACGGGAATGCGGGCAAACGAGTAATAGCGTGGCCTGAGCACATGGCCGCGGAATGCCAAGGCTTCGCGCATCACATCCAGTTCGATGCCGGAGTCGGTCTCGGGGAAACAGAATGGCGGGATTTTCTCGCCGAAGGCCATGCTGACCTCGGCGGCCGATGCCGCCTGCGTGAGCAAGGCCAGGGCGGCGGCGAATTTGCAATGGGTGAGCCAGCGCATGGCGTGCCTCGAAAGGATGACGCAAACACGGGTGCGCGACAGGACGATGCCGGCGCTATGCCGCCGGCATCAGGTGCGGGCCAGGATCAGCGGCGCGCGACCAGCAGTCCGACAATCACGCCGATGGCGGCGCCGGTGGCAACCGCCTTCCAGGGATTGTCGTGCACATAGTGGTCGGTCGCCTGGACTGCCATCTTGCCGCGTGCCAGCATATTGTCTTCCAGCTTCAGCAAGTCGCGCTTGGCGGTGCGCAGCGTGTCCTCGAACTTGGCCTTGACCATCCCGAGGTCCTCGGAATTGGCGGTAGCCGCATTGCGCAGCCAGGTCTCCGCATCCTGCACGGCCTGTTTCAAGTCGCCCATCAGCTTTTCGCGGGCTTCCTGGTTTTCGTTGTGGCTATGGCTCTTGCCATTGGCAACACCGCCGCCATTGGGTTTTACGGTAGTAGATTGTGGTGTCTGGTCCATGATCGCCTCGTCTCAGTGAACAGCACTCGGAGTAGCTTCCAGTATAGGTCAGCGCAGCGCGTAGTCGAGCGCAATGCCTGCGAAGACAGCGGCGCCGAGGTAGTTATTGTGGCGGAAGGCGGCAAAGCAAGGCGCACGCTCGCGGCCGCGGATCAGGAAGTAGTGGTAAACCGCGCAGCCGGCTGCCATCGCAATGCCCAGCAGGAAGGGCAGGCCCAGGCCGAACTGCTGGCCGACCACCAGCAGGATCGCCAGGTGCACCCCGTAGCACAGCATGATGGCCGCCACGTCGAAACGGCCAAAGGTGATGGCAGAAGTCTTGATGCCGATCTTCAGGTCGTCGTCGCGGTCGACCATGGCGTATTCGGTGTCGTAGGCAACGGCCCAGAATACATTGCCCACCAGCAGCAGCCAGGCCACCGGCGGCACCGCGGCTTGCACGGCGGCGAAGGCCATCGGCATGCCGAAGCCGAAGGCGATGCCGAGGTAGGCTTGCGGGATGGCGAAGAAGCGCTTGAAGTAGGGGTAGGTCGCGGCAATGACCAGGGCCGCCACGCTGAGCTGCTTGACCAGCGCGTTCAGGGGCTGGATCAGCAGGAAAGCCACCAGCGACAGGCCGGCGGCAATCAGCAGCGCTTCCTTGCCGCTGACGCGGCCGCTGGTGATCGGGCGCTCGGCGGTACGCTTGACGTGCTTGTCGAAATCCTGGTCGGCGTAATCGTTGACGGCGCAGCCGGCCGAGCGCATCAGGAAAGTCCCCAGCGAGAAAATCAACAGCAGCTTCCAGTCCGGCACGCCGCCGGAAGCCAGCCACAGCGCGGCCAGGGTCGGCCACAGCAGCAGCACGGTGCCGATCGGCTTGTCCAGCCGCACCAGGCGGAAATAGAGTTCGAGTTTGCTCAGGGGTGGGGTAGTCGCATGCATCCCGGCATTTTACTCCGCATGCCCGTTCAGCATGTGGACGCCGGGCAGCTGGCAGTCGGCCACCGCAGCGACAATGGCGTCGATGGCGGCTTTGCGGGTGAAACTCTTGCGCCAGACGATGACCACGCGCCGGTTCGGCTCAGGGTTTTCGAAATAGCGGAATGCCAACATGCCGTCGCGGCCTTCCATGTCCGGCACCGAGGCGCGCGGCAGCACGGTCAGGCCGATGCCGCTGGCCACCATGTGGCGGATGGTCTCGAGCGAGGAGCCTTCGAAAGTGCGCTGCATGCCGTTGCCGGGGGCGGAGAAGCGCGCCATTTCCGGGCATACCTCCAGCACCTGGTCCCGGAAGCAGTGGCCATTGCCCAGCAGGAGCATGGTTTCGGTCTTCAGGTTCTCGGCCGGAATGGCAACGCGCGCGGCCCAGGGATGGTTTTTTGGCATCGCCACCACAAAAGGCTCGTCATACAGGGCCTGCACGGCCATGCCATGTTCCGGCAGCGGCAGGGCCATGATGGCGGCGTCCAGCTCGCCCTGGCGCAGCATTTCCAGCAGCTTGACGGTGAAATTTTCCTGCAGGACCAGCGGCATCTGCGGCGTGGTCTCGATCATCCGCTTGACCAGGGGCGGCAACAGGTAGGGGCCGATGGTATAGATGACACCCAGACGCAAAGGGCCGGCCAGCGGGTCCTTGTTCTGCTTGGCCAGTTCCTTGATCGCAGCGGTCTGCTCCAGCACCCGTTCGGCCTGCGCCACGATCTGGGCGCCCAGCGGGGTGACCGAGATTTCCGCCCCGCCACGCTCGAACAGCACGACGCCGAGCTCGTCTTCCAGTTTCTTAATTGCGACAGAAAGGGTAGGCTGAGCCACAAAACATGCCTCGGCGGCATGGCCGAAGTGTTTCGCTCTGGCAACTGCTACGATATATTTGAGCTCGGTCAGTGTCATAAACCCATTTGAACACAGTTGAATGCCATGTTGCAATGCCATGGATGGGGGAGGGCGCTGGCTATAATGACCTGCAAAACCAGAAAACGAGGCAAATATGTCATCCACACTAGGCCATGAAGAGGCCCAGTCATATATCTACAAACTGCTGACGGCCATGCACCAGGTCGGCGGCTCGGACTTGTTCATTTCGGCGGATTTCCCGCCCAGTATCAAGTCGCAGGGGGCGATGCGCGCCCTGAGCCAGCAGCGGCTGACCCCGGATGTGACCCGGGCCCTGGCCTACGCCATCATGAACGACAAGCAGCGCCGCGAGTTTGAAACCGAACTCGAGTGCAACTTCGCGATTTCCCTGCCCAATGTCTGCCGTTTCCGCGTCAACGTCTTCGTGCAGCAGCAGGCGGTGGGCATGGTGTGCCGCACGATCGCCTCCGAAATCCCGAATTTCGAGAAGCTCGACCTGCCGGAAGTGCTGAAAGAGGTCGTCATGACCAAGCGCGGCCTGGTGCTGGTGGTGGGCGGTACCGGCTCCGGCAAGTCGACTTCGCTGGCGGCCATGATCGACTACCGCAACCAGAATTCGGCCGGCCACATCATCACCGTGGAAGACCCGGTCGAGTATGTGCACAAGAATAAGAACTGCCTGATCACCCACCGCGAAGTGGGCGTGGACACCCTGTCCTGGCACCATGCGCTGAAAAACACCCTGCGCCAGGCGCCGGACGTGATCCTGATCGGCGAGATCCGCGATACCGAAACCATGGAACACGCGATCGCCTTCGCCGAAACCGGCCACCTGTGCCTGGGCACCCTGCACGCGAACAATGCGAACCAGACCATGGACCGCATCATCAACTTCTTCCCGGAAGAGCGCCGCAACCAGCTGCTGATGGACTTGTCGTCCAACCTGCGCGCCATCGTCTCGCAGCGCCTGATCCGCACCGAAGACGGCAAGGGCCGCAAAGCCGCCATCGAAATCCTGCTGAACACCCCGACCATCGCGGAGATGATCTTCAAGGGTAATTTCCACTCGATCAAGGAGATCATGGCCAAGTCGCGCGAACTGGGCATGTGCACCTTCGACCAGGCCCTGTTCGATCTCTATAATAAAGGCTACATCGCCTACGAAGAGGCGCTGCGCAACGCCGATTCGACCAACGGCCTGCGCCTGCAGATCAAGCTGCACAGCAACCGTCCACCACCGGATGCCGCAGCGCCAAGCGTCGCGGCGCCGAAAGCGTCGAGCGGCCTGAGCATGCAGCTGGATGAAGAAGAGGAAGAAGAAGGCGAATGATCGAGTTTGAAAAGAAGATGTGCTCGCGCGACGAACTGGCGGCGCGGGTGGCGGCGTTGCCGAAGCCGGTGGTGATGACCAACGGGGTGTTCGACATCCTGCACCGCGGCCACGTGACCTACCTGGCGCAGGCGCGCTCGCTGGGCGCCTCGCTGGTGGTGGCGGCCAATACCGACGCCTCGGTCAAGCGCCTGGGCAAGGGCGATGACCGTCCCTTGAACAATTGCGAGGACCGCATGGCATTGCTGGCGGCGCTGGAGTCGGTCAGCCTGGTGGTGCCGTTTGACGAAGACACCGCGCTGGAAGCGGTGCTGCAGGCCAGGCCCGAGATTTACGCCAAGGGCGGCGATTACGATATGACTGCCATCCCGGAAGGGCAGGCGGTGCTGGCTTACGGCGGCAAGGCGGTGGCCATCGATTTCGAGCACGACCGCTCGACCACCAAGCTGCTGGCCAAAGTGCGCATGTTTGGAAAATAGGAGACCGTCATGGCTTTTGGTGTGCTGCTGACCGACGAGGGCGTGGCCGAATTGGGCACCACGCTGAAGGATTACCTGACGGACGGGCCCTCCGGCAAATTCCTGCCGTGCAAGGAGGCCAGTCCCGACCGCAGCTTCTTCCACCTGATCTCCGAGACGCGCAATGCCGAGGGGGCGATGGTGGAGGTCGAGCTGTACATCCCCAACCGCTACATCAAGCTGGTGATGTCGGGGCTGGAACGCAAGCACATCGGTTTTCTTTGATACGCACTCTCATGCAGTAAAGACATAATGGCTTTCAATGCTAATCCTGAGCTCGTGACTCAGGCGGTGCAGGCGCTTGCCGACAGCGCGCCACCCGACTGGAGAATCATCGTCTACTATCTGGAGTTCCTGGAGGACGAACAACTCGGTTTGCGGAACAAGTTCACTGCCAGGGCACTGGGTGGAGAAAATCTCGATGTCCGTATCGACAGCTATGAACTTGGCAACTCGCCGCGGATGTTTGACTTGATCAAGACGGTGTATCAAGACGCGATTCGAGATGGCGAAAGATGGAAAGGGGTCCGCTTGACGGTATTGTGGAATGGGCGGTTCAGCTTACGCTTCTTCTACGATCAAGCGCCACTCCTGGGCGGCGACCGTACCGAGGTGCTGCGCATCATGTCCGAAGGCTTGGACGAATTGTCGAGTAGCCCAGGCTAACGCTGCAGGATGGTGATCTTGCCGTCCGCCTCAAGGAATGCGTATTTCATCTTTTCGCGCGGGCAGTCGGCCTCGCGCAGCGATTGCTCGACGTCGCCTTCGGCGACGTGATTGCGCTTCAGGACTTCCTTGAAGATCTTGCCGTCGCGGCCGATCAGTACGGCGGTGCCTTCGACCAGTTCTGCCGCTTTCTGGTTGCGGGCGGTGATGAAGGCGATCGCCAGGTTGAGCGCCACCAGGGTCACCACGACAATCATGCCGCCCGCCACAGACTGGTCGCCGCCGGTCAGCCCTGGTGACACGGCTTCACTCAGGAGCATGACGACCAGCAGGTCGAATGGTGTGAACTGGCCGATGGTGCGCTTGCCGCTCAGGCGCATCATCACCAGCAGCGCGACGTAGATCGTCACGCCGCGCACCGCGTACTCCCACCACGGCAAATCAAGTTCGAACATCGCGCGCTCCTTTCGGTCCGGTTATACGACGTTTCTCCTGTACCCGCCCACACGCTTCCATTCGTCAATTCAGCAGGGTGTTCGATTGACTCGGCCGGACAAGTCATTGGAAAATATTTAATTGACTTGCGGAAATTAATTGATGAAGAAATCGATTGCTCTATTCAGCCTGTTGAGCAGCCTGCTGCCAGCCCTGGCGCAGGCTGACCAGGTGGAGGACATCACTGCCAAACTGATGAAGGATGCGCCCCTGAAATGCCTCGATGAGGCGCTTGCCATTTCGAACAACCACATGCGCCGCATCCTGCCTGACCTGATGCTGGATGAAGCGCGTGAATCCGAAAAGCTTGGCGCGGCGTGGGGGCCTGGCAACGACAACTATCGCCAGGCACGCGACCTGCTGGAAATGGCGCTGCAGGACGATGAGTTGAACAACGGGCCTCTGCTGGATGAGGGCTTGAACCCGCTGCTGCACGCCATGGTGGGCAGCTGGACGCCGGCCCAGCGCGTTGAATTCCAGGCGTTCGAGAAGCAGAAGGGCGGGCGCCTCTACTGGGACACGATGCTGGACGGCGCCATGTGCGAAGCCATGATCGAGTCCAGCGCGAAGCCACCTCATCCACTTCCGCCAGGCGCCGACAAGAATCGCCTGGATGCGCTGGCGACAGGCATTTCCATCCGCAAGATGACGATGGAGATCGAATTCAACCTGCTGCCAAAAGACCAGGCCGCGAAAGTGGAAAAGCTGGGGGCGGAGCTGAACAAGTCAGTCAAGCAGGCTGTCGGCACGCTGTCGCAGGTCTACGTCTCGCGCGCAAAGCAGGCGTACGAAGCGGTGCGGCCGGAACTGAAGAAAATCGTCGCGGCCTACCAACCGTAAGTCCTGCTGTCGCTTACGCGCCCCCGGCGTAGCCGTGCTGGCGCCAGGCTTCAAACACCACCACGGCCACGGTGTTCGAGAGGTTGAGGCTGCGGTTGCCGGGCATCATGGGCAGGCGGATGCGCTGCTCGGCCGGGAACGATTCGCGGAACTCGGGGGCCAGGCCGCGGGTTTCGCTGCCGAACACGAATACGTCGCCTGGCTGGAAGGCCAGTTCGGCGAAAGGGCGTGAGCCGTGGGTAGTCATGGCGAACAGGCGGCTGGTGTCGGGCTGGACATCGGCCAGGAAGGCCGCCCAATCCTTGTGCACTTTCATCTGCGCATACTCGTGGTAATCGAGCCCCGCACGGCGCATCTTGGCATCGTCCAGCGGGAAGCCGAGCGGCTCGATCAGGTGCAATTGCGCGCCGGTGTTTGCGCACAGGCGGATCACATTACCCGTGTTGGGCGGGATTTCCGGGTTGACCAGCACTACGTGAAACAAGTTCTTCTCCTAGTTCGTGTTCGGTGGCGTGCGTGCGAACACATAGTTCGTGACGCGCGCGGCGCCGTGGCGCTTGAGTGTTGCCGCCAGCTCCTGCAGCGTCTGGCCGCTGCTCATCACATCGTCCACCAGGCCGATATGCCGGCCCTCGACCAGCGCCCGGTCCGGGATCGCGAAGGCCTGGGCAATGTTGGCATGGCGCGCGCCGTGGGGCGTGCTGCTTTGGGCCTGTGTGTCGCGCACGCGTACCGCAAGTTTGGCATGGACCGCGATGCCGAGGGCCTTGCCAAGCGGTCGGGCGATTTCCAGCGCCTGGTTAAAGCCCCGCTCCGACAGGCGTTGCTGGCCAAGCGGCACGGGACAGAGCAGGGCGGGCCGCGGGCTGTCGCCAGCGCCGGTTCGCTGCACTGCCTCTGCCAGCAGGCCGGCAAACAGGCGCGCCAGCGCAAGCTGGCGGGCGAATTTTAACTGAAGCACGAGGCGGTCTACCGGAAGGGCATAGTCGGCGGCTGCCACGGTGGCGTCGAAGGCGGGGCGCTCGGCCTGGCAGCGGCCGCAGGGCACGACGGCCGGCAGGGAAGCGGCGGAGGCGGGCGGCAGGGGATTGGCGCAGATCGGGCAGCGCGGCATCGCTGTGGCGAAGAACTGCCGGCGGCAGCCGGGGCAGAGCAGGGCCGGACCGCTGGCGCCGCACAGCACGCAATTACAGGGTAACAGGGCGGCCAGCAGGCCGTTGGCAAAAGCACCAGCCATCGCAAATCCCCGCGAACGAGTAAACTGCCCGGATTATCCCATTAAAGAACCGTATCAAATATGCAAGCCCCAGCAAAACCGCCGAAATTAAGCGCCCCTATTGACCTGGATCGAGTCCGCGCCCTGTTTGCCGACCCGGCCCGCGTGGCGGAGGCCGATTTCCTGCGGCGCGAGATCGCCAGCCGCATGCACGAACGCCTGCAATTGGTCAAAGTGAACCCGCTGCGCGTGGTCGATGCCGGCTGCGGCACCGGCCCCGACTTGCCGGCCTTGCAAAAGAGCTATCCCGCCGCCCAGATCCTGGGCGTCGACACGTCTCCCGCCATGATCGCCGCCGCGCGCGGCCAGGCCGGCAAAACGGGCCTGAGCCAATTGATTGGCAAATTGCTACCAGCAAAATCCGGCATTGACTACCTGTGCGCCGATATGGCCGACCTGCCGCTGGCGCGCAACAATGTCGACCTGGTCTGGTCTAACCTTGCGCTGCACTGGCACCCGCAGCCGGACCGCGTGTTTGCGGAATGGCATCGGGTGCTGAAGGTGGGCGGCCTGCTGATGTTCTCCTGCTTCGGCCCGGACACGCTGCAGGAATTGCGCACCGCCTTCGCCGAGGTCGACCTGGCGCCGCACACGCTGCCCTTCGTCGACATGCACGACTTCGGCGACCAATTGGTGGAAGCCGGCTTTGCCGAGCCGGTCATGGATATGGAAAAGATCACGGTCACTTACGACAGCGCCGACAAGCTGCTGGCCGATGCCCGTGCGCTGGGCGGCAACCCGCTGCAGACGCGCCGCAAGGGGCTGCTCGGAAAACAGGCATACCAGCGCATGCTGCAAGGCCTGGAAAAGCAGCGCCGTGCGGACGGCAAGCTGGCGCTGACGTTTGAAGTGATCTAC
>Ga0055543_1000546_pt1 | contig 21095 bp, 26 predicted proteins | sample AraplaCvi_mMF_r2_2_FD_61186 | JGI IMG/M metagenome (GOLD analysis project Ga0055543, IMG submission 61186) | Arabidopsis root microbial communities from North Carolina, USA - plate scrape MF_Cvi_mMF_r2 | ecosystem: Host-associated > Plants > Roots > Endosphere | place: USA: North Carolina | reverse complement strand
TTCTGAGACAAATGCAGTACCAGTGCCCACGTGGCGGAATTGGTAGACGCGCATGGTTCAGGTCCATGTGCCGCGAGGTGTGGGGGTTCGAGTCCCTCCGTGGGCACCAAGAATTCCGCAAAAAAGCTCCCCTCGGGGAGCTTTTTTCATTTACACGCTCAGTGCGGCTTCAACTGCCTGCGGCACGCTGCGCGTTGGACGCCCGATCAGCTTCTCCAGCGCTTTCCCATCATCGAACAGGGCACCCCGTGCGGAGCCGGCATCCGAATCGGCCAGCAGTTCAGGCCATGGCGCCGGCACACCGACACTCGCCAGCACGCCTGCGAACTCCGCAGGCGGCAACTCGCGGTACACCGAGGTCTTGCCCGCCTGGCGCGCCGCTTCGGCAGTCAGTTCCGCCAGGGTGAAGGAGGAACTGCCGGCCAGCTCATACACTTGCTGCGGCGCTTCTGCAGTCAGCACGGCCACGGCGGCAGCGGCGTAATCGGCACGGGCGGCGGCGGAAATACGGCCCTCGCCTGCACTGCCGACCATTTCCCCGCGCTGTGCAGCGCCCTGGATGCGGCCGTTGAAATTCTCGAAATACCAGCCATTGCGCAGGAAGGAATACGCCAGGCCGCTGTCGCGGATCGCCGCTTCAGTTGCCACATGTTCTTCGGCCAGGCGCAGCGGGGAAGTGTCGGCACGCAGGATGCTGGTATAGGCCAGCAGCTTGACGCCGGCGCGCTTTGCTGCGTCGACCACAGCGCGGTGCTGGGCCACGCGCTTGCCCACTTCGTTGCCGGAGACCAGCAGCACACGGTCTGCCCCTGCGAACGCGGAATCCAGGCTGGCCGGATCGGTATAGTCCGCGCGGCGCACCTGCACCCCACGCGCGGCCAAATGCGCTACCTTGGCCGGATCACGCACGGCAGCCACGATTTGCGCTGCCGGCACTTTCTCCAGCAAGCCTTCCACCACCAGTTGACCCAATGCGCCCGAAGCGCCAGTTACGACGATCATGTTTTTCTCCTTGGTTGAAAACGATGTAGGGCTATAATAGGACCATCACTAACTTTTCGTAAGTACGTACTTTTTGGTAAGTATGGAAAAAACTTCAAAATCCTTGCGGGCAGCCTTGTCCAGCCGTTCGGCCAGGCCGGCCAATGTGCTGGCGGCCGAATGTCCGTCGCGGGCCGTATTAAGCCACGTCACCAGCCGCTGGGGCGTCCTGGTGCTGGTGGTGCTCCTGGGCGGCATGCACCGTTTCAGCCAATTGCGCAAGGAAGTGGGCGGCGTCAGCGAGAAAATGCTGGCGCAAACCCTGGTCGCGCTGGAAGGCGACGGTTTTGTGCTGCGCACCGCCCTGCCCGTGATCCCGCCCCACGTCGAATACAGCCTGACGCCGCTCGGCCGCGAGGTCGCCGAACGGCTGGAAGTGCTGGTCGACTGGATCGAGGACAATATGCAGCGCATCGCCGCGCCGCAGGTGTAATACACTGGCAGCGTGGAAGCGAACAACACCATCCTCGTGGCAACCGGCGCCAGTCTCGATGTGGCGGCGCTGGAGTTGGCGCTCGCCCGCCACAACTACCGCGTCGAATCGGTCAACAGCGGCGAACATGCGCTGGAGGTGGCTTCCGCTGGCGGCGTGGTGCTCGTGCTGCTCGATACTGCGCTGGCCGGCAGCGCCGCACTGGAACTGACCGGCCAATTGACCCAGGCCGACGCCAGCCGGCGCATTCCGGTGCTGCTCATGTCGCACCGTCCCACGAACGACGAAAAGGAGCGCGCCGCCCGCGCCGGCGCCGACGGGTATTTCACCCTGCCCCTGGCCACCACCAGCGTGGTCGACCATGTGCTGTTCGCGCTGCAAGGCCAGCGCATCGGCGGTTTCGACCTCGAAGTGAATTACCACATGATGGCGGCCGCCTCGCCGGATGCCGTGGTGCTGATCGACATGGACAGCGGCCGCCCGGTCGACTTGAATCACCGCGCCGAACAGCTGCTGGGCCGCAATGCGCTGGAGCTGCTGACAGCCCCCTTCTCCGCCTTCTGCGACCCGCTGGAAATGAACGCGATGATGCAGAGCGTGCTGGCCGGCGAGCTGCGCGTGCACCGCATCACCCTCCGCCACAGCAGCGGGCGCGCGGTCGAATGCAATGCCCGTGGCGTGCGGATCGCCAAGCCGGGCAGGCGCCTGTTCCATATCCGCCTGGTGGACGTCACCGGTGCGCAGCGCGCGGACGAACTGCGCGTCGGCCAGGAGCAGCTGCTGGAAATGATGGCACGCGGCGTGCCGCTGGAAGACACGCTGCACAAGCTGGTGCAGCTGGTTGAATCGCAATCGCCGGGTGTCCTGTGTTCCGTCATGCTGCTCGGCGAAGACGGCGTACATATGCGCTGCGCCTGCTGCCCAAGCCTGCCCGCTTCTTATGCCGCCCTGCTCGAGGGCATGGCGATCGGTCCCGGCGTGGGCTCCTGCGGCACCGCCATGTACCGCCGCGAGGCCGTGGTGGTATCGGACATCGAACACGACCCGCTCTGGGCGCCTTACCTCGACCAGATCCGGGACTTTGGGCTGCGCGCCTGCTGGTCCATGCCCATCATGCAGGACGAGAACACGGTACTCGGTTCCTTCGCCATGTATTACCGCACCGTGCGCCATCCCGACACCGAGGAACAGCGCCTGATCGGCGTTGCCAGCCACCTGGCCAGCATTGCCATCGAGCGTGCCCGCCGCGAAGCCGAACTGGCACGCCACCGCAGCCACCTGGAAGAACTGGTCGAAGCGCGCACCGCCGAACTGACGCGCGCCAAGCAGCACGCGGAGCTGACCAGCGAGGAACTGCAATCGGCGCTGGAAAACCTCAGCATGACGCAGGACGAACTGGTTCGGCGCGACAAGCTGGCCGCCCTGGGTTCGCTGGTGGCAGGTGTGGCCCATGAACTGAACACACCGATCGGCAATAGCCTGATCACCGCCTCCACGCTGGCCGACCATACGGCGGCCCTGAGCCAGCAGGTCGATGCCGGCATCCGCCGCTCCGAGCTCGATGCTTACCTTGAGCGCGCACGCGAAGCGGGCGACATCATCCAGCGCAACCTGCAGCGCGCCGCCAACCTGGTGGGCAGCTTCAAGCAGATCGCCGTCGAAACCACCGATGCCCAGCGCCGCCATTTCTTCCTCGACCAGCTGCTGCAGGAAATGCTGTCTCCCCTGTGGGCCAGCCTGCCGCAACCGCGCCCCAAGCTGGTGCTGGACGTGGTGCCAGGCCTGCAGCTGGACAGCTATCCGATCCCCCTCAGCCAGGCCATCGGGCACCTGGTCGATAACTGCATCACCCACGCCTTTTCCGCACCGGGGGAAGGCGAGCCAACGGTCACCATCACCGCCAGTGCCGAAGGCAGCGACGTGCTGCTGTCGGTGGCCGACAACGGCGCAGGCATTCCGCCCGAGCACCTGCACCGCGTGTTCGACCCGTTCTACACCACACGGCTCGGCGCCGGCCAGTCGGGCCTGGGCCTGTACATCACCCACAATATCGTGACCGGCGTGCTGGCCGGGCATATCGACGTGGCCAGCACACCTGGCCACGGCAGCACCTTCACCCTGCGCCTGCCGGCCACCGCACCGCTATGAAACGAATCCTGTACCCAGTCCTGCTACTGGCCGCCACCGTGGCCGCCATCGCCAGCGCCGGCCCGGCCTGGTGGTACCTGTACCAAAGCCGCGTCGACGGCCAGCGCGCCTGTTCGCAAACCCCGCTGGGCGAGGGCTGGGTACAAATGGCCGGCCCGTTCAAAGATGCCCATTGCGAAAAGTTGGTGCGTAATAAATAATGAAGTCAAAGCAAGAAGCAACGCCATCCCACCTCGACAAGGAGACCGTATGTTTCAGAATCCCGAGCAGTTCGCCAACGCCACCAAGACGCTGTTTGAGTTCCAGCTGGAGACCTTCAACACGCTGACCAACCGCGCCATGCAAGGGGTGGAACAGGCGGTGGCCCTGAATATCGCGACCGCCAGGAAGGCGCTGGATGACCAGATTGAAGCCGGCCGCAAGGTCAACGCTTCCGCCACGCCGCAGGAAGCGCTGGACGTGATCAACGCCCGCCTGCAGCCCGGCATGGCAGCCACCAACGCCTACAACCAGCAGCTGGGCGCCCTGCTGACAGAAATGTCGAACGACTTCCACAAGGCGGCTGACGCCCACCTGGCCGAGGCCAAATCCAACCTGAGCGCCCTGATTTACGACGTGACCAAGAACGTGCGCCCCGGTTCGGACAATGCCGTTGAAATTGTCAAAAACGCCATTGAAAACGCCTTCAAAGGCTACGAGCAGGTCACCCAGGCGACGCGCGACGCGGTCCAAGCCTTTGAACAGCAGGTGGAGAAGGCCAACGCCGCTTCCAAGAAGTGACAGCGCAGCGGGTGACGCGTTATACTGTATATAAATACAGTTTTCGCGTCGCCTCACCTGCATGAACCAAGTCCTTGAAAATCCGTTCTACTACCTGGAGAACTTCCACCAGGTCCTGCATTGGATTGGCGAGCGCTATAGCGACCTGCTGACGGACGAGGAAGCCGGATTCCTCACCTGTTTCCCCACCCTGCCCCAGCCATCCCGCGCCCTGTTCGTGCGCATGGTGATGCGCAAGGGTGAACTGTTCCGCGCTTCCAAGCTGAGCTACCCCGAGATCGGCTGCACCATCGCCGCCGCCGGTCCGCTGGTCGAGCAAGGCTGGGTGGTGCAAGACCCCGAACTGACGCTGGACCAGCTGTTCGACCTGCTGCAAAAGCCCGAGATCACCCGCGTGTTCGCCCTGAGCGGCGCCGAACGCAGCGCGCGCAAGGCCGACCAGCTGGAAGCCCTGCGCGAACGCCACGAAGGCAGCCATCGCTTCACCGCCTGGTATGCCGATGCCGGCGACCAGGTCTACCACATCCTGTCCAAGCCCCTGTGCGACCGCCTGCGCCTGATCTTCTTCGGTAACTTCCACCAGGACTGGTCGGAATTCGTGTTGTCCAACCTGGGCATCTACCGCTACGAAAAAGTCGAGTTCTCGCCAGCTGCACGCGGCTTCCGCTCGCGCCGCGACATCGACGATTACCTGGCCCTGCACGCCTGCCGCGAACGATTTGTGGAAGGCGAAGACCCGCTGCAACTGGCGCGCGAACTGCCCGCCCTGGGCGACGACAACGAATGGCTGCACAGCCGGCGCCAGAAAATGCTGTTCCAGTTCGGCCAGCAACTGGAAAAGCTGGGCAACTGGGCCGGCGCCTTCGAGCTGTACGAACAGTGCGCCTATCCGGGCGCCCGCGCGCGCGCCATCCGCGTGCTGGAAAAAGACGAACGGATCGGCCTGGCCTACGAATGGCTGCAGCGTGCGCAAACCGCGCCCGAAAGCGAAGCCGAACGCCAGCAACTGCTGCGCATGGCACCGCGCCTGCGCCGCAAGCTTGGCCACATGCGCGAACCGGCGCACAAGCCAACCCCGGTTGAACGCATCGACCTGGTGCTGCCAATGCCGGCCGAGGAATGGTGGGTGGAAGGCGTGGTGCGCGACCATTTGTGGCAGGACGAAGCGCCCTGCTTTTACGTGGAGAACGCGCTCGCCAATTCCCTGTTTGGCCTGCTGTGCTGGGACGCCGTGTTTGCCGCGATTCCCGGCGCCTTCTTCCATCCCTTCCACCACGGCCCGGCGGACCTGCACAGCGCGGACTTCCAGCGCCGCCGCGCCGCCATGTTCGACGCCTGCTTCGCAAGGCTGGGAGACGGCAGCTACCGCGACGCCATCCGCGCCAACTTCAGCGCCAAGGCAGGCCTGCAATCGCCTTTCGTCTACTGGGACGCGATCGATGAAGAACTGCTTGGCCTGGCACTGGACTGCATCCCCGCCGCCCATTTGAAGCTGTGGTTCGAGCGCATCCTGCTCGACATCAAGGCCAACCGCAGCGGCTTTCCGGACCTGATCCGCTTCTGGCCCGCCGAACGGCGTTACCAGATGGTGGAAGTCAAAGGCCCCGGCGACCGCCTGCAGGACAACCAGCTGCGCTGGATCGACTATTGCGCCGAGCATGGCATGCCGGTGTCCGTGTGTTACCTGGCGTGGCAAGCATGAACGCAACCGCGAGCTACACCATCGCCGTCCGTGCCCTGTGCGAGTTCACCGCCAAGCAAGGCGACCTTGACCTGCGCTTTACGCCCACGCCAACAGCCCAGGAAGGCATCGAAGGCCACGCCATCGTCACCAGCCGCCGTGGCGAGGGCTATGAGCGCGAGATAAGCCTGTCCGGCGACTTCGGCCCGCTGCATGTGCGCGGCCGGGCCGACGGCTACGACCCGCGCCAGAACCAGCTGGAAGAAATCAAGACCTACCGCGGCGACCTGTCGCGCCAGCCCGCCAATCACCGCATCCTGCACTGGGCCCAGCTCAAAGTGTACGGCCACCTGCTGTGCGCCTCGCGCGAACTGGCTGCCGTGAGACTGGCACTGGTCTACTTCGACATTGGCACGCAAAAGGAAACGGTACTGACCGAAGAAGCGGATGCCGCCTCCCTGCGCACCTTCTTCGAAGAACAATGCGGACGCTTCGTCGCCTGGGCCGAGCAAGAGCTGGCGCACCGCACCGCACGCGACGAGCAACTGCGCGCCTTGCGCTTTCCGCACCCAGACTTCCGCCCAGGCCAGCGCCAGCTTGCGGAAGCCATGTACAAGGCCAGTGCGCGCGGCTGCTCGCTGCTGGCGCAGGCGCCGACCGGCATCGGCAAAAGCATTGGCAGCATCTTCCCCATGCTGAAGGCCAGCGCCGAGCATGGCCTGGACAAGGTGTTCTTCCTGGCCGCAAAAACCAGCGGCCGCGGCATGGCGCTGGGCGCCGTCGAAACCATCAAGCGCAGCGCGCCCTTGCTGCCGCTGCGCGCGCTCGAACTCGCGGCCAAGACCACTGCCTGCGAGAACCCGGACAAGGCCTGCCACGGCGAGTCCTGTCCGTTGGCGCAAGGCTTCTATGACCGCCTGCCCGCTGCCCGCGCAGCCGCCCTGCAGCAACCCATGCTGGACCGCGCTTCGGTACGCGAAGTCGCGCTGGCGCACCAGGTCTGCCCTTACTACCTGCAATCGGAGCTGGTGCGCTGGGCCGACGTGGTGGTGGGTGACTACAACTACTACTTCGACATCAGCGCCATGCTATACAGCCTGACGCAGTTGAATGGCTGGAAGGTCGGCGTGCTGGCCGACGAAGCCCACAATATGGTCTCGCGTGCCCGCAAGATGTATTCCGCCGAAATGGACCATGTGCGGCTTCGCGTGCTGCGCAAGACCGCGCCGGAAGCGCTGCGCAAGCCGCTGGACCGCGTGCATCGCCAATGGAGCGCGCTGGAAAAGGCGCAGGAAGCCGAATACGCCAGCCACGCCGAGTTACCCGAGAAATTCATGGCCGCCCTGCAAACGGCCTGCACCGAGATCGGCGACTACATGGCCGAACACCCAGCGTGGTTCGATGCCGACGTGCTGGACTTCTACTTCAATGCCCTGTTGTTTGGCCGCCTGGGCGAGAGCTTCGGCGAGCACTCGCTGTTCGACATCGAAAAGTCAGACGGCGGCCGGGGCGCTGCGGCGGGCCACGTGAATTCAGTACTCTGCATCCGCAACATCCTGCCCGCGCCCTTCCTCAAGCAGCGCTTCGAGGCTGCGCACGCGGTGGCCCTGTTCTCCGCCACGCTCAGTCCCTGGAACTATTACGCCGACACGCTGGGCATGCCGCCCGACACCGCTTGGATCGACGTTGCCTCGCCCTTTGATGCACAACAGCTGCAGGTACACATCGCCAGCCACATCTCCACCCGCTACCAGCACCGCGACCGCTCGCTGGCGCCTATCGCCGCGCTGATGGGCGAACAGTATCAGCGCCAGCCCGGCAACTATCTCGCCTTTTTCAGCAGCTTCGATTACATGGAAAAGGTGGCCGACCTGTTCGCTGCCCGCCACCCGGAAGTGCCTCTATGGCGGCAGGAACGCCGCATGGATGAAACGGCGCGCGACGCCTTCCTGGCACGCTTCCGTGCCGGCGGTGAAGGCATTGGCTTTGCCGTGTTGGGGGGCTCGTTTGGCGAAGGCATCGACCTGCCGGGCGACCGCCTGATCGGCGCCTTTATCGCCACGCTTGGCCTGCCGCAGATCAATCCCGTCAACGAGCAGATCAAAGCCCGCATGGAAGCCGCATTCGGCGCCGGTTACGACTACACCTACCTCTACCCCGGCCTGCAAAAAGTTGTGCAGGCGGCGGGACGCGTCATCCGTACCACGAGCGACCGCGGCACCGTCCACCTCATCGACGACCGCTTCGGGCGGCCCGAAGTCCAGGCCCTGCTCCCGACCTGGTGGCAGCTTGGCGTGGCTTAATGCGTGCGCTGGCCTGAGCCGCACAGCAAAGCGTGGTTTTCCTTGCGCTGGCGGACGATTGCCTGGCGCTCTTCTTCGCTGACGGTGACCGATCCACTCGCGCCGCCGAAGGCCAGCTTGGGGACCTTCTCGGAAAACTCAATCTGCTGCGCATCGCGCTTGCAGACTTCATCATCGGTCATCGGCTTGTTATTGCGGTGCGCGCTGGGGTTGTACGGCGTCTTCCCGCCATTTCGCGCCGCGGAATCGGCCGCCTCCTGGTTCGCCACCTCGCGCTGCATGCGCCGTTCGCGCGATTCAAGTTCACGCCGCTGCCAATCGTCGACAGGCGCCTGACTGGAAGCAGGCCGTTGCACCGCAATTTCCTTGGCCTTGACGCCATCCTGGGGACGGTCTGAATAATGAACCTTGCCGTTGGCATCGGTCCACTTATAAAGCTGGGCGTGCGCCGGTACAGCAGCAACGGCGAGCATCAGGGGCAGGAGAATTTTCATATCGCGAAGTATATGTAAAACGGGTCCTGCCGTGTCTCACACATTCTCACCGCCAGGACCGCACCCAGGTCCATGATCGCCACTTTGCCGGCATCGACGCCAACCGCAAAGCGTGGAGTGTTGTGGCCCCGTCTACTTATTCCTTCAGTAATGGGAAGTCCACGCTCGAAATGACCAGTGAAAACGCGTGTTTGAATTCGTCGTCGCCAATATAGGCCTGGGCAATCTTTCCACTCCAGGTGAAGCAGTTCCGGTGCATAGTCCGCTTTGGCGCAAACCTTAAATCCGCCATTGCCCCAATGGCTTGAAGACAAAGTGCAGGAATGGTAATTACCCCATACACCTCATGGATTGTCTTTGAAGTAGATCCTGTCAGGCTTCATATTCTATTAGTTTCTTAAGATCGTGGATCGAGACCGAAAACGCGCAGCTCCTGTTCGCACCTGCAGGCCTTCGCGATGCGCGCAGCCCATTCGATGGCCGCCTCGCGCGAAGGCAATTCGAGCACCGTAAAGCCGCCGTCAAGCGACGGTGCCCATGGGTAGCCGCCTTCGGCGAAAGACCCGTCTGCCGACACAAGCACCGGCGGCACATTTTCATCGATGCCGCCGGCAAAAACATAAACACCCTCCGCCTTCGCCTCTTCGATCACCGTGTGCGCGTCTTGGCCCACGGCCTCGAACTCGCTGTCTGGCACGACCATCGCCGCGCTGGGGAAAGAAATCAGGTACTGGGCCATGGTGCGCTTTCCTTATGAATTGATGACGGTCTCCGGCGAGCCCGAAATGAGCGTGCCTTGATGGTAGAGGATTTGCCACCCTTCGGACGAGTACTGCCACAGGGTCGACCGGCGCGTAAGACGCCCGCCATCCTGCTCCAGCTGATACGTGACCAAGTACGTATCCATGGCAATACAGCGGCAAGCGAAATCCGTAACAGTCAGATGCTCGGAAACTGACTCCTCGTGACGCTTTTCCAATACACTGAGGACAAACTCACGAGAGTATTTCTGGCCAGATGCTCCAATCTCCCAGTAATCCTTGGCCATGAGCCGATCGAAGTCATGCCGGGATGTCCCGAATTCCGGCTTGTGGAAAATCGGCTCGCGCGCGGCAAGCTCCCGCGCAATGCGACTCAATTCATCAGGATCAGCATCCATAGGTCAATCCGCAATACCGTAAAGGCTACCACTAAATCGTATGCCATTGATGCCCCCTCCAACCTACTGTGACGTTAGCGCCGCAGCCTTGTAAAGCCGTAGTCCTGAATAAGCGAATCTCGCGTAACGCCCCTGTCTGCAAAGCATGCAGCCTCATTCGCAACCAGGGCCGCTGCTTCGTCGTCACGGCCCAGGGCATATGCGTACCGTGCGGGAAAGCTCCACGGAATTACCTTGACCCATCCGGTGCCATCGAAGTCCGCCAATGAAGCTACGCCATTCAGCGTCTCAACTATCGCTTTGACGCTGGCCGCTAATTGCTTCGATACTTCCGGCACTGATGTCTCCGAATCGACAGCCCATTGAACTGGTGCCCCTGGCACCAACTGCTCCAGGCGGACCATGAACTGGCAATCGTCGTACTTGGGATGTGCGTGAGGGATCGCTTCAACAAGGCACATTTCGTCAAACATGACTCCAACATTCACATAAAAGCCACCTACCGATCCATGATTCCAGCTCGAGAGTTGGATTTGAATGAAATGTCCCGTGGAGCCGAGGCGACGCGTGAACGTCAGTCCCGACTTCTTAAAGCCCGCCTGCTTGAGCGCCGGAGCAAGATCACAGCGAACAATTGACTGGATGACGTCTTTGGCCCGCAGAGGAGTGTCCATGTGATTACCCGCCCTTTGGCCAACGACACTGCATAAAGGCCTGGTACGACGTCCCACCAGCTGCAATTACTTGTCGGTTCGTGCATTGGGCCCACTGCATGCCAACGGCCTTCGCCTGGTCCGACGGCACCCAGTCCCCATTTGCCTTATGCACCTCGGCCAGGCATGCAACGTACGCTGATTCAACAGCCGTCCTGTATGACTCCGGAGTATGCCCGGCGCATTGCATGTCGCGCTGCGGTGTATCGTCCACCTTGATCCGCCCCATCGCAGCTGCCCCCTCGAGGATATCGAGCACGCTTGTCTTGCCAGGTGGGCCGGGACGCGGCTTCCGATCGAACATTTGCAATACCGCCGTAGCCCGCGCATGTCCTTTCTTGCTGGCCTGCTCGAACAATTGCTTCGCCTTATCCAGGCGCGCTGGAACCGCTTGAAGATAGAGGAAACCAAGCATGTACTGGCTCTCGCTGGTTTCGCTCTTCGCCGCCTGAACCAGCCAGCGTTCGGCTTCAGCGTACTCCCGTTTCGCGATCAGGAACTTTCCATAGGCGAGCTGCGCATCCAAGTCGCCTTTCTCGCATAAACGCAGAATACTGCGACGATACCCATCTTCGTTCCCTTTGGAGAGTTCGATCATCGCATCCGGCAGCTTGGCTTCATGGTTCGACGCCGCGCGGGCCACGGGGCACGACAGGGTCACGAACACGCAAAGAGCGGCGGCCATCAACGATTTCATGGCATCTCCATCAAAGGTCTGATGTCTTCATCAGCAAAATACGATTGCAGCACCCGAATCGATCGATGCTTCCGCAGCTCTCATGAGGTGAATGCAGGCGAAAGATTCCTTGCCATACCGTTTCCATTTAGGGCCGTCCGGATCAGGCGAGCCCACCGCATTCCATATCTCATCGCTCTCAGGATCGAGTCCCTCTGGCATTTCCAGCCATGCCGCGAGGCGTTTGCACTCGGACAGAAGGCGCACCGAGGAGCCGACGATGCCACCGGCGACGTCCAGTTCTTCGCTCGGATAAATGACATCCTTGAAGTCCTGCGGAACATAGAACCCTTCCGCATCGCTGTGCATCACCAGGTGCTCAAAACCAGGAGCGAGATGGTCGTAATACTCGACCAAGACCGGGTCGTCCGCAGGGTTGTCACCACCCGGGCCAGGAATTTCCCTGCCAAGGCCGATATAGGCAGCCACCCTTCTCAGATAGTGCAAGCCGGAATAGCCCAACATCTGTCCGGAGCAGACCCCGAATTCGCCTGTATCCGGCTCCTCATGCGGAAGCAGGCCCGCCTCCACCAACGCCTTCGACAGCGGCTCATACATGTCCTTCTCTTCGAAGCCGCCAACCTGAATACTAAGTCCCACAAAAATCTCCCAGCGATATATTGCAAACAGACCGGCCCTCACGAGCCCGTCCCTTCCATTAATTAATTAGTAATTCACGCTCCAAGGTGCGGGCTAAGAGCGCCGCCGGCCAAAGGCTCATATGGCCGCAGCCATCAAAGGGGGCCACCGGCTTGAACAGCGTACCCTCGATAACGACGATCTTTCCGCTCAATGATTTGCAGCGCTTCTCATCGAAGCTGAGCGCTCCATTGCCAGTCGACTGCCAAATCGAAGACAGATAGCCGTCACGCCGCTCGCCGCGCGGGAGATGCGTGATCGAAACGTCCTCGAACTCGAAAGAAAGCAGCCCTCGAACACAGATGTCCGAACCCGCAAGTTCGTCGATTTGATCAAGCGCTTCATTGATTGACATCGGCTTTGGCATACGAGTATTGAAGGACTTGATCAGTAGGCTCCGAAGGCAATCCAGGCGCGTGTTCAGCCAACAGGTCCATCGGAGGCACCTTCATTTGACAGTCGAAACGAGCCATTCAACAGCATCCTTATCCACGATGCGACGCAAGAAAAGACGGTTTCCCGTCAGGGAGATAATCGCCGCATGCACACCTGATTCCTCAGGTGAAGCCGTTTCCAAAAGTATGGCACGGGTCCCTTTAGCCAGGTCGCGATAAACCTGGCCAGCATCAAAGCCACGAACGAGAGATTCAAAATCTCTAGCGCCCGGAGATTCGTTTGAGACCCACTCGCCATCCAAGTACCACATATCGGGAACTGGCTCCCTGAGCTCTCCAACGACGCCGCCTCGCCAACTTACAAAGAGCGTATTTGCCACGCCATGTTGCCTGGCTGGGTTGTTCAGCATACGTTATTCGCTCTACGCGACGGAATTGGAAGGCCGCGAATAGCGGACCAGTATTCATCATGCACATCCTCGTCGACGACGGATGCGACGTTTGTGGCGTACAGACTATCTTGACCGTCTTTCCTCGGCCCAGAGATCCAATAGGGCTCCCCTGACTCAACGTCGAAGTAATTCGACTTGAACCCACTGCCCTTCAAACTCTGAAAGGTCTTACCCGCATAGTAGAGGGTCGCGCCTGTCTTCGAGAATGTGACTCGGCCAATGCGCCCTGGACCAGCGAGACCACTGGCCTTCGATTCAATGTACATGATGCGGCTCTTCATGATGCGTCTAATTTGCGTGAAATCGTCGGCGCGCACCACTGCGTCCGAGTTGAATGAATAATTGAGCAAAAATCCGCATAGTTAGGCGCCATGCTCGCGAAGCACTCTCTTATAGAATTTTGTATCAACGGCCATTACAGGGAAGGCCCCAGGTAGCTCACTCTTAGCCAATTCAGTAAAGCCATTCTTCTCATAGAAGCGATGCGCCGCGAGAAACGCCGCTGTAGTTCCGAGATAAATTTCGTCCACGCCTCGGGCGCGGCACCACTCGAGTAGGTTTGCGATCAGGTCCTTGGCGACGCCATGCCCAACCCCTCGATGGGACTTCGCAACGAACATTTTACGCAAAGCGGCTTGGCCGTTGCCGATATCCAGTAAGGCGACGGTTCCTACGACAGCGCCCTCACTTTCAGCCACCCAGAATCCCCCATTGCCACGTTGATAGAACCCCGGAATATCCTGCAGATCCGGCTGTGCTTCGAGCGTGATGGGAATACCGAACTCAGACTGCTGAATTGGCAGAATCACGTTGACGACGCCTTGTGCATCAGAAGGTGTGAACTGGCGAATGAGTATCATGGTTTGTTGGATGGTTCATTCAGTATTGTTTGGTCAGTGTTCATTAGCCCATCGGCTACAGCCACTTGATTGAGGCGCTACTTCGCCTTGAAAAATTGGGAAGCTCTTAAAGTGACGATTAACTGGCACGCGTCAGCTCGTCCAGGCTGAATAGTAGATGGCTCAGATTTCGGGCTAGTCTTCCACATTTCAGTAAGCGGCCCAACAGTGGACGTAACCGGCCGCCGCAGCGCGCAGCGATCCGAACGTCCGGTTGGCGGAATTGTTGGGCAAAAACCTCAACGAAGAATGCGCTCCACAGTTGCTCACGGCGCCCTGGATACGCAACGGAACTCAAGGGAGAACGCTGCACTCTTAGCAAAACCAGAACTTGTCTCGTCGGCTTTAATCGTTTCCACGGCTTTCCCATCCTTCGAACAGAAAGCATTTGCTTCGGCATACACCTCACCTTTGGCAGCGATAGGTGGGCCAAATCCGAGCTGAGGGCTCCTTTTCGCAATAAGGTATGTGTCCTTCTCCATTTGTACGACACCGGTACTTGCGCATCCCGCCAACATTCCTACCAGGAGCAAACAAAGCTTTTTCAAACAACACTCCTTCCCAAAAATCGTCTTAAGTCTATCCGCTTACATCTTCAGAATTAGGGTCCAACGATTGCTCAACGCCCGCTGTACCGTGTCTGCTGGAGCTTAATGTTAGGCGATAGCACCACGAAGCACCTCTTTTACTACGGAAAGGAACCGCTTTTCGTCAACGTCCTCCAAGAAGACGATTTCGCCATTTTCCAACGATTCGTCTGAGACGGAAATTTGAAGATCGTAGCACCCATATGGCAGTTCGCCTGCATGGGTAGAAACCGAAAACAGATAACGCTCTCTCCCAAGCAGACGAAAGCCAAGTGCGTCAAAATTAGGGTCGAATTCGCCAACTAGTTCAAACGAGCTAGCGCCAACTTCGGTTTCAAGCGCGCGAAGCAATTCGGATGCGGAGGCATAGCCTGGAACCTGCATTTTCCAGCCTAACATTGACGATCAGCGGCACCGAGAGGCGTCCGCTGGATTGCTTGGTCGGGGCGATGGAACTTGGGCTGCAAGCAGCGCAGCCAGTTTCCTTCTAAAAAGCCGTTCGCCATATGTTTGCATTTCCGAAAGGTCCTTATCACATGACTCGGCAGGCCCAAGATGCTCATCTCCGAGCCACACCTCTCCCCCGACCAAGCGTCGCGACAACTCCGTTTCATCAGGACGCAATTCGTGGTTTTCTAAAAACTGCCAATCTGAGATCTTCATCGGCTGAACTGTTGTATAAAGGGCAGTGCCAAGAAGACCGGACTTCATCTGGTCGGAACAAGGAATCGATGGCAAGTGCGTCCCATAGCAGCCGACAAGCGCGACGTGTTTAAAGTAAGAGGACTTGTAGAGCACCCGGCATAACGCATTCACACCATCGCTCAACGGAACCGCATACACATCGCCTGCTTTTACTCGGTGCATCACTGCTCCTCCCGACGTACTCTCGCCATCGCCTTGGCAGTTTTTCGTGCAGTTTCAAAGTTTCGAATGGATGGCATCACAGCGCCCAACGTGGCCAATAACCGGCGGCTGGAGCGCGCAGCGCGTAAGCCGTCCGGTTGATTGAAAGGTTGGGCAATAGCGTCATTTTTCAGGGTGTTGGTTGTGGAAATACACCAGTGGATTTTGCACTGAGTCGGTGACTTCAATCCAGAATTTTACTTGGGCTGCGATCAGCGCAGACGAAACTCTTTGGGCATCCTTAGTCAAAGTTGACAGCCGTGTAGCCGTTCCCTCGAACGAAGCTGTCGATTCATCTCGTCCATCGAATTCGATCGAAAAGCACTCGCAATCACGGACGCGAATACTAAAGCTTCGATCATCTACATCGAGCCCTTGTGATCGCAACGAACTAGCCAATTGGCTCTTCGTCACGAGACCGTGGCACTCTCCCCAGGCGAACACTCGATGACTCACTTACCTCGGCTCCCAACGTTCATGGTAACTGGCTGCCGGAACGCGCAGCGTGGAGGTAGTCCAGTTGACTGCCGGGTTGGGCGATATCCGATTTCGTCATTGTTGTGCTGAATGCCATGTGGCGACCTGTGCTTGAAGCCAAGTTCGAAATTCTTCCTCGGGAATCGCAGTTTTGTTGATGCCCCACTCATTCCAGGCTAAGCTCAGCATTTCTCTCCACTCCCGAACCATAGTTCGTGCCTCGAGATCCTCTTGCACGTGTGGCGAGTGTTCGCATTCGGCGATATGCCCGTGAAGTTCGGTGTAGCCCGCTCCGCCCTGCAAGTACCTCTGGGCAGCGAACAGGAGCTCTTGCATTTCGTGCGTAGTTCTCATCAGGCCCAACGTGTTGAATTCAGCGGCGCCGTAGGCGTCCGCTGGAATGAGTTGTTATGCAATTGCGTCATTTCGATTCCAGGAGATCCGCCGCTAATTTATCAAGTTCTTCAGCGCGCTCCCCAGGCGTAGCTTGGCTAGCGAGGCGTTCGAGGTCACTCCGAAGGAGCGCAACCAGTTCAGATGATTTTGCGACCACACCAACAAGAATGCTGTACTTCCAAGTATCGTCGCTCGAAGCGAACACCTGGCGAATACCTGGAACAACAGTGCGTCCACCGCAAGCAAGAAACGGAGCCAATACAGTGGCAACAGGCCAATTCAAGTCCTGAACCCACTGGAGCAAAGCCGGATCAGCTGCGTCGCCGGCGGCGACGGCTGCTGCGGCAGCAGCGGTATCGAATTTGTCAGCGATCATCGGGGCTCGGAAGCATAACGTAAAGTCGACGTCATTTTGACGTTTTCAAAAATATTAACATGAGACATAAGCCCGGAAAAGTGGCCACCTCCCCATGGACGCTTGGCCCGCTGCCGTTTTAGGAATCCTAAACCAGGCAAAACTACCTCAACTTCAAAGAATTCTGCCGGAGACGCCGTTTCCATAATCCAGGCTACAGCCCTTTCACCTTCTGGTACCCGCTGCGGCTGACTGGAATCTTGCGGCCATCCTTTAGCACCGCGCAGTGGCTGTCTTTAGTGGCCTGTTCAATGCGCTCGATGCGCTCCACATTGACAATCCAGGAACGGTGCAGGCGCACGAAGCGGGTCTGGTCAAGCTGCTCTTCCAGCTCCGACAGGCGCTGGTTTTTCAGGTAAGGCTTGCCCTCGGCCAGGATCTCTACATAGTCATCCTGCGCTTCGATGGTGTCGATCCGTTCGGCGGCGATGACGTGCACGCGCGAGCCGTCCCGGATCAGGACACGCTCCAGAGGGCCGTTGCGGGTCGCGGCCTCGGTCGCCATCTGTGCCACCGGTGGGCCTTCGCTCCCCAGTCGAGTGCGCACATGGGCAACAGCCTGGTCCAGCCGCTCCTGCGGGTACGGCTTGAGCAGGTAGTCGATCGCGTGCACTTCAAAGGCCTTCAGCGCATACTGGTCATAGGCCGTGGCGAACACATAGTGCGGCTTGCTGCCGGCCAGCTCCACCACTTCAAAGCCATCGAGCTTGGGCATCTGGATGTCGAGGAACACCACATCCGGCGCAAGTTCAGCGATCGCCTTCACGGCCTCAAAACCGTTGGCGCATTCGGCCACCACTTCCACATCGGCGTGGGCCCGCAGGTACTCCCGCATAACGCCGCGGGCTAATTCTTCATCATCGACAATGATGACGCGCATGGTTCAGGACTCCTTCGTCTCGGCGGGCAGCGTCAGGGCTACCCGGTATTTATTGTTTTCGTGTGTGCAGTGCACGCTGGCCTGGTGGCCATAGGCCGCCGCCAGGCGTTCCCGCACATTGACCAGGCCAATGCCGTTTCCCTTGCGGGGAGGCGTGTCCGGGTCGGTGTCATTTTCCACGTCGACCTTCAGCAGCGAGCCCTCGCGGCGGGCGTCGATACGCACCGTGCCGCCTTCCGGCATGCCGCCGATGCCGTGCTTGACGGCGTTTTCCACCAGCGGCTGCAGGATCATTGGCGGCAGCAGGCATGGCAGCGCGCCTTCGTCCACCGCCTGCTCCACGCCGAGCCGCGCGCCAAAGCGCACTTTCTCGATCGCCAGGAAGTGCCCGATCAAGCGCACTTCCTCGTCCAGCGTAATCTTGCCCTGCGCCTCAATGCCCAGGCTTTGGCGGAAGAAGTCCGACAGGCGCTGCGTCATGTCGCGCGCGCGCTTGGCGTCGATCGAAGTCAGTGCGCTGATCGAGTTCAGGCTGTTGAACAGGAAGTGCGGGTCGATCTGAGTGCGCAACATGCGCAGCTCCGCATCGCGCGCCAGCAGCTTGGATTCCAGTTCGCGCTGCTCCGCCTGGCGCGCCCGGACAAACTCGCCGACCAGGTAATTCAAGCTGGCCAGCAGGCCGTACATCAGGATGCCGAGCGAGAACAGCAAAGCCGTCAACTGCGGGCGGATTGCAATGCCTTGTGCGCCAAGCGATTCAACGGCGATATTCCAGAGCCGCATCAGGAACACCCACAGGAAGCCGGCCCATATGGCCGCAGTCAACAACGACACCAGGATCACCGCCGGACTGCGCTCGCGCAGCGGGTTGGCCTTGCACATGTAGTAGGCCGAGAAACCGGCACCAACCGAAAACAGCAAGGTCACCGGCACCGCAAACAGCATGGCCCGTAGCCAGGGTTCGTCACCGAGTTGGGCCACTGCCCCGCCCAGGCCGATCCCCAGCAGCAGCCACACTGTCAGGTACAGCAGCACGCTGCTGCGGCTGGTGATTACGCGTTGCATCAGTTACGAACTTCCAGGCCGCCCATGATGACGGTGCCACGGATGACCAGGCGCTTGCTGTTGTCTTTCGGCTCCATGCTCTTGTCCTCGAAGCCGCCCAGGACAGGCGTGCCGTCCAACTCCACCGTCCAGTCGGTCGGCACCTTGATCGAAACTCCCCCCATCAGCGCAAACACGTTCACTACGGCCACGCCGTTCAGCGATGCAGTTCGCATATCCAGGTCGATGCCACCCATGATGCTGGTCAGGTCGCCGCCGCGGAAGTCTTGGGTGGTCACCCTGCGCTGGAAGCCGCCCAGGATGGCCGTCAACTCCAGCACGCGCTCACTGGTATCGCCTTCCGACACGCCGAACAGGGAGGTATCGTCGGCAAAGCCGCTGGCGAAGGAGCTGTCGCTGTCCGGCTGCTTGCGGCGCTTGTTGGCGCGGAACACCATCATCAGTCCCAAGCCGATAATCCCGATCGGGAAGATGACCTTCCAGCTGATGGCGATCAGGCCCAGGCCTTTCAGCAGCGACAGCGCGCCAAAGCCGATCATGAAAATGCCTGCCACTGCCGCCCCGCTGCCGCGCCGCGGCGCTTTGGCCAGGGTCGAGGCGCCGAACACCATCAGGATGATGGGCCAGAAGTGCACCCGCATGTCGAGGTCGATCCAGCCCAGGTTATCGATCAGGAACAGGAAGCCGGCCAGGATGACAGCGGCGCCGACCAGCATCTGGGATGCGGTATTACGTTCGCGATGGCTGCGGTTGCGCATTATTGGTTCTCCTCTTTATTGGTCGGGTATTTAATCACAACTGGCTGCACCAGCAGGCAGATGCCGGCGATGATGACCAGGATGGGCCAGCTGTTGTGGAAGGTCAGGCCCCAGATATGTTCGAACGAGACGTAGAACCAGCCGGCGAAAGCGATATGGCACAGGCCATCCACGACGTGCTTGGGCGTGGTCGGCGGAATCAGCTTGATGGCGCCGAACGCCATGCCCAGGAAAGGCCAGTAGTGCCACAGCTTGCCGACTGGCGGAATTTCGATATCGGTCAGGAACAGCACGCCGACGGCGATCACGATCAGGCCCCAGAGCAGCTGGCTGCGCGATTGCATTTCTTTGCTCATTTTTTGCTCCCCGTTGATTGGATGGATGAACGATACCGGGGTGCGCAAGGCGGCGAAACGGCTTTTCGGTGAACGGCGGCGGAGGCTCGGTGAATGACGAAGATTTCAGCGAACGGCGAAAAAAAACCCGCCGGACGGCGGGTCAGTGTGGAGTACTGGGTCTAGCGCCCGGTTTCCATTTTCGGCTCGAACAGCATCAAGCCCCAGCCCAGCTGACGGCGAATCTCCTCTGGCGATGGAGGTGGCTTAACTGCTTGCGTACGGCGTTCGAGGTACTCCCTTACCACGTACTTGGATGGGTGGTTCGTCTGGGTCATGATAGGCCTCCGTATTCTGTTTTTTGGCCGGGTGCCTCGCTGCGGCAGAAGCCAGCCAGGATGTCTGGTAGATGAGCGCTGGGCGCTTCGATCACGCTTCCATCATATTTCCCGCTACCTTGGCAAACGGTGCGTTTGCCCACAATTCCCCCGTCAGTTCGGCTCTTGTTCCTGTCGGAATCGGCCTACGAAATGTGGCTTGAAAGTCCTGCAGGCTCGAGCACACAAAAATTTTTACCTTGACGTTTTGCCGCGCTTTGCCTGTGCCCCGCGAGCGCGGTCGAGCTCTGTGCGGTCGAAAACATACACACTTCATTAATGAACTAATTAAGAGAGGGGGTGGGCTATATTGATCGTCGTTGGCAAGCAGGAAAGGTTATGTTTTCAGCAGGCCACTGTCGATATAACCAAGCAAGTTCTTGCGCGCTAACACCGCTTCACCTTCACAACAACACTATCTCAAGGGGTATTAACATGAAGAAAGCGTTTCTTAGCAAGGTAGCCGGTACATTGATGCTATCCGCAGGGCTGTTTGCCAGCTCCGGCGCCATGGCACAGACCACCCTGACCTTTGATGCAGCAGGCAATGCCATCTTTGGCGCTCTGCACGCAACGGCTGGGGACTATATCGACACTTACCTGTTCTCGGTGGATACCAATGCCAGCTATGCCAGCGGTACCGTCGTGGTAGGTAAGACCTGGATCGATGGTTCTCGCCTGGCGAACTATGGCATCACTGGCATTGAGTTCTTTAAAGTCGAATCCGACAGCAGCCAGACTCCCCTCGCCACCACGTTCGACACTTCTTCCGGTATCGAGTTCTTCCCGATCGATGCCCTGATGTCGGGTAACTATGGCTTTACAGTCACTGGCAGCACCGCCATTTCGGGCATGGGCGGATCCTATGCCGGTAACCTGAACCTGGCGGCTCCGATTCCGGAACCTGCTACCTATGCGATGCTGCTGGTAGGCGTTGGCCTGCTGGGCCTGGCTTCCCGTCGCAAGTCCAACGACAAGCTGGGCTAAGCCGCAACCACTCCCCCCGTGGAAACCCGCTGCGGCGGG
>Ga0055543_1000521_pt1 | contig 21923 bp, 25 predicted proteins | sample AraplaCvi_mMF_r2_2_FD_61186 | JGI IMG/M metagenome (GOLD analysis project Ga0055543, IMG submission 61186) | Arabidopsis root microbial communities from North Carolina, USA - plate scrape MF_Cvi_mMF_r2 | ecosystem: Host-associated > Plants > Roots > Endosphere | place: USA: North Carolina | reverse complement strand
GACCGACAAGGTTGTCCTGGAACTGCCAGCACCAGCCGCAGGCGTGGTTGTGCAAGTGATCAAGGCCGACGGCGCCACCGTGGTTGCCGGCGAAGTGATCGCCATCATCGATACCGAAGCCGCTGCCGGCGCAACCCCATCGGCTCCAGCCGCTGCCGCTGCACCTGCTGCTGCCGCTCCTGCCGCTTCCGCCGACAAGTCCGGCGTTGCAATGCCAGCCGCTGCCAAGATCCTGTCCGAAGCCGGCATCGCCGCTTCCGACGTTGCCGGTTCCGGCAAAGACGGCCGCGTGACCAAGGGCGACGCCCTGGCCGCTGCTGCTGCACCAAAACCAGCTGCCCCGGCACCGCTGGCACCAGCCGCTCCTAAGGCACAACTGCAGAAGGTTGCTGCTCCAGCCGCTGCTGCGAACCTGGGCGACCGTCCGGAAGAGCGCGTGCCAATGAGCCGCCTGCGCGCACGTATCGCCGAGCGCCTGGTTGAGTCCCAGTCCACCAACGCCATCCTGACCACCTTCAATGAAGTCGACATGAAGCCAGTCATGGACCTGCGTAACAAGTACAAGGACAAGTTCGAGAAAGAACACGGCGTGAAGCTGGGCTTCATGTCCTTCTTCGTGAAGGCCGCGGTGCACGCACTGAAGAAGTACCCGATCCTGAACGCTTCGGTTGACGGCAATGACATCGTCTACCACGGCTACTTCGACATCGGTATCGCTGTGGGTTCCCCACGCGGCCTGGTGGTGCCTATCCTGCGCAACGCAGACCAGATGAGCATCGCCGAGATCGAGAAGAAGATCGGCGAATTCGGCGCGAAAGCAAAAGAAGGCAAGCTGACCCTGGAAGACCTGACCGGCGGTACCTTCTCCATCTCGAACGGCGGTACCTTCGGCTCCATGCTGTCGACCCCGATCATCAACCCACCACAATCCGCAATCCTGGGCGTGCACGCCACCAAGGACCGCGCTGTTGTCGTTGACGGCCAGATCGTGATTCGCCCTATGAACTACCTGGCGATGTCCTACGACCACCGTATCATCGACGGCCGCGAAGCTGTCCTGGGCCTGGTGGCAATGAAGGAAGCGCTGGAAGATCCAGCACGCCTGCTGCTGGACCTGTAAAAACCGGTAAAGCAGTGTCTGACCCGCAGGGTCAGACACTGGGTCCGCGACTGCCGCGTAAAGAGGGTGGCTGACCCTGCGGGTCAGACACCGGTTTACCGGTTTAAAAATTCGAAGGGAGTCACATGAGCGTCTCCGAAGAACTGAAGCGCCTGCACGAACTGCACCAGGCCGGTGCCCTGAGCGATGAAGAATTCGCCCGTGCCAAGGAAAAACTGCTGAACCAGGGTTCGCAGGCAAGCGGCGATTTCGCCACCGAAGTCGGCAAGCTGCGCCGCTCCACCACCGACCGCTGGCTAGGCGGCGTGTGCGGCGGCATCGCAAGGCAGTCCGGCATCGAATCCTGGATCTGGCGCCTGATCTTCGTTCTGGTCGCAGTATGCCTCGGCTTCGGCGGGCTGATTTACATCCTTATGTGGATTTTCGTCCCCTCGGACGACCAATGATTGGGAAAAGACATGAGCAACAAACAATTTGACGTAGTAGTTATCGGCGCCGGTCCTGGCGGTTATATCGCCGCCATCCGCGCAGCACAACTGGGCTTCTCCGTAGCCTGTATCGACGAATGGAGCAACGAAGCCGGCAAGCCAGCCCCAGGCGGCACCTGCACCAACGTAGGCTGCATTCCATCGAAAGCGCTGCTGCAATCGTCCGAACACTTCGAACACGCATCGCATGGCTTCAAAGAGCACGGCATCAACGTGGAAGGCCTGTCCTTCGACGTGGCCCAGATGCTGAAGCGCAAGAACACCGTGGTGAAGCAAAACAACGACGGCATCCTGTTCCTGTTCAAGAAGAACAAGGTCACCTTCTTCCACGGCCGCGGCGCATTCGCCGGCGCCGCTGGCGCTGAAGGCTACCCGATCGCCATCTCCGGTCCAACCACCGAAACGATCACCGGCAAGCAGATCATCGTTGCTACCGGCTCCAATCCACGCGCACTGCCAGGCGCACCGTTCGACGAGAAGCTGATCCTGTCGAACACCGGCGCCCTGAACATCGAATCCGTACCGGCCAAGCTGGGCGTGATCGGTGCCGGCGTGATCGGCCTGGAACTGGGCTCCGTATGGCGCCGCCTGGGCTCGGAAGTGACCGTGCTGGAAGGCCTGCCGACCTTCCTGGGCGCCGTCGACGAGCAGATCGCCAAGGAAGCGCACAAGCTGCTGACCAAGCAGGGCCTGTCGATCAACCTGTCCTGCAAGATCACCAAGGTTGAAGCGGGCAAGGACAACGTCACCGTTGAATACACCGATGCCAAGGGCGAAGCCCAGAAGTCCGTATTCGACAAGCTGATCGTGTCGATCGGCCGTACCGCCAACACCATCGGCCTGGGCGCCGACAAAGTGGGCCTGGCTGTCGACGAGCGCGGCATGATCACCGTGGACGAAGACTGCAAGACCAACCTGCCAAACGTCTGGGCGATCGGCGACGTGGTGCGCGGCCCGATGCTGGCGCACAAGGCGGAAGAAGAAGCGGTTGCGGTGGCTGAGCGCATCGCCGGCCAGCATGGCCACACCAACTTCAACACCCTGCCATCCGTCATCTACACCCATCCGGAAATCGCGTCCGTGGGCAAGACCGAGCAGCAGCTGAAGGCTGAAGGCGTGGCGTACAAAGCCGGCACCTTCCCATTCCTGGCCAACGGCCGCGCACGTGCGCTGGGCGATACCAACGGCATGGTGAAGTTCCTGGCCGATGCAACCACCGACGAGATCCTGGGCGTGCACATTGTGGGCCCGATGGCTTCCGAGCTGATCTCCGAAGCCGTGGTGGCGATGGAGTTCAAGGCTTCGGCCGAAGACATCGCACGCATCTGCCACGCACACCCATCGCTGTCCGAAGCGACCAAGGAAGCAGCGCTGGCTGTTGATAAGCGTACGCTGAACTTCTAAAACCAGTAAACCGGTGTCTGACCCGCAGGGTCAGACACCCGGGCCCGCGACAGCCGCGTCATAAGTGTCAGACCCTGTGGGTCTGACACTGGTTTACCGGTTCGAAAAATAATGAACGTCCAAGAGTTTTACCAGCACGCGCTCACGCAGCGCGACTTCAAAGCCGACGCCGCCCAACAGCGCGCCGTCGACCGCCTGCAGCAGTGCTACGACGAGTGGGTCGAGTACAAAGCCCAGCGCTCCAATTCCTTCAAGCGCCTGATCAACCGCCCGACGCCTCCGCGCGGCGTGTACATGTGGGGCGGGGTAGGGCGCGGCAAGTCCTTCCTGATGGATTCGTTCTATTCGGTGATTCCGCTGGTGCGCAAGACGCGCCTGCACTTCCACGAATTCATGCGCGACGTCCACATGCAGCTGGACGAACTGCGCGGCGTGGAAGACCCGCTGGACGAAGTGGCCAAACGGATCGCCAAGAAATACCGCCTGATCTGTTTCGATGAATTCCACGTATCGGACGTGGCAGACGCCATGATCCTGTACAACCTGATGAAGGCGCTGTACGACAACGGGGTATCCTTCATCATGACCTCGAACTACGAGCCGTCCACGCTGTACCCGGACGGCCTGCACCGCGACCGCATCCTGCCCACCATCGCCCTGCTGAAGGAGAAGATGGACGTGCTGAACGTGGATGCCGGCGTGGACTACCGCGGCCGCGCGCTGGAGCAGGTCGATGCCTACTACACGCCGCTCAACGCCGAAACCGACCGCCACCTGCGCGAAGCCTTCGCCCGCATCGCCGAAACGGCCGACGAAGACCCGCGCATCCATGTCGAAGGCCGCGAGCTGAAAGCCCTGCGCCGCGCCGGCACCATTGTCTGGTTCGATTTCGCCACCCTGTGCGGCGGCCCGCGCTCGCAGAATGACTACCTGGAAATCGCCAGCCGCTTCCATACCGTGATATTGTCCGGTATTCCGATGATGTCGGCCGGACAATCGTCCGAAGCGCGCCGCTTCACCTGGCTGATCGACGTGTTCTACGACCAGAAGGTCAAGCTGATCATGTCGGCCGAAGTGGAGCCGGAAGAGCTGTACACGTCCGGTGTGCTGTCGAACGAATTCCACCGCACCGTGTCGCGCATCGTCGAGATGCAATCGCGCGAATATATGGAAAAGGAACAGCGCGGCGCGGCCGAAAAGCTGTCCTGACAAGGAGAATAATTTGAAGAAGTGGATCTGGCTGGCCATGCTGGTGCCAGGCGCCGTGCTGGCGCAGGACATCGGCAGCCCGGCAACGACCGGCGCCCCGCGCATTCCGGAAACGCATTCGGTCGAACAGGCCGACGCGCGCCTGGAACAGGTGAAGAAAGACCGCGAAGTGGTCGAAGCGGAGTTCAATGCCAGCGAAGCGCTGTGCTACGAAAAATTCTTCGTCAATGCCTGCATCGACAAGGCCAAGGAACAGCGCCGCCTGCGCCTGGCCGAGCTGCGTGCGGTGGAAGTGGAAGCGAGCTACTTCAAGCGCCGCAGTGCGGTGGAAGTGCGCGACCGCGAACTGGAAGAGCGCGCCCAGAAGGACGCGGCCGAGGAAGCCTATAACGCTGCCCACCCAAAACCTCCGAAGGCCAGTCCGGAACTGAAGCCGCGCCCGACGCCGGCAGCTGTCTCGGTGCAGCAGCGCCAGGCGGAGCACGACGCGCGCGAACGCGCCCGCGCCGCGCAGGAAGCGGCCGCCGCGCCAGGACGCGCAGCCAAGGCTGCGGAGTTCGAGCGCAAGAAAGTTGAGTCGGAAAAGCGGCAGGCGGAAGTCAAGGCCAAGGTGGCCGAGAAAAACGAGAAGAAGCGCCGTGCCGCGGAAGCACAGAAGGCCGAAGCTGAGAAAGCCGAAGCCGCAGCAAAGGCCGAAGCCGCGAAAAAGCCTTAAACGGCTTTGCGCAGCTTCTGCACCGTGTAGTTGACTGGTTCCTTCGGCGGGGCGACCAGCTTGATGATCGCCATCGAGCAGTTGTCGCCCTTGCCTTGCGCCCGTTCGCGCGCCTTGTTGATCAGCAGTTCGGCCGCTTCGCGCGGCGATTTCTTGGCGACGGCGCTCGCCAGCTCCACATCCGCGAAATAAGACCACAGGCCATCCGAGCACAGCAGGAAGGCATTGCCCGCCTTGAGGTTTTCCTGGACGCCAAAGGTGACGAAGGGCTCGCGGTGCTTGTTCCCCAGCGCATTGCTTAACAGCTTGGCCTGGCGGTGCTTGCGCGCTGCTTCTTCCGGCAGGTTTTCCTGCGCCATCAGGTGTGCCACGTACTCGGCATCGCTGCTGCGGGCCAGGCATTCCTTGTTGTCAAAACGATACAGGCGCGAGTCGCCGACGATCGCCCAGACCGCTTGGCGTTCAGGGGTGATCACCAATAACACCATGCTCGATTGCGGTTCGCTGGCGCCGGTCCTGGGGTCCATGACCAGGATCTGGTGCACGTCATGGGCGATTTCGCGCAGCAATTCTTCCAGCCGCGGCAGGTGGACGGCCTCCGACGCCCGGTATTCGTCAAACAATTGTTTGGCCGTATGCAGCACTTGTTCAGCGCCTGTGGCGCCGCCACTGATGCCATCGGCCAGCACGGCCAGCACATAGCCGGGCGCTTTCTGCGCAGTAAACAACGCGACACGGTCATTTTGTTGGGGCCGGCTACCGATATGTTGCGCGGTTCCGGCCTCGATTTTGTACGTGCTCATAGGGACTTGACAGCTTCTTTCCAATGACTACCTGAGTTAAACTATGCACAGTATGCAGTTTCGTTGCAAGTATAGCCTGTTGTCTATGCGAAACTGTAAGCAAACGTTAATCGAATTCGTGCCGACTTTCCATTTATGATCAACAAAGAAGAAATCCAGCGCCGCATCGTTGAGCTCGATGTCGAGCACCGCGACCTGGATGCAGTCATTGAAATGTTGACCCTGGATGGTCACCACGATCAACTTCAGTTGCGCCGCCTCAAGAAGCGTAAGTTGCAATTGAAAGACTATATCACCCTGCTGAAAATGCAATTGGTGCCCGACGTACCGGCCTGAGCAGGGCCATTCATCCTTCGACGAACTTGACAGATCCACAACAGCCGACCGCCGCTCCCGGCGCGCCGAACGATCCGGCTTTTCCTCCCGGGGCGCACGACGCCGATATTGAGCGCCTGTTTGGACCGGGCGGCCCCTTGGGGCCCGCGGTGGGCGGTTTTCGTCCGCGCAAATCGCAGACCGAAATGGCCAAGGCAATTGCCGATGCCATCGCCAAGCAGCAGACCCTGATCGCCGAAGCCGGTACCGGCACCGGCAAGACCTTTGCTTACCTGGTGCCCGCGCTGCTATGGGGCGGCAAGACCATCGTTTCCACCGGCACCAAGAACCTGCAGGACCAGCTGTTCCTGCGCGACATCCCGACCATCCGTGCGGCGCTGCAGGCGCCGGTGTCGGTGGCGCTGCTGAAAGGGCGCTCCAACTACCTGTGCCACTATCACCTGGAACGCACGCTGCAGAATGGCCGCATGACCTCGCGCGAGGACGTTGGCTACCTGCGCGAGATTTCGCGCTTCCTGAAGATGACCAGCACCGGCGACAAGGCTGAACTGGCGCGCGTGCCGGAAAATGCGCTGGTGTGGAACCTGGTGACGTCGACCCGCGAGAATTGCATGGGGCAGGAATGCCAGTACTACCAGGACTGCTTCGTGATGAAGGCGCGCCGCGAGGCGCAGCAGGCCGACGTGGTGGTGGTCAACCACCACCTGTTCTTCGCCGACGTGGCGCTGAAGGATACCGGCGTGGCCGAACTGCTGCCTTCCGCGAATACCGTGATCTTCGACGAGGCGCACCAGCTGCCCGATACCGCGACGCTGTTTTTCGGCGACAGTGTGTCCACTTCGCAGATCCTGGAGTTGTGCCGCGACGTGCTGGCCGAGGGCCTGGCGCATGCGCGCGACGGGGCCGAGTGGGCCAAGGTCGTCACGCCGGTGGAAAAGGCGGCGCGCGACCTGCGCCTGACCTTCTCGCAGGACATCGTGCGCATGTCGCTGCCGCAGATTGCGCCGTCCAGCGATTTCTTCCCGGCGCTGCAGACGCTGAAGGATGAACTGGTGGACATGATCGCGGTGCTGGAAAAGAATGCCGAGCGCGCCGAGACCATCGAACAATGCCGTGTACGCGGCAACGAGCTGTCGGCCCGCCTGGAAGCCTGGAAGTTCGACCCGAAAGCGAAGGTGGCTGCCGGCGAAGAAGCCGTGTTCTGGGTCGAGGCCTTCCAAAGCTCTCTGCAGTTGCACAAGACGCCGCTGTCGATTGCGCCGATCTTCAATGGCCAGCGCGAAGGCGTGCCGCGCAGCTGGATCTTCACTTCCGCCACGCTGGCGGTGAAAAACGATTTCACCCACTTCGCCCAGCAACTGGGCCTGGAGAACGAAGTCGCGCGTAACTGGCCCAGCCCGTTCAACTACGAAGAGCAGGGCATCCTGTACGTGCCGCAAGGCTTGCCGGACCCGAATTCGATGGGCTACACGGATGCCGTGCTGGACGCGGCGCTGCCGATCATCGAAGCTGCCGGTGGGCGTACCTTCCTGCTGTGCACCACGCTGCGCGCAGTGAAGCGCGCTGCCGACCGCCTGCGCGACGAATTCGACAAGCGCGGCCTGAAATTCCCGCTGTTCGTGCAGGGCGACCGTGGCCGCACCGAGCTGCTGGACCAGTTCCGCAAGGCCGGCAACGGGGTGCTGATTGGCTCCCAGAGCTTCTGGGAAGGGGTGGACGTGCGCGGCGAAGCGCTGTCGCTGGTGATCATCGACAAGCTGCCTTTCGCGCCGCCGGACGATCCGGTGCTGGCCGCACGCATCGAGGTGATGGAGCGCCAGGGCCTGAACGGTTTCATGGGCCATACCCTGCCGGAAGCGATCATCAACCTGAAGCAGGGTGCCGGGCGCCTGATCCGCGACGAGGGCGACCGCGGCGTGCTGATGCTGTGCGACCCGCGCGTAATCTCCAAGCCTTATGGCCGCCGCATCTGGCAAAGCCTGCCGCCATTCAAGCGCACGCGCGAAGCGGCGGATGTCATCGAATTCTTCAAAGGCCATTAAGCACCAACCACCAGGGAGTAGCAATGAAGCTGACACGCGCAATGTTGGACGAAGCCGCAGGCCAGGGCCTGCTGGATGAAGGCCAGGCCGGGCGCTTATGGCAGTTCCTGGTGGAGCGCGAGCAGCACACGCCCGGTTTCAAGCCGGCGCACATCCTGTACTACCTGGGTGGCTTGATCGCGATCGGCGCCATGTCGCTGTTCATGACGCTGGGCTGGGAGTCATTCGGCGGCACCGGACTGCTGTTCATTTCCATCTGCTATATCGTGGCGGCGCTCGGCGCTGTCGAATGGCTGCGGGCGCGCGGCCTGCAGCTGCCTGCCGGCGTGCTGGCTGCCTTCGCGGTGGTGCTGGTGCCGCTGGCGGTGTATGGCTTGCAGCATATGCTTGGCCTATGGGCCGGCGGTGGACCCGGCAATTCCTATCGCAACTACCATTACTACATCGACTGGCGCTGGATCTTCATGGAACTGGCCACGCTTGCCGCAGGCGCGGTGGTGCTGTGGCGCTATCGCATGCCGTTCACGGTGATGCCGCTGGCGGTGACGCTGTGGTACATGAGCATGGACGTGACCGACATGCTGCTCGGCGGCAGCGCCGGCTTCTTTTCGCACGAGGGCAAGGTCATTTCGGCGCTGTTCGGCATCGCCATGACGCTGCTCGCGCTGTGGATCGACCTGCGCAACCGCAGCAGCAAGGATTACGCATTCTGGCTGTATATCTGGGGCGTGCTGACGTTCTGGGGCGCGCTGTCCTCGATGGACTCCGGCAGTGAACTCGGCAAGCTGGTTTACTGCCTGGTCAACGTGGTGATGATCGGCATCGGTGCCGCCTTGTCGCGCCGCGTGTTCGCCGTGTTCGGCGGCTTTGGCCTTGCCGGCTACCTGGGCCACCTGTCGTACACCGTATTCCGCGACAGCCTGCTGTTCCCGGTCGCACTGACTGCGATCGGCATCAGCATCATCGCCGCTGGCGTGTTCTGGCAGCGCCGCGAGGCGGCCATCGGCGCCAGCCTGCGCCAATGGCTGCCGGGTCCCGTGCGCCTTCTCGTGGAACGCCGCGCCGCATGAAGCGGCGCTGTGCGCATGCACTCCTTCGCCAGGCTAGCGCAGTTCCTTGGGCGCCTCGCCAGTCAGTAGCCAGTTGCCGATTGCGCGATAGACCTGCGAGCGCTGGCCTTGCAGGCCGTGCGCGCTTTCTCGGCTGCAGTCGCGGCGGGTGCCGGCGTGGACCGGCGGGAATGCTTCGCTGTCGACTGTGATCAAGGGGAAGAAGCGTGCCTTCGGATAGCTGTCACGGAAGGGCAGGCAGGCGTCGCGCCGGTGGTGCACGCCGAGCACGGGACGCTTCAGGTGGGGCACTTCGGCCCAGGCATCGGCGCTGCCGTTAACGAGGACCACCGCATCGACGGCAGGCAAACGGTTGGCGATGAAGGCGGCGGAAAAGGCGCCATTGCTGCTGCCCATCAGGACGAGGCGCGCCTGCGGGTGCCGCTTGTGCATGAAGTCGACGACGGCGGCGACATCCTGCCGGTGGGCGGGCCCCTGGCGGTCCTCCATGTCCAGCACCTCATGGTCGCTGGCGGTATCCAGCGCCACCATGGCTCCCACCTGGTCCGCCAGCTGGCGCTGCGCGCCGAACAGGGTATCCGGGTCGGTTGGCAGGCTGCCGGGCCAAACGCCTTCCAAACCGCGCTGGCCTGAACCGCCTGCGAGGTAGAGCACCACGTGGCTGGCTGCGCCCTCGCCAGTCATCTCCAGCACGCGCACCGTGGCGCCGGGCCGCGTCGGAATGTCCAGCAGGACTTCGCCCGCCTGTGCCGCCCTTTGCAGCGCGAGGAGGACGACGGATAGGGCCAGCGTGCGCAAATGCATTTGCCATACCTCCTGTGCCGAGTGACTTTCACGCACCGCGATTCAATTGGCGTGTTGTGCAAAATTGTATATTCTCCGACAACGTTTTGTGCAAAATCGAGGTGATGCGATGAAGTGCAAGTTGATCTTGGGCGCGCTGGCCGTAGCGCTGGCGCCCGCTGCGCACAGCCAGTGCTGCGGCTTTGGCATGAGCTACGACAACGTGGTGGTCTGGCCGCAACCGGACTTGCGCGTCCCTGTTCCGTCGGTAAGGGAAGCGAAGAAAGCGCCGCCTGTCTTGCCGAAATCCAAACCCGCCGTGCGGGCCAATGCCTACAAGCTTGCCCAGCACTTCCCGGCCGATAAGCGCGCGGAAATGGAGAAGATCTATGTGCAAAGCATGGACGTCTACCTCCAGGTCGAGAAGAAGATGGGCTGGACTCCGCGTGACATGGCCGGCGGCCTGGCGGCTTTCCTGGTCGGGAATTACATGGTGCTCAAAAATACCGAGGTGTCGGACGACGACTTCAACGCCGTCGCCCGGCAGATTCGCGCCCAGAACAGGCTGCAGGACATCAACGACCGCAACGAAGCCGACAAGGTGCGCGACGTCTTCGAACAGAGCGCCATGATCGGCGCCTTCATGGCACTGGCCTACAAGTCGCACCAGCAGCAACCGCAGCCGCCGGCAGTATATGAAAACATGCGCAATGCTGCGCGCGAAAACCTGCAACTGGTGCTGAAGGCCGATCCCGCCAAACTGTTCATCGACAAAAACGGCATGAGGTTCCAATGACGATCTTTATCAAGAAGCTGTGCAATGCTTTCATCACGGATGCCGTGGTCAATCGCCGCATCGGCGGGGCAGTGGCAAGCAATGTGGAAGCGATCGGCGCCATCATCGGTGGCTTGTGGGTGGGCGGCATCGTCACCGTATCGGCCGACGCGCTGGACTGGGTGCCGAACATCATGAATAAAGCCGTGCATGATAATTTGCAGCCGGTGCATATTCCCTTGCGCGAAGTGCGGGCGGTGCGGCGTGAATTCGGCATCCTGACCGGCATCGTGGTGGTCGAACTGGAAGATGGCGGCGAATTCCGCTTCCGTTGTTTCAACGCGCGTGGCGTGGCGGAGAATATGTCCGACCTGCTGCCAAGCCAGGTGATGAGCGCATGAACCGCCTGCTGCCGCGCCTCATGCTGTACGCCGCGCTGCTTGCGGCGCCGGCGGCCCATGCCCAGGGTTATGTGGGCCTGGGGCTGGACTATGGAATGACGACTGCGCCGATGATCAACTTCGCCAATATGGCGGTGATGAACAACAATTCGATGAATACCGGCCTCCGTTCGCAGGGCAAGCCGGCACGGATCGAGGCGGCTCCGGCAGTACGGCGCAATGCGCAGGAACTGGCCAAGGTTTTCCCCGCATCGAGCCAGGCAGCGATGACACAGGCTTTCCAGCAAAGCATGGACGTCTACCAGCAGGTGGCGGCCAAGATGGGCTGGCAGCGGGATGACCTGGATGGTGCGATGGCGGCTTTCATCGTCGGCAATTACATGGTGTTTGCCAACCGTGAAGTGCAGGACGAGGAATTTGCGGCAGTGGCCGAGCAGTTGCGGCAAGGCGGCGGCACGCGCCGGCTGGCCGAGAAGCAAAGCCCCGAAACGCTCCGCAACCTGTATGAAAAAAGCGCCATGGTCGGCACCTTCATGGCGCTGGCCTTCAAGTCGCAACAGCAAAAGGCGCAGCCGGAGCATATCGCTGCCAACTTGCGCAACAGCGCGCGCGAGAACCTGAAGCTGGTGCTGGGGGCCGATCCCGAGCGCCTGCAAATCGACGAGCGAGGTGTTATGCTTGTCAAATGACCATCCTTAACGGTTCCTGCCACTGTGGCGCAATCACGATCGAAGTGCCGGAAGCTCCGGCTTACCTGATCGACTGCAACTGCTCGATCTGCCGCCGCACGCGGGCACTGTGGGCCTTCTTCCCGGAAGATGCGGTGCGCATCGACGGCGATCCTGAGCATACCGAGGAATACGTCTGGGGCGACAAATCCTTGCGCACCGTGCGTTGCCGCTCTTGCGGCTGCGTCACGCACTGGAAGTCCCTGCAGCCCAATGGCGATGGCCGCATGGGCGTCAATATGGCGAACTTTGCCCCGGACGTGGTGGCGACGCTGGAAGTGCGCAAGTTTGACGGCGCCGATACCTGGGCCTACCTATGATCGCCGAACTGCCGGCGGACGCCTTGTTGCAGCGTTACCGCGAGGACGGCGCTTATACCGATTGCTTCGCCATCGACGTGCCGGTGCAGGTGGCGCATGCGGAATTTGTCGAAGCTTTCTACACCACCGCTGTTTTCAAGTTGGAGCGCCTGTTGCTGGCGCTATTCGTCGCGCGCCCTTCGCGTGATGCAGATGCCCGCGAACTGGCCAGCGGCCAGCGCCAGCAATTCGCCGCCTGGTCGGTGGAAGGCCGGGCGCCCGGCCAATTGCTGATGTGCGATTTTGCCGGCAGCACGCGCTCATGGCTGATGGCAGTGCCGGCCGGCCAGGGCACGCGGCTGTACTTCGGTTCGGCCGTGGTGCGTTCGCGGCAGGGCGGCGTGTTCCATGCGCTGCTTGGCTTCCATCAGCTTTATTCGCGCATCCTGTTGCGCGCTGCCGCGTCGCGCGTGCTGCGGGCTTGACCCTCGATGGATTCCCTGATCACCGCGTCGGCCCGCTCCCTTGCCAGCGGTGATGTGCTGGGTGCCCTGAAACATGTGGCACTGCGTGACGATCCTCCCGCCCTGGCCTTGCGCGGCATTGCGATGGCGCGGCTGGGCGACTTCCCCAAAGCGCGCGAACTGCTGCGGCGTGCTGCGCGCGGCTTTGGCTCCCAAGAAGAACTGGCCCGTGCGCGCTGCGTGGTCGCCGAGGCCGAGGTGGCAATGGCCATGCGCGATTTCGCCGCTCCGCCGCGCACCCTGGCGGCCGCGCTGGCGGTTCTTGAGGCGCACGGTGATTACGGCAATGCGCTGCAGGCGCGCCTGATCGCTGCCCGCAAGTCCCTTCTGCTCGGCCGCCTCGACGCTGCAGCGGCAGAACTGTCCCACCTTGATATCCGGGCCTTGACGCCAGCGCTGGCGGCCGTGGCGCAGTTGGCGGCAGCGGAATTGGCCATGCGCTCGCTGCGCCCGGCGGCAGCACGGGCTGCGCTCGCGCAGGCGCAAGCTGCGGCCACGCGCGCGGGCGTGCCGGAACTATTGGCCGAAGTCATGGAAGCCACCGCCGCGCTGCAGCGTCCCGCCGCACGGCAGCATGCGCCTGGCCCGGGCGGGCCGCAAACTCTCTTGTCGCTCGATGAGGTGGCCACGCTGTTGGCCTCCGACACGCTGGTGCTGGATGCCTGCCGGCGCGGCCTGGGCAACGGTGGCACCTGGCGGCCACTGGCGCGCAGGCCGGTGCTGTTCTCCTTGGCCCGCACGCTGGCCGAAGCCTGGCCGGGCGCTGCCGCGCGCGACCTGCTGATCGAGCGCGCCTTCAATACCCGCCGTCCCGACGAGACGCACCGTGCACGGCTGCGGGTCGAGATCGGGCGCCTGCGTGCCCTGGTCAAAGGCCTTGCGCGCATTGAGGCCACGCCGCTCGGCTTCGCGCTCCAGCCGCTCGATGGCCGTGGGCTGGCGCTGCTGGAGCCGCCCATCGATGGCGAACAGGCATCGCTGCTGGCGCTGCTGGCCGATGGCGCCCCCTGGTCGACTTCCGCACTGGCGCTGGCGCTCGATGCCAGCCAGCGCACCATCCAGCGTGCACTGGCTGAGCTGGAAACGGAAGGGCGGGTGCGCTCGATCGGCAATGCCCGCACGCGGCGCTGGCTGGCGCCGCCGCTGGCCGGATTCACGACAATCTTGTTACTCCCTGCTGCACTGCCGTTGGAATAAAGTTCACTTGCGGCGCCGATCAAGGCGCGCCTCATAAGGAGCAATGCAATGACCCGCAATTCAAACAAGGTGCGCAAGGCTGAGATCCTGCGCGAATACGGACCGTTCGACGGCGTCAGCAAAGTCGGCGGTGTCACGTACGACGGCCACCTGGTGTGGGCAGCCACCGGCGCACGCCTGATCGGCTTCGATCCCGAAAACGGCAAGCAGGCACGCGCGCTGGATGTCGCCGCCGATGCCGGCACGGCTTTCGATGGCAAGTTCCTGTACCAGATCGCGGCGGAACGCATCAACAAGATCGATCCGGCCAGCGGCACGGTGGTGTCGTCGATCCCGGCACCGGGCAAAGGCGGCGACTCCGGCCTGGCCTGGGCGGAAGGCAGCCTGTGGGTAGGGCAGTACCGCGACCGCAAGATCCATCAGGTCGACCCCGAGACCGGTGCCGTGCTGCGCACCATCGAATCGAACCGCTTCGTCACCGGCGTGACGTGGGTGGACGGTGAGCTGTGGCATGGCACCTGGGAGGGCGACCAGAGCGATATCCGTCATGTCGATCCGCAGAGCGGCGCTGTGCTGGAACTGCTGGAAATGCCGCCAGGCGTATTCGTCAGCGGCCTGGAATCCGATGGCGCCGGCTTGTTCTACGCCGGCGGCGAGAACAGCGGCAAGGTGCGCGCAGTGCGTCGTCCACAAGGAGAATGACCATGAATACCATCGTCAATCAAGAACAATGGGTGGCGCAGCGCAAGGAATTGCTGGTGCGCGAAAAAGAATTGATGCGGCAGCAGGACCAGTTGGCCAGCGCGCGCCGCGCGCTGCCGTGGGTGCGCGTCGACAAGCAGTATGTGTTCGACACTCCGCAAGGCAAGCGCTCGCTGTCCGACCTGTTTGAGGGACGCAGCCAGCTGGTGGTGCAGCATTTCATGTTCGCGCCGGGGCAGGAGCGCGGTTGCGCGCACTGTTCCTATATGGCCGACCATACCGACGGCGCGCTGGCGCACCTGGCGCAGCGCGACGTGACCCTGGTGGCGGTCTCGCGTGCACCGCTGGCCAGCCTGGAACGCATGCGCAAGGAAATGGGTTGGCACTTCAAATGGGTGTCTTCCGGCGAAAGCGATTTCAATTACGACTTCCACGTCAGCTTTGCGCCGGAAGAACTGGCTGGGGGCGAGGTCTATTACAACTACACCGGGCAGGCTTTCCCGCTGGAAGATGCGCCAGGCGTCAGCGTGTTTTACAAGGATGATGCGGGCGTGGTCTACCACACCTATTCGACCTTTGGCCGCGGCGTGGAAGTGATGATGCACACCTATCGCTTCCTCGACATCACGCCGCTGGGGCGGCAGGAAGAAGGCTTGCCGTACACGATGGCGTGGGTCAAGCACCACGACCGCTACGCGCAGGCGGCCGCTGCTTGCTGCAGCTCTTCCCACGCATGATGCGGGGATGCCATGTCGAGCTTCCGGCCCTGGCGGGCCGTGACGGCAATGGTCTGCGGCCACGTGGCGTCGATGGCGGTGGTGGCAGCGGCGGTGCTTTTCAGGCTGCCGCTGGACCGTCCGGCGCTGCAGTGGGGCGCGGGCGTGTTGCTGGCCTTTGCGCTGGCCTGCCGCCTGCGCAAAGGCCACGCGCTGGCGGGGCAGGCGGGCATGGCCCTGTGGACCTTCATCACGTCCACAGCGCACGGCGCCGGCTTTGTCCTGATGCCGGCGCTGATGACGGTCTGCGGCGCCGGTGCCGCCGGTCCGATGCTGCAAACGCTGGCGGCAATGGGGCTGCACCTGGCAGCCATGCTTGCCCTGAGCGGCGCAATCGCTTACATTGCCTCTCTTTTAAGTGAGAAGTTCGTACCATGAAGGCAGCGGCACTGTTATTCCTGATGGTGTGGTCGTGCCACGCCAGCGCCTTGGACGCATCTTTGCTGAAAAACGTCGAGGCGGCGCGCGACCACGAATTCCTTGCGAAATTGCAGGTGGCCCCCGAAGCTTCCAGCGAGGAGCGCGGCAACAGGCTGCGGCTGGCTGCCTACTCGGGATTTCCCGATTCTGTGGAGTGGTTGCTGTCGGGGCCTGCCGCGACGCCGCCTGCGGCTGCCGACAAAAACGGCTTCACCGCGCTGATGACGACCTTCCTGCACCCGAAGTACCTGCCAACGGAATACACCATTGTCCGCAAACTGCTCGACAAAGGCGCCGATGCCAACATGCGCAATGCCAATGGTGCGACGGCGCTCATGCTGTTCCTCGAATCGCGCGGCGAGAGGGCTCTCTTTGGCCATCCAATTGACTGCGAGCTTGACGATGGCAGTGCCACGCTGGTCCCCTCGGAGCCACCAGCATTGGCCGAGTACCAGACGGCGACTTTCACCCTGCTGCTTCAGGCGAGCACTGACCTCAATTCAAAAGACCAGGACGGCAGGTCGGCGTTGGTCTTCGCGACGGAGCGCCGGTTGTCGGCCATGATGCGCGGCCTGCTGGAAGCGGGCGCGGATCCGAATGTTGAAATTGCGGAGTTTCAAGGGAAAACGCCCATCTTCTTCGCAGCGCCCGAGCTGGTGCCGTTGCTGGTGGCGCGCGGCGCCGATCCGAACGGTGCGGACGCCAATGGCGATAGGCCGCTGCACGGCGCCATGAAATTGCGCATCCGGAACCCGATCGAACTGCGCTCCTATGTCAAGGCCATTCTTGCTGCCGGCGCCAGGGATCTTCCCAATAAAAAGGGACAATACGCGTCCGACACGGACTCTCCGTACGGGATTTGCAAAGGGGCGGTGCAGGAGGTCATGCGCGAAGTGCTGGCGGCAATCCGCGCTGCGCGCCATCCTTAGCGCCCCGGGTTGATGATTACCTTGCCGGTGACCTGGCGCGCGGCCATCGCCTCCAGTGCGCGCGGCGTGTCGGCCAGCGCATAGCGTGCCGAGATGTGAGGGCGGATCTTGCCTTCTGCCAGCCAGCCAAGCAGCTGCATCATGCCGGCCAGGTTAGCCTTCGGCTCGCGCTTGACGAATTCGCCCCAGAACACGCCCATCAGCGAAGCGCCCTTGAGCAGCGTGAGGTTCAGGGGCAGCTTCGGGATTTCACCGTTGGCAAAACCCACCACCAGGTAACGGCCGCGCCAGCCGATCGAGCGGAAGGCCGGCTCGGCGTACTCGCCGCCGACTGGGTCGTAGATCACGTCCGGGCCCTTGCCATCGGTGGCGGCCTTGATGGCCTCGCGCAGGTCGGTGTTGCTGTAGTTGATCAAGACATCGGCGCCATGCTCCTTGCAGACCGCCAGCTTTTCTTCACTGGACGCGGCGGCAATCACGCGTGCCCCCAGCGCCTTGCCGATCTCGATAGCCGCCAGCCCGACGCCGCCGGCGGCGCCCAGCACCAGCATGGTTTCGCCGGCCTTCAACTGGGCGCGGTCGGCCACGGCATGGTGCGAGGTGCCATAGGTGAGGGTGATCGCGGCGGCGGTATCGAAATCCATCCCCGGCGGCATCGGCATCAGCGAGGCGGCCGGCACCAGCAGCTGTTCGGCAAAGCCGCCATGCGCGGAGAAGGCGATCGCCTTGTCGCCCGGCTTGAAACCTTGCACGCCTTCGCCAACCGACAGCACCACGCCCGAGACTTCATTCCCCGGCGTGAAGGGCAGGGCGGGCTTGTACTGGTATTTGCCCTGGATGATCAGCACATCGGGGAAGTTGACGGCGGCAGCCTTCACCTGCAGCACTACCTGGCCCGGGCCTGGCTGCGGGTCGGGCACGTCTTCCAGCACCAGCGTGTCGGGCAAGCCCCATTCCTTGCAAACGATAGCCTTCATACGGTCTCCATTATTATCGAACGATCGTGCGATTATGCCCCAGAACACTTTGCGCCGGAACAAAGTTTAACGCGCGGGCCGGGAATACATTGGGCAGGCAGGGGAGGCGATTGCCATGAGTATCCGGTACGGCTGCTTTTTCAGTTACGCGCATGGCCAGCACGCATATATGAGCCACTTCAAGGACGACCTGGTCGAAGCCCTGAAGTGCTATCTTGAGCCCCATTTCGACAACGAGACCGAACTGTTTGTCGATAGCGAGCAACTGGGTGGCGGGGACGATATCGACCGCCGCCTGGCCCTGGCCATGTGCCAGAGCGTCACGATGATCGTGATCTACACGCCCAAGTACGAAGCCCACCCCTATACCCGGCGCGAATTTGCCGCCATGCAGATGATCGAGGCTGAGCGCAGCGGCTGGTACGAGCTGCCCAGCCACCTGATCATCCCCGTCATCATGACCCGCCATCCGCTGAACCTGCCGCGCCAGATCAGCGAGCCTGGCATGTATGTCGATTTTTCGCGCTACACGCTGGCAACGGGGGACTTGAAGACCAATCCCGATTTCCTGCCCGATATCCGGCGCATTGTGGACCGCATCACGATGCACTACCACTGCCTGAGAGCGAGCATTCCGCCCGACCACGATTGCCGGCGGTTCGTGCTGCCGCCGGTACCGCCGGAATGGCGCCCGCCGGCGCCGCCGCATTTCCCACGCTAGAAAAACCACTGAAAGAGCGCCATGGAACACCTACGCCTGCACCTGCCGGAGCTGCCCGCAGCCGGTGAAGTCACCACTTTCTACTCCTACAAGGGCGGCGTAGGCCGCACCATGGCGCTGGCCAATCTTGGGCATATGCTGGCATGCCGCCGCTCGGCGCCGGTGCTGCTGGTCGACTGGGACCTGGAGGCTCCCGGCCTGCACTACTACTTTCCCGGCGCAGCGCAGGCCCCGGGCGTGCTGGACCTGTTCGAGGCATGCCGCGACCAGCTCCAGGAGCGGGCCGGCCGCTACGCCAGCGACCATGCGCTGGCCGAGGCGGTACTCGATGCGGTGCGCTGGGAGCAGTACCTGGTCAGGGCATGCGATGACCGGCCACTCTGGCTGCTGCGCGCTGGGCGGTGCGATGGCAGCCATGCGGAACGCGCGGCGATGCTGGACTGGCAAGGCCTGTTCGATGCTTGCCCCGCGCTGTTCCGCACCTTTGCCGCGCGCCTGGCGCGCCATTTCGGCCATGTGCTGGTCGATGCGCGCAGCGGGCGCGCCGATTGCGCGGCCATCTGTACCACGCTGCTGCCGACGCGGCTGGTGCTGGTGTTTGCGCCGAACCGGCAGAACCTGGATGGCTTGCAGGACCTGGTGGCGCGCGCCACCGGCTACCGCAGCTGCCATGAAGAGGAACAGCGCCAGTTGCTGGTCTATCCGCTGCCGTCGCGCATCGATACCAGCGACCCGCAGCAATGCGCGCTGTGGCGGCGCGGCGAGGAAGGGGCGCCCGGCTACCAGCCGCTGTTCGAGGGCATGCTGGGCGAGGCCTACGGCTTGCCCTGGCTGTCGCTGGAGGGATACTTCGACGCCGTGCAGCTGCCGCACTGCGCCAGCGTGGCCAGCGGCGAGCCTTTGCCCGCGCCCGCCCTGCAGGCAGGATACGATGCCTTCATGCAATGGTTCCGTGACGGGTACTGTCCCTGGCAACGCGTGCCATTGGCCGGGCCGGCCGCACTGAACAACCACCATGCCATGCCGCTGGAGCAGGATCGTTCGGGGTACTGGCCGATGCCGGCGGCAATGTAAATTTGTCGCCGCCGGCGCGCTGCGCCAGTCGTTGCTTCAGGTAAAATTCCCTGTATGAGAATCCTTATCAGTAACGACGACGGCTACTTGGCGCCTGGCATCAATGCGCTGGCGGAAGCCCTGCAGCCTATTGCCGATATCGTGGTTGTGGCGCCAGACAGCAACCGCTCCGGCGCCTCCAATTCCCTGACGCTGGACCGCCCTCTGTCGGTGCAGCAGGCGGCCAATGGTTTCTATTTTGTCAATGGAACGCCGACCGATTGCGTCCACGTGGCGCTGACCGGGCTGCTCGACTATGTGCCGGACCTGGTGGTGTCGGGCATTAACAACGGCCCCAATATGGGCGACGACACCCTGTACTCGGGTACCGTGGCCGCCGCCACCGAAGGCTACCTGTTCGGCGTGCCGGCCATGGCTTTCTCGCAGGGTTCTTACGGCTGGGCCAATGTCGACGCCGCCGCCCGCGTGGCGCGCGAGCTGGTGCAGCGCTACCTGGAACTGCTGGACCGGCCTTACCTGCTGAACGTGAACATTCCCAACCTGCCATACGAGCAGCTGGGGCCATTGACCCCGACCCGCCTGGGCCGGCGCCACCAGGCCGAACCCGTGGTCAAGGCGCTCGACCCGCGTGGCCGCGAAATCTACTGGATTGGCCCGCCCGGCGCCTGCAAGGATGCCGGGGAGGGCACCGACTTCCATGCCGTCGCCAATGGCTGCGTGTCGCTGACGCCTTTGCAGATCGACCTGACCCATCGCCAACAACTCGACTCCCTGGCAAAGGCCATCGCATGAGCGACAAGACCCGCACTTTCCCGTTGCCCCTGTCATCCGTTACTGACAAGAGCCCGGCGAAAAAGCCGGTCTACAACACCGTGGCCACGCCACAAACCGCGACCCAGAACGCCGCCCGTACGGCGGCCGCCACCCCTGGCGGCTGGCGCCCGCCGCAGCCGGTGGCGTCGCCATCGCGGGCCCATTCCTATGCCCAGGAACGCGCCCAGGTGCAGCTGGCCCCCATGGCGGCGCAACGCCAGCACGCACTGGTATCGGACGGCGTGCGCCGCGCCATGGTACAGCGGGTGGCGAAGCAGGGCGTCAGCGACCCGGTGGTGCTGGGCGCGCTGGACACCGTGCCGCGCCACCTGTTCATGGACGAGGGCCTGGCGCCGCAAGCCTATATCGACGCTTCGCTGCCGATCGGCCACCACCAGACCATTTCCCAGCCTTATATCGTGGCACGCATGATCGAGGTGATGCGCGCCGGGCAGGACTTGCAGCGGGTGCTGGAGATCGGCACCGGCTGCGGCTACCAGGCGGCGGTGCTGGCCTGCGTGGCGAAAGAGGTGTATTCGATCGAACGCATCAAGCCCCTGCACGAACTGGCCAAGGCCAATTTGCGCCCGATGCGGGTGCCGAACCTGCGTTTGCACTACGGAGATGGTATGCTAGGCTTGCCGCAGGCGGCGCCTTTCGATGGCATCATCCTTGCCGCCGCGGGCCTGGAAGTGCCCCAGGCCTTGCTGGATCAACTGAATATCGGCGGCCGCCTGGTCGCCCCGGTCGGGGCTCGCACCCAGCATCTCGAACTGGTGACCCGTGTCAGCAAGAACGAATGGGTGCGCCAGACGCTGGAAGACTGCCATTTTGTGCCACTGCGCCCTGGCACCGTTTAACACACAGATCAATAGAATGACGAAGAAATATTCCCTTTTCCTGATGGCCGCCTCGCTGGTCGTGCTGACCGCATGTGAAACCGTGAAGCAGCCGGCCCCGGTCGAGGATCGCTCGATTCCGCTTGCTGCCACGCCGTCGAAGCCGGCGCCAGAGGAGCCGAAAGACAAGGAAGGCTACTACACCGTCCACAAGGGCGACACCCTGATCCGCATCGCCTTTGACCGCGGGCTGAATTACCGCGACCTGGCGAACTGGAACAGTATCTCCAATCCGGACGACATCAAGGTCGACCAGGTGCTGCGCCTGACGCCGCCGGAGGGCGTGCAGGTCGCCGCCGTGCCGACTCCGCCGCAGATCGAGAAAACCCCGCCGCCGCCGCGCAAATCGGCACCGAAGGGCGAGAAGCGTCCATATTCCGATACCGCCGTGGCGGATTTGCAGAAATCCGACGACCGTGCCGAGAAACCGGCCCTGGTGGCCAGCCTGGCGCCAACCCCGGCGCCGGCCGTGCCGCCGGCAGCGGCAATCAGCGCCGAAGACCGCGACCTATCGTGGACCTGGCCGTCCGACGGCCGCGTGGTGGCCCAGTTCGACGAGGGCAAGAACAAGGGCATCGACATCGCCGGCCGCGCCGGACAACAAGTGTTGGCTGCCGAACGAGGAAAAGTGATGTATGCCGGTAGCGGCATCCGCGGATATGGTAATCTCGTCATTGTGAAGCACAGTAACAGCCTGTTGTCGGCCTATGCCCATAAC
>Ga0055543_1000451_pt1 | contig 24751 bp, 18 predicted proteins | sample AraplaCvi_mMF_r2_2_FD_61186 | JGI IMG/M metagenome (GOLD analysis project Ga0055543, IMG submission 61186) | Arabidopsis root microbial communities from North Carolina, USA - plate scrape MF_Cvi_mMF_r2 | ecosystem: Host-associated > Plants > Roots > Endosphere | place: USA: North Carolina | reverse complement strand
TTGCGGTGGCCGAAGATGAACGGAGCCATCTTTGGGTTCCAGAAACGGGTTTGGTGACCGAAGTGGACGCCGGCTTCCAGCATTTCACGCATCGTTACAGACATTATTTACTCCAGGGTTGGGTCTGGAATCCTCCCAGTCACCCTTGCGGGCACCCTTGTTGGGGGGATTCGGGTTTATAAAATAAGAAAATTTACTACTATTGCAAGACGCTAGGTCAGGCAACCATAAATTTTAGCGTATTGGAGGGGGCTCATGCAAGCGTATTGCAGCCTGCCACCCAGCGCGCCGGGCGGCATTTTAGTGCAAGATTAATAATAAATACAAAAATTTCCGAAATGTTTTGTATTTTTTGTCGATCCCGGGCGCGCTGGCGCGTCGTGCCTATACCAACCCACCTGAAAACGGAGAAATCTGACATGGCTACCAACACCATCAAACTGCACCGCGTGCTGCGCGCTTCCCCGGACCGCATTTACAAGGCCTGGACCACCGCCTCGGCCTTCAACAAATGGCTGCCGCCAAACGGCTACCTGGGCGAAGTGCACGAAATGGATGCCCGCGTGGGCGGCAAATACCGGATGTCGTTCGTCGACCTGGGCACCGGCTTTACCCACTCTTTTGGCGGCGAATACCTGGAACTGCACCCAGGAGAGAAGATCCGCTACACCGCCGTGTTCGACGATCCGAACCTGCCAGGACAGATGCAGACCACGATCCACCTGCGCGCCGTGTCCTGCGGCACCGAAGTCGACATCACACAGGAAGGCGTGCCGGCCGTCATTCCGGCGGAGCAGTGCTACCTGGGCTGGCAGCAGTCGCTGGCCTTGCTGGCTTTGCTGGTTGAACAGTAAGGAGGCGGCCATGGGTTCTCCCTCCTCCTATTTTCCTTCGATCGAAGCGAAGTACGGCAAGCCAGTCGAGCATTGGCTCAAGCTGCTCAAAGGCATGAAGGGCATGAAGCATATGGACATGGTGGCGGCGCTGAAGGCCGACCACGGCCTGGGCCACGGCCACGCCAATGCCCTCGTGGCGCATCACATGGCGGAGAGTAAGCAAGGCAAAGCTTGATCCCGATCTAATCGCGCGGCGGGGAGCGTCGCCACAATGGGGGGAACACCACGAGGTGACCTCATGAGCTTGGTTGACATCACTCCCCCACCCGACGAAGATGAAATCATGGATCCCGCTACCAAACAGTATGTCGACTCCAGCGTGGCAGCCATTGAAGGCCGTTCGGATTCGAAACTCGCCGAATTTCGCGCCACTATTGAGGCATATACAGCTCGGGCGGAAGAGCGCGAGAACGCGCGTCAAAGGGATTTTGAGCGGCTTGAGGCGGCTGTCGGAAGCCTCCAGCGCACCGTCGTCACTACCGCGATTGCCGCAACCCTGAGCACCGTCTTCGGCGTCGCGGCCTTCAATGCCGCACTCATGCAAAATGTATTCGCCGCGCTGGAGCTAGGGCAAAAGGCATCTCCGGCGCAGGTCAAAATGCAAGCCGATATCGACGAAATAAAACGGCAGCTCGCCGAACAGCGAGCTGCCGGTACCCGCTAGAGGCGGCTTACTTCGTGACGCTCAGCGTGTAGTTGCCGGAGCCGCTGTACGAGTACACGGTGATCCGGTAGTACGCCAGAGCGGCGCTGTAGCTGATTGACTCGGTCGACGTCGGGCTGGTCGACGAAGCGACCTGCACCCATGCACTGCCATTCCACTTCTCCAGCTTCAATTCAAAGTCGGCATTCGATGGACCGGACAGGTTGGCCTTGATCGTGCCGCCGTTGTAGTAGAAGTATGGCGATGGGTGGATCGCGGAGGCATTGGTGCCGGACAGGTAGCCGGTGTAGGTCTCGCCGCCTCCCGTGCCGTCGCCTTTCACGACATCGAAGGAAATGGTCTGCGCCGCAGGGCTGATGTTGGCGAGGCCGAAGTTGGACCCGCTGCCGCTCCACCAGCGCGAGTTGGTGCCATGGGTGGCGTAGTTGTTCGGCACGGTGTCGTAGAAGGCTTTGTAGATAGCGCCGTCATACAGGTCGGTCCCGTCGCCACGATTCACGTTGTTTTCCGGATCGCGGCGGCCATCGGCGTGCTCCATTTGCACGTATGGATGCCATTCGTCGGAGTTGTTGCCTGCCGGGTCGATGTGCCACACGGCCAGGCCGGAGCCCAGCTGGTACAGGTTCTGGTCGGCCTTGTAGATCGCTTCCACGTAGAAGGCTTCGTCAGTCTTGGCCGGATTGGTCCAGCGGTACAGGCTATGCGAACCGGAAGTGTGGCTCAGGCGCCCTTTCGGTGCATTGGCGTTCAGCGCCGGATTCAGCTCGGTCACCGTGTCCCAACCCACCAGGTAGCGGAAGAAGCCATTTGGCGGCACCGGGCGATACTGGCTTTGCGCGCCAATGCTGCCGAAGCCCATGATGCAATAGCTGGCTGCCGAACCTTCCGAGCTGCCGTCATAGTCATACAGGTCCGGCCAGCCCATCACCAGGTGACCAGTCTCGTGCGAGAAGGTGCCGATCGCCAGGCTGTTGCCCATGTTCGTGATCTGGTAGTAGCCGGTGCAGACGCCATCCGCGCAGAACTGCTTGTTCAGCCACCCCATGTGCGGCCACAGGCCTTTCGACCAGGCGCTGTCCGAGCCGCCGGCATAGAAGAAGTTCAGGCCACGAATGCGCTTGTTGGCATCAACGCTCAGCGAGGCGAAATTAAAGCCCTGCTTGAATTCAAGCCAGTTCAGTGCTTCGGTGATCAGCTCTTGCGAGCGCACGCCGGAATCGAGGCTGCTGTCCGCGTAATAGGCCTTGTTGTACTTTGCGCGGTAGTAAACCGTCGTGGTGTTGGTGTAATCGAGCTTGCCGCCGGAGACGGACTGCCAATAGCCCCGCACCGATTGGGCATTGCCAAAGCCGGTGTACGGCATGTCGTTCAGGAAGGAGTTCACCTGCGCCTGGGTGATCGTGCCCGGCACGTCCGGGAAGTCGATCATCACGGTCAGCCCTTTCACCTGCCCAGTCACCGCGGCAGCGGCCAGGGATTGCGGCGCACTGGCTGCGATGGATGCCGACTTGCGCGCGCTCTCCACCGTGCGGTTGTTCATCTTCTCGAACTTTTCCTTCGCCTTGCGGGCACGCGCTTCCTGGCTCAGGCCTTCCTGTTTCTTGGCCACGCCGCCGCCAAGGCTGCGTACCTTGGCGTTGGTTGCCAGTACGCCGGTCGACACCAGCTCGTCGCCGGCAGCGTTCACCGTGGCGTAGCAGAAGCCTTTTTTGGCGGCGTCATAGACCACCAGCGAACCGTCATCGGTGCGCTGTTCGGCATAGTAATCGTTGCCGTCCAGGTGCACGCGCAGCTTTTCGCCGCCCGGCTGTTTGAACTCGTAAACGCTGTCTTTATAGGGGATGCCAGCCTGCGCAAACAGGCTGGCCAACAGCATTGCAGCTGCAGTGACAACTTTCAATCGCATTTCGTTCTCTCCATTTCTTGTTGTAAAGAAAGGAAAGTAAATCACGCACGATTGTGCAAGTCTTGATGAATTTGTAAGTGTGCGGTGTAGAAATCGGCACAACCGCACACATTTCTCACGTCACCGAGAAAGCGACCGGGCCTGCCAGTGACGTGTACCCATCGTTATAGAGCAGCCAGGCGGCATAGCTGCCCGCAGCCAATCCGGTCGTTGCAAACGTCGCCGTGCCACTGCCAGTCGTAACATACTGCCAGGAGAGCGAAGCCGCGGAACCGGGAGTTACACCACTCCGGTAAATTCCGATCCAATTCTTGCTGTTCACCTGCGCGGACGGAACCGCGTAGGTGAAGCTGATTGGGGTCCCATGCACTACCGAGCCCGCACTAGCCGACAAAGTCGCTCGCGGCCCCGCTGCGGTGCGGCCAAGTACCGGGTCGGTGCGGCTTGCCTGGCCATTCTCCACGCGGCCAGCCATGCGGCGCAGGTATTGGGCGTCAAAGTCGCAGGTTACGCTCAGGTCATACCAGCCATAGCTTTCGCCAACCGGCACGCTCACCGTCACCTGCTGGCCGGCGGCTACCGTGTGCGTCGTCGCGGCGCGGCCGTAAGCGTTATCGGCGAGGCGGAAGGTGGCGGCGCGGCCACCGTCCAGGTTGGACAGCACGACATTCACCGACATCCACACCGGATTTGCACTGAGCCAAGCCTCCGGGCGGGCGCCGCCGGCAGCCGTCGCCAGCGCCAGCACGCCGCCAAATTCACGCTGGAAGCCGTTGGGACCCACCACGTTCAGGTGATAGTTGGCCGTATTCCAGTTCCAGACTTCGCGCTCGATCTTCTTGCCCGCCTCCACCGTGTAATACCAGGGGCCGTCGCTGCGGGCCTGGGAATAGACGATGAAAGCGCCGCCAGCCGCGCCCTGGTTGAAGAACGACAATTCGACCTGCTTCGACGAAGCCACGCGTGCCGTGGCGGCGAACGCGTAAGGCAAGGCGCAGGAGTAACGCGGGCTGCCGGCTTCTTGTGCCGGCAAGGTTTGCACCGCAGGCGGCTGCGGGTAGGGCTTGCCCGACACCAGCTGATAGGTGGTCGACTTTGGCACGGTCGATGGCCAGGTGGCATTCGGCGTCTTGAAATCGAAGGCGGAGGTCAAGTCGCCACATACGGCACGGCGCCAAGGCGAAATATTCTCGCAGGCGATGCTGGCGCGCTGCTTGCCAAGCCCCGCCACCAGCCATTCCTCCAGGAAGCGCAGCTTGGACGTATGGTCGAACAGCTGCGAGCAGACGCGCCCTCCCTTGCTCCACGGGGAAATCACCAGCATTGGCACGCGCGGGCCGAGACCGACCGGCACGCCGTTGTAGTTCTCGTACTGCCCGTTGTCAGCCATCGTGCTGCGGCCCATACCGGCATTCAGCGGCGCCATGTGCGAAGGAATATGGTCGAAGAAGCCGTCATTCTCGTCATAGGTAAGCAGGAAGACGGTCTTCGACCAGACGTCCGGATTGGCCACCAGAGCCGCCAGCAAGCGCGCGGTCAAGTTTTCGCCGGCATTCGGCGAGTTAGGCGAATGCTCGGTGTAATCGTTCGGCGCCACGATCCAGGACACTTGCGGCAACCGTTTATTGCGCACGTCGTCGGCGAAGGAGTTCACCAGCCAGTCGCCCTTGGTCCCGCGCGCATTGGCTTCGGTAGAACCTGGCGCGATCACGCGGCCCTTCTGGTACAGCGGGCTGCTTTCCGACAGCCGCGTGCCGTCCGCATTGACGCGGAAATTGCGGAAATAGGCCAGGTAGTTGTCGCCATAGTTATCCCATTCCTGGTAGACCTTCCAGCTCACGCTGTTCGCTTCCAGGACTTCGGCGTAGGTGCGCCAGTTCGGCGCGCTCGCCGTCACGGAAGCGCTGACGTTGTCGTACTTCGGATCGTTGTTGTAGTAGCCGGCGGAATCGATGTTGTACAAGCTACCCATCGAGCCCAGCCAGTTCTGATTAGTGCCGGTCAGCGAATACATGCGATTCGGATCGGTGGCACCGAAGATCGAGCAATGGTAGTCGTCGCAGATGGTAAAGGCATCGGCCAGCGCATAGTAGAACGGCAGGTCGCCGCGGTCGAAATGGCCCATGCTCTGAGCCGTTTTCTGCTTGACCCAGGCATCCCAGCCCTGCCAGGTCGCCTGCGAACCTTTCCAGCTATGGTTGGTGCCCAGCGACAGGGCGCTGGTGTTCTTGGCATCGAAGTGGAATGGCAGCACGTAGCCACCAGTGCCGTTGGGCTGGTACCAGACCGGCTTGCCGCCCGGTAGCGTGATGGCGCGCGGGTCGTTGAAGCCGCGCACGCCGGCCAGCGTGCCGAAATAATGGTCGAAGGACCGGTTTTCCTGCATGAAAATGACGACGTGCTGCACATCGGCCAGGGTGCCGGTAACGCTGTAGGCAGGAACCGCCAATGCCTGCCTGATCAGGTCGGGGAAAAAGGTGCTGGCGGCGCCTGCGGAGGCCATGCCAAGGAATTTGCGGCGGCTGGTGGACATCGATTTTCCTTATGGGTCTGGTTGTAAGGTCCAACGATGCTACGGTGCAATTGTGACAATTCCGTGTCAGCTGTCACCCGTGCGCGACGCGTTGGGCCGATTCCCGCCACCGCCAAGTGCAAATCGGCATAGAGCCTCCACCGGGCGTTCGCTGAGGCTGTCGTTTATAATCTTGCTGATAACGCCCCAGAGTGGCGTACCCTGTACAGAACAGCAAGATCACATGACTATCACTATCAAAACTCCCGAGGACATCGCAGGCATGCGCGAGGCTGGCCGCCTGGGCTCCGAAGTGCTCGACTACATCACTCCCTTCGTCAAGGCTGGCGTCACCACCGGTGAACTGGACCGCCTGTGCCACGAGTACATGACCAATGTGCAGGGCACCGTCCCGGCGCCGCTGAATTACTGCCCACCGGGCTACACGCCCTACCCTAAAGCGATCTGCACATCCGTCAACGACGTGATCTGCCACGGCATCCCTGGCGACAAGGTGCTGAAGGATGGCGACGTGGTCAACCTCGACATCACCGTCATCACCAAGGATGGCTACCACGGCGACAACAGCCGCATGTTCTTCATCGGCAAGCCATCGATCCTGGCCAAGCGCCTGTCGGACGTGACTTACGAATGCATGTGGCTCGGCATCGAGCAGGTCAAGCCGGGCGCCACCCTGGGCGATATCGGCCATGCGATCCAGGTGCATGCCGAGAAAGCCGGCTACAGCGTGGTGCGCGAGTTCTGCGGCCACGGCATCGGCAAGGTCTTCCACGAAGAACCGCAGATCCTCCACTACGGCAAGCCGGGCACCGGCCCTGTGCTGGAAGCGGGCATGATCTTCACCATCGAGCCGATGATCAACGCCGGCCGCCGCGAGATCAAGGAAATGCCTGACGGCTGGACCATCAAGACCAAGGACCGCAGCCTGTCCGCGCAGTGGGAGCACACCCTGCTCGTCACGGAAACCGGTTACGAGGTCCTGACCCTGTCCGCCGGCAGCCCACCGCCGCCTGCCTTCATCACCGAAAAAGCAGCAGCATAAAGACACGCATGCCCCACGCCGCGATGAAGAAGGACCTCCGGGAACAGCTCAAGGCCCGGCTTAAATCGGACCGCCAGCGCATCATTGCCAACTTCCATGAAGATGGCATGCCGGAGAAGCTGTTACGCAACCTGCGCAGCAGCGTCGACGACATTCTCACGCAAGCGTGGGCTGCCAACCGCCTGCCGCCGCAAGCCGCGCTGGTCGCGGTGGGCGGTTATGGCCGCGGCGAGCTTTTCCCCTACTCCGACGTCGACGTCCTGATCCTGCTGCACGAGGCGCCCGACGACGCCGCGCGCGGCAAGCTGGAAGAATTCGTCCAGCTGCTGTGGGACCTGGGCCTGGACGTTGGCCACAGCATCCGCACCATCGACGAATGCCTGGCCGAATCGAAGGCCGACATCACCGTGCAAACCAGCCTGCTGGAGGCGCGCATCGTCACCGGCAACATGGTGCTGTTCGCGCAACTGCAGGACGCCTATAACAAGGCCATGGACCCGCGTGCCTTCTTCGAGGCCAAGACCATCGAAATGCGCCAGCGCCACGCCAAGTACGAGGACACGCCTTTCAGCCTGGAGCCGAACGTCAAGGAAAGCCCGGGCGGACTGCGCGACCTGCACGTGATCCTGTGGATGGCCAAGGCCGCCGGCCTGGCCAACTCCTGGCGCACCCTGGCCGTGCGCGGCCTGATCACGCAGACCGAAGCGCGCCAGCTGATGGAGAAGGAGCGCGCCTTCAAGGATATCCGCGTGCGCCTGCACCTGGTGGCCGGCCGCCGCGAAGACCGCCTGGTGTTCGACGTGCAGACCGCCGTCGCCGAAACGCTTGGCCTGAAAGCTACCGGCACCGGTGTCCACATGCGCCGCGCCAGCGAATACCTGATGCAGCGTTACTACTGGGCTGCCAAGACCGTGGTGCAGCTGAACACCATCCTGCTGCAGAATATCGAGTCCTTCCTGTTCCCGCACGACGCGGAGCCAGTGCGCATCAACGAGCGCTTCAGCGAAGTGAACGGCTTGATCGACATGAATGACGACGACACGTTTGAAAAGACGCCGTCCGCCATCATGGAGATCTTCGTGCTGCTGTGCGAGCGCCCTGCCCTGAAAGGCATGACGGCACGCACCATGCGCGCACTGTGGCACGAACGCTTCAAGATCGATGCCGACTTCCGCGCCGATCCGGTCAACAAGGCCTACTTTCTGCGCATCCTCCAGGCGCCGCAAGGCATCATCCACAATATGCGCCGGATGAACGAGCTGTCCATCCTGGGCCGCTACCTGCCAAGCTTCCGCAAGATCACGGGCCAGATGCAGCATGACCTGTTCCACGTTTACACGGTGGACCAGCACATCATGATGGTGCTGCGGAATATGCGCCGTTTCACCATGACCGAGCACGCGCACGAATACCCCTTCTGCTCGCAGCTGATGGCGAACTTCCCGCAGCCTTGGCTGCTGTATGTGGCGGCGCTGTTCCACGACATCGCCAAAGGCCGCGGCGGCGACCACTCCAAGCTGGGCGTGGCCGACGTGCAGCAATTCTGCCAGGAGCATGGCATGAGCGAGGAAGATACCGAACTGGTGTCGTTCCTTGTCGAGCAGCACCTGACCATGTCGCACGTCGCGCAGAAGCAGGACATGTCCGATCCCGACGTGATCCAGGCTTTCGCGAAAACGGTGGGCGACGAACGCCACCTGACCGCGCTCTACCTGCTGACGGTGGCCGACATCCGCGGCACCAGCCCGAAGGTGTGGAATGCCTGGAAAGGCAAGCTGCTGGAAGACCTGTACAAGATGACGCTGCGCGTGCTGGGCGGCGAGCCGCATTCCGCCGACCGCGAACTGAAGAACCGCCAGCAGGAAGCGCTGGCCACCCTGCGCCTGTACGGCCTGCCGCCCGATGCGCACGAAGCGCTGTGGAAGCAGCTCGACCTGGCCTACTTCCTGCGCCACGACGCCAGCGACATCGCCTGGCAGACCCGCGCCCTGTGGGACCGCCTGGACAGCGAACAGCCGGTAGTCAAAGCGCGCCTGGCGCCGATCGGCGAAGGCCTGCAGGTGGCCGTCTACATCAAGGACCAGCCGGACCTGTTCGCGCGCATCTGCTCCTACTTCGACCGCAAGAACTTCAGCATCCTGGATGCGAAGATCCACACGACGAAGCACGGCTACGCGCTCGACACCTTCCTCGTCACCGAGCAGAATTTCGCCAAGAGCTACCGCGACATCATCAACCTGATCGAGCATGAGCTGTGCGAACTGCTGGTAACGCAAGGACCGTTGACGGCGCCAAGCAAGGGACGCTTGTCACGCTTGTCGCGCACCTTCCCGATCCAGCCGACCGTGGACCTGCGGCCGGACGAGCGGGGCCAGTACTACCTGCTGTCCGTGGCGGCCAATGACCGCACCGGCCTGCTGTACTCGATCGCCAACGTCCTGACCAAATACAAGATCAACCTGCATACGGCCAAGATCATGACCCTCGGTGAGCGCGTGGAAGACGTGTTCATCGTTGATGGCCCTGCCCTGGCCAATGCCCGTACCCAGCTCCAGCTGGAAACCGACTTACTCGAAGCACTGAAAATCTGATGTCCGAAGAATTGTTACGCCTGTCCAAGCGCATGTCCGAACTGGGCCTGTGCTCCCGCCGTGAAGCCGATGAATGGATCGCCAAGGGCTGGGTGCGCGTGGATGGCAAGGTGGTGTCCGAACTGGGCACCAAGGTCTACCCAAGCCAGAAAGTCACCGTGGAGCGCCAGGCGGCTGCCGAACAGGCGCGCCGCGTCACGATCCTGATCAACAAACCGGTCGGCTATGTCTCCGGCCAGGCCGAGGATGGCTACCAGCCGGCCGTGGTCCTGATCAAACCGGAAAACCGCTGGGCCGAAGACCGCTCGCCGGAACGCTTCGACCGCAACCAGTTGCGCAGCCTGGTGCCGGCCGGCCGTCTGGACATCGACTCGGTCGGCCTGCTGGTGCTGACCCAGGATGGCCGCGTCGCCAAGCAGCTGATTGGCGAAAACACCAACGTTGACAAGGAGTACCTGGTCCGCGTTGAGTACACCAAGCCGGGCCGCCTGCCCGACAGCGATTTGCAGCGCCTGAACCACGGCCTGTGGATGGACGGCAAACCGCTGCTGCCGGCGAAAGTGCGCTGGCAGAACGACGACCAGCTCAGCTTTACCCTGCGCGAAGGCAAGAAGCGCCAGATCCGCCGTATGTGCGAAATGGTTGGCCTGCGCGTGGTAGGCTTGAAGCGCGTGCGAATTGGTCGTGTCAAACTTGGAAACTTGCCAGAAGGACAATGGCGCTACCTGAGCCCGGACGAGCGCTTCTGAGTCGGCATCGACGCAACAGAAAAGCAGCATTCATTGCCGTTTAGCAAGCGCTAGGCGGCAGAACGCGGTAAAGTACTGGCGTCTTCTCCTAAAAAACGAGAACCTGAGCTGTGAACGATCCAATGCCAAACGACTTCCGCAAGGGGCCGCCCCGTCCACAAGACGCGGTGGAACCGATTGCTGCGGGGTCACATCCGCACGATATCGTGGACCCCGATGAAATCGGCGACGCACTGGCGGCGCTGGCCGATGCTGGCGACGCGATTTCCATCTACCACCGCGACAGCGCCGAAGCCATCATGGCGCGCCTGTTGTCGGTTGATCCCGAGCTGCCGCACTTTGTCATCCAGCTCAACGAAGGCGCGACCTTGCCGCCCGGCGAATGCACGTTCGTGGCCTGGCTGCGCGGCGCCAAATTCCAGTTCAAGCTGGACGACCCGCACTGGAATGCCTTGCCGGAGCAGCCGACGCTGGTCCCGGCGCAATTCCCGGAACGCTGCCAGGTCCTGAACCGCCGCGCCGCACCGCGCCTGGAAACACCGCTTGGCACCTATCACACCGCCTCGTTTGTCCTGAATGGCAAGCCGTACGAAATGCAGCTGTACGACTTCGCCGTCGGCGGCGTCGGCATGCGCTGCTCGCCGCGCGATGCGGTTGGCCTGCATGTTGGCCGCCGCCTGCAACGCGTGCGCCTGGACATGGGCCCGGGCTCGGTGCTGATCTGCGACCTCGAGATTCGCCTGTCGCGCCACTTCCGCTCTTTCCTGCTCGGAGAGCAGGTGCAGATCGGTTGCCAGTTCCAGAACCTGTCGCCCATGATGCAGGACGAGCTGCACCGCATTCTCGAACGCCTCAGCACCAACCGCGGCCAGCGCTAAACGCTTGCCGGCAGGCGCACCGTCACGCACAAGCCCATGCTGCCGGCGGCATCCAGCGCGATGCTGCCACCATGCTGGCGCGCCACCGCCAGAGCAATTGCCAATCCCAACCCGCTGCCAGAGTGCGACTGCGCCTGGCGCGGATCGCGGAAGAATCGATCGAAGACACGTTCGCGCAACTCGGGCGCGATGCCCGGCCCCTGGTCCGAAATGCGCAGCACGATGCCGCCATCGACGCGGCGCACATCGGCCAGTACCTTGCCTTGCTCCGGGCTGTATTTGATGGCGTTATCCAGCAAGTTATCGACCAGCGACACCAGACCTTCCCTGCGCCCGGCCAGGTAGAGCCCGTCGTCGCCGCTCATCTCCAGCTCGACGCCCTTGGCGTCCGCAATGCCGGCCAGTGCAGCCATGCGCTCCTGCACCAGCGCATCAAAGCAGATCCGTTCAAGCTCGTCGCCGCTTGTCGCATCGCTGCGCATCAGGCGCAGGAGTTGGCTGACCAGCCGCGTGGCACGCGCGTTGCCGCTCACAATGCCATCCAGCAGTTGCTGCTGGCGCGGATCGCTGGCCTGCTGCTGCAAGGCTTCCACATTCACCCGCATGGCCGCCAGCGGCGTTCGCAATTCGTGTGCCGCGTCGGCGATGAACGCGCGCTCCCGTTCCGCGCTGTCCCTGACGCGCTCAAGCAAGGCATTGATCCGGTGGAACATGGTAACCAGCTCGCGCGGGCGGCCCTCCGTCGGCAGAGGACGCAGGTCCTGCGGGCCGCGTGTGGCCAGATCGGCCATGGCCCTGGTCCACGGCCCCTGGGCCAGCCGGATCGAGAGCCACGCCGGCAGGATCAGGAAAGGGAAGCTGATCAACAGCGGCAGCAACAGCGTACCGCGCGACGCCAGCCGCAGGTAAATATTGACGCCATCGGCCGGCATGATGCCGGTGACGCGCACGTCCGAATGCAGCGACTGCACGGTGCGTGTGCGCCACATGCTGCCGCCGCTTTCAAACAAAGGGAGCTCGCCGGGCGCACCAGCTCTTGCCCCCGCTGGCACTTCAACGGAGCGATACAGGATCCCCTGGCTGTTCTCCACGATGAAGCTGGGACCCGGAAAGGCCGTCATGTCGACGCCCGCCATGTCGCGCAGCGCCAGTTCCACTTTACGCATCGACTCGCGCATCTTTACCGGCTCGGCCAGTTCGTTCTCTGCCACTGCGATGATCGCCTGATAGGTCGGCTCGAGCTCCAGCGTGACCTTATCCCGTGTCGAGTCATGCACCACGTACGCCAATGCCAGAAGCCACAGCAGGCATAGGACAAACATTTGCGCCATCAGCAGGCGCGCCACCACGCTGTGCGCGACCAGCCTTTGCCAATACTTGCGGATCACCGGCCCACCTCGCGCTGGTCGATCACATATCCCACGCCGCGCACGGTGCGTATCAGTCCCTCACCAACCTTGCGGCGCAGGTTGGCCATGTGAACATCCAATGAATTGCTGGCATTGGCCTGCGCGCCCGGCAGGGCCTGCTCTTCCAGGCTGCGCCGCGTCACCACGCGATCGGCTCGCATCATCAGTATGCGCAGCAATTCGTATTCGCTGCCGGTCAGGTCGACCAGGCGCCCATTGATCGTCACGCGCCGCGTCGGCGTATGCAGCATGATGCCGCGCAGTTCGAGCGTTTCGCCGTCAAAGCCATAGCTGCGGCGAGCCAGCGCACGTACCCGCGAGAGCAGTTCCGCCAGTTCGAATGGTTTGACCAGATAATCGTCTGCACCGGTATCGAGGCCGAGCAAACGCTCGGACAGCGCATCGCGTGCGCTCAGGATCAGGACCGGCACGCCTTCCCGCTTGCGCCGCAAACCAGCCAGCAGGCCCATGCCGTCTCCGTCCGGCAGTCCCAAATCCAATAGCAGCAGGTCGAAACCTCGCTGCTCCAGCTGGTTTTGCGCATCGGCCAACTGGCGCACCCAAGTGACATCCATGCCCTTGTCGGTCAACGCAATGCGAATGCCGTTGCCAAGGTCCATATCGTCTTCAATAAGAAGGATCTTCATGCCCACCATTTTAAGCACGACTACCTGAAGGAAGCATGAAGATGCGCTTTATCCAATCTTCATGCAGCACTGCGAGACTGCCGCCTCCATCACTTTTTTGAAAACAAGTCATGAAACTACCTGTCTCAATCCTCATCCTGGCATGCTGCAGCGGCGTACAAGCGCAGGAGAACACGCTTACCCTCGGCGGCGGCCTGGCCGCCGTGTCGCGCTACGCCGGCTCGAAGGAAATGCAGCTTGCTCCTGTCGTTGTCATCGACTACCAGATGGCAAACGGCCTGTATGCCAGCAGCATGCGCGGCCTGGGCTACGGCACTGCGCTGGGCGGTCTTTCGCTCGATGCCGCGCTGGGCGTGCGCGGGGAACGGCTGGAGAAGAATGAGTCCAGCGTTATCGGCGGCCGTGGCAGCACCGAACTGCGAGGCATGGGCGACGTCAAGGCCAGTGCCACCGCCAACCTGCGCGCCGGCTACAGGATTGTGCCCGGCCTGGTCCTTGGCGCCAGCGCGTCATTGCCGCTGTCGCATAAGGAGAACGGCAAGACCGCAGGCGTGGGAATCACCGGCGTACTGCACGAAGACAAGAGCGACAAAGTAGCCTTGTCACTGAACGCGAATTTTGCGGATGCCAAATATATGCAGACTTACCACGGTGTGACCGCATCTCAGGCCTTGCGCTCAGGGCTCAAACAGTTCACACCCAAGGCAGGCATGTACGAGGCCGCCTTCAACTTCGCTTGGGAACATCGGGTAGACCAGCAATGGACACTGACCGGCATGCTGGGATCGAGTACGCTGGTGCGCGAGGCGGCGCGCAGTCCGCTCACGCGCCGCAGTACCGCGCCAACGGCCGCTTTCTACGCAAGCTATCGCTACTGATACTGAGGCGTGCTCAGAGCACATCCAGCGGGGTGGCGCGCCGTGGCGGCGCAAAGGACTTGTCCAACCGGGCCAGGTCTTCCTGGTCCAGGCGCAGCGTCATCGCTGCAGCGTTGGCGCGCACGTGCGCTTCGCTGGCCGCTTTTGGAATCGGCATCACGCCTTCTTGCCGCAGCAGCCATGCCAATGCGATTTGCGCTGGCGTGGCCTGGTGGCGCGCTGCGACTGCCTGCAGCGCAGGTTCCGCCAGGAGGCGCTCCTGCTCTTTGCGGCTGGATTCCAGCGGCGAATACGCCATCAGCAGGATGCCGCGCTCCTGGCACCACGGGAGCAAATCCCATTCGATGCCACGCCGGCGCAGGTTGTACAGCACCTGGTTGGCTTCAATCGCATCGCCGCCTGCCAGCGCGGTAGCCGCCTTCATTTGTGCAAGGTCGAAGTTACTGACGCCAAACTCGTGGATCTTGCCGGCCTGTTTCAAGGCCATCAGTCCTTCCAGCGTTTCGCCGAACGGCACGCTGCCTTGCCAGTGCAGCAGGTACAGGTCGATATGCTCGACCTTCATGCGTTTCAGGCTTTTCTCGCACGCTGCCACGACGCCCTTGCGTGAGGCATTCTGCGGCAGCACCTTGCTGACAAGGTACGCTTCGCTGCGGCGGCCCGCGATCGCTGCGCCAACTACGGTTTCGGAGCCGCCATCAGCATACATTTCGGCCGTATCGATGACCGTCATGCCGAGATCCAGGCCCAGTTGCAGGGCGCGCACTTCGGCTGCCCTGTCGGCGGCCCGCTCGCCCATATTCCACGTACCCTGCCCAATACGAGACAACGTCATGGTCACGCTCCGATAGGATTCCTTCAGGCTTCGATGGCGCTGGCCGACTTCGCGGACCAGCGGTAAAGTCCCACTACCACAGCTGCAGCCACTGCCAAAGCGATCAGCATGGTGGTCGCCTCGCTCATGCTGTTAGCGATTGCCAGCGGTTCGCCTTTGTTGGTCAGCACGATCAGGCCTGCCAGCGCCACGTTGAACAGGCTTTCGCCAACAATGAAGCCGGACATGACGAGCACGCCAAGGCGCGAAGCCGCCTCGCCGTGTTTCTTGCCACGCATGGCTCGTTCGAAGAAGTAGCCGCCGATCGCGCCCACAACCACCGGCGACGTGACCGCCGACGGCAGGTAGATGGCCAGGCCGACGCCCAGCGGCGCGCAGCTGTATTTTCGGTTGCTCGATTTCTTCAGGATGAAGTCCAGTGCCACCAGGGCCAGGCCGATCAGGGCGCCATAGCCGATCAGGTCCCATTTCAGGTCGCCGCCGATCACGCCTTTGGCCAGCGTGGAAATCAGGGTCGCCTGCGGTGCGGCCAGCGGCTGGTCGGAAATCGCGTTGGCGTTCGGCGCACCGGCAAAACCGTTCGCATGGTTCAGCAGTTCCAGCACCGGCGGAACAACGCAGGAGCCGGCGAACACGCCGATGATCAGGCCGACCTGCTGCTTCCACGGGGTCGCGCCAACCAGTTGGCCGGTTTTCAGGTCCTGCAGGTTATCGTTGCCGATCACGGCAACGGCCAGCACCACGGTTGTCACGAACAGCGCGAACGCGATCAGGGCCTGGGCCGTGTCCGGGCCCATGATTTCGCGGCCGACCCAGCCAACCGAGGTTGCGGCACCAAGGATGGACAGGATGGCCAGCCCGGAGACTGGCGAATTGGAAGAACCGATCAGGCCTGCCATGTAGCCACAGACGGCCGCAGCCAGCATGCCGGCGATCAGGATGTAGCCGATGCCGACCACGATCAGCGGGGTCGAGATCGAGGATAGCGGGCCGCCCGACAGGAAGGACGACAGCAGCCAGCCGGCAGGAACCATCGACAGCAAGGTGACCAGGCCAACGATGAAGATCGGCAGGTCCTTGTCTTCGCGCGGCACATCACCGCCGCCGGCTTTGGCGCGGCGCGCAGATTCCATTGCGGATTTCAGGCCGCCCACCACCGGCTTGGCCAGGGTCGCCAGGGTGACGATGGCAGCAGCACCAATGGTGCCAGCGCCCATCATGCGCACCTGGCTGCTCCAGATGCCCAGCGCGTGGTCAGCCAGCGAAACGCCGGGAGCGGCCGGATTGGCCATGGTCAGCAAAGGCACCAGGATGCCCCAGGCAATCACCAGGCCGACCAACATGGCCATGCCGACCGCGATACCCATCAGGTGGCCCGCGCCCACCAGGGCCAACGAACTCGATGCACCAAGGCCGGTGGCGCCATTACCGAATTTGACGAAATGCGCCACTTCAGCGGCAACCAGCTTGGCGGCGCCGAGGAAAGCGAAGATGGCGGAGGCAACCGAGCCCCAGATCACGGCCCACAGGCCGGCCTTGCCCTCTTGTGCGCCGGCGCGGGACTGGGTACCGACTTTCAGTACCTCCGCCGCAGCGACGCCTTCCGGATATGGCAGGTCGGACTGGGACACCAGCGCGCGGCGCAGCGGCATGGTATACATCACACCCAGCACGCCGCCGATGGCGCAAGCGCCGAAGGTTGGCCAGAACGGAATCTTGGACCACCAGCCGATCATCAGCAGGCCAGGCAGCACGAAAATCACCGACGCCAGCGTACCTGCCGCCGAGGCGATGGTCTGCACGATATTGTTTTCCTGGATCGTCGCATCCTTGAATGCGCTGAGCAGGGCCATGGAAATCACGGCAGCAGGAATCGAGGTGGCGAAGGTCAGGCCGACTTTCAGGCCAAGGTAGACCTGCGCGGCGGTGAAGACCAGAGTAATAAGAATGCCGAGGGCGATGCCACGGGCACTGAATTCGAGCGGGTTATTCTGCGACTGGTTGCTCATCTGGTTAATCCGTTGTGTTGATAAGGATGCAAAGTGGCCGGGATATTACGCCAGATTCGCGGCGTCGCCAAATAAAATTCAGTCGTCGTCGCCGGGATCGAGGTCGGGGAACAACACTGAGGTAAACCCGAACTTGGCGAAGTCGCGAATCCGTGCTGGATAGAGGATTCCCAGCAGGTGGTCCACCTCATGCTGCACCACACGGGCATGGAAGCCCTCCGCATCGCGCACAATGCGCTCGCCAAACTGGTCGTACCCCTCGTAGTGCAGGCGGGTATAACGCGGCACGCTGCCGCGCAGGCCCGGCACCGACAGGCAGCCCTCAAATGCCTCTTCCATCTCGTCGCCGAGTGGTGTCAGTACAGGGTTGATCAGCACCGTTTCCGGCACTTGCGGCGCATCCGGATAGCGTGCATTGGTTTTGAAGCCGTAGATCACCAGCTGCAGGTTGACGCCGATCTGCGGTGCGGCCAGGCCGGCGCCATTGGCCGCATGCATGGTATCGAACATGTCGACGATCAGGGCGTGCAGCTCCTTGGTATTGAACTCGCGCACCGGCTCGGCCACCCGCAGCAGCCTTGGGTCGCCCATCTTCAGGATCTCACGCACGGCCATGCTTAGCCTCCCAGCAGTGCGAGCAAGCCCGCTTCGTCAAGGATCGTCACGCCCAACTCCTCGGCTTTGGCCAGCTTGCTGCCCGCCTCCGCGCCGGCGACGACGTAAGAAGTCTTCTTCGACACTGAACCGGATACCTTGCCGCCAGCCGCTTCGATCAGAGCCTGCGCCTGGTCGCGGCTCATGGTCGGCAGCGTACCGGTCAGCACAAAGGTCTTGCCGGTCATTGCGCCTTCCGCTTCCGCGACTTCCGGCAATTGCGCCAGCAGTTCTTCGCGCAGTTCGTGCAGCGCGGCGAGGGCGTCACGATTGGCCTGTTCGCGCATCCACTCTTCCAGCGCTTCCGCTACATTGGCGGGCAGGCCGAAGACGTTGAACACCGGCAGGTGCGCCAGTGCCAGCAGCGTCGCGCCAGGCTTGACCTGCTCAACCTGTTCGGCGAGCTGCCTTGCACGTGGTTCGGTCAGTTTCGGGATGCCGATGGCAGCCAGCAGCGCAACCGGCTCGAGCTTTTCGCGCAGTGCCGCTTTTGGCGCGTGCTCGCCTTTCGGCACGACACCGGCAGCCAGCAAGGCGTCCAGCGCTTCCTGGTTGCGTTCTTCGGCGAAGAAGTCGGCGATCGATTCGGCAACCGTGCCGCCAATATCAGGCAGTACACGCAACACGGCTACCGGCGCCTTGCGGATCAGATCCAGCTTGCCCAGCCAATCGGCCAGCGTTTTCGCGGTCGACTCGCCGACGTGGCGAATGCCCAGCGCGAACAACAGCCGCTCCAGTGGAGGGTTCTTTGCCGCCGCGATGGCGTCCAGCAGGTTTTCCGCCCACTTGGTCGGGACTTTGCCTTGTGCGACGGTTTCCGGCGTGGTGCCGTCACGCTCGTCGGCCAGGCGCTTCATTTTCAGCAAGTCGTCGAGCGTCAGGCGGTACAGGTCCGCCACGCCGTGCACCAGATTGCATTCGACCAGGTTGTCGATGTAGCGGTCGCCCAGGCCTTCGATATCCATCATGCGGCGGCCGCAGAAGTGGCGGATCGCTTCCTTACGCTGGGCAGAGCAGAACAGGCCGCCGGAGCAGCGCGCCACGGCCTCATCGGCTTCGCGCACGACGTGCGAACCGCAGACCGGGCATTCGGTCGGCAGCGCCCACATCATCGGCTCCGGCGTCGGGCGCTTGTCCAGCACCACGGACAGTACTTCCGGGATCACGTCGCCAGCGCGGCGGACGATGACGGTGTCGCCGACGCGGACATCCTTGCGCCGCACTTCATCTTCATTGTGCAGCGTGGCGTTGGTGACAGTCACGCCGCCGACAAACACCGGGGCCAGGCGCGCCACCGGCGTAATCGCGCCGGTTCGGCCAACCTGCACCTCGATAGCCAGCACGGTGGTCAGCGCTTCTTCGGCCGGGAACTTGTGGGCCAGCGCAAAGCGTGGGGCACGCGAAACAAAGCCCAGCGCGCGCTGATCCTCGAAGCGGTTCGTCTTGTACACCACGCCGTCGATTTCGTATGGCAGCGACGGGCGGGCTTTTCCGATACGCTCGTAGTAGCCCAGCAAGCCTTCCTTGCCGCGCACAACCTCTCGCTCGGCGCACACCGGCAGGCCAAGCTCGGCATACCAGTCCAGCAATGCGCTGTGCGTCGCCGGCATTTCGGCGCCGGTCAGTTCGCCGATGCCGTAAGCGTAGAAACTCAGCTTGCGCTGCGCCGTGATGCGGGAATCGAGCTGGCGCAACGCACCGGCGGCGGCATTGCGCGGGTTGACGAATTCTTTCTGGCCCAATTCGCGCTGACGGGCGTTCAGGGCGGCGAAATCGGCCTTGAACATCAGCACTTCACCGCGCACTTCCAGCACGGGTGGTGGCGCATCGGTTTTCAGGCGCAGCGGAATGCCTTTGATGGTGCGGATATTGGCGGTCACGTCCTCGCCGGTATAACCATCGCCACGGGTGGCTGCCTGCACGAAGACGCCGTCCTCGTAGCGCAGGTTGATGGCCAGGCCGTCGAATTTCACTTCAGTGGCATATTCGACCAGCTGCACGGAGTCCAGGCCTTCGCGCACCCGGCGGTCGAAGTTTTCGATATCTTCTTCGTTGAAACCATTGTTCAGCGACAGCATCGGCACCGCATGCGTCACGGCAGCAAATTCCGCCAGTGGCGGCGCGCCAACGCGCAAGGTCGGCGAATCGGGGGCCTGCAGCTCAGGGTGCGCCGCTTCAATGGATTGCAGTTCGACGAACAGCTTGTCGTATTCCGCATCCGGAATGGTGGGCGCATCCAGCACGTGGTAGGCGTGCAGGTGTCGGTTCAGCTCCGCGGTCAGCCAGGCTGCGCGTTCGGCGGGTGTTGCTTGTTGGGTGTTGCTCATGTTTCTGATTAGCTGAACAGGCGCAGCGCGCGGGTGGAACCGGCCGGAATATCCGATGCTGCCATATCGTCGTAGAACTCCCTCACCTGGCCGGCAATGCTGGCCAGGGTTTCGTCGGCCAGTGGCTGGTTGGCGTCGTCCACGATGGTTGCGTCCAGGCGCGCCATCAGGTTCTTCGCGCAGCCGATCATCGAGCCAAAGCCGTCGCGCGCTGGAGCGACGCATGGCACGTCGAGCAGCAGCGTCAGGCGCGAAGTGGTCTCTTCAGCCAGCGTCACATTGGTCGACAGGGAAAACAGGTAACCGCCCTCGCCGTCCGGCATCGCATAGCGGCCGTCAGGGCGCACGTCGAAGCCCAGCTTTTCCAGCGCGCCCAGCAGGGTCGCGATATTCCATGGTGCGCCATTGGATGCCAGGTTCACGCCCAGTTGCGCATCATGGTTGGCGACAAAACGGTGAAGATTCTTCGCATCCTGCATGACCTCAATCATGTCCGGGATTTGCGGCTCGGCGCCGATTTCGTCGGACACACTGCGCAGCCGGGTGACGAGTTCGGAGTATTCCAGCTCGTTGAGCGCAGTGCTGCGGCTGGCCAGTTGCACGCCGCCTTGCAGCTTGGTGTAGACCACGCCGTGGCGCACCGGCTCCCAGTCGCCGCTCACGGCCAAGCCGATGAAGTGGATTGGCTTGTTGCCGACAAAGCGCAGTTTCTGCAGCGCCGGCAGCAGTTTTTCGCCGCGTGCGGGCGCTTCCAGCTCCAGCGGCAGCAGGCAATCGATCAGCGGGTCGACCAGGCAGGTCGCCAGCTCTTCGGCCGGCACGTCGGCATCGGCAGTGCGCACCGGCAGTGCTGCATCAATGCCATCCGGCGCAATGCTCGGCGCCACGACATTGCCAACGTGGCCGCCGACGTGCTCCGGCACGCCATAGGCACCGGAACCGGCATCGGGCATCGGCACGTCATCGAGGTGGAAGCGCGGCTCCGCGCGCACGCCGTCATCGGTACGCATCAGGACATCGTCATGCTGGCCGTCGAAGGCGCGCTCGACGCGCTTCTTCAGCTTGTACTCTTGCCACTTGTTGTAGCTAATGACGCCAACGACGAACACACCGCCGGCAGCAATCAAACTCATTTGAAAATCTGTAATCATGCGGCTTGAGCCTCTGTAGCAAAGGTTGCGGCGGATTCCATGTCCACCGCCACGATGCGCGACACACCTTGTTCCTGCATCGTCACACCGATCAGTTGATTGGCCATCTCCATCGCAATCTTGTTGTGCGAAATGAAGAGGAATTGGGTCTGCTCGGACATGCGCTTGACCATGCGGCAGAAGCGCTCGGTATTGGCATCGTCCAACGGCGCGTCCACCTCGTCCAGGAGGCAGAATGGCGCGGGATTCAAACGGAACATCGAGAACACCAGGGCCGTTGCGGTCAGCGCCTTTTCGCCGCCGGACAGCAGATGGATGGTGGCGTTCTTCTTGCCGGGCGGTTGCGCCATGACCTGCACGCCGGAGTCTAGGATTTCCTCACCGGTCATGATCAGCTTCGCCTGGCCGCCGCCGAACAGGATCGGGAACAGTTCGGAGAAGCTCTGGTTGACGCGGTCGAAGGTATCCTGCAGCAGGTCGCGCGTTTCCTTGTCGATCTTGGTGATCGCATCTTCCAGCGTCGCAATCGCTTCGTTCAAGTCGCGATTCTGCGCGTCCAGGAAGTTCTTGCGTTCCGAGGCAGTCGCCAGTTCGTCCAGCGCGGCCAGGTTGACGGCGCCCAGGGCGGTAATGGCATTGGTCAGGCGCGTGACTTCACCCTGCAGGTAAGACGCCTTCATGTCCGGATGCAGCTTTTCGGCCAGCGCGGCTTCATCCGCCTGCACTTCTGCCAGCTGCTGCGCGAACTGTTCCTGGTTCAGGCGCGCAGCCTGCTCCTTCAGCTGCATTTCGGTGATCCTGTCGCGCTGCGGCTGCAGGCTGCGTTCGGACTGCATGCGCGAGTCTTCGAACTGGCGCAGTTGCTGCGTAATCTGGTCGAGCTCATGGCGGGCATCGGCCAGCGCACGTTCCTGCTGCGTGCGGCGATCCAGCAGGTCCTGCAGGCCTTCGTTCGCGGTACCTGCTTCCAGGCCTTCGAGTTCCAGCTTGCCGGCTTGCAGGCTTTCCGTCACTTGCGCGACTTGCGCGGTAGCGGTAGCGATGCTGCGGCGCAGTTCATCGATGCGGTTGCGGCCGGATTTCTCGGCGAATTCCGCTTCCTGCGCCTTGCGTTCCAGTTCGCGCAGGGCTTCGCGGGCATCGGCCAGGCGCTGCTCCTTCTGCATGAAGGCAGTCTGGCCGTCTTCGTGCTCGCCTTGCAGGTTGCCGAGTTCCATGTCGAGCTGCTCGAACTTCTCTTCCGATTCAAGCTTGACCTGCATCTGCTCTTCTTCCTGCGCGGCGATTTCAGCCAGGTCGCTCTCGATCTGGTTGCTGCGCTGGTTGAAGCGGGCTTCAATCTCGGACAGCTTGACCACTTCCAGCTGCAGGGTATGCACGCTGGCGGTCAGGCTTTGCACTTTGGCGCGCAGTTCGGTCAACAGGCGGCTATGGTTGCCCAATGCTGCGTCAGCACGCACGGCACGGCTGCGCGCTTCTTCTGCCAGCATCGATTGCGCGCGCAGCTGCTTGGTGATGTTGTCGATTTCGTGCTGGCGGCCCAGCATGCCGGCCTGTTCGTCGTCTGCTGCATAGAAGCGTACGGACGATTGCGTGATGATGTGGCCTTGCTTCGTGACGAAGCAGCCGCCTGCCGGCAACGTGGCACGCGCCGCGAAGGCGCTGGCGTTGTCGTCAGCCAGGAAGACGTTGTGCAGCCAGTCCTGCAGCACGCCGCGCAGGCCCGGGTCGTTCAGCTTCAGCAGATCGATGAACGGGCGCAGCGCTGTCGTGCCGTTGCCAGCCGGCGCAGGGGCAACGGCGGGCGCGAACAAGGCCAGCTTGGCCGGCGGTGCGTCGTTGAAGAAGTGCTTGGCCCACTCGATATTGGAGACCTGCAGCGCTGAAGTGCGTTCGCGCAGGACGGCTTCCAGGGCGGTTTCCCAGCCCTGTTCAATATCCAGCTTCTGCCACAAGCGCGGCAGCTCGTTCAGTTCATGCTTTTGCAGCCAAGGCGTGATCTTGCCCTCGGTCTGCACGCGCTCTTGCAGCTGGCGCAGCGCGTTCAGGCGCGCTTCCAATTGGTGGGTCGCTGCGGACTCGGACTGCACGGCAGCTTGCGCAGCCTGGCGCTCCTCTTCGAGCTTTGGCTGCTGCTCCAGCGCTTCTTCGAGCAGCATGTTCTGCTCTTCCAGCGACTGCTGCTTCTCTTCGAGCTGCATCTTCAGGTTGGACAGGTGCGAGGAGTCCGGCATCGCCAGCCCGCCCTTTTCCTGCTGCAGGCGCTCCTTGCGGGTCGCCAGTCCGGCCAGGATGTTGGAAGCATTGCGCTGGTGCGCCGATTCCAGCTCCAGCTGCTGCTGCGCCTGCATGATGCGCGCGCGCGACTCGGTGCTCTTGGTCTGCGCCTCGCGCCATTCCTGCTCCAGCACCGGCAGCAATTCGCTCTTTTGCTCGGCCAGCATGCGCGCTTCTTCTACGCGCGCCGACAGTTCTTCCAGGTTGATTTCCGCTTCCGCGACCTGGCCGCTGTATTCCTCGGCCTGCTGCGCCCACTGGTCGCGCTGCGCGGTCAGGGTGGCGAGCTGCTGCTGCAGGCGGGTGCGCGACTCGATCACGAACTTGATCTGCGCTTCCAGGCTGCCGATCTCGGCATTGGTCTGGTACAGGTGCCCCTGCGCCTGGTGCAGGCGGTCGCCGACGGCAAAGTGCGCCTGGCGCATCTGCTCCAGCGTCAGTTCCACATTGCGCAGCTTGGCGGTCTGTTCTTCCAGGTCGTTCTGCGCCTGTTCCATCTCGCGGAAATACTTCGCCTGCTCGGCCTGCGCCTCGTTCTTGCGCAGCAGCCAAAGCAGCTTCTGCTTTTCTTCCTGGTCGGACTGCAGCTGGTGGAACTTGGTCGCCACTGCCGCCTGGCCTTCCAGCTTTTCCAGGTTGTTATTCAGTTCGCGCAGGATGTCTTCCACCCGCAGCAGGTTTTCGCGCGTGTCGTGCAGGCGGTTTTCCGTTTCGCGGCGGCGCTCCTTGTACTTCGATACGCCTGCCGCTTCTTCCAGGAATACGCGCAGTTCTTCCGGACGCGATTCAATGATGCGCGAGATCATGCCCTGGCCGATAATCGCGTAGGCGCGCGGACCGAGGCCAGTCCCCAGGAAGATGTCGGTAATATCGCGCCGGCGCACCGGCTGGCCGTTGATATAGTAGGTGGAGGTGCCATCGCGCGTCAGCGTGCGCTTGACCGCGATCTCGGCGTACTGGCCCCATTGGCCGGACGCCTTGCCCTCGTTGTTGTCGAACACCAGCTCCACGGAAGCGCGGCCGGCTGGCTTGCGATGGGTGGAACCGTTGAAAATCACGTCCTGCATCGACTCGCCGCGCAGCTCGGACGCTTTCGACTCGCCCAGCACCCAGCGCACAGCGTCGATAATATTGGACTTGCCGCAACCGTTAGGACCAACCACGCCGACCAGCTGTCCGGGTACCTGGAAATTGGTGGGATCGACGAACGACTTAAATCCCGACAATTTAATGGAAGATAGACGCACGTTTTATCTGTACTTCGCCCGCTGGGACGTGTTAAAAAAGTGGCTAATCATACCATTT
>Ga0055543_1000411_pt1 | contig 26992 bp, 25 predicted proteins | sample AraplaCvi_mMF_r2_2_FD_61186 | JGI IMG/M metagenome (GOLD analysis project Ga0055543, IMG submission 61186) | Arabidopsis root microbial communities from North Carolina, USA - plate scrape MF_Cvi_mMF_r2 | ecosystem: Host-associated > Plants > Roots > Endosphere | place: USA: North Carolina | reverse complement strand
GATGCACGACCTGGACATCCCGCACAGCAAGGTGAACGTGCACGGCGGCGCTTGCGCCCTGGGCCACCCGATCGGCGCCACCGGCGCGCGCATCATCACCACCCTGATCGGCGCACTGAAGGCCAAGGGCGGCAAGAAAGGTGTGGCAGCACTGTGCATCGGCGGCGGCGAAGCCACCGCCATGGGCATCGAGCTGGTGTAAGCACGATGGCGCTGGCACTCGTGATTGGCGCCTCGCGCGGCATCGGCCTGGAACTGGTACGCCAGTACCTGGCCGATGGCTGGCGCGTGATCGCCACGGCCCGCAGGAAGGAAGAAGTCGCCATGCTGGCCGAGATGGGTGCCGAAGCCCATAAGCTGGATGTCACGAACGTGGAAGCCGTGGCCGGCATGGGCTGGAAGCTGGATGGCGAAGAGCTGGACGTCGCCATCCTGAATGCCGGCGTGTATGGACCGCGCACCGACGGCTTCCCGATGCAGACGGATTTCGACGCCGTCATGCACATCAACGTACTGGGCGCGATGCGGCTGCTGCCGATCATTGCGCCACTGGTCTGCGCAGCACGCGGCAAGCTGGCCGTGATGTCGTCGCGCATGGGATCCCTCAGCGAGCGGCAAGGTTCCAGCGGCTCGCTGTACCGTGCCAGCAAGGCGGCACTGAACTCCGTGCTGATCGACACCGCCCACCAGTTTGGCCCGCAAGGCGCCACCTGCGTGGCACTGCACCCGGGCTGGGTGCGCACCGATATGGGCGGCCCCGGCGCCGCGCTGTCGGTGGAAGAAAGCGTGCGCGGACTGCGCAAGGTGCTGGCCGAACTGCCGGCATCCGAACAAGCCGTCTACCGAGACTATGACGGTTCACCTATTGGCTGGTAAAACTAGAACATGATCCTCAACGAACAACACGAAATGATCCGCGATGCGCTGCGTGCGTTTTCGCAGGAGCGCCTGGCGCCCAACGCGGCGCGCTGGGACAAGGAACACCACTTTCCGAAAGAAGAGCTGAAAGAGCTGGCTGCGCTGGGCGCCTTCGGCGTCGCGGTGCCGGAAGAACTGGGCGGCGCGGGCCTGGATTACGTTTCGCTCGCGCTGGTGCTGGAAGAAATCGCGGCCGGCGACGGCGGCACTTCCACCGTCATTTCGGTGAACAATTGCCCGGTGTGCAGCATCGGCATGATGTACGCCAACGAGCAGCAAAAGCAGCAGTGGCTGCGTCCCTTGGCGCAAGGCGAGTTGCTGGGCGCCTTCGCCCTGACCGAGCCGCACACCGGCAGCGACGCCGCGGCCCTGCGCACCACCGCCACCCGTGATGGCGATGACTACATCATCAACGGCACCAAGCAGTTCATCACCTCGGGCAAACACGCCGACGTGGCAATCGTGTTTGCCGTGACCGACAAGGCTGCCGGCAAGAAGGGCATCAGCGCCTTCTGGGTGCCGACCAGTACGCCGGGCTACATCGTGGCCGGCATCGAACACAAAATGGGCCAGCACTCGTCCGACACCGCGCAAATCCTGTTCGAAAACTGCCGCGTGCCGGCCGCGAACATGATTGGCGAGCCAGGCCAGGGCTACAAGATCGCGCTGTCCGGCTTGGAAGGCGGCCGTATCGGCATCGCCTCGCAGTCGGTCGGCATGGCGCGCTCCGCGTTTGAGGCAGCGCTGAAGTATGCGCGCGAACGCGAATCCTTCGGCAAGCCGATCTTCGAGCACCAGTCGGTGCAGTTCAAGCTGTCGGAAATGGCGATGCAGCTGGAAGCCGCGCGCCAGCTGATCTGGCACGCCGCCTCGCTCAAAGACGCCGGCCAGCCATGCCTGAAAGAGGCGGCGATGGCCAAGCTGTTCGCCTCCGAAATGGCGGAACGCGTCTGCTCCGACGCCATCCAGATCCACGGCGGCTATGGCTACACCGCCGACTTCCCGGTCGAGCGCATCTACCGCGATGTGCGCGTGTGCCAGATTTACGAAGGCACCAGCGATATCCAGAAACTGCTGATCGCCCGCGCGCTGTAAAGCCAAAGGCTGGCGCCGTAGCAGCGGCGCCAGCGCTTTTCGCCTAGCGCAGGTTGACCGCTACGAACTTTCCTGGCTGCCCGGAAGTGTTGGCGCTGCTGGTGTCACCAGCAATGTACAGCACGCCTTTCGAGGAAATTGCCATTTCGCCGCCGTACGGATGGCTCCACACAACCTTGTGCGTCGCCAGGTCAACCGCAACGGTCTTCGATGGCTTGCCAGCTGTCCCGATGCTGGATACAAAGGCCAGGTTATCGGTCACGAGCACCGTAGCCGCTTCGGGCAGTGCATCAGTGCCCGAGACCAGGTTGGTTGACCAAAGCAGCTTGCCGTCGCCGACGCTGCGCGCCTCCAATACGCCCGAATTGAGCGCATAGAGCGTCGTCCCGCCCAACGCCACCCTGCCCGCATAGTTGCCATTCACCGACCAGGCAGTCTGCTTCATGGTCGTATCAATTGCACGCAATTGCCTGTCTGCGCCCGGCAGATGGCAAACACCATACAGCATGCCCTTGCCGTCGGTCGCGTGTACCCAGGGTGCGGCGCAGTTGATGGATGTACTGAATGGTGCGGAGACGGTCGCACCATCGCTCGCCCGGATCACTGAGACATTGGTCTGGTCGAAGGTGTAGATATTGTTGGCATCCGCGGTCAGCGCCATGAAAGGCTCGGATTTCATCGGCTTGTCCCAATCGAACCAGAGATAGGTGGTGTTCGCGCGTTTGACGCTGCTGAATCCCTTGAACAGCAACGCGCCGGAATGCACCTCGAGGCCACTCATCGGATCCAGGTCGCCAACCGCAAAGGCATTGATCAATGCCCCCGTCAACTTGTCATATCCCACCATATTGGCGATGGTGACGGTGTTGTCTACGCCGACGTACACCTTGCCGTTGGAGATATTCGGGCCGGTCGAATTGCCGGCGCGAAGCGCTGTCGTCCACAGAACCTTGCCTGTCGCTTCATCCATTGCGCGAACCGAATTGCGGCTCACGTTCATGAAGATGATGCCGTTCTCGATCGCCAGGTCGCCCGCAACGTAATCGAGAGAGCCAGCGGGGAAGTTGTAGATAAAGCGCGAGGAGAAACTGCCTGGATCAAAGCGCCCTGGAATATAGCCGGTGTGCGCGATGCTGCCGCCAATACCGTGCCACATGCCCACATTCGGCAGGTCGGACAACGGTGTGAGGTTGGTTGCGGCTTTGACCGTCACGGTCAACGGTACATACCAGGGCGAACCCTGGATCGGCTTGGCGCACGTGAGTGGATCGTCTTCGCACAGGCGGATTTCGAGGCGGGTAGTATAGTTGCCCGGCTTAAGCGTGGTGGCCAGCTTCATGTTGGCACTGTACTCGTACGGCGTGATCGGTTTCACTTCGACCGACGGCTGGATCAGGCCTGACTTGTCCACGACCCCGACGTTGAACGTCTGCGAAATGGTCTTGCTCGATTTCGCCACCACTGTAAATTCTTGCGTACCGCCTTCGATCACGTTCAGGTCCACCGCCGACGGAGTCAGCGCGAGCCAGGAGTTGCCAGAGGTCGAAGTGCCGCCGCTGTTACTGCCACCGCTCATTCCAGCGCTGCCTCCACTGTCTTTTCCACCGCCGCCACATCCCGCGGCGAGGAAGGCGCTGGCAAGCAGCGTGATTAAGATCTTCTTGTTAATTGGCGGCATTCCCTGGGTCTCCAGCTGAAAAAAGCCGCTAGGCTACAGGAAATGACGCATGGAAAATCTCACAAATTATCACTTCACGAAATGTATCGCTTTGTCGGATTTCAAGTGCATATATGCCATGTGCTTGTAGCTCTTATAAAATATCCGCCATAAGGAGAAACACATGGTTCAAGTGATGTTGGTGGAAGACGATGAGCGCCTGGCGGAACTGGTCACGGAGTACCTGGCGGGCTATGAGTTCAAGGTCGACGTGGTGCCGCGCGGCGACGAGGCGCTGTCGCGCTTCAAGGCCTCGAACCCCGACGTCGTGGTGCTGGACCTGATGTTGCCAGGCATGGATGGCATGAAGGTCAGCCAGCAGATCCGCGAAATCAGCGACGTGCCGATCCTGATCATGACCGCGCGCGAAGATTCCTACGACGAGGTGTCGCTGCTGGAACAGGGCGCGGACGACTTCATCAACAAGCCGGTGCAGCCGCGCGTGCTGCTGGCGCGCCTGCGTGCCTTGCTGCGCCGCCGCCAGGGCAAGTCGGAAGTGGACCAACTGAGTTTCGGCCAGTTGAGCATTGCCACCAGCGACCGCTCGGTCACCTGGCGCGGCCAGCCTTGCCCGCTCTCGAATACCGAGTACAAGCTGCTGCTGGTGCTGGCCGAATCGGCCGGGACCGTGCTGTCGCGCGACGCGCTGCTGAAGACCATGCGCGGCATCGAGTTCGATGGCCTGGACCGTTCGATCGATAACTCGATTTCCAAACTGCGCCGCAAGTTCGACGATACCGATGGCGAGAAAATCAAGACCGTGTGGGGCGAGGGCTACCTGTTCTCGCCTTCGGCCTGGAATTAAGGCCGTTTATTCAAACAGCGGGGCAATCGCCAGCGGGGTATTCTGGCTGACGACCTGGCCCTGCGCCGACCAGTCGGCGAAGCGGTAAGTGGCGGTGCGGTAAGAGCCCAGCGTTTCGCCGTCAAAGGCCGGTCCATCCACCACCGGCAGGGGCGCTTCGCGCGGCCCGTACTTTGCCTGCACCAGTGCATCGGCGCGATTGCCGAACACGAAACGCACGCCGCTGCACTTCTTCGAACCATAGGAGGCATCGATGTAGCGCTGGTAGGCCAACGCCTGCTCGCACGCCATGCGCAGGTCGGCCGATTCATAAATGCCGTCATTGCGCGACAGGATCGTGACGCGCGGGGCAAAGCGGTAGCTGGCCATGCGGCGGTTCAGCGCCAGCACGGCATTATCGTCATACGCAGCCTTCAGCAGAGGGAAGACGGCGCGCCCGGTAGCGTCCAGCGGCAGGTTCAATTGCGTATTCTTGCCTGTCAGCGTCAGGTGCAACCCGTCCAGCGTCGCCAAGGGATCGCGCGGGCTGACTTCGTAATGGATCTGCAGGAAGTTCTTCGGCTTGCCGTACTTGGCGAACACCACCATCTGCTTGTAGGCGTCGCGATAGCTGACCCACTCCTCCTGCGCCTGGGCGGCGCAGGACACCACGGCCAGGCATACAGCCGGCAGTGTGGTGCGGAGCAAGGTCGACATCTTCATCAGAATCGGTAAGCGAGGGCAGTGGAAACGGAATAATTGGTGGTACGTTCAACCAGCGGGCTGTTTTTTGCATCGCCGACCAGGCGGTTGGCCGTGGCACCGGAAGTCAGCATCCAGCTCGGGCTCAGCGCCCAATTCCAGCGCACGCCAATGCGCACGTCCTGCACGCCGGCGCCGGGGCGGTAAGCACTATTTGCGGCGCCGCGCTCAGCCTCGTCCTCGGTGACGCCGAACCAGGTCTCGTTGTACGCGCGGTTGACCACGGAAACGCCGGCCGACAGCACGACGGTATGGTGGGGCACCACATCTTCCATCATGTACTGCAAGGCCGTGTGCAGGCGCGCGCCATTGCGGTCCTTGCCGCTGCCATAGGTCAGCGTATTGGTCAGGCGCAGCTTGGGCGACAGGTAATAGTTGAAGAAGCCGCCGGCCAGGAGGCGGCGCTTGATCACGTCCATATTGCGCAGCCGGTTGGCATCCGGTTCCGCCTGCTCGCTGAATTCGCCGGGGCGCAGGCTGGCATAGGCCATGCGCGAGCTGGACCCTTCGCCCACGCCGCTGAAGCTGAAGGAAACGCCATCCGGGTCACGGCGCGGCGACAGCGCCAGCATCGGTCCGAATTCCATCGACGGGTCCTGCGACAGGTGCCAGCCCAAGGAAGTGCCGGACACGAAAATCCCATTGCTCCACTGGACCTGGATCACCGGCAGCGGCAAGGTGCGGTTATCGCGCGCGCCATCATAGCGCGGCACGGACTGGGCGCCGACGCCAATATACATATCCCGGCTGCCATCGGGCATCGGGTTCGTGGCCGGAGTCTGCGCTGCTACTGTGCTGCAGGCGCCGGCAATGGCGAGGAACAGGTACTGTCGCATAAAAAACGTCTACGGTTGGGATAGCCGCACATTTTAAATGCAATACCATCCCAAGCCGCTAAACGCTCAGCTCCTAATGAAGTTCACCGTTGTATCGATGCGATCGACAACAATGATTTGCACTGGCGCAGTGACGTCGGCCGCGCACATCATGGTCGGCAGCGGCGGCGTCACGCGGTAGCTGACCACCACCGTGCCGCCACTGAGCGCCACTTTTTCGATGGCGAACGAGGTGCAGGGATCGACATGGCCCAGCGCCACGGCCAAGACCATCTGGCGGCTGAAGTCGACTTTCGGCAGGTCGGGCACCGGGAAGATGTTCAGGTAAGTGCTGTACCAGAGTTTTTGCAGGCTATCGCTGTCGCGGACCACGTAGGTGCTCGGGGCCGGCACGCCCGAACTGCGCACGCTGGCCAGTTGTTCGAAAGCCAACGGCCCCTCGGCAACGCGTGCCGTGGCAGCCAGGGCCGGCGCAGGGGCGTCTCCACCGCCGCCGCAAGCGGCGAGGACCAGGGCTCCCAACAAGGGCAGGCAGCGAATGATCTGGTTCATGGTGAAATCCTCCAGGCGATGATGTGATCTTAGGTAAAGTGGCGCGGGAAATCCGCCGAGCTGTGTACGCTTTTTGTCGGAAATTTGTAGGCCAATTCGCGGATATGGCCTTGTTTCTTATACAATGCGCCTTGATGAATCGCCTGTTCTTCCGTTTTTTCATACTGGTGATGCTGTCCATCAGTGCGGCGGCATTCATCGTCTATTTCGCCATCAATCGCCTGTTCGGCGACCCCCTCGACTCGATTGCGCGGCGCCAGGCCGCGGCCCAGATTTTCCTGCTCGAGCAGTACATCGACCAGGCGCCGGCCGACCAGTGGCTGGACCGCCTGAACAAGGTGCGTGAGGTGTCCGGCGTGCATTTCGAGCTGGTGCCGCTGGGCGACGTGCGGCGGCAGCTGTCCGGCATCGATGCCGCCGGTTTCGAGCGGGGCGACGTGGTGCTGGATATCGGTCGCAAGGCGTTTTACCGGCGCGTGGACCTGGCCGGCGAGCGCTATATCGGCAGTAACGAGGAAGCGCTGGTGGCGCAGGACCTGCCGATCGATATCGGCTTCGCCCTGTCGATGGAGGCGGTGCGCTACCTGATCGTGGCCCTGGTGCTGCTGATTCCGATCGCGGCCTGGTCGCGCGCGCACTGGCAGGGGCTGCAGCAGCTGTCCGACGTGGCGGACCGCTTCGGCGGCGGCGAGCTGGGAGCGCGGGCGCATATGGAGCCGAAGGACAGCATCTATCCCCTGGCGGAACGCATCAACCACATGGCCGACCGCATCGAGCGCCTGCTCGATTCGCAGCGCAACCTGCTGCATTCGGTCGGGCATGAAATCCGCACCCCGATCGCACGGCTGGAATTCGCGCTGGAGCTGCTGCGCGATGCGGCGGAAAACCCGGCGCTCGACAAGCGCATCAACGCCATGGAAGGCGATCTGCGCGAGCTCAAAGAGCTGGTCAATGAACTGCTTGGCATGACCCGCCTGGATGCCGAGCCACACCTGCAGCGCCGCGCCTTCGACCTCGGCTCGGCGCTGGCGCATTGCCGCGAGACCCTGCCGCCCTCCGAAGGCATGCTGTTGGAAATGGAGCTGGGACCCAACCTGGGACAGTTCAGCGGCGACCAGCGCCTGCTGGAACGCGCGGTCGGCAACCTGCTGCGCAATGCGCTCAAATACGGCACGCGCTCGGTGCGCATGGGCGCGACCCGCACCAGCAGCGTGGTGCAAGTGGTGGTCGAGGACGACGGCCCCGGCATCCCGGATGCCGAGCGCGAACGTATCTTCGAGCCCTTCTACCGCCTGGACCGCAGCCGCGACCGCAATACCGGCGGCTTCGGCTTAGGGCTGTCCATCGCACGCAAAGCGGTGCAACTGCATGGCGGCACCCTGGTTGCCGGCAGTTCCGCCCTGGGCGGCGCGCGCTTTACGATCACCTTGCCCGGCTAACAGGCAGTCTTGGTTTGCAGGCGATGCGGGGCTTTGTTCTGCTCCCCGCGCCCGACCCGTTCGAATTCCGAAATGACCTGGGCGCCGAACAGGAGCAGGGTGGCGCCAATCTCCAGGCTGAACATGACAACGATGGCCGTGGTCATCGAACCATACACCACGTTTACCTGCGACAGGGTCGTGAAATACCAGACCAGCACATGGCGCGCGATTTCCCACAGCGCCGTTGCGGTAGCACCACCGACCAGGGCGTGCGAGAGCGAGAGGCGGCCGACCGGCATCACCAGGTAAATCGAGCTCAGCATGAGCACTTCACCGGCCAGGCCGAGCAAGTAGAGCAGCACGCCGGACAGGCCGTGCAGCGACCACTCGTAGCCGAACAGGTGCACGCTTTCCTCGCCGATCACCTGCAGGCTGCCCGCCACCAGGGTCATGACCAGCGCACCGATGCCCAGGAACAGGATGTAGCAATATGGCAAGATCGCCGACACCAGATAATGCCGGCGACGCACCTTGGCGCGGTGCAGGAAGATGAAGCACATGGCATTTTCCAGGACCGAGAAAGCCAGAGAGCTGAAGAACAGCATCACCAGCACCAGGGCCCAGCCCACCAGCTCGCGATGGTCGAGGAAATGGCCGACTTCCGCCACCACTGCCTTTGACTGGCCAGGGATCAGCCATTCCAGGTAGCGGCCGATAGTCTGCAGCAACTCCTGCTGCGGAATCACGTGGGAAAGCGCCACCACCACCAGCATCAGCAGCGGGACGATGGACAACAGCGAGTAATAGGCCACGGCGCCGGCCAGCAGCAACCCCTGGTTCGCCCGAAAGCCCTTCAGGCACTGGAGCGCGAAGTCCAGGGGATGCGCCAGCACAAAAGCCACCGCCTTGTGCTTGAGTATTCGCATGCGTCCCATTCTACGCCGAAGCCAAAATGTCCACCTTGGGGTCAGGAACCGAAGTGGACATTTTCCTGGGGAAATGTCCACCTTTGTTCCTGACCCCAAGGTGGACATTTGGTGGCGCTAGGAAACGGCGGGTTCGAGCAGGGTGAGGGTTTGGCGTTCGGTGTCGAGGCGGGCGCGGATGCCCATCGGGAGCGTGAACTGGTTGCGGATGTGGCCGAAACTGTAGCCGGTCACGGCCGGCACTTTCAGGGGCTTGAGGTGCTGGTCGGTGGTTTCGTCGAGCGTCAGGGAAATGTCACTGTCCTGCGGCCCGCAGTTTTCACAGATGCCGAGCATGATGCCGGCGGCGTTGTCGAACTTCCGGTTGAGCTGCAGCTGCATCATCATGCGGTCGATCCGGTACGGCGCTTCGTTCACTTCTTCCAGGAACAGGATGCCGCCTTTGTAATTGCTGGCGTAGTCGGTGCCGACCAGGGCGCTCACCAGGCACAGGTTGCCTCCGGTCAGCGGTCCTTCGCACACGCCAGGCACTACTGTGCGCAGCGCGTAGTGCGGCTCGTCTTCCGCCTTGCGGCTGTTTTCCAGCGCCATCGGGATCGTGTATTCGTGTTCCGGGTGCATCAGCACGTTCAAGAGCTGGGTCGCCGTGTAGTCCGAGAAGGTGGATGAGGCCACGGGGCCGTGGAATGTCACCAGGCCCACTTTCTTCTGGATCGCCAGGTGCAGCGCCGTAATGTCGGAGTAGCCGACCAGGATCTTGGGATGGCGGCGGATCAGCTCATAGTCGAGGTGCTCCAGCAGCTGGATGCAGCCGGAACCGCCACGAATGGCCCAGACCGCGTTGACGTCGTGATCGGCAAACATGGCGTGCAAGTCTTCCAGCCGCTGCCCGGGCAGGCCGCCATAGTTGCCGTACACCGCTTCCAGGTTGCGCCCCAGCTTGACGTGGAAGCCCAGTGATTCGATGTTCTTGATGGCCTTGGCAATCGCCGGGGCATCGGTATGGCCGCCGGGGGCGATCAGTCCCACGGTATCGCCTGCTTTCAGGCGCGGCGGCTTGACCAGGCCGGTTTTCTTCATGGTTGGCTTTCGGGAAACAGGACGGCCGCCTGCCGCTGCCGCTTCCCGGGGGAGCGCGACAGCGGCCAGGGCGGCCGCCACGATTCGGCCAAAACTGCGCCGGGTAATCACATCAGTAGAACTTGTATTTCAGGTTGAGCGCGAAAGAACGGCCGCGGCCGTCGGCCACGCGTGGGTCCCAGCCGGCACCCACCACTTCGTCCACATTATGCGCGGTGAATGGCGGGTCGGTGTCGAACAGGTTCTGGATGCCAGCCGTAATCGTGGTGTTCTTGAGGCCCGTGTACGTGGCCGAGATGCCGAAGATGCTGTAGTGCTTGATCTGCGGGTCAAAGCCGGCTGGCGGCGTGCCTTTGCCGCCGTTCGGCACCTGGTCTGCGTAGTGGGAGGCGAACTTGTTGTTGAACAGCACACTCCAGTCGCCGCGTGCGACCGTCAGGCCGGCGTTGTGCTTCCAGCGCAGGTAGACGTCGCGGGTGGCGAACTGGCCGACTTGCTCGACGAAGGGCTGGCCTTCGAATTCGGCGAACTTGAAGGACTGCATCCAGGTGCCATCCAGGGTGGTGCTGGTGCGGTATTCGCCGAACTTGGCGTCGTAGCGCAGGCCCAGGTCCAGGCCGCGGGTTTTCAGGCCGGCGGCATTGATCCAGCCGGCTTCGACGTGGTCGATCGCGCCCGTTTGCGGATTGCGGATGATGTAGTTATTCAGGTACTGCCAGTTCTTCAGCACCACTTGCGGCGTGCGGTTCAGGATGCGGTCCTGGATATTGATCGCCCAGTAGTCCAGCGAGGCGGTGAAGCCGGTGAAGGGTGCTACCACCATGCCCAAAGTGCCCTGCTTGGAGGTTTCCGGCTTCAGCCCCGGATTACCGCCGGAGAAGTAGTTCAGGCGTGGGATCGCGCAGAAGGCCGGATCGCCGGGATGCGCGGCGCAGCCTTCCTGGTCGACCGCACCGTTCGGCAACTCGCCCAGCAGGCGGCCGGAATAGAGCTGGGTAAAGCTCGGCGCCAGGAAGCCTTTGGAGGCGGAGCCGCGGAACATCAGGTTTTGCGAGGGCTGCCAGCGGAACGATACTTTCGGGTTGGTGGTGGCGCCGATGACGGAATAATCGTCGCGGCGTACGGCCAGCTGCACTTCCAGGTCCTTGATGACGGGGACGATCATTTCGGCATACACGGCCTTGATATTGCGGCTGACCCGGCTCTGGTTGGCATTGCCCGGTGCGAGCAGGATCTTGGTCGCATCCACGTCCTGTGCAAACTCGTAGGTTTCCTTGCGCAGGTCAAGGCCGGCGGCCATCGATACGGCGCCGGCAGGAAGCTGGAAGACTTCGCCGGAAATGGAGCCGTCGAGCTGGGTCATGGTGGTCTTGCCGTGCTGCAGGCGGCCGCGGAACTTGGTCGATTCGACCAGGCTCATGGCTTCGTCGGTCTGGCTCTGGCCGGGCAGCAGCCAGGGATTGATCTTGCCGGTGCCGAGGGCCGAATAGATCTGGCTGGTCCAGCCATAACCATCGACCAGGTCGGTCTTGGTGGTGCTCTGGGCACGCGACAGGCCCACTTTATAGTCGTACTTTCCGGCCAGGGTGCCTTCCATGCCAACCAGGCCGCGCAGGTTTTCGGTCACGTTTTCCTGGGTGCGGTCGCCCCATGGCGTCGAGCGCCATTTGTAGATGATCGGCTTGGTCTTGTCGTAGGTCGGAATGAACTGCGTCATGTCCAGGTAGTAGGGACCGTTGACCGGGTAGGCGGCGCCGTTGGCCAGGCTGGTCGAGATCTGTACCGGCGTCAGTTCGGCGGTCGCCTTGGTGCGCGAGCCCAACAGCTCGGCGAACACCTTGTGCTCAGGGCTCAGCTGGAAGGTCGCACGCGAGACGGCATTGGTGCGTTCCACCGGGAAGCTGATCACGTAATCCGCGCCGTAATCGTAGGCGCAGGAATATTTGGTGCGGGCCGGTGCGGTGAGGTCCTTCCACAAATCGGTCTGGTATTGCGACATGCCGGGAATGCTGTCGCACTTGCCCTGGAAACTCAGCGGGCTGGCCTGCAGGTAGGTGGTGTTATCGCCGGGAACCTTGAAGCCGGTGCCCAGTGCCGTGCCGGCGCCGGTCAGGACGTTGGCGTATGGCGTGCCGGTGGTATCCGGCGACAGGCCGCGCGCCGGCTGGAAGCCATTGGCGAAATCGCGCTGGCTGGAGGAGAGCTTGTCGTTGACGTCATGCGTCACGCTGGCCATCACGTTCCAGCCCTGTTCCGACAGGCTGCCCATGCCGCCCAGCAGGGAGTAGCGGCGCTGCATGCCGCCGCCGGCCTCGGTGGCGTTGTAACTCACGCTTGCTTCGACGCCGGTGTAGTCGGTCCTGAGGATGAAGTTGACCACGCCGCCGATTGCATCGGTACCGTAGATTGCGGATGCGCCGTCTTTCAGGATTTCCACGCGCTGGATGGCGCCCAGCGGGATCGAATTCAGGTCGACGGCCTTGCCGGAGGCGCCGTGGTTGCCGACGCGGCGGCCATTCAGCAGCACCAGCGTGGCGTTCGGGCCCAATCCGCGCAGCGAGGCAAACGAAGCGCCACCGGACACGCGGTCGGCATCGGCACCGAACACGTTGTTCCCGGAAGTCATATTATCGGCGCCGGTACCGTTGGCGGAAATGCTGCGCAGCAGGTCTTCGGTACTGGTGATGCCGGCCTTCTGGATCGCGTCGAAGGTGATGACCTGTACCGGCAGCGCGCCTTCCGCCGCCACCCGCTTGATACTGGAACCGGTAATCTCGACACGCTGCATGGGCTGCGCGGCTTGCTGCGCCAGCGCAGGACTGACTACCCCGATCAGCGCAATCAAGTGCGCCAGCTTCTTTATCTTCACAAGCCTCTCCCCTAGGTGTTTTTTGCAGAGTAGCGCTATGAAAAACTTGTCATCCAATGAAAATTACTATTGCATCCATAACTTAATGTAATGCAGTAGCCATATTGCTTTTTGGTTCAATGTCCAGGTAACGCCAATTGGTCAGTTCGACCGGGTGTCGATTGTAGTTTTTAAGCCACGGTTGCTGGATATCGGCCGAAATCGGGTGGATCAGCAGCACCCAGGGGTTATAGGCGTGGATCAGCTGGTTCAGCTCGCGGTACAGGGCATTGCGCTCGGGCCCATCGCTCAGCTGGCGCGCTTTTTCGTAGCGGCTGTTGTAATCGGGCAGGTTGAAGCGGGCGTAGTTGGCGCGACCGCTGTTGGGGCCGTACAGCAGCTGGAAGAAATTGTCGCCGTCGGGGAAGTCGGCAATCCAGTTGGTTTCGAACATCTGCACCTTACCGAGGCGGCTGGCTTTGATGATTTCGGTCTTCTTGTCGGTCTTGAAGCTGACGCGGATGCCGAGGGCATTCAGGTTCTTGCGCCACAGCTCGTCGCGCAGGCGGCCTACCATGGTGGGTTCGCTGTGCATGACCAGCGCCAGCGGCTGGCCATTGGGCAGGGTGCGGAAACCGTCCTTGCCAAGCTTGTAGCCGAAGCGGTCGAGCAGGGCCTTGGCCAGTTTCGGGTTGTAGCTGATCGGGCTGCGGTAGGCCGGGTCGTAGCCCAGCACGTTCGGCGGCAGCGGGCTTTGGGCGGGAATGGCCAGGCCCTTCTTCAGCAGGGAGATGTCCTCCGGGCTGTTATAACCCAGCGCTATGGCCCGGCGCAGGGCGACCTTTTCCTTGCTGTAGCCGCCGATCACCGGGTCGTCCATGTTCATCCACATGTAGTAGGTCTGCAGGACCGGGAACGGCGACAGCACCATGCCGCGCTGGGCAAGGTCCTGCTTCAGCACCGGCTTTGCCGATGAGGGGTCGAGCACCATGTCGCGCATCGACTCCGGTACCTGTTCGATGTAGTCGAATTCGCCATTCAGGAAACCCAGCACGCGGGACTGGTATTCCTCCATGATCTTGACTTCGACCTTATCGACGATGGGCAGGTGCTGGCCGCGCCAGACCTGGTGGTAGCCCTTGTTGGCGGCCAGCGTGATCTTGTCGCTGCGCTTCCATTCCTCGATGACGAAGGGGCCGCTGCCCACCGGGTGGTTGCCAACCTGGCTGCCATAGGCATCGGTCACTTCCTTCGCCACGGCGCCGGTGGCCGGCAGGGCAAGGTAGAACAGCAGGCTCGGGTCAGGCTCTTTCAGCGTCAGGCGCAGGGTGTACTTATCCAGCGTGCGCAGGTCAGCGAGCTTGCCCTCGAACATGAAGGACCAGGGCGATTTGAGCGCGGGATCGAGCAGGCGCTCGATGGCGAATTTGTAATCGGCGGCCGTAACTTCGCGCTTTTTGCCATTAAAAGCGGGATCGTCGCTGAAGAACATGCCGGGCTTCAGGTGGAAGGTCCAGACCTTGCCACTGGCATCGCTGGCGGGCATCTCGCGCAGGCTGCTGGGCGCCAGCTTGACCGGGCGCGCCTCGTAGTCGTAGCGCAGCATCGGCTCGAACAGGTTTTCGAGCAGGCTGAGGCTGGCCAGGTCGGAGGCAACGGCAGGATCCAGCCCGGTTTCACCTGTCGACAGGAAGGCATGCAGGACTTTGTCGGCCGCCAGCGCCGCCGGAGCGGCAGTGGCCAGCGGAAGGGTCAGGGCGGCGGCGAGAGCGCGAAGTTTTTTCATGCAGCGGAGCATAAGCCAGTGCTTGGCGATACGCCAGCTTATAACTTTTTTACATGAGCGCAGCGCATACTTTCATCTGCTGGCCCTATACTTTCGCTGCAAAATTGGTCATTCCACTACAAGAAGTACATCCATGTCCCTTAATTACATCTGGTCCGGGTTTTTCCTCGTCGGCTTTGCCGCCGCCATCCTGCAATGGCTGTTCACCGGCGACACCGAGATCTTCAAGAAGGTCATCGATGGCACGTTCGACTCCGCCAAGTCGGCGGTGATGGAAATCGCCCTGCCGCTGGCCGGCATCATGACGCTCTGGCTCGGCCTGATGAACGTGGGGGAAAAGGCCGGCGCCATTGGCTGGCTGGCGAAAATCATTTCGCCCTTCTTCTCGCGCATCTTCCCGGAAGTGCCGAAGGACCACCCGGCCACCGGCCACATGGTGATGAACTTCTCGGCCAACTTGCTTGGCCTGGACAATGCCGCCACGCCCTTCGGCCTGAAGGCAATGGAAAGCCTGCAAACCCTGAACCCGAACAAGGATACCGCCAGCAATGCGCAGATCATGTTCCTGGTGCTGCACACGTCCGGACTGACGCTGATCCCGCTGGCGATCATGGCGCAGCGCGCCATCCTTGGCGCGGCCGATCCATCCGATATTTTCATCCCCTGCATCATCGCGACATATGTGGCGACCATGGTCGGCATCATCGCCGTATCGATCCGGCAGCGTATCAACCTGCTCGACAAGGTTGTACTGGGCTGGCTGGGCGGCATGACGGCAGCCATCGGCGGCTTGATCTATTACTTCACACAGTTCCTGAGCCGCACTGAAATCGAAGTGGTGTCGAAAGTGGCCAGCAACCTGATCCTGATCGCCATCATTTCCGCCTTCCTTCTCGGCGCGCTGCGCAAGAAGGTCAACGTGTACGAAGCCTTTATCGAAGGCGCCAAGGGCGGTATCCAGACTTCGCTTACCGTGATCCCCTACCTGGTGGGCATGCTGGTGGCAATCAGCGTGATCCGCAATGCCGGCGTGCTGGGCATGATCATGGACGGTGCGGGCTGGCTGCTGGCCAAGCTTGGCCTGGCCACGGATTTCGTACCTTCGCTGCCAACGGCATTGATGCGCCCCTTCAGCGGCAGCGGTTCACGCGCGCTGATGATCGATGCCATGAAAACCTACGGCCCGGATTCCTTCGTCGGCCGCCTGGCTTGCATGTTCCAGGGTTCGGCCGATACCACCTTCTACATCGTGGCCCTGTATTTCGGTTCGGTCGGCATCCGCAAGACCCGCTATGCAATTTCCTGCGGCCTGATTGCGGACTTTGCCGGCGTACTGGCAGCAATTGCAGTAGCCTATGTGTTCTTTGGTTAAGGATTCAATGATGCGCCGCCTGCTTCTCGCCACCCTGTTTGCCGCAATCGGCAGCGCTGCCCACGCGGCCCTGCCGGAGCCGATCGCTCGACTGGCTGCCGACAAAGGCATTCCTGAAAGCGCCATCGGGGCCGTTGTATTGCGTGGCGACCAAGTGCTGGTGTCGCACGAAGCCACGCGCACCTTCACGCCAGCATCCACCATGAAGCTGTTCACCACCATGGTGGGACTGGAAGTGCTCGGCCCGCAATTCCGCGGCCGCACCGAGTTGCGCACGGCTGGAGAGGTGGTGGGCGGCGTGCTGCATGGCGACCTGGTGCTGCGCGGAGGGGCCGATGGCGACCTCACTGCAGATGCTTTCACCCATATGCTGGAAAAGCTGCGCACCAAAGGCATCCGCAAGATCGACGGCAACCTGGTGCTGGACCGCCAGCTCTGGCAGCCGGCGCGGGCCGATGCGGGGGCACCGCCATTCGACGAGTCGCCAGAGGCGTACTACAACCTGATTCCCGATGCGCTGCTGTTGAACATGAACCTGCAGACGCTCGATATCACTTCCGATGCGAAGTCGATCAAGGCCAGCTTGCTGCCGGAGCTGGGCAATGTGCGCGTGCGCTCGGAAATGGCGCTGGTCGACCGCGACTGCGCGAAATGGGAGGATGGCTGGAAAATTCCCGATTACGTGCGCAATGGTTCGCACCTGACTGTGGTGTTGAAGGGCACGTTCCCGCGCAATTGCAGCAAGACCAATGTGATCAACGTATTGGACCGCACGGATTACGCCGAGCGTCTGTTCCGCGCGACGTGGGAGCGTCTTGGCGGGCAATTCAATGGCCAGGCTTTCGAAGCCTCCGCCGAACAGTCGCGCGCCTTCAATAACAGTACTTCGACCCTGCTGGCCGAACATGTGAGCCGTTCACTGCCCGAGATGGTGCGCGATACCAACAAGCTCTCGGATAACGGCCTGGCCCGCACTATTTTCCTCAGCCTGGGCAGCCTGCAGGCCGATCCTTTGCTGGGCAGCCGCCCCTTGCCTGACACGTCGCCAGTGGAATTTCCCGGCGGTGCCGAAGCAGCGCCAGCACCGATGACCACCAACGCCCGCTCGGAGATGGTGGTCCGCAACTGGCTGCGTGCCCACGGTATCGACGATACCGGCATGGTGTTTGAGAATGGCTCCGGCCTGTCGCGCATCGAGCGCTTCAGCCCTGAGCAGATGGCCGGCCTGCTGAAGGCAGCGCAGAAATCACTGTGGGCGCCGGAATTCGTGACCAGCCTGCCGATTGCGGCCATCGATGGCACCATGAAGCGCCGCCTGAAAGAGAGTCCCGCCGCGCTGCACGCCCGCGTCAAAACAGGCACGCTGAAAAACGTGGTCGCCATCGCCGGCTACGTCCCGGATGCCAACGGCCAGCAATGCATCGTGGTCGTCATGGTGAACCACGACCGCGCCGGCAACGGCAATGGCCGTGCGCTGGTGGACGGCGTGATCGATTGGGTCGCGCGCAGCGCGGCGCCGGAAGCGCCGGCTGCACCGCCAAGCGCACAATGAGGAATTGAAAATGAGTGAAGCGAAACAGTATTGGTTCCCCGCCAAACGCTATGGCTGGGGATGGGGCGTGCCCGCCACCTGGCAAGGCTGGCTGGTGCTGGCCGTCTATGTCATCGTGATGGTTGCCGGCGCATTGCTGCTGAATCCTGCGCGTTCGCCGTTGGGCTTCCTGGCCTTGACCACGGTGGCCACCGCAATCTTAATCCTGGTTTGCTACCTCACGGGCGAGCCACCACGCTGGCGCTGGGGTGGCGATGGCAAGGCAAAGTAAGGGCATTCCGACAGCGCTGCTGGCGGTCGTTGTCGCGGTAGCGGCGTATTGGTACTGGTCGCCTCTGCTGGTCGTGCACCAGATGAAGGAGGCGGTGCGCGTGCATGATGTGGAGGCATTCAACAGCCACGTCGATTTCCCGGCACTGCGGGAAAACATGAAGGATGACATCGCTGGCAAGCCGGGTGATGATGCGCTCAGCGGATTTGGGCGCCTGCTCGGCGGCGTTGTTGTCGACGCGCTGGTGCGGCCGGAAGCGGTGATGTTTGTCCTGGAGCATGGCGACTTTGCGAAGCAGCGCAGCGGCCGGCACGAAGACGGCGGCACCCGCGAGCGCGATCGGGGCGAGGAGCCGTCATCCGGCGAGGCGAAACCGAAATGGGTGACCGAGCGCGATGGCGTCAACCGCTACATCATCCGCAACGACAAGATTGCATTGGTCTTTGTCCGCAACGGCTTTGCGGACTGGAAGCTCTCCGAGCTGCATCTATGAGCGCAGCACCTTGCGCGTCGCCCACACGATCGGAAGGCTGAACAGGAAGATGTGCGACAGGATGTCCATGCCCCATGAGAAGGCATTGAAGGTCACCGGGCGCGGGAACGCCGACAGCGGCAACACCACGAGGCGCATCGTGAAGAACACAAGCAGGCCGTAGCCGACTGCCGCCAGCAGCGGCTTGCTTGCCAGCGCCGGGATGCGGCGGGCAGCGAAGAAGAAGATCGCCATCCACAAAAAGCTCAGGGCGAAATGACAGGCCAGGCCGAAGGCCGCAGCGGCTGTGCCGCCGGTGAAAGCCGCCTTGCCCAGGGCGCCGCTGGCGACCACTTGCAGCAGCCGTTCCGGCGGCAGGCCGTTATAGCCGGCGAAGCTGATCGCAAACAGGATGTCCAGCAAACCGCCCAGCGCGCCGCCGGTCAGGATCGCTCGTGTGGTAGACCAGGGCTGCTGCATGGCGGATGTCTCCTTTACAGGACTTTCGTGTAATCGCGGCGCACCAGCACGCGGTCGCCGCAGTCGAAATGCCACCATTCGCTGTTGATCCCTGCGAATCCTGCCTGGAACATGGCATCGCGCAGCAATTGGCGGTTGGCGATTTGTGCGGCACTCAGTTCGCCGCAGGCAAGGTGCCGCGCCTCGAGCACGGGGTGGGACAATTCCGTCATGTCGTCAAAGCCCGTTCCCATGTCGAGCTCCCGGCCGGCTGGATCGAGGATGGTGATGTCGACCGCCATGCCGAAGGAATGGATCGAGCCGCGCTCCGGCGGCGCCAGGTACATCTGCAGGCTGGTGCCGGCCAGTGCATCCCACAGTTGCTCCTGCACGCGGTGCGGGCGCAGGGCATCCAGCAGCAGCGCCTTGTGGCCGGGCGCTCGCTGTGCCAGGTAGGCCACCACGCGTTCGATGGCGGCGGCAGCGTCGCGGTGCAGCCAGGCACAGTCCAGCGGCGAATACAGGTCGCGGCCAACAAAGTTATCCGGCCCGGCGTAACGCAGGTCGACCGCGATACCGGCAATGGAGCTCAGGTGGCGGAAATCGGGGCTGGCCGGAACGTCTTCGCTGCGGATGGTGTTGCTCATTACTTTCCTTGTTCGAGGCAGGCGCGCGCCATGCTGGCGATGGAATCGGCCAACTGGCGGGCGCCGTGCGACAGGGGGGCGTGGCTGTTCGTCAGCAGGAAAAGCTGGATCGGGATGGCCGGCGCCCACTGGCGCTTCTGCACCTTGGCCGGGTCGGCCGATGCTGCCGTGAAGGGATCCACCACGGCCAGCCCGGCGCCGGCTTCCACCAGCGAACGGGCGATCTGGTAAGTCTGCACCGTGGTGCGGAAGTTGGGCTGGATGCCCTGCGCTTCGCAGGAAGCCACGATCATCTCGCCCAGCGGGTCGTTGTCGGCATGGCCGATCAGTTCACCGGTCAGGCCTGCCGCCGTCAGCGGCATGCCGGCTTCGTCGCCGCGCCAGGTGCCGGCCGGCGCGATCACCGTCATCACGCCCTGCGCAATCGGCTCGGCGATGATGCCAGGGTGGCGCGGGTCCTGCAGCGACAGCGCCATGTCCGCCTCGCCCAGGCGCAGCGTGTTGACGATTTCGGAGGTGTGGTGGGTGGCCAGTTCGCAGCGGGTGTCGGGGAATTCCTTGCGCCATTCGCTCATGGCTTGCGGCAGCACGCTGATGGCGATGGTTGGCGTCGAGACCAGGCGCACGGTTTCGACAGCGCGGCCTTTCAGGCTGGCGGCCAGGCGGCGGATGCTTTGCAGGTCGCGGTGCAGTTTTTCGGTTTCGGCAAACAGGCGATGCGCTTCCGGCTTCGGGTACAGCTTGCCGCGCACGCGTTCGAACAGCGGCATGCCCAGTTGCAGTTCGGCGTGCTGCAACACCTTGGTCACGGCGGGCTGCGAGATATGCAACACCTGCGCAGCGCCGCTGATGGTGCCAACCTGCATGATGGCGTGGAAAACTTCGATGTGGCGCAGCCGCATTGTCCTGGTTCCTCTTCCTCAGCGCCGCAGGTCCTCCCCCGCGGCATTGTGGCAGGATAGGGGAAAGCCGGCGACCGTGCAAACAGCCTTATTGTTTTGGCTTGGGCGCGGTCAGCACATCGAGGATGGCGGCGGATTCAGCGTCGGGCACGCCGTCCCACTTGCTGTTGCGGTACTTGGCCTGGAAGGCCATCAGCACATTGCGTGTTTCCTGGTCCAGCACGCCGGTCTGCGGCGTAGCGTAGCCGTGCAGCGCCAGCTTTTGCTGGAACCAGGCGATGTCGGGCAGCTGGGCTTCGTATTGCGGGCGCAGGGCGGCCACGGCGCTGGCGTCCGGCCAGGCGATCAGGCCCTCGTCGGCCAGGCGCTTCCAGGGGAACATCGGGCCCGGGTCCTGCTTGCGCTGCGGCGCCACATCGGCGTGGCCGAGGAAGTTCTCCGGCGCGATCTGGTGGCGCTCCTTGATCTGCTTGAGCAGGGCGACCAGCTGGTCGATCTGGCGGTCGCTGAAACCATACCAGTGGCGGCCGTCGGGCATGTCCTTGAAGCCGGGGTTGACGATTTCGATGCCGATCGAGCTGTGGTTCAGTGCCGTATAGTTCTTCCAGCTGCTCAGGCCGGCATGCCAGGCGGCGCGGTTTTCGTCGACCAGGGCGTAGACACGCGGCTCAGGCTCGTCCGTAATCAGGTAGTGAGCACTTACCTCTTTCTCAGTCAGCAGCTTGATCGACAGCGGCAGGTCCGACACGGTGTAGTGAATCACCACGAAGCGCACGCGGCTGCTCTGTCCCTTGGACGTCAGCGAATGGTCGATGTTGGGCAATTGGGTGGCGCAACCGGTCAACAAGGCGGTCAGGGCAGCGAGCAGCAGTTTTTTCATCAGTTTCCTCAGTTGCGGGGCCGGGCGGCCATCCTGGCAGCCGCATGATGCGGCCTGGCCGCGTGTTTTTGCAAATGGAATCCAGGCGGCAAGTCTGCGCGCATGGCTTCGAAAATCAGGGGATGCAGCTCGGCGGCGCGGCCGGACAAGGCAATCGGGCGCTCGCCAAAGCGCGTCACCAGCGCCAGCGCCAGGCGGGCCAGTTCGCGCCCGGCCTGCAGCAGGATGTGGCGGGCGGCCGGATCGGCGCCGGCGCTCATGGCGACGGCCAGCGCCAGCTTGCCGATCTCGCCGCGTTCCTGGGTGTACATGAAGTTGCGCGAGAAGGTCCAGTCGCTGCCGCCAACATGGTCGAACACGGCATGGGCCATCGGCGAATCCTCCCAGGCGCCGGGCTGCTCGTCCTCGCCACGCCAGATGCGGCGCATCGCTTCGCGCGCGATCCAGAAGCCGCCGCCGGCATCGTCCAGCATGACGCCACGGCCGCCGGCGCGGTGGAACTCGCCCTGTTCGTCAATGAAAGCGGCAATCGAGCCGGTGCCGGCGTAGACCAGGTAGCCCTGGCCAGGCTCGAAGGCATCGAGATAGGCGACTTCGATATCGTTGCAGAGGGTGATGGCGTCCAGGCGCACACCGAGCAGGGTGGACAGCCAGTCCAGCAGCACATTGCCGTCGCCGCCGAAACCGGTCAGCCCGGCGCAGACGCGCAGCGGCTGGCCGGCCTCCAGCACATCCTGCGCCAATTGGCTGAAGGTGGCGTGGACCAGCTCGCGGCCGGCCGGCTTGGCCATCATCAGGGCGGAAAGTCCGGCCACGGTGCCTTCCGCCACGATGTCGCCCGCCGGTTCGGCCAGCGCCCATCGCGTTTCCGTGCCGCCAGCATCGATTCCCAGCCCTAAGGTACGATCGGTGTCAGGTTTGCCCATGATCTGTCGAGTGTACGTTGAAACGCTGTCATCTTTACATGAAAGCGTGTTGGGCACTCATTCCAAAATGTTATAAGGCAGCCGAAACTCGTGGGCTTTCGTTACCTAAGCGGTCGACGGCCGACACCACGACGCTGCGGGCGGGCACGCCGTTGTCGTCGGTCAGCACGACTTCGCTGCGCCCGGCAGGCACCACATTGAAACGCCATTCCTCGCCGTAGCGCACCCAGATCGCCAGGTGCGTGGCCCGGGCGGCATTGCCAAAGCTGACGGCCAGCCCGCTGGCGTGGCGCTTGACGGCCACGGTCGGCGCGGGCGGCGCTTCGCTGCCCAGCCAGGGCGAGGCCGGCACCAGGGCCGGGCCCTGGTAGCTGGTGGCTTTCAGGTGTTCACTGACGCCTTTGCGGTTCTGCATCAGGGCGGCGATGCTGAAATGGATGTGGCCATTGGCATTGGCCCGGCTGCGCATGACCTCGACCTGCTGCACGATTTCGTCGGCCGTGAAGGACTTGCTGCTGTCATCGATGCGGCTGGTGTACAGGCCCGGCCAGATATGGCGGCCGCGCTTGTTCTGCCCCAGCCAGTAGTCGAGCAGCACGGGGAAGGCTTGCGGCTGCTGGGCGATCGGCCAGTACAGCTGCGGCGCCAGGTAATCGAGCCAGCCGTTCTGCAGCCACAGTTCGGCATCGGCGTACAGCTTGTCGTACTGGCTGAAGCCCTGGATGCCGGGCGGGCGCCGGTCCGGCCGGCCAATGCCGAAGGGGCTGATGCCGAAGCGCACCCACGATTTTTCCTTGTGGATGCCGGTGTAGATGGCTTCGATCAGCTGGTTGACGTTCTGGCGGCGCCAGTTGGCGCGGTCCAGGGTGCCGCCGCCCTGCAGGTAGCGCTGGTAGGGCGCGTTGTCGGGGAAGTCCAGTTCAGGCTTGCTGCCGTTCGCTGGCGCGTCCAGTGCCGCCTCGCCGCCATTGGCGCCGGGGGCTTCGATCGGGTAGGGGTAGAAGTAGTCGTCGATGTGGACGCCGTCGATATCGTAGCGGCGCACCACGTCCAGGATTACGTCCAGCGTTTGCTGGGCGGCGGCATCCTCGCCCGGATCCATCCACTGGAACTTGCCGTACTGGCGCACGACCTGCGGTTTCGTGTTGGCGATATGCTCGCGCGCGTTCGGGGTGCGGGCGGCGGAATGGCGGGCGCGGTAGGGATTGAACCAGGCGTGCAATTCCAGCCCGCGGGCGTGGGCCTGCGCGATCCAGAACGCCAGCGGGTCCCAGGCCGGCTCGGGGGCCTTGCCTTGCTGGCCGGTCAGGAATTCGGACCAGGGTTCGAGTTTGGACGGGTAGATGGCGTCGGCGCTGGGACGCACCTGCAGCACGATGGCGTTCAGGTGCAGCGACTTGGCGCGGTCCAGGATGGCCAGGGCTTCCGCCTGCTGGCGCGCCGGCGGCAGGTTGCTGCGGCTTGGCCAATCGATATTGGCGACTGTCGAGACCCAGGCGGCGCGGAATTCGCGCGGCGCCGCAGGCGGCTGCTCGCCGGTGATATGTTGCTGTACCGGTGCCGGCGCTACGCCCGTCGCTGGCGCCGGCGCATTGCCGCCCGCGCCACCTGACGGCGGCGCCGCAGCTTCGCCGGCGGCTGGCACGGTCGGCGTCGACGAACACGCCCCCATTAATGCGGCCACGCCGGCCGCGGCGGCGGCTATGGTCAGCCGCCTTTTCGCATTAAAAGCCAAAACCTCATCCTCACTTCAGCAGGAGCCGTATTCTACCTATTCCCGGCCAAAGTCCGGATCTATCTTGATCAGTGCCGTCATGATGAAGGCCGGGATCGTTGCCGTGCAGACATAAATGAAGAAATGCCGGTAGCCGAAATACTCCTGGATCGCGCCGCTGGCCATCTGCGGAATCATCATGCCGAGCGCCATGAAGCCGGTGCAGATCGAATAGTGCGCGGTCTTATGCTCACCCTGGCTGACCATGATCATGTACATCATGAAGGACGTGAAGCCGAGGCCATAGCCAAACTGCTCCACCGCCAGGCAAGCCGAGATCCAGCCGAAGTTCTGCGGTTGCGCCTGCGACAGGTAGACAAAGATCAGGTCCGGGATATGGATCGCGACCGCGAACGGCCACAGGCAGCGCTTCAGGCCAAAGCGCCCGATCAGCCAGCCGCCCACCAGGCCGCCGAGAATCAGGCCAATGATGCCGATCGTGCCGTAGGCAATGCCGACGTCGGCCGTGCTCAGGCCAAGGCCGCCTTTTTCCAGCGGGTCTTTCAGGAAGGGCACCACCATTTTCAGCAGCTGCGACTCGCCCAGCCGGAACAGCAGCAGGAACAGCAGGATGACCACGATGCCGTCCTTGCGGAAGAAAGCGGCGAAGGTCGCAAAGAATTCCTGCATAGGCGCCGAGGAATGTGCGGCCGGCTTGTCTTCCGCCGGCCTTGGCAGCGCGAAGAAGTGGTAGATCGCCAGCGCCAGGAAGACCGCCCCGGTCACGCCGAAGGTGATGGCCCAGGCCATGTGCGGGTTGCCGTGATACTTGATGATCTCGCCGGCCAGGAACAGCAAGCCGCCGTTGCAGGCCACGTTCGCCGCGCGATAGAACGTGCTGCGCACGCCGACGAATTCAGCCTGCTGCTTCTGGCGCAGGCCCAGCATGTAGAAGCCGTCCGCCGCAATATCGTGCGTGGCGGAGCTGAATGCCATCAGCCACATGACGCCCAGGCTAAGCTGGAAGAAGTTTGCGAGCGGCAGCGTGAATGCGACCGCGGCCAGCGACACGCCCAGCACCATCTGCAGGATGGCGACCCAGGCGCGCTTGGTGCCGAACATTTCGATCAGGGGCGACCAGAGCGGCTTGATCACCCACGGCAGGTAAAGCCAGCCGGTATAAAACGCCATCTCCGTGTTGGAGATGCCAAGGTCCTTGTACATGGCGGTGGACAGCGCCATCACCACAAAGTAGGGAATGCCCTGGTTGAAATACAGTGTCGGGACCCAGCCCCAGGGGCTGCGTTGCTGCGCTCGATCCATTACGTCCTTTCTGGTCGGCCGGGACGAGCGCAGGGGCGGATCAAATGGTGAGTGCGCCGCGCACGCTGCCCCTGGCCTGGTCCAGCAATTCTTCCGCTTGCTGCACCGTGGTTTTCTTTAACAGGGCGACCACCGCCACTTTGACGTGGAAGCCGCACTGTTCCAGCGCTGTACGGGCTGCCGCTTCATCGGCACCGGTGGCGTGCATGGTGAGCCGCACCGTGCGCGCAAACAGCTTCGCATTGGTCGGCTTCAAGTCTACCATCAAGTTTCCGTAAACCTTGTTCAGGCGTACCATGATTGCGCTGGAAATCGTGTTCAGCACGATCTTCTGGGAGGTGCCCGCTTTCAGGCGCGTGCTGCCGGAAATGAGCTCGTTGCCGGTGTCGAGGGTGATGCCGATGTCCGCTTCCTGCGTGACCGGCGAACCGGGGTTGTTGGCAATGCCGATGGCCAGCGCGCCGGCACTCCGCGCGGCTTGCAGGGCGCCCAGCACATACGGCGTGGTGCCCGACGCTGCCAGCGCCAGCACCACGTCATCCTTGCCCGGGTTCAGCGCGAACAGGTCGCGCGCGCCCTGTTCGCGGTCATCCTCAGCGCCTTCCACCGCCTGGAACATGGCATCGCTGCCACCGGCAAGGATGGCGACGGCGCGCTCGTGGGGCCAGGAAAAAGTGGGGTAGAGCTCAACGCTGTCGAGCACACCAAGACGGCCGGACGTGCCGGCGCCGACGTAGAGCAGGCGGCCGCCCGCTTCGATACGGGGTACGGCTGCTTCGACTGCTTTGGCAATAGCGGGGACGGCGGCACGGACGGCTTGCACCGCGTTGAGCTGGTCATCGGCAAAGGCGGCGACCAGCTTTTCAGTGGGATATTGGTCCAGCTCGCGATGTTGGGAACTGGGCGTTTCGGTCTTCAGCATAAAACGAGTGTAATGCCAAATTGCCGGGCCAGCCCATGACAGGACTTGAGAAGGGCATGCCCCCAGGTTATGCAGCCCGGCGCATCTCCGCCACGAAGTCGTAATGATCGCTGCGGCAGTAGGAATGCGTCAGCTCGATCGCCTGGCCCGACTCGAGATAGGCGATACGGGTAATAAACAAAACAGCCTGCCCTTCCGGCACTTCCAGCTGGCGCGCCAGCTCGGCCGAGGCATTCATGGCGCGGATGTGCTGCAGCGCGCGCGCCGGTCCTTTGCCCACGGAATCCAGGTATTGGTACAGCGAATCGCCGATCAGCTCCGGATTGGGGACGATGGCTTGCGGCAGCACCGATACTTCATATGCCATCACCACGTCGTCGGCCAGGCGCAAGCGTTCAAGGCGCGCCACGCGCGTGTTGGGCGACAGGCCAAGGCTCAATTGTTCGTCGGCGCTGGCAGCAACCAGCGCGCGCTTGAGCCAGCGCGAGCCTGGTTTGTAGCCGCGCTGGGAGAGTTGTTCCGAAAAGCTGGTCAGGTTCGACAGCGGTTGTTCAATCCGCGGCGCAATGTAATTGCCCGAACCGCGGCGACGCACCACCAGGCCCTGGTCGACCAGCTGGTCGATGGCTTTGCGGGCGGTCACGCGCGAAACATTCAGCAATTCCGAGAGGGTTCGTTCGGAGGGAAGCGCCTGGTCGACCTGGTAGCGTCCGTTTCGAACATCGTCGCTCAACTTGCGGGCAATCTGCATGTACAGCGGCGAATTGTCTTGTTGGTCTGGTTTGAATTCAACGCTGGTGAGGCTCATTACATTTCTCCTATAACTG
>Ga0055543_1000400_pt1 | contig 27726 bp, 30 predicted proteins | sample AraplaCvi_mMF_r2_2_FD_61186 | JGI IMG/M metagenome (GOLD analysis project Ga0055543, IMG submission 61186) | Arabidopsis root microbial communities from North Carolina, USA - plate scrape MF_Cvi_mMF_r2 | ecosystem: Host-associated > Plants > Roots > Endosphere | place: USA: North Carolina | reverse complement strand
TGGGGAGCTGGTATTCATGCGGGACCTGTTTGTTTCAAAGAGATTATGCCAAAGAACGATAGTCTAACCTTTGGCGAAAGCGACGGGGATTTTAGCTAAGGCGGCACTTTTTGAGCAGTGTGCGCCGATTTGCGCTACAGTAATACTTCCGGTACGTGAGGAGGGCGATATGGCTGAAGTATCAATCCTGGGCGGTGGATGCTTCTGGTGCACCGAGGCGGTGTACCTGGAGGCGAAAGGTGTCATCAAGGTCGAATCGGGCTACATGGGCGGCGCGCAGCCGAATCCAACCTATGAACAGGTGTGTACCGGCGAAACCGGCCACGCCGAAGTGGTACGGCTGGAATTTGACCCGTCCCAAGTCAGCTTCCGCGACCTGTTGGTCATTTTCTTCACGATCCATGACCCGACCACCTTGAACCGCCAGGGCAATGACGTCGGCACCCAGTACCGTTCCGTGATTTTCTACCAGGATGCAGAACAGGAGGCCACCGCGCGGCAGGTGATCGCCGAAATGGCCCACGTCTGGGACGCCCCGATCGTCACCGAATTGGCGCCGGCCGCACCTTTCTACAAGGCCGAGGACTACCACCAGAACTACTTCGCCCAGCACCCTTTGCAGGGCTATTGTGCCTTTGTGGTGGCGCCCAAGGTGGCCAAATTCCGCAAGATGTACGCGGATAAGTTGAAGACCTAGAGCCCGTGTCCTATACCGGCCGTAATTGATCGGCGAGGCTGCGCGTTTTTTCAGTCACTTCCGCGCCGGTATGCAGGGTCGATTTACGTTCGATCAGCATGATGTGGCACTCTTGCTCGGCGATCGGATTGTGCCTTACGCCTTTGGGTACGACGAACGTCTCACCTTCACGCAAGACGACCGTCCTGTCTTCCATTTCGATCGCCAACGAGCCTTTGAGGATGTAAAAAAGTTCGTCCTCATTTTCGTGACTGTGCCAGGTGAGCGAGCCGAGGACCTTGGCAACCTTGACGAACGAATCGTCAAGCTCCGCTACTACGCGAGGCGACCAGTATTCATCCAGGCTGGCGGCAACCCGATTCGGTGACACGACATCGTTCATGGGAAATTCCTTGTTTGTCCTGTATTAATCCCGTGGCCGATGGCCGGTGCCTTCGCCAGGTGTGATGAATAGCGCCTTGGCCTGCTGCGATACGTTTGCCGTGTGCCAGGTGCCGCGCGGGACAAGCAGGAACTGGCCTGGCTGGTCCAATGCGACCTTACGTTCGCCGTTATCAGTCTCCAGCACGAATTCGAGCGCGCCTGAAATCAGTACGACGACTTCTTCGCCGGCAGGGTGCTGTTCCCAGCTTGTCCAGTTTTCGCTGAAGTCATAGGTCGACACCAGCCGCCCAGGGCCCAGGTGGGCGAACCCGCCCGTAGTCAGCTCTTGCCAGAACGTTTCGTTGACCTCGAGCGGAACCGAGCTTCCTTCGGGGCCAAGGTGCAGGAAAGTCGCAACGGCGTCGAATGGTCCAACAGGTGTCTCCATGGCAGTTGCTCCTTTGGCGATTGAATCACATTCCGGAAATTGGACCGCAGTACATGGCGGTCCTGCAAACTGCGAACTGCGCGGCCCCAAAGCCGGCGCAGCAAGCGATGAAAGTAATCGCGAAGGCAGTGACGGGCTTCAGGCCGCGACGGCGTGAATACAAGGCTGCAACCGCCGCCGCCAATGCAAAACCTGGCAGCGAGAACAAATGGCCGAGGCCCAGCAGGCCTTCCGGGCGCGGCAGCGAAGCTTGCCATGCCCAGTAGCCAAGAAAGGTCACTGCCAATGCGGTGGCAGCGCCCAGCGTAGCCAGAGGTGGCGCTTTGGTGATCTGGATCAGCCCCACCAGGCCGCACCACGCAAGCGCGTAATACCATGGTCCCAGATAGGCTGGATCACCGAAGATGAACACTGCGGCGAGCAGCGCAGCGCCAAGTCCAAGCGCCAGTGTGATGTCGACAATGCGCGTCAATTTGAATCCGATGCCAGCAAAAGGGTGCGAACCTGTTTGTATTCCTCGAGCCGCGCAAAATCCTTTTCCGTAGGATCGGCAATACGGCCAAGGTCCATATTTTCAGCATTATCGGCAAGCTTGACGATGCGGGCGATGGGATTCGCGGCAGCCCGCTTCGCTGCCTGCATACGAGACTCGCCAGGCCGCTTGGTCAGCGCCTCAATAGCCGCGACGACTTCGGCTGGAAAGCCGGCCTCTGTCAACTGTGCCAGGGTGACCGGCGTGTCTTCGACCGCATCATGCAGCACTGCAGCCATCCGCTCATATTCGCTTGTGACGCGAAGCATCACGCGCAGGGGATGAAGAATGTAGGGCTGCCCGGCCTTGTCGACCTGGCCGGCATGCGCGGCAGCAGCAAGTTCGATGGCGCGTTCCAACGTGGCCATAATCGCTCCTTTTTCAATGTCTGCGAAATGGTAACCGCATTCAGGCGCCGGCGCCCATGACGCGATTGAAGTAGACAGTCGGATGGCCTTCGCGCAGCCGGTACAACTGCGCAGGGCGGTTGCTGCCATGCCGTTGCTTGCCCGGAATCTCTTCGAGGAAGTCGCCTTCCTTGATCCGCTTCCGGAACGCGCTCTTTTCCACCGGTCGCCCAAGGATGGTTTCATACACGCGCTGCAGGTCCGACAGCGTAAATTCGGCTGCCAGCAAATGCACGGGAATCGAAGTGTATTCAACCTTGTTGCGCAAGCGCTGCAGGGCCACATCGAGGATGGTGGAATGGTCGAAGGCCAAAGCATCCTTCGCCGTCAGGCCGTCGACCGGATGCCAGCTGGCAGCGTCGCTGCCCGAGCCGTGGCGCAGCTCCATGCCGTCCGAACCGATCAAGGCGAAATAGGCGAAAGTCGCCGACCAGCCGCGCGGGTCGCGCGTGGCGCTGCCGAAGCCTTGCAGTTGTTCGAGATAAGGCGCTTCCACGCCGGTTTTTTCGCGCAGCTTGCGCAGCGCTGTCGCATCGAGATCCTTGTCGCGGTGAATGTCGATGAAACCGCCCGGCAGCGCCCACCGTCCCTTGTGCGGATGCTCGCCGCGGCGCACCAGCAGCACGTGCAGCGCCTGCTCGCGGATCGTGAAGATGACCAGGTCGACGCTGGTGAGCGGAACGTCAAAGTCGTGGATATTGTATTTCCGCAGGAACTCCTGCTCTGTTTCGCTGCCGCTCATGGATGCCCTCGTGTCTGTTGAGGGGCCATTGTACCCGCCTTAGTGTCAAATAAAAATAACTTAGTGTGAAAAATAATTAAGTTAGTGTAATATGTGCACTAAGACAAAAACAAAGGCGACATTATGCGAACAGAACAGCTCGGGCTTGGCATCTTCACAGTGGATCAATTCCTCAACGAAGCCGAATGCCAGCACTACATCGAAATGGGCGAACGAATGGGCTACCAGCCCTCCGAGGTAAACCTGCGCACGGGATCGGTGCGGCGTGAGGATATTCGCAACAACGACCGGGTGATCTTTGACGATCCATGCCTGGCCGAGCTGCTGTTCACGCGCGCCGCGCCGCTTCTGCCCACGGCCATTGGGGAATGGCGCCTGCACGGCCTGAATGAGCGCTTTCGCTTTTATCGCTACGGCCGCGGCGAATACTTCAAATGGCACAAGGACGGCTCGTTCGAGAAGTCACCGGACGAGGTGAGCATGCTGACGTTCCTGATCTACCTGAATGCCGGCTTCGAAGGCGGCGACACCCAGTTCAGGTGGGAGACCGTGCGGCCGCGAGAAGGCATGCTGCTGGTCTTCCCCCACAACCAGTCGCACCAGGGCGCGGAGATTAGTGCCGGCAAAAAATACGTATTGAGGTCGGATGTTATGTACGAAAGGAGAAGCTAAATGGACGCTTTCGAAGCGCGAGAAAGAATGCGCTGGATTAGCCAGATCACCACCGCACCAACGTTCCTTGACGCGGTGTTCATGTATTCCCTGTACAAGAAGAAGCAGGTCTATTGCCACTTCCCCGAAATCACGCTACGCGAAGCGTTGGGCAATTATGATGAGGCGGAACTGGCTGCGCGCCTGCTCCGGGCTAGCCAGCTATGGGCATGTACTACCGCTATCGGCGAGTCGGGGCACCGGTATCCCGGTGCGATGCCGATGTCTGAGGCAGTGCGGCAAATGATCGAGAACCATCCGGGCTATTCGGACGGTTGCTACAACGAGGTAATCGACATGGGCATGCTGGCAATGCGATGAAAAGACTTGCAAGGTTCAAGGTCTTTAAGTGCAGCGAATTGGCTGCAAAGGCACTTGAGATTGTCGCGATGGTTAGATCGCGCGATATTTTGTTAGCCCCATCTCGCCGAGAAGATAGTCTGGAATGAAGGCGACTTCGCACGAGCTGCACCAAAAACCAGTGACAGGCACCGTGGACATACGAAACGCAGCTCAGCTGCGGCAAGTTCGCACTGCCGATCCGATAAATCCTCTGTTTGACCTACGGATTCCAACCACACCGAATGGCTGCAACTGGGCTCCCGGTTGCTTTGAGAATACGTCGGAAAAGATGGCGTGCAGTGGGCTCTTTCATTTCTGGCTGGCTTGCTCTTTGTTTAGTTGTGCCCACATATGAATCTTGGCTTTGTAGCCGTCGCTGGTTCGTATCGCCATTGGCTCAACCCCGAAGCTGCGGAAGCCTGCGGCTTCGTAAACGGCAATCGCTGGGTGGTTGTTCTCGGTAACTGTGAGCGTGATGACTTCGACCCCAGGCCTGCGTCGTGCATAGGCGAGGGCGGCGCCAAGCAGTTTGCGGCCGATGCCTTTGCCGCGCCACTCCGCCAGCGTGTACATGCCAATCAAATGTGCCTTGTGGCGGGTCTTGGACCTGACCGAAAATTCCAGGCCCACTGTGCCCACCAACTGCTCGCCTGCGATAGCGCCAAACACGATGCTGTTCTGCTGCGGATCATCGATGCGCTGTTCCCACCATGAAAACGGCAGGGCGGCTCGTTCGGCCGGCGTGGAAGTGAACGCGTCCGGTTCGTGTTCAAAGCCATGCAGCATCAGCTCGCGATATTGCGCGGCATGCGCATTGGACAGTGGAAGGATGTGGACTTCCTGCAAAGGCTCTCCTGAATGATGGAAGGGGCCCCGCAGGGCCCCGTGAGTTAGTCGAATCGGTCCAGGTTCATGACTTTGTTCCATGCGGCCACGAAATCTGTGACGAATTTATCACGACTATCGTTGGCGGCATAGACCTCGGCTACAGCGCGCAGTTCGGAATTCGAACCGAACACCAGGTCGACCGGCGTCGCCTTCCATTTCAATTCACCGCTGCGGCGGTCACGGCCCTCGTACAGCCCTTCGATGCCTGGCGCCTTGTTCCACTTGGTGTCCATGGTCAGCAGGTTGACGAAGAAGTCGTTGCTCAGCGTGCCCGGCCTGCTGGTCAACACGCCGTTGGCCGAGTGGCCGAAGTTGGCGTCAAGGGAGCGCAGGCCACCGACCAGCACCGTCATCTCCGGCACGGTCAGGTTCAGCAGGCTGGCTTTATCGACCAGGGCTTCGGCAGGTGGCAGCTTGCTGCCGCTGTCGTAGTAGTTGCGGAAGCCGTCGGCTTTCGACTCCAGCACGGCAAAGGACTTCACGTCGGTCTGTTCTTGGGACACATCGGCGCGGCCTGGCTTGAAGGGCACTTGCACGGCATGGCCACCGGCCTTTGCTGCCTTCTCGATGGCCGCATTGCCGCCGAGGACGATCAGGTCGGCCAGCGAGACCTTCTTGCCGCCTTTCTGGGCCTTGTTGAAATCAGCCTGGATGGATTCAAGCTTTGCCAGCACCCTGGCCAGTTGCTCCGGCTCGTTCACTGCCCAATCCTTCTGCGGTGCGAGACGGATGCGCGCGCCGTTGATGCCGCCGCGCTTGTCGCTGCCACGGTAGCTGGCTGCGGCAGCCCATGCAGTCTTGACCAGTTCCTGCGTGCTCAGGCCGGAGGCCAGGATTTTCTGCTTCAGTTGCGCTGCATCCTGGCTGTTGATGGCGGCATGGCTAGGCGCGGGAATCGGGTCTTGCCACAGGAAGGATTGCTTCGGCACGTCGGCGCCGATGTAGCGAGCGCTTGGTCCCATGTCGCGGTGGGTCAGCTTGAACCACGCGCGGGCAAAGGCATCGGCAAACAGCTTCGGATCCTGCTGGAAGCGTCTTGCGATCTTGTTGAATTCAGGATCCTCCTTCAACGACAGGTCGGTGGTGAACATGATCGGAGCGTGGCGCTTGCCGGCAATGTGCGCATCCGGCGTCAGGTTCGCCGCGTCCGGCGTGCTGGGCACCCACTGCGTCGCGCCGGCCGGGCTCTTGCTCTGCACCCAATCGAAGGCGAACAGGTTGTCCAGGTATTGCGTGGTGAAGGCGATCGGATTCGAAGTCCAGGAGCCTTCGAGGCCGCTGGTCACCGAGTCCTCGGCATTACCCTTGCCGCACTTGTTCTGCCAACCCAGGCCTTGCTGTTCCAGCACCGCACCGGCGGGATCTGCGCCCACGCATTCGTCCGGCTTATGCGCGCCGTGTGCCTTGCCGAAGGTGTGGCCGCCTGCGATCAGGGCGACGATCTCCTCATCATCCATCGCCATGCGGCCGAATGCTTGTCGGATATCGGCTGCGGCGGCGATTGGATCAGGCTTGCCTTCCGGGCCTTCAGGATTCACATAGATCAGGCCCATCTGGGTAGCCGCCAGCGCGCCTTTCAGTTCACGCTTGCCGCTGAAGCGGTCGGCACCCAGCCACTTGTTCTCGGCGCCCCAGAATACGGTGTCGGCTTCCCAGGCATCGGTGCGCCCACCCGCGAAGCCAATGGTTTTGAAGCCCATGTTTTCCATTGCTACGTTGCCGGCCAGGACCATCAGGTCGGCCCAGGAGATCTTGCGGCCGTATTTTTGTTTGACCGGCCACAGCAAGCGGCGTGCCTTGTCGAGGCTGACGTTGTCGGGCCAGCTGTTCAGCGGTTCAAAGCGTTGCTGCCCGCTGGCTGCACCGCCGCGGCCATCGCCCACGCGGTAGGTGCCGGCGCTATGCCAGGCCATGCGGATGAAGAAGGGACCGTAGTTGCCGTAGTCGGCAGGCCACCAGGGTTGCGAGCTGGTGAGGATGGCGTTGATGTCTTTCTTGACTGCCTTCAGGTCGAGGCTTTGGAATTCTTTGGCGTAGTTGAAATTGGCGCCGTAGGGATTGGATTCGGCTGAATGTTGGCGCAGCGGTTGGAGGTCGAGTTTTTCCGGCCACCAGTTCGGCCCGCCCGCTACCTTGTCGGCAGCGTAGGCGAGCTGCGGTTCGAAGAGTGGAAGAAGCCCTGCCAGCATGGCCAGCACGGCGAGTTTGCGATTGCTCATCACGGTTTCTCCTTGTTGTTGTCGGGGAAACCTTAGGCTAAAGCAAGGGTTGTGATTGATCTAATTGATTGTTGTTATGAAATCGATAGTGTAAACGCTATCATCTGGCAGCGCGACGACATTTGATGGCCAAAGCGTAAAGGCTGCGGCTGAAATGGAAGCGAGGGCGTAGGCGTTCATGGCCATACAAGTTTTACGAGATCTTCGACTTCGATAGGACCAGCCCGTGTTTTTGCAGCTGTGCGCCATGCTTTCGGATTGGGCATGGCGTCAGCCTTTACCTTCGCCCCTGCGGCCGAAAACTGCAGCGCGAACAGGACCGTGCCATGACGCACGTTGAATGGGGCGAGCGAACGGATTGCCTGAATGGTTTTCGTCTCCGACTGCGCTGGGACATCAGGCTGCACATCCAGCCACGCATTTACTTTGCCTCCTTCGCGAACCGCGACGACGACGAAACCTGAACTGGCGGGAAGCTTCGAAGCTTTCCAGGCATTGGTCGTCGCGACCTGGGTCGATTTGATGAAGGCCGCGAACTCACCAACGTCCACGCCGTGTTCTTGAAGGACGAAGTCGGGCTGGAGCAATACTACCTTTTCAAACTCGATGTCGGCGGCATGGCAGGTGAGGGACAGAGCGGAAAGGGCAAGCGCGAAAAGGGTACGTATCTTCAATTTTTGAATCTCATTGTTATATTGCTTGGCCTTACCTCATGCATCGATCCTGAAAATAGCAAGCCCGCGCGGGGAGAGTAAAAGTCGAGTTGAAATTTTTGCAAATGTTATCACGTTGCTTTGGAGGGGACAGCAGAACTGCTTCCTGAAAAGCGCGGTAGTGCGTCCTTAATGTCGAACCAATGCACTTGAGACGATGTCCAGACGTGATCTTCGATTTTGATGCGGCCCGGATCATCCAGGCTGCCAGCGCAAACCTGAACCCGGTCGGCAAGAACTTCTTCACGCATCCCGAGAGTGCTCCCGCAGATCGGGCAAAAAGCGCGTTCCGCGAAAGGGGAGGAGCGATACCAGGCCGGCTCCGCGTGCAGCCAGGTGAAGGACGCTTTGGCGAAATGGACAAATGCCAGTGCAGGTGAGCCGGAGTGCTTGCGGCACATCTCGCAATGACAAATGACGCCGCGCAGCGGTTGTGAAGTTGCGCGATAGCGAATGGCGCCACACAGGCAGCCACCATCAAAGTGTTCGGAGTTGGACATTAAAGGGCTTTCTTGTCAGTTGGCTATCAGGGCATCGCTGCGGCAGCATTCTGATGCCTGCCAAAGAAGTCTTCGCGATACTGAACATCGACAGCAAGCAGCATAGGGTTGCAGCTATCCTTTCTGGTACATGTAGCTGCGTGACCAGGGCAGGGCAGATGGATGCCGTCCCGCCTTGCCGCAGACGATCTGGTAAAGGCTGATCCAATCCTGGTCAAAGGCATAGGCGCAGCCGGCGAGGTAAACATGCCAGATGCGGAAGCGCTTGTCGCCTGCGAGCTCGCGTACCTTGTCTTCATGCGCTTCGAAATTCTCGGTCCAGATGGCGCAGGTGCGGGCGTAGTGGCGGCGCAGGTTTTCCACGTCGTAGGCTTCGAGCTGGCCTTCCTGCATGGCGCGCAGCACCTGGCCGATATGGGCCAGTTCACCGTGCGGAAAGACATACTTCTCGATGAACTCGCCGCCGCCGTACGGCGTTTCGCCGTTATCCGGGTCGGTCGACGTAATCCCGTGGTTCATCACCATCCCGTCGTCGGCCAGCAGCTTGTTGATAATTCCGAAGTATTCCACAAGGTGTTTGATGCCCACGTGCTCGAACATGCCGACGCTGGTGATGCGGTCGAACTGCCCGCGCACGTCGCGGTAATCCTGCAGGCGGATCTCGATCTGGTCGGACAGCCCGGCTGCGCGCACGCGCTCCTGCGCCAGCGCGTGCTGGTTCTCGCTCAGCGTGATGCCGACGCAGCGCGCCCCATACTTCTGTGCGGCGCGGATGACCAGCGCACCCCAGCCGCAGCCGATATCGAGCAGGGTTTGCCCGGGCTTGAGCTGGATCTTGGCCAGGATATGGTCGATCTTCTTGATCTGCGCGGTAGCCAGGTCTTCGTCGCCGTTTTCGAAATAGGCGCAGGAATACACCATGTTCGGGTCGAGGAACTGCTGGTAGAACTCGTTGGAAACGTCGTAGTGGTAGCGGATCGCTTCCGCATCGCCTTTGCGGTTGTGGTGGAAGGTGCGCGCAATACGGGCCAGGCTGCTGGTGTCTTTGAGCGAGCTGCGTGCCAGCGCGTTGACCACCTTGATCATGTCGACGGCACGCCCGGTGACTTCGATGGCGCCTTCGACGTAGGCGGTGCCAAGACTGGAAAGCGACGGCTTGAGCAGATAGCGCGCCGCGGACGGGCTGGGAACGCGGATCGTCACGCGCGGCGCTTCTTGCGAGAAGTCGAAGCTGCGGCCATTCCACAGCTCTATCCTCAGGGGCAGGGCGACTTGCGGGGCAATGCTGCTGATCCAGCTGTTGATGCGGTTTTGAACGAACATGCGCCTGCCCCTTCCCTGTGAGAGGACGGATCAGGGCTGGATGCGTTCCTTTTTCCAGCTACCGTCCTGCAAGTCATAGACTATCCTGTCGTGGAAGCGCGAGGCGCGCCCTTGCCAGAACTCTACGCGTTCGGGCACCAGGCGGTAACCGCCCCAGTGCTCGGGCCGTTGCGGCTTGTCGCCGCTGGCCGCCTCGACGGCGGCGTAATGCTCTTCCATGGCTTCGCGGCTGCCGATCGGCCGGCTCTGCTGCGAAGCAATCGCCGCCAGTTGGCTCTTTACCGGGCGGCTGTAGAAATACTTGTCGCTGTCTTCGGCGGAGGTCTTCTCGACGCGGCCTTCGATCCGCACCTGACGCTCGAGTTCGGGCCAGAAGAACAGGATTGCCGCGTGCGGATTTTCCGCGAGCTGCCGGCCTTTTTGGCTCTCGTAGTTGGTGTACCAGGTGAAGCCGCGCTCGTCGTACTGCTTGATCAGCACGATGCGCGAACTCGGGCGGCCATTACTGCCGACCGTGGCCACGCTCATCGCGTTGGGCTCGTTCACCTGCGCCTTCATGGCTTCATTGAACCACTTGGCAAACTGCGCAATCGGGTCGGCCAGGGTGTCGGCTTCCGACAGGCTGGCGCGGCCATAATCCATGCGCAGGTCCGCCAGCGCGATTCCGCCGGCGATGGCCGCAGGCAAGATGCCGCGGCGCTGCTGCATGGCCTCGCCCAGGATGGTCATCTGGGCGGGACTGAGTATCCGTTTGGCCATGGGCGCGATGTGCGCCTCTTCGGTTTCCATGTGCGAGGTATAGGCTTGCACGAAGCGCTCTACATCGGCGGCATTCAGTGCTGCGCTGGAACCGTTGGCAATCTTATCAAGTTGCGAATTGAGTATATCCCAGTCCTGATCCATTTGCTGATGCTCTGCCAGGATCTGCGGGCCCAGCTTGGCCAGCAAGGCCGAGTCCTCGCCCTGCGCCGCCGCGCTCAGCAGGGGAAACAGGTCGATCTCTTCGTCGGCGTGATGCAGGTGAGCTGCCTTGTTGAAATACTTTTGCACGGCTTGCGCAGCTTGCTGGGCAGCGGCGTCGGCGCCGTGCTGCGGCAAGTGGCTCAGCAGGTTTTGCAAAGTCTGCAATTGCTTGCGGATCTTGTCGTGGCAGTGCTTCAGGACGGCGATCGGCTGGTCGTAGCCGGGGGCGGTTTCGATCAAGGAATTACTCATGGTGCGGGTCTGGTGTACTTGGCAAGAGAAAACATTGTAGCCCGGGTCCGGTAAAATGACGGGATGAATTCCCCGCAAATAGTTGATCCAGTTCTGGAAGATATCGATTTTGACCGCCGTTTTGGCGGCATTGCCCGCCTGTACGGCGAAAAAGCCCTCGCACGTTTCCGTGGAGCACACGTCTGCGTGATTGGCGTGGGCGGCGTTGGCTCGTGGATTGTGGAGGCGCTGGCGCGTTCGGCAATTGGCAAGCTGACCCTGATTGACCTCGACAACGTGGCCGAGTCGAATATCAACCGCCAGATCCAGGCGCTGTCCGGCACCATCGGCATGGCCAAGATTTCTGCGCTGGCGGAGCGCATTGCCCAGATCAATCCCTTCTGCGAAGTCGTGCAGGTGGAAGATTTCATCACGCCGGATAACCTGGACGAGATGGTCGGGGCGCACAACTTTGACTATGTGGTCGACGCCATTGATTCGGCCAAGTCAAAGACGGCGCTGATTCACTATTGCCGCAGCAGGCAGATTCCGCTGATTGTGATCGGCAGCGCCGGCGGCCAGACCGATCCGACGCGCATCGAGGTGCGGGACTTGTCGAAGACTGAGCAGGAGCCTTTGCTGAAGAAGGTGCGGCGGCGCTTGCGCAGCCAGTACAACTATCCGCCGAACTCGAAGAACAAGCTGGGGGTGGATGCGGTGTTTTCGATGGAGCCGCTCAAGTTTCCCGAGACCGGCGAGGCTTGCACCGTTGACGGCGACGAGAAGTCTGCTGCGAAGCCGGGGCTGACGGGCATTAACTGCGCGGGCTTTGGGTCGGCGATGGTCGTTACGGCCACGTTTGGCATGGTGGCGGCGGGACATTTGTTGCGGAAGTTGGCTGAGCAGGTCGAAACCGGTAACCCAGTGTCAGGCACAAGTGCCTGACACTGCTCTACCGGTTTTCGGCGAGCGGCACATAACGCCCATCCGGCATCGACTCAACCAGCGCAAGTCCCCGCACCTCCCACACCACAGGCTCCCCGCTGAACCCGGCCGGTGCTTCCTTCGCTTCCCGCGCCAGCGTGACATGCGGCTTGAACTCCCCATGCGTCGCCGCGCTGAAGCCGGCCGCTTCCAGCCGCGCCATCAATTCCCCTTGCGCGGCAAGCAATGCCTCAGGCACCAGGCTCATTCCAGCCCAGGCAATATGCGGCCGTTTGAAGTAGCCATAACAATCCAAGGTCAACTGCAACTGTGGCATGTGCGTTGCTTGAAGGATGTCGAGCAAAACAGGCAATGCTTCAGCCGGCTGCTGGCCAAGAAACGCCATGGTGAGATGCAAATTCTCCGGCGGGATCAGCCGCCCGCGTACCGGCGATTGCAGGCGCACCAGGCCCTGGCGAACACCCTCGTCCGGCCAGAGCGCAAAAAACAGTTTGTGCACAGCTTGTTTTGCTATCATGGCAGCCGCTTCAAAACCACTTAACGAATATACATGAAACGCACTTCGATCCTGTTCGCATTCCTGTGCGCCGCCGGCCTGGCGCAAGCACAGCAGCCAACCCAAGAACCGGCCCCGGCGCAGCAAGCGGCGCCAGTGGCACAGCAAGCCGACACCGCAGCGTCGGCCCAGCAAGGCCCGATCGTGCCGGGTTCTGCCCAGCCAGGTCCAGCCGCTGAGCAACTGATCATCACCGACCACAAGATCGGCAAGGGTGCCGAAGCCAATGTCGGCAACACCGTCTTCATGCACTACACCGGCTGGCTGTACCGCCCGCTGGCCAAGAACCAGCGCGGCCGCCAGTTCGACAGCTCGATCCCGCGCGGCGAGCCGCTGGACTTCAAGCTGGGCACCGGCAAAGTGATCAAAGGCTGGGACCAGGGCATCGTCGGCATGAAAGTGGGCGGCAAGCGCACCCTGATCATCCCGGCGGAGCTGGCTTACGGCTCGCGCTCGATGCCGAACATTCCTGCCAACTCGGCCCTGATCTTCGACGTCGAGCTGATGGACGTCAAGTAAGTCAGCGGTAGTCCTCGGCCGCCAGGCCGTACTTCTGCATCTTGTGATACAGGGTCTGCTTCGGCAGGCTCAGCGCGGTACAGGCGGTGGCAACGTTGCCGCCGGCCGCGCGCAGCGCCTGTTCGATCAGCATGCGCTCGAAAGCGCCGACCTGGTCCGCCAGCGAGGCGGGCGCCGCGCTCTCCGTCGAGGCCGACAGCCCCAGCACAAAGCGGTCGGCCGCATTGCGCAACTCGCGCACATTGCCTGGCCAGTCCTGCGCCATCAGCTGCTGCATCTGCGCCGCCGGCACCACCGGGCAAGGGCGCTTGTAGCGCGCCGCCGCATCCAGCATGAAGTGCTCGAACAGCAGCGGGATGTCTTCGCGCCGTTCGCGCAGCGGAGGGATGTGCAGCACGATCAGGTTCAGGCGGTAATACAGGTCGCTGCGGAACTTGCCCTGGTCGGAAAAGTCTTTCAAGTCTTCCTTGGAAGCGGCAATCACGCGTATGTCCAGCGGCAACGCGGTGTTCGAGCCCAGGCGCTGGACCGAGCGTTCCTGCAGCACCCGCAACAGCTTGACCTGCATTGCCAGCGGCAGGCTTTCAATCTCGTCCAGGAACAGTGTGCCATGGTCGGCGTGTTCGATCTTGCCGACCTGGCGCTTGGCCGCACCGGTGAAAGCACCTTGCTCGTGGCCGAACAGCTCGCTCTCAAAAATCGTCTCGGGGATGGCGCCGCAGTTAAGCGGCACGTAGTGGTGCTTGCTGCGCTCGCTGAACTGGTGCAGGCAGCGCGCCACCAGTTCCTTGCCGGTGCCGGTTTCACCGTAAATCAGCACGTCGGCCGGCTGGCCTGCCACATCCAGGATCACCTTGCGCAGGGCCTGCATGGCAGGTGTGTTGCCCAGCAGGAGGGCTTCAATGCCTTCGCTGTGTTCCAGCTTCTGGCGCAGCGCGCGCACTTCCAGCTGCAGGCGGCGCTTGTCGGTTGCACGACGCACTACGTCGGCCAGTTGTTCCGAGGAGTAGGGCTTTTCGAGGAAGTCGTAAGCGCCGTCGTGCATCGCTTGCACCGCCATCGCAATGTCGCCGTGGCCGGTGACCAGGATTACCGGCAGTTCGGGGTCGATGGCGCGGGCGGCTTCCAGCAGTTCCAGCCCGCTCATGCCGGGCAGGCGCACATCGCTCACCAGCACCACCGGGCTGTTCGGATGCAGCAGCTCGGCCACCGGTTCGGCGCATTCGAAGCTGCTTACCGTGAAATCTGCCAGTTCCAGCGCTTGCTCGCTGCCAGCGCGCACGGTCGGGTCGTCTTCGACCAGCAGCACTTGTATCTTGTCCATCATGTCTCCTGTGCCGCTTTGAGTTCGATCACGAAGCAGGCCCCGGCACTGACCTGTTCCGCTTTTAAGCTTCCGCCGAAGTCGCGGATGATTTGTTCTGAAATGGCCAGGCCCAGTCCCAGGCCCTCGCCCTGTGGCTTGGAGGTGTAAAAGGGCTCGAACAGCCGTGCGCGCGCTTCCTCGGTGAGGCCGGGGCCGCTGTCGGCGACGCGGATCTGCACGCGGCCTGGCGTGCTGCTCACTTCCAGCACCAGCTCGCGCACAGCGCTGCCGGCCATCGAATCGAGCGCGTTGGTCATCAGGTTGAGCAGCACCTGCTCCAGCCGGTTGCTGTCGCACAGCGCGTAAATGTCGGCCTTGTCGATGCGCAGCTGGAAGCTCACCTGGTCGAGCTGGATGCGGCGCTCGACCAGCACCAGCGCGTTGGAAATCGAGGTATGGATCGACACCGGCCCCAGCTCCGCATTCGACTTGCGCGCGAAGCCTTTCAGCTTGCCGGTGATGGTACCCATGCGTGCCACCACCTGCGAAATGGTCTTCAGGTTGTTGCGCACGTCGTCCATGCGGCCGCGCTCGAACAGCAGCACGGCGTTGTCGGACATGGTGCGCAGCGCCGTCAGCGGCTGGTTCAATTCGTGCGTGATACTGGCCGACATCTGCCCCAGCACCGCCAGTTTGCCGGCCTGGAACAGCTCGCTCTGCGTGATCTGCAGTTGCTGCTCGGCCTGGCGCCGCACGTCGACTTCCTTGCTCATGTCCTGCGTGATGCGCGCCAGGCTGGCGGTACGCTCGGCCACCATGCGTTCCAGGTCTTCTTTGGAGCGCATGCGCTGGCGCCAGTACAGGAAGGAGAGCACCAGGAAGCCATACGCCAGCAGGGCAAACAGGAAAGCGATGCTGGCATTGCCGCGTGCCGCGTTCAGGTCCGACAGGTAGATGAAGGTCCAGTCGCGCGGCGACAGCGAACGGGTTTGCGCCAGCATCAGCGGGGTCGATGCCGCGCCGGGGGCATTGCTGTCACGGATGATGAGCAGGCGATTGCCATTGGCCAGCGCTTCGTCGTGCTTGAGAGTCAGCGCCGGCAGCGATTGGGCGAAGTACTGGCGGGTTTGCGCCAGCTCTTCGCGTACCGAATCCGACAGCGGTTTCAGGGCCTTGAACTTCCAGGCCGGGTCGGAGCTGAGGAAGATCACGCCGTGCGGGTCGACCAGCGCCACCTTGTCGCTGCCCTGCGTCCAGCTGCGCTGCTGGCTTTCGATGCTGACCTTGATGGCCGCCACGCCCAGCATGCGGCCATCCTTGTAGATGCCATGCGCGTAGAAGTAGCCCGGCTCCAGGCTGGTGGTGCCGACGCCGTAAAAGCCGCCGGGGCGGCCGCGCAGCGCATTGCGGATATACGGCCGGAAGTTGACGTCGTCGCCGATGAAGCTGTCCTTCTGGCGCCAGTTGCTGGCGGCCTGGGTCCGGCCCTGCAGGTTGACGATGTAGATATTGCTGGATTCGGCCTTCTTGTTCAGGCCTTCCAGGTACTCGTTGACGCTGTTGCGCGCATCCTCGTCGCCGGGATTTTCCAGCAGGCGAACCACGTCCTTGTCCAGCTCCAGCATGCGCGGCACCAGGTCGTACTTGTCGAGCAGGTTTTCCAGGCTGGTGGCGTACACTTCCAGCCTTTGCGCACCCGCTTCACGCAAGCGCTCGGTGGTGGCGCTGTCGGCCCACCAGTAGGCCAGGTAGGGCAGGGCCAGGCCGGCCAGCAGCACCAGCCCCCATAAAGTACGGACGTGTTGGGTCGGGCGCGGCTGCGCCTGGGAGCTTGCGGTGATATCTGGCTGAACTGGCATCACCGCCAACTATAGCAAACCTTGGTTACAGTTGATGGCGCAACCCCAGGTTAAAAGCGCGCGTGCCCTTGCCGTCGTCGGTCGCGTTGCCGACCGTGAAAGGCGCGCCATTGTCGCCGTTGATGCGAGCGTAAGCGGCGTACAGGTCGGTGCGCTTGGACAGGGAGTACAGGTAAGCGATGCCATACTGGCGTGCATCCTGGTTGGCCATGCTGCGGTCCATATGCTGCACTACCGAGCCGGTAAAGGTGTGCGGCCCGAAGGTAGCGCACAGGCCCAGCACCAGGTCGCGGCTGGATGCGCCGGGAACGCCGATCGTGCTGTTGGTGATGACGCTGGTGGCACTGGTGATGGCGCCGGTGCCCGTTGCGCCGCTCGCCAGCGTGCTGCTGCCGCCACCGCCCACGGTGCCCATACCGCGATTGAAGGCATAGCCGGCATGCAGCTGGTAGTCGCCCAGCTTGTAGCGCGCTGCCAGCAGGGTGTTGTGCGCGTGCAGGCCAGCCGTAGCGCTTTCGCGGCGGAAGTGCGATACCGACAGCGCCAATGGGCCTTGGTCGTAATTCAGCGCGCCGCTCAGTGCGCGTTTGCGAGTACTGTCGCCAGCCACTTCACCCGCGCTGTAAGCCAGCTCGGTAGAGAAGCCGGCCAGCTTGGGCGAGGCATAGCGCAGCGAATTGTCCATGCGGCGGTTCGGCACCATCAGGTTCGGGGCCTGGCCCGCCAGGCCATCTTCGAAAGGATCGGCGATATCGCGCAAGGCCTTGTAATAAGGCGAGTACTGGCGGCCGGCGCTGATGGTGCCCAGCGGGCTGGCGAGCGAGACGAAGGACTGGCGGCCGAAGGTCAGGCCGCCCTGGCCGGAAGCGCCGGTGTCCATCGCGAACCCGCTCTCGACGACGAAGCCGGCGGACAGGCCATTGCCCAGGTCTTCCGTACCCTTGAAGCCAATGCGCGAGCCGGAAGCAACGCCGCTGCTTACGTTGGTGGTATTGCCGGCGGCACCGCCGCGTTCAAGCACGATGCCCGCATCGGCCACGCCATAGACTTGTACGGAAGATTGCGCATGTGCGCTGCAGCAGGCCAGGGCCAGCAAGGTGGTGGCAGTGTATTTCATGGGGTTTCTCCTGAGGTCGTTGTTGTTATGCAGCGCGGATGTAGCTGTGCTCATCCGCTTGATCTTCTGCGCCAAGCGCGCCTTCCCACTTCGCGACGACAGCGGTGGCGATGGCATTGCCGACAGCGTTGGTGGCCGAGCGGCCCATGTCGAGGAACTGGTCCACACCCATCAGCAACAGCAAGCCGGCTTCAGGGATATGGAACTGGGTCAGGGTGGCGGCAATCACCACCAGCGAAGCGCGCGGCACGCCGGCCATGCCTTTGGACGTCAGCATCAACAGCAGCAGCATGGTGATCTGGGTGCCCAGCGACAGGTCGATGCCGTAAGCCTGGGCAATGAACAGCACGGCGAAGGTGCAGTACATCATCGAGCCGTCCAGGTTGAAGGAATAACCCATAGGCAGCACGAAGCTGGAGATGCGGCGCTGCACGCCGAACTTGTCCAGCGCGATCAGCAGTTTCGGATACGCCGCTTCCGAGCTGGCGGTAGAGAAGGCCAGCAGGAACGGTTCGCGGATCAGGCCCACCAGGCGCAGCACGCGCGGGCCCAGCACGACAAAGCCGGCGCCGATCAGCAAGGCCCACAGGCAGAACAGGCCAAGGTAGAAGCCGCCCATGAACTTGGCGAAGGTGGCCAGGATGCCAAGGCCATTGGTGGTGACCACCGACGCCATCGCGGCAAACACCGCCAGCGGGGCCATGCCCATGATGGCGCCGGTAATGCGCAGCATCACTTGCGCCAGCTCGTCGACCACGTCCAGCAAGCGCTTGCCGGATTCGCCCAGCGCACCGAGCGCCGAACCGAAGAAGATCGAGAACACCAGCACCTGCAGGATCTCGTTATTGGCCATGGCCTCGATCGGCGACTTCGGCACCACGTGGGTGATGAAATCCTTCAGCGTGAAGGCCGAGGTTTTCAGGCCGGTGCTGGCATCGATGGCCGGCAACGGCAGGCCCAGGTTGGTACCGAGCTGCATCAGGTTCGACAGGAGCATGCCCAATGCCAGCGAAACCAGCGATGCGACGATGAACCAGGCGAAGGCCTTGGCGCCAATGCGGCCGGCAGCCTTGCCGTCGCTCAGGTTGGCGATGCCGACGGTCAGGGTCGAGAAGACCAATAGCGCAATGATCATCTTGATCAGGCGCAGGAAGATGTCGGTGACCAGCGAAATGTGGGCCGAGATGTCGGCGGTGAGCTTTTTGTCAGGGAATACCGTGTGACAGGCATAACCGACGGCGATGCCCAGCAGCATCGCAATCAGGATGTAGAGGGTGAGGGGGCGCTTCTTTTGCATTCCAGTCTCCGTTGTGTAGGCCCCCCGCATGTAGGGCGGGGTCCACGCTCAACAGCAATCTGTGTGCCCGCTGTGATTTGGCAGGCGGGAGACTGGTAAGTGATTGATTTATAAGCCTGCCGGGATGTCAATGATGCCGGCAGGCAAATTTTTCGTCCTGAAGTTTGGACGGGCTGGAAGGGGCTTTGTATGGGTTCTTGGTCAGGCCTCGCGTTAGGCCTTAATGGGCGTGCCCATGGTGATGATCATGGCCGTGATCGTGGTCATGGTCGTGGCCATGCCTGTCCGCATCCGCATGTCCCGCGCCTTGCAGGCAGCACTCATGCTGGGTGGTGCCTTGCTCCGTTTGCAGGGTGGTATGGTGGATGCCGAACTGCTCCTTCAACTGGCGCGCGATTTCATCGATGGCCGTATCCCCCGGATAACCGCCTGGCATGACGAGGTGGCAGGTCAGCGCCACATCGGTCGTGCTCATCGACCAGATGTGCAGGTCATGCACGCCGCTCACGCCCGGGCTGACCAGCAGGAACTTCTCCACTTCACCCGCATCCACATTGCCCGGCACCGCGCCCAGCGTCATGTCGAGCGCCTCGCGCAGCAGCGACCAGGTGCTCTTCATGATCAGCACCACGATCACCAGCGAAACGGCAGGATCGATCCATGCCCAGCCGGTGTACATGACCACCAGGCCGGCGACCAGCACGCCCAGCGAGATGGCCGCATCGGCCGCCAGGTGCAGGTAGGCACCGCGGATGTTCAAGTCATCCTTGCTGCCCTTCATGAACAGCCAGGCCGAAATGCCGTTGACAGCAATGCCGATGCCAGCCACCACGGACACAGTCAGCCCCGCCACGGGTGTGGGCGCCATCAAGCGCTGGAACGCACCCCAGGCAATCGCGCCGGTAGCCGCCATCAGCAGCATGCCGTTGAACAGGGCCGCCAGGATGGAGCTGCTGCGCAAGCCGTAGGTATAGCGGCCGGAAGGTTCGCGCTTGGCCAGGATGGCTGCACCCCAGGCCAGGACCAGGCTCAGGACATCCGACAGGTTATGGCCGGCATCGGCCATCAGCGCAGTGGAATTGGCCAGGAAACCGTAGAAGAATTCAATCGCCACGAAGACCGCGTTGAGCGCAATGGCGATGGCGAAGGCGCGGCCATGGCCCACTTCGCCGTGATGATGGTGATGATGGCCGTGGTCGTGGCCATGTCCGTGATGATGATGGGCGCTCATTGTTCGTTACCGTTGGAGGGTTCGGCGATATGTTCCAGCATATCGCGCAGGACACCGCTGATATGGGCATCGGCGGTGGAATAGAAGACTTGCTTGCCCTGGCGCTCGGATTTGACGATACGGGCCGCGCGCAGCAGGCGCAGGTGGTGGCTCACCAGCGAAGAGCTCAGTTGCAGCGAGCCCGCAATATCGCTGACCGCAATCGGCTGCTCCAGGCAGGCCAGCACGATACGCAGCCGGGTCGAATCGCCCAGCAAATGGAACAGGTCCGCCAGCTCCGCCACGGAAGCATCGTTGTCAGAATAGATAGCCATAGCAAACAAATGAATAGGTATTCACATGTTAGCATGAAAGTCGGGGTCAGCTCCGGCAATCTGCCATCTTTTTCGCCATGCGAAAAAGATGGCAGATTGCCGGAGCTGACCCCGACTTTTATTTCGAGAGTTCGGCTTCGAAGGCGGCGCGGGTCTTGGCGTCGAGGGTTTGCAGGGCGCGCTCGAGCTTGGCAGTCGGGATGCCGGCCGGCTTGCTGAAGATGGCCTGGCCGATCAGTACCAGCGCAGCGGTCACTAGCGCGACGCCGGCGGCGGCGGCCAGCAGGCGTAGTTCGCGGCGCGAGAACGGTTCGTGGGAAGTGGGGATGGGGCGGGCGCCAGGCGGCGGGACATAGGCGGGGCCAGCCGAAGTTGTTGGCGCAACTGCCGGGGCGTGGGCGCCTTCCAGCCGCGCCAGGTGGCGTTCGACCGCTTCTTCCAGCACTGCTTCGTTCAAGGCCACCAGGGCGAAGATCGGGTCGTCGACATCGACTTTGATGCCGGTCTTTTCAAACACATGCAGCCGTAGCTTCTGCGGGTCGAGGGCCATTTACCAGTTCACCAGGTCGAGTTGTTCGAACAGGTCGCGGAACACGACCTTGATGCGCTGCTTTTCCATTACATTGAACTTGTCGCTGGCCTTGACCTCGTCCACCGTCAGGCGGCCAGTGTTCATCTTCTTGACGTCGGCGCCGAAAGTGTCGGCGTTGCGCGCGCTCAGCACCACGCGGCCGCGCACCCGCTGCGAGTTGTCGGCGTAGGTCTGCGATTCGAGGAAGGATTTGCCGGACGCCGATTGCAGCAGGCCGAAATGCTCGTTCTCCCACAGTACCAGCGGCACCTGGGTCGACTTGGCGGTGGTCACGAAGCCCATTGCAGTGTCGTGCAGCGTGTCGCCGCCGCCCACGATGGTGTGGATGTACACCTTGCGCCCGGATTCTTCCAGCAGGTTGAAGCAGTCGTTCTCAATCAGGTAGGCCATCAGCGGCGAGAAGGTGTTGGCGCCGTTGTCGATCACGCAGTTGCCGTCTTCCTCCAGGATGTCGATCATCAGCGCGTCGAAGCGCTTGGGGTCGATGGTGCGCGATTCGGTCATCACCGGTACATGCTTCACGTCCAGCGCCCTGTAGCGCGAGAAGGTGGTGTTTTCCTGGTCGGTGTCGTAGCAGCGCAGCGGGGTTTCGCTCTTGGCCTTCAGCCATTGCGCCAGGATGGTCGAGACATACGTCTTGCCGATACCGCCCTTGCCCTGCAGGACGAAGTGAACCGTGTTTTGCATTGATGCTCCTGTTATCAGTGGCAGTTGGCCGTGCCGCTGTCACGGGCTTCCTGCTGCGGGTGTTCCGGCGCCGTTTTCGGTTGGACCGGCAGGAACTCCCATTCGTAGCTGTTTTCCTTCAAAACCAATTTCAGCACACCGGTGCGCCAGTTGGAACGCGCTTCGCTCTGCTCGTTCAGCCAGAGGAAGGGCGTGAGCATGGCGCCGCCGGTGCCAACCACGAACTGGCGCACGCCGCGCGCGGCATCGGGCTGCGCGTCGGCATCCATCGGCGCCAGGCGCTCGTAGTCGTGGTCATGCCCGGACAGCACCAGTTCGACGCCGGCCGCGTGCAGTGCGCGCCAGATATCCTGCATCTTCCTGGTCGGGGTGTGTCCGCCAGAACTATACATGGGTGCGTGCCAGTAGGCCAAGGTACAGCGCGCCTTGCTGGCGGCCAGGTCGTCTTTGAGCCACAGGAGCTGGCGCTGGTGGTCGGCGGTTTTCAGGTCGCTGTTCAACGAGATGAAGTGCCAGCCGCCCTTGTCGAAACTGTAATAACCGCGGCCGGGAGGTCCGGCCAGCTCGCCGAAATAGTCGAAGTAAGCGGTGGCCTTGCCGCTGGTGTATTCGTGGTTGCCGGGCGTGGGGCGGGTGCGGGATTTGAACTGGCCCCAGGTGGGGGCGTAGCAATCGCTGAATTCGGCGGGGGCGCCATTCGGGTAGGTGTGGTCGCCCAGGGTGAGGATCAGGGCCTCCGGGTCGCCTTTGGCGATGAGGGCGGCGGTGCCTGCGGCGCCGGAATCGGGGGCGCGGTTGTAGCGGCAGTCGGCGATGTCGCCGGCGGCGTACACCGTCAGCGGTTTTGCCGCATGTCCGGCGGCCGGGGCGGCGAGGGCGGCTGCGGCAGCCAGCCAAGGTAGAATGCGTGTTTTCATTGGCACCATTTGAACAGGCATGCGAGTTTCACCATCCAGCGAGCAGGAAGCGATCCTGAAATCCCGCGCCCAGACCTTGATGATCGAGGCGCGTGCCGGGACTGGCAAGACTACCACGCTGGCCATGCTGGCGGCACAGGAACCGGGCGTGGTCCTGGGCCTGTGCTTCTCGGAAGGGGCGCGCCAGCGCTTCTATGAAAAGCTGGCGCTGGAATGCCCGGAGCGTAAAGTGCAGGTGCTGACGGTCGAAGCGCTGGCCCGTTCGCAGCTCACCCGCATTGCGGAGCATGGCAACTGGCTCGACCTGCCTGAGCGCTGGTCCAGCCTGGAGCAGATGCGTCCCATGCTGGTGGCCGCCGCCAACACGGTCTGGCAGCGCCACGAAGGGCGCTATACGGAATTCGATTTCGACTTCGAGCGCAGCACCCAGCGCGTGGAAATGATGCTGCAGTTGCTGGCGCAGATGAAGGCTACCCTGGCGACGCTGCGCTTTGAGGATGAGGTGTTCGACGACTTCACCTTCGACGAGTTGTGCAACGAGTTCCAGCTGGAAGACCGCGAGATCGTGGAAATCTTCCACGAGTTCGAACGCCGCCGCCAGCCGCAGGCCGGCCATATCCTGTGGCAGGCGCCGGTCGATTACGCGACTGACCTGGTGTCCATCCTGCGCCGCTTCCCGGAGGCGGTGCACGACATGCCGCAGGCAAACCTGCTGCTGGTCGACGAGTGGCACGACGTCAACGCTGCCGAATTCGAACTGCTGCAACTGTTCCGCCGCAACGCGCGGCTGGTGGTGGTGGGCGACCGCCACCAGGTGATCAACGCCGAACGCGGCGCCGACCCGCGTTTCTCGGGCGGCGGCTTCGAGCTGGCCTTCCCGGATGCGGAACGCCTGCCGCTGTCGCAGTCACGCCGCTGCGGCGTATCGCTGAAAAAACTGCTGGAGCGCGCCCTGCCGAAATGCGGCTTCGAATCGCACCCGGACACCTACTCCGAAGTGCGCCACGTCGAATACGACCACGCCGATCCGCAAGCCTGCGCGCGTGCCGTCGTGGCCAAGGCGAAAGAGCTGGCGCTGGGCCCCGACCTCGCCATCATCCTGCGCGAAGTGGACCAGAGCGTGGAAATTGAAAACGCCCTGCTGGACGCGGGCCTGCCGTACAACTGCGATGGTTTCGCCTCCTACCTCAAGCGCCCGGAAATCATGGCCCTGCGCGCCCTGCTGCACGTGGCCAGCGGCGACTACAGCACGCTGAAGGCGGACAAGGAAAGCTGCGAACTGATGGTCGACGGCCTGCAAACCTATTTCGCCGTATCGGGCGACCGCCGCGACTATGAGTCCAGCCACGCCATGTACGGTTCCGGCGACGCTTACCAGCAGCAGAAAGATGCCGTGGTGCGCGATCCGGAAACCCTGGAATTCATGTTCAGCGGCCTGCTGTGCGCCGAGCAGCATTACGACAGCGGCGCCACGCGCCGCTGGAAGCAGCGCCTGGCCGCCGTGCTGGCGCAGATGAAGGAGCTGGCAGCGACTGCCAGCGCCGCGCAGTTGCTGGAACTGGCCAGCACGGGACTCGACCTGCCGGCTGCCACCCGCCGCACCTTCGTCAAGCGCGCCCACGCCGATTCCGTGCTGCGCACCCTGCGCGCCTTCATGGATTTCGCCCAGCGCCAGGGCGATGCCAAGGCGCCGGCCTTCCTCGACGAACTGCGCCGCCGCCAGGTGGCAACGCGCGCCAAACCGGGCGCGCGCGGTGGCGCGAGCAAGGCGCTGGCGCTGGCCACCGTGCAGTCGGCAAAGGGAAGGGAATGGCAGCAGGTGCTGCTGCCGTATATGGAAGAAGGCCAGTTCCCGCGCGCCACCCGCAATGGGGACGAGTACGCAGAAGAAAGACGCTACCTGTACGTAGCGATCAGCCGTGCGATCGCCGGCCTGACGCTGTTCGAGCCTGCCGCGGCGGAGCGCCGCAGCCGCCTGCTCAATTAATTAATAAAGCGCAGCAGGCCTTTCAGCGAATGCTCGATGGTCTGCGCGCGCACTGCCTGCCGGTCGCCGGAGAACACCAGGCGTTCGGTGTGCACGGTATCGGCGTTGGCCCAGCCAAAGCAGACCGTGCCCACCGGCTTGCCCGGCACTGCGCCGGTCGGCCCGGCGATGCCGGTGACCGATACGGCGACATGGGCATTGCTGGAGCCGAGTGCGCCCTGCGCCATGGCCGCTGCCACTTCTTCGCTGACGGAACCGAATTGCGCCATCATGGCGGCCGGCACTTCCAGCATCTCGGTCTTGGAGGCGTTGGAATAGCAGACGAAGCCGCAATCGAACCAGCCGGTGGAGCCGGCAATTTCCGTAATCGCGGTCGAGATGCCGCCGCCGGTGCAGGATTCCGCGGTTGCCAACAGCAAGCCTTTGTCTTGCAGGGCCTTACCCACCTGGGCGGCCAGTTCGTTGAAATCTGTACTCACTTGTGGCTCCTTTAGCAAACAAAAGCGTTTGAGCCCATTCTAGCGCGCTGCTGTGCAGATTGACCACGCTGCACCGCAATAATGTGGCGTCACGACTAACTTGCAAGCCGGGGAAGGCTTTTGTGGTGCGAGAAACCAAGAATTGCGCCGCTGCCGGGTACTCAGCGATAGAATGCCCCCAATCCCCTGTTCGCGAGGCACGGTGGTGAGGACTCTCCAAGGAAGACGTCCCGTATTCTGGGTGGCGCTGCTGTTGGCAGCGCTGTTGCCCCTGCTCGCCCATGCCCAATCCGGCTCGACCCTGGAGCGCCAGGTCAAGGCCGCCTATCTGTACAAGTTTGCCGGGTTCGTCGAATGGCCGGAGGGCAGCTTTGGCCGTCCCGATGCGCCAATCGTGATTGGCGTTGCCGGCGCCGACCCGCTGGCCGAACAACTGGAACAGACCGTGGCCGGCCACACCGCCAATGGCCGTCCGTTGCAGGTCAAACGCGTCAGGCGCGGCGACAGCCTGGCCGGCATCCACATCCTTTTCATTCCGGCGCAGGACAAGGCGCTGGCGCAGGAACTGCTCTCGGCCAGCCGCGGCCAGCCGGTGCTGACCGTGACCGATGGCGACGAGACCTTCGGCATGGGCAGCATGATCAACTTCGTCATCGCCGACGAAAGGCTGCGCTTTGAAGTCTCCCTGAAGCATGCGGCCGTAGCGCGCCTGAAGATCAGCGCACGCATGCTGTCGGCCGCGCTTCGCGTACAGCAGGTGGCGGGATGATGGTACGCCGCCGCTCCCTGCCGCAAAAACTGCTCGGTGTGGTGATGCTGGTCACGCTGGTGGCCTTGCTGGTTTCGCTCGGCACCATCATCGCGTACGACTTGCGGGCCTACCACCAGTCCTTGAGTTCCGACATGACCACCCAGGCCGAACTGCTTGGGCATATGAGCGCGCCGGCGCTGACCTTTGACGATCCGCGCCTGGCGAAAGAAAACCTGGCGCTGCTGCGCCTGCGCCCCAAGGTCAAGGCAGGCGCCATCTACAATGCACGCGGCCAGTTGTTCGCCACCTATGTCGCGCCAGGCATCGACGTCAGCGTGCCGGCCGCGCCGCAGGCCGAGGGGATGGCTTTTGAGGACGGAAAAATGATGCTGTTCCGGCGCATCCGCGACAACGGCGAGTTGCTGGGCACCGTCTACCTGCAGTCGGACTACGAACTCCTGGGCCGCTTCGGCGACTACGTGATGATCGCCATCATCGCCACCTTCCTGGCGATGGGCATTGCCTACCTGCTGATGCGGCCCCTGAACAAGGTGGTCACCCAGCCAGTGCTGGCGATTGCCGATGTGGCGCGCGAAGTGGTGGCGACCGGCGACTATTCGCGCCGCGCGCCGGGCACCAGCAACGACGAGGTGGCCGAACTGGCCGACTCCTTCAACAAGATGCTGAGCGAGATCGAAAGCCGCACGCGCGAGCTGGAAACGTCCAACAGCGAAATCGCCCGCGAGTCCGAACAGCGCAGCAAGGCGCAGCAGGAAGTCATGCGCCTGAACGAGGAACTGGAACAGCGCGTGCACGAACGCACGCTGCAGCTCGAGCAGGCCAACAGTGAGCTGGCCATGGCCATGCAGGAGGCGAAGAGCGCCAACCAGGCCAAGTCGGCCTTCCTCTCGTCCATGAGCCACGAACTGCGCACGCCGTTGAACGCGATTCTCGGTTTCGCGCAAATCCTGACCTCGGAAAAGCTGCCGTCCACGCTGGTGCAGAAACGCGAATTCGCCAACCATATCCTGAAGTCCGGGCGCCACCTGCTGACCCTGATTAACGAAATCCTCGACCTGGCCAAGATCGAATCGGGGGCCGTGGCGCTGTCGCTGGAACCGGTCGCCCTCAACGAAATCCTGCAGGAGTGCGAAGGCATGGTGGCGCCGCTGGCCAGTGCGCGCGGCATCCGCCTGCTGTTCCCGGACGGTTGCGCGGCCAACGTCACGGCCGACCGCACGCGCCTCAAGCAGATCCTGCTTAACCTGCTGTCCAATGCCATCAAGTACAACCGCGATGGCGGCGCCGTGGTGGTCGACTGCAGCCCGAGTGGCCCCAACCTGGTGCGGGTCTCGGTGCAGGATACCGGCATGGGCCTCAGGCCTGAGCAGGTCAAGCAGCTGTTCCAGCCCTTCAACCGCCTGGGCCAGGAGAGCGGGGCGGAAGAAGGCACCGGCATTGGCCTGGTGGTCACCAAGCGCCTGGTGGAGCTGATGGGCGGCACCATCGGCGTCACCAGCAGCCAGGGCGTCGGCAGCATGTTCTGGATCGAACTGGCGTCGACCGAACCGATCCCCTCACGCGTCGATGCCAACGCCGAGCGCCCGGCCCAGCACCACCGTCATGCGGCAGGCGAGCCGGCCACCATCCTGTATGTGGAAGACAATCCGGCCAACCTCAAGCTGGTAGAGGAAATCATCAGCTTCCGCCCGGACCTGAAGCTGATCTCCGCGCCGGACGGCCATCTGGGCATCGAACTGGCGCGCGCGCACCAGCCGGACATCATCCTGATGGACATCAACCTGCCTGGCCTGAACGGCATCGACGCCGTCAAGCTGCTGGCGACCGACCCGCGCACCGCGCATATCCCCGTCATCGCCCTGACCGCCAATGCCATGCCGCGCGACGTGGAAAAAGGCCTGGCGGCAGGCTTCTTCCGCTACCTGATCAAGCCGATCAACATCGACGAGTTCACGGAAGCGATCAACAGCACCATGGCCTTCCTGGCTCGCAGGGAGGAAGAAGGGAGTACGTCCAAGTGATCAGCCGCGACGATATCCTGAACGCCAAAGTCCTGATAGTGGACGACC
>Ga0055543_1000364_pt1 | contig 30047 bp, 28 predicted proteins | sample AraplaCvi_mMF_r2_2_FD_61186 | JGI IMG/M metagenome (GOLD analysis project Ga0055543, IMG submission 61186) | Arabidopsis root microbial communities from North Carolina, USA - plate scrape MF_Cvi_mMF_r2 | ecosystem: Host-associated > Plants > Roots > Endosphere | place: USA: North Carolina | reverse complement strand
TCCTTATGCTCTGTTGTGCGTCGTCAGCAGCATGGCGTCGCCATAGCTGAAGAAGCGGTATTCGTTCGCGATCGCGTGCTGGTAGGCGTGGCGGATCTCGGTAAAGCCTGCGAAAGCGCTCACCAGCATCAGCAAGGTGGATTTCGGCAGGTGGAAGTTGGTGATCAGCCGCGTCACCGTCTTGAATTTGTAGCCTGGCGTGATGAACAGGTTGGTGTCCCCGCTGCCCGCTTCCAGCTTGCCGCTTTGGGAAGCCGATTCAAGTGCGCGCAGCGAGGTCGTGCCCACCGCCACCACGTCGCGGCCGGCGGCACGGGCTTCGTTGACGGCGTCCACGGTTTCCTGCGGCATGGTGTACCACTCGGTGTGCATCTTGTGCTCGGCCAGGTTTTCCGTGCGAACCGGCTGGAAGGTGCCGGCACCCACGTGCAGGGTGACGTAGGCGAACTTCACACCCTTGTCCTTCAGCTTTTGCAGCAGGGCTTCGTCGAAATGCAGGCCGGCGGTCGGAGCGGCGACGGCGCCCGGCACCTTGTTGAATACGGTCTGGTAGCGGTTTTCGTCCACTTCGCCCGGTGCGTGCTCGATGTAGGGCGGCAGCGGCAGGCGGCCGTATTGCTCGATCAGGTCGAACACGTCGGCATCGAAATGCAGGGTAAAGAACTCGCCGGCGCGCTCGCCTACCGTGACGTCGAAGGCATCGGTCAGGCGGATTTTCACGCCAGGGCCCGGTGATTTCGAAGCGCGCACCTGGGCCAGCACGGTGCGGGTATCCAGCACGCGCTCTACCAGCGCCTCCACCTTGCCGCCGCTGTCCTTGACGCCAAAGAAGCGGGCCTTCAGCACGCGGGTATTGTTCATCACCAGCAGGTCGCCGGCCTGCAGCTGGTCGAGGATGTCGGTGAACTTACGGTCGTGCAGGGTCTTGCCGTCCACGTGCAGGAGGCGCGACGCACTGCGGTCCGGCAGAGGAAATTGCGCAATTCGCTCTGGCGGCAAGTTAAAATCGAAGTCGGATAGCGAGTACATTGACGGACTACTAAAACTGTTGGGCAACCCTCTATTTTACGACACCTGCCCAAAATTCACGCAAAAATGCCGGAAACGAAGCAAAAAAAGCCTGCCGCACCCAAAAAACCTGCCGCCACCGCCGAGAGCAAGCTTGCCAAGCTTGGCCTGCGCACGGACATGGACCTGGTGCTGCACCTCCCCATGCGTTATGAGGATGAGACGGAAGTCCTGACGGTCCGTGAAGCCTGCATGCGTGGCGGCGAGGTATCGCAGGTGGAAGGCGTCGTCACCTCCAATGAAATCGCCTACAAGCCGCGCCGCCAGCTGCTGGTGCATATCGCGGACGAGACGGGCGATATCCAGCTGCGTTTCATGAATTTCTACGGGAGCCAGGTCAAGCAGCTGGCCGAAGGCACCCGCGTGCGGGCGCGCGGCGAAGTGCGGCATGGTTTCTTCGGCGCCGAGATGGTGCATCCGGCCTACAAGATCGTCAACGAAGGCGCGCCGCTGCCGACTTCCCTCACGCCGGTTTACCCTTCCGGTGAAGGCTTGTCGCAACTGGTGCTGCGCCGCGCGATCGCCGACGCGATGAAGCGTGTGGATTGGACCGACACGCTGCCGCCGGAAGTGCTCAAGACCATGCGCCTGCATCCGCTCGAAACCGCCGTGCGCACCCTGCACTACCCGCCACCGCAGATCGACGAGAATGCGCTGGTCGACCGCACGCACCCGGCCTGGACTCGCGTGAAATTCGATGAGCTGCTGGCGCAGCAGCTCTCGCTGAAACGGGCGCAGCGTGCGCGCCGCGCCAAGGGCGCCGCCGTGCTGGGCAAGGCCGGCTCGCTGTCGTCCGCCTTCGAGGCCTCGCTGCCGTTCAAGCTGACCAAGGCCCAGCAACGGGTGCTGAAGGAGATCCGCGCCGACATCAAGCAACCGTATCCGATGCAGCGCCTGCTGCAGGGCGACGTGGGCAGCGGCAAGACCATCGTGGCCGCGCTGTCAGCCGCGCAGGCGATCGACAGCGGCTACCAGGCCGCGCTGATGGCGCCGACCGAGATTCTGGCCGACCAGCATTTCCGCAAGATCGCCGCCTGGCTGGAACCATTGGGCGTAAAGGTCGCGTGGCTGACCGGCAGCCTGAAAAAGAAGGAGAAGGAAGCCGCCTACGCACTGGCCGAATCGGGCGAAGCGCAACTGGTCATCGGCACCCACGCCATCATCCAGGACACGGTGCAGTTCGCGAAGCTCGGCCTCGTGATCGTCGACGAGCAGCACCGCTTTGGCGTCGGCCAGCGCCTGACCTTGCGCAACAAGGGCAACGGCGACAATGTGCCGCACCAGCTGATGATGTCCGCCACGCCGATCCCGCGCACGCTGGCCATGACCTACTACGCCGACCTGGAAGTATCGGTAATCGACGAGCTGCCGCCGGGCCGCACGCCGATCGTCACCGCCGTGGTCGACCAGAACCGCCGTGACGAAGTGATCGCCCGCGTGCATGCTGCCGCGCTGGAAGGCCGCCAGGCCTACTGGGTCTGCCCGCTGATCGAGGAATCGGAAGCGCTGCAACTGCAGACCGCAACGGAAACATACGAAACCCTGGCTGCCGCCCTGCCCGACTTGCGCGTCGGCCTGGTGCACGGCCGCCTCAAGCCGGCCGAAAAAGCGGAAGTGATGGATGCTTTTGCCGCTGGCGACATCCACGTTCTTGTCGCCACGACCGTGATTGAGGTCGGGGTCGACGTGCCCAATTCCTCGCTGATGGTGATCGAGCACGCCGAGCGCTTCGGCCTGTCGCAGCTGCACCAGCTTCGTGGCCGCGTTGGCCGCGGCTCGGCGGCCTCGGTCTGTCTGCTGCTGTATCAAAGCCCGCTCGGCCCCATCGCCAAACAGCGCCTGATGACGATGCGCGAAACGACCGATGGCTTCGAGATCGCACGGCGCGACCTGGAGATCCGCGGCCCGGGCGAATTCCTGGGTTCACGCCAGTCGGGACAGGCCATGCTGCGCTTCGCCGACCTGGAGACCGACGGCTGGCTGGTCGACCAGGCGCGCGATTTGGCGCATGCCTTGCTGCACGACGCCACGCCTGCCAACCAGGCCACCGTCGAGGCGCACCTCGAACGCTGGCTTGGCGGCCGCGAAGAATTCCTGAAGGTTTAGCGGCCCGGCTGCTCGAAGATGCAGCCGACGTAGCTTTGGATGACTTCCTGCATCCGGTCGACGTTGCCGATCTGGCCCGGGAAGCGGGCTGCCGTCTGGTTCGCGCACAGGTCGGAGCGCTGGCGCAAGCGGTCAATGCACTCCGCTTCAGACAGGCCGTACTTGTTGCGCGCGCAGGACTTTTCCAGTTTGCCGCCCATATCCTGCAACATGCTGACGTCAGCACCGGAGACCTGCAGCGCCGCATTCGCGACCGCTACGCCGGTGTCCGATTTCTGCTCTTCCTCGACGGCCTGTACCTCTTCTGTTTCGGCAGCTTTCTGCCGGCGTTCGATGGCTGTATTCAAGCCCCACCCCAGCGCAACCAGGATGGCAACCTTGACCACCAGTCCCAGGTTCCAGCTATGCTTGACCGGGACAGGTTCGGGAGCAGCCCGCAGGCGCTCGCGCATGCGCGCATCGGGCACCGGCTCCGGCGAGCCGCCTGCCTTGGCGTAGCAAACGCCGCATGCAGGGCACTGCCATTCAGGATTGACCGCATCCTTCGGACGCACATGGTCACATTTCGGGCAAATAATCGTTTTGTCCATAGCTTCGCCTGGGGATTGCCTATCAGTTCCTGCTTGTCGGCGTCGCGACCAGGGATTCGACTTCCGCGGTCAGGGAGATGATGCGCGGAACGCCATCAACCAGTGCGATCTCGGCCTTCTGCTTGCTGAGCGATTCCATGCGTTCGCCCGGCAGCAGCACGACTTCCTTCGCCACATCACGCGCCGTGGCGCTGCGGCCATTGGCGGAGAGCGCAACTTCGCGATTGCTGACTTCATAGGTCGACTGGAGTTGCACCCGCCACAATCCTTCCAGCATTGTCTTGTACTCGTCCACGCTCATGCGCGACAAGCCGCCGCCCCTGCCCGGCATTGAGACCATGATCATCGCGTTCGGTGCGAAGTTGGCCATCAAGCGTTCGGAATCGTGGCGCTGGACCGAGTTTTCCACGTTCCCCATCACGGTGAGCACTTCGGCTTCAGTCAGCCGCTTGCCGCTGCAGGCAATCGTGCCAGCAAGCACCGTGATAATTATTGCAAGTTTTTTCATATACGCAATGATACATTATGTGACACGTGTCGCATAAACTCCTTGCCATCATGCGACAGTTGTCGCACAATGCCGTCATACGTCACAAGGAGCCCCTATGGCCATTCCATCCATTACCGAATTAACGCTGCTCAAGGCACTTTGGAAACAGCATCCGCTCAGTGCTCGTGAAATCCATGAGCGCGTGGAAGAGGAACTGGCCTGGTCCTATTCGTCCACACGCAAAACCCTGGAGCGCATGCTGGAGAAAGGCATGATCAGCCTGCATTCCGCCCACGGTATGAACGTATACGCGCCAGTACTCGAAAAGGTTGAAACGCTGGCTGCATTTGCCCACGATTTCAGCCATCGCGTGATGGAAATGAACGCCCCGCTGCCCGTGAACATGTTCACCGGATCCAAACTGGTGAACCAGAATGAGCTGAAAGAGCTGGAGCAGTTGCTGAGCGAATGGCCGGAAGATAAGGAGTAAGGCGATGTTCGCATTGGTCTTCCTGCAAGCGAGTGTCGCCAGCTTGCTGGCCGGCGCCTGCACCTGGCTCCTGCTGCGCAGCGTAGCCCGCGCATGGCCCGGCCTGGAAGCGCGCCGCGCGCCTTGGCTGCTGGGCGTGGCCGCCGTTGCCGGCAGCCTGGCGCTTGGGCTGGTGCCCGGGCCCGCGCGCTTCAGCATGGTCCCGTGCATCGAGCTGCCTGCCATCCAGGCTTCCGCCACCCGCGCCAGTAGCGCCGCTGCAGCCGGCAGCAACGCCGTCGCCGGCGAAGACGCAGCCTTCGACGACCATGGCGCCACGCCCATCGAGCCGGCGCCAGCTTTGCTTTGGCTGGGCTATTCCTGGCTGGCACTCTACGGCGCCGGCCTGGCCGTAGCAGCCACGCGCTGGCTGCAGGCCAAACGCCGCCTCACGGCACTGATCGCCGCCTCGCAAAGGCTGGACCGCGTCCACCTGGCCGCCCATCCAGGCTTCTCCGGCCTGCACCGCAAGCTGCCGGAAGTGCGTGAACTCGACGCGCCAATCGCCCCGATGCTGGTCGGCCTAGCTCGCCCTGTCCTGCTGCTGCCACGCCACCTGCGCGATTTCGATCCCGTCCAGCAACGCATGGTAGTCGAGCATGAACTGACCCACCTCGCCCGCCGCGACCCGCTGTGGATGCATGCCAGCCTGCTGTTGCAAGCCATCCAATGGTTCAACCCCATGGTGGCTCGCCTCAGCCAACGCATGGCATGGGCGCAGGAACTGGGCTGCGACCGCACTGTCCTGCAAGGCCGCCCTGCCACCCAGCGCCGCGCCTACGCCACAGCGCTGGTCGCGCAAATGCGGATGCAGGCCATGCCCGGCGATGGAATGGTGCTGGCCTTCGGTGGCCGCGTGGTGGATGCCGTGGCCGCCCGCATCGGCATGATCCGCGACGGCGTGCCTGCAATCCCGCGCGCAGTCGCTGGAGTACTAGGCTGGGCGGTGTTGCCTGCGCTGCTTGCCGCCAGCGTGCTGCTGCAACCGGCCCTGGCTTGGCGCATCGATGCTACCGTCACAGGCAGCGAGGCGGCAGCGGCTTTGCCGGCAGCGGTCGTCCCAGCCGATGCGCCCCACTGGCGCGCCCCGATGGAACGCCTGCGCGTCAGCGCTTTCTTCGGCGTCCTGCATGCGCCAACTGGCCGCCCGCATGGCGGCATGGACTTCGCCGCTCGCACCGGCACACCAATCGCCGCGCCAGCAGACGGCATCGTCGTCGCCTCGACCAGCAACTACATGGGCGAGGACAAATGGGGAGAACTGGTCGCCATCGAACATGCCAACGGCCTGCGCTCGCTGTACGCCCACATGGACAGGCGCCTGGTGAAGGAAGGTGAGCGCGTTACGGCAGGCCAGCAGATCGGCACCTCCGGCGCCAGCGGCAAAGCCACCGGCCCTCACCTGCACATGGAAGTCAGCCGCAACGGACAGAACATCGACCCGCAAACCCTGCTTGGCAACCTTGAAGCCAACGCCACCCGGACCGCGCTGCAACGCCTGAAAACCAGCCGCGCCCCTTAACCAATCCCGCCGCCCCTTGCCAAATGCCGCGCGCTGCCCGGCAGTGGCGGCGCTCGCCCTGAGAAACCGCAATGAAGAAGACTGCATTCATGCTGGCCGCCGCGCTGGCAGCCCAGGTTGCGCCCGCGCAGACCGTCGTCGAGATCAAATCGGCGCGCCTCGACCAGCGCAAGGAAGATACCGCCAGCACCGTCGTGCTGACGCGCGAAGAGCTGGCCGCGAACGGCGACCGCACCGTGGCCGACGCCCTGCGCCGGCTGCCCGGCATCACCATCAGCGACAGCGCCGGCATCCGCCTGCGCGGCTTGGGCAAGGGCTACACGCAAGTCCTGCTGAATGGCCAGCCGGCGCCAAACGGCTTCTCGCTGGACAGCCTGCCACCGGAAGTGATCGAGCGCGTCGAAGTGCTGCGCACCGCCTCCGCCGTCCTCGGAACGCAGGGCATCGCCGGCACCATCAACATTGTGCTGCGCAAATCCGTCAGCCGCAGCACGCAGGAAATACAACTCGGAATGGACAGCCTGCGCGGCGCATGGTCGCCGCGCGTTGCCGCGCAATCCAGCGGCAAGGCGGATGGCTGGTCGCACAACGCCAGCGCTGTGCTGTCGCGCAGCAGCACGCCCGCCGACCGCACCATCACCGACAGCGCACCGGGCATGCTGCGCACCATGCACTCGCATGAGGACAATGTTGGCGAAACACTCAACCTGAGCCCGCGGCTGAATTGGAACACCGCGGGCGGCGACAACTTTGCGCTGCAAACCATCGCTGCCATTAACCGCCGCGATATCAAATACCGCTCGCGGGAAGAAGTGCAACAGGGCGCATCAGGCGACTTTGCAACTGTGCAGAGCCGCTTCCGCGCACGCGGCTATTTCCTGCGCAGCGAACTGACATGGCAACGCATGCTGGCCAGCGGCGCGCAATGGGAACTCAAGCTGGGCGGCAACACCGCACCACGCGACACCGATTTCGATTTCTGCGGCCTGCCGCTGTCCGGGCCCGGACCGACCGTGCGCCACGTCGACGGCGACATTCGCGAACATGGCTTCAACTATGGCGGCAAATATTCCCACCCGCTAGGCAACGGACACGCCTTGGCCGCTGGCTGGGATGGCTCGACCATCCAGCGCATGCAAACCCGCATCGAGCATGAATACGCCCACACCGGCGCACTGAATTTCCTGCGCGACGATCGCTATGATGGCCGCATTGAGCGCCTGGCGGCTTTTGCGCAAGACGAATGGAAGCGCGACGCCGATTCCTGGTCCGCCGGCCTGCGCTGGGAAACCATGCGCACCGAAGCGCACGACCGCCATACGGCATCGGTGCGTCAGCGCAGTACCGTCATCAGCCCCGTCGTGGAATGGATGCGCAAGCTGCCCGGCGACAGCCAGCTGCGCCTTGGCGCCAGCCGCAGTTACAAGGCGCCCAATATGCTCGACCTGATCCCGCGCCGCTTCACCGCCGACAACAACAACAGCCCAACCAATCCCGATAACCAGGGCAACCCCTCCTTGCGTCCCGAGCTGGCATGGGGCCTCGACGCCGGCATCGACTACTACTTCGCAAAAGACAGCCTGCTCAGCGCCAGCATCTATGCCCGCGACATCGACAACGTGATCCTGCCCACGCTGTACCGCGATGGCGAACGCTGGGTCACCATGCCGGCCAACCATGGCGGCGCGCGGGTGCATGGCCTGACGCTGGAGTTGCGCGCACCGCTGACGTCTTCACTGTCGATGCGGGCCAACGCCACCTTCAACCACTCCCGCCTCGACAGCGTGCCCGGCCCCGACAACCGGCTCGACGCGCAAACGCCTTTGAGCGGCGCCGCTGCCCTCAGCTACAAGCGCGCCGAACTGACGCTCGATGCCGAGTTTTCTTACGAAGCCGGCGGGCCAAGCCGCGATTCGGCCACATTCTTTTCGACCGCGCCTTACCAGCGCAAGCTGGACCTGCGCGCCACCTGGAAGCTGTCGCCGCGCCAGGAGGTGCGAGTTGCGGTATCCGACCTGCTGCACCCTGAACGCACCAGCACCGACCGCTGCGAGGGCCCGGCCTGGCGCCAGACCAGCATCAGCACGCGCGGCGGCACCACGTTGCGGCTCAACTACAAACAGAGCTTCAACTAGCCAAAGAAATATTGTCTGTTCCCTACGAATTTGCCAGACGGCACCCTGTTATGCGAAACTCGCCCGCTATGCCAAAGATCACCAACATTCTCCTGATGGCCATGCTGGCCGCCGTCAATATCGTGCAGCCTGCAGCCGCGATGCCTGAACCATTGGACATCCCGCCGCCGTCGCAGGAAGAGAAAGAGCCGAAAGACTCGCTCCTGCAGCAGTGGCGCATGCCGCTGGAAGGGGGCCGCGTCAGCAGCTTCTTTGGCGCTGCACGCGGACGCCGCGCGCATGGCGGCATCGACTTCTCCGTGCCGCATAACACGCCCGTCATGGCTACCAACGACGGCACTGTCGTGGCATCGGGCATGGGCTACCTTGGCGACCGCAAATACGGCAATGTGGTGGTGATCGAACATGAAGGCGGCCTGCGCTCGCTGTACGCCCACCTGAACAAGCGCAATGTGAGTGTCGGCGATACCGTGACTGCCGGCGAGTTGATTGGCTTGTCCGGCGCCACCGGCCACGCCACCGGGCCGCACCTGCACCTGGAAGCCTACCAGGACGGCACCCGCATCGACCCGAACCGCTTCATGCTGGCCAACCTGGAAGACAACGCCCTGCCATCGGCCATGCACGCCAAGCGCACCGGTCTTGAAGAGGTCCCGCCTGCGCCACACAAGGCCGGCAAGGGCCGAAAAGCTGCGCGCGACGCAGGCGACAAGCCTTCAAAAAAGAAAACGCAGGTCGCCCAGAAGACCAGCAAGTCCCGCCGGCACGCCTGATTTTTCCTAAAGACAGAGATAGATGCGGTTGGCCAGGTCGAGCATGAAGGCCGGCTGCAGGTAGGCTATGAACGCCAGTGCCAGCACGGCTGCGCCCAGCGCCCACAGGCCGATGCGGAGCAGCCGCTGTTTCATGTCAGGCCGCCCTCAGGCCAGGTTCGCTGCGCACCAGCGCGCGCTCGTCGATTGGCAGGTTGGCCAGGCCGGCGAAGATGCCAAGGCCAAGCGTGATACCCCACACCACGTCGTAGCTGCCAAGCTTGTCGAACAGGTAGCCGCCCAGCCACACGCCGATAAAGCTCCCCACCTGGTGCGACAGGAACACTACCCCGGCCAGCATCGACATATGCTTCAAGCCGAACACGCCGGCGATGATGCCGTTGGTAAGCGGCACGGTGGCCAGCCACAGGAATCCGATCGCCGCCGCGAACAGGTAAACCGACCATTGCGACAGGGGCGCCAGCAGGAACAGGCCGATCACCAACGAGCGCGCAAAGTAGATCGACGAAAGCAGGTAACGCTTCGGCATGCGGCCGCCCAACTGGCCTGCAGTGAATGAGCCGAAGATATTGAACAGGCCGATCAGTGCCAGCGCCATCACGGCCACGCCCGGCGTGGCAATGCCCTTGTCCTTCAGGTAGGCCGGCAAATGCGCGCCAACGAAGACCAGCTGGAAGCCGCAAACGAAGTAGCCCGCCACCAGCAGCAGGAAGGAGCGGTTGCCGATCGCTTCACGCATGGCCTCGCCCACGCTCTGCTGCGCGCCGCCGCTCGCCACTTCATGTTTCGGCTCGCGCATGAAAGTCGTCATGGGGATCATCAGCAGGAACACCACGCCTGCCAATGCGTAGAACGCATGCTGCCAGCCGATCGAGGAAATCAGCTGCTGCTCGATCGGCATCATCAGGAACTGGCCGAAGGAGCTGGCCGCTCCTGAGACGCCAAACGCCCAGGAACGCTTTTCCACCGGCGCCGCGCGGCCGATGATGCCGCTCACCGCGCCGAAGGCGGTACAGGCCAGGCCAAGCCCAATGAACACCCCGGAACCGATGATGAACAATGCCGGCTGGGTCACGGTCGCCATCCAGAGCAAGCCAGCCATATAGGAAATCGCGCCAGCGATCACGACGCGCTGAGTGCCCCAGCGGTCCGCCACCATGCCGGCGAAGGGGCCGAAAGCGCCCCACAGCAGGTTTTGCAGTGCCAGTGCCAGCGAATAGGTTTCGCGGGTCCAGCCGTTGGCCTGCGAAATCGGCTGCATCCAGAAGCCGAAGCCATGGCGCACACCCATCGACAACGTCAGTACAACGCCAGTCGTGAGCAGGATCGTCTTGAGATTGAGTTGGCGGTCGTTGCTGGTCATGGCGGGCATCCTGGCTGGCAAAGAAAGCCAGTGTAAAGGATGCCGCCGAATCCTGCTGGCGGCCGCCGAAAACGCTTAACGCTTCCAGTAGCTGATGCGTCCGACCAGGGCAATGTTGCCCGCGCCGGTCACCATGTCTTCGCCGCCCTGCAACTGGCCGCCGCCGGTGGCGAAAATATACTGGCCGGTGCCGCCGACGATGCGGAAGGTGGCGCCATTGAAGACGTAGTTGGTCCCCTGGCCGGTCGGCACGAACTGGCCGCTGTAGTCGGCGTAAATCTGGTCGCCGGACAGGGTCATGAGGATCAGGCGGCCGCGGTCGAAGTTGTAGAACGCGCCGTTGGGCGTAATGCAATCGCTGGCGACGTAGGCAACGCGGCCCAGCAGCTCGCTGCTGCCATGGCCGGTAATCGTGCCGCCGAAATTGGAGGGGCAACGGGCAGACGGTCCTGGTACTTCCTGGATCACGCCAGTTACTTGAAGATCAGTAGTGACCCAGTGTGCCGAAGCGGCGCTGGATGCCAATGCCAGCGCTGCCCCGCCTGCCAGCTTCAGGATTGCTTTATGCATACCACCCTCCAACCAAAGTTAAAAATACGATAATAACTTTATGACAACTGGAGGGCTAATACTTTTTTGTAATGAGTTGTCGTGTGTGGCGTGGGCGTCAATCCCGGCCCCTATCCACGCTTTAATCGGCGCTGTAGCGCACGCCGAGCTGGGCGCGCAGTTCATCGAGCACACCCATCAGGGCAATGGTTTCGTCGAGCGGCATTTCCGGGCTTTCCAGCAAGCCTTCGCGCAGGCAGCGCCCGACTTCCAATGCCTCGTGCGCATAGCCGTTGCCGATGCGCGGGAAATGGAATTCACGTTCGCTGCCGTCGTTCAGGACGATGGTGAAACGCTCGGCGTGGTGGAAGCGCCCGTGCAGGCGCAAGAAGCCCTTGTCGCCGCAAACGCTCAGCGTGGCCGGAGTACGGGCGTTCAAGCTGCAGCTGCAGGCAGACAGCGAACCGTCGTCGTGGTTCAACACGAAGTTGGCTTGCACGTCGACGCCGTTGGGCGCCAACTCCCCATAGCCGCGCGCGCCTTTCACCGGACCGAGGAAAAAGGCCGCCATCGACAGCGGGTAAATGCCCAGGTCGAGCAAGGCGCCGCCGCCCAGGGCCGGATTGAACAGGCGATGCTCAGGACCGGCGTCGGAGGGGAAGCCCAGGTCGGCCTGCAGGTTGCGCACATTGCCGATCTCGCCCATGTCGATCATGCGCTTGGCTTCCAGGATGGCAGGCTGGAAGCGGGTCCACATGGCTTCCATCACGAACAGCTTGCGCTCGCGCGCCAGGTCGACGATTTGCTGCGCTTCGCGGCGGTTCAGGGTGAACGCCTTTTCGACCAGCAGCGCCTTACCGCCCTTCAGGCACATGATGGCGTTTTCGTGGTGCATGGCGTGCGGCGTGGCGATGTAGATGACGTCCACGCCATCATCGCCGGCCAGTGCCTGGTAATCGCCATGGGCACGTTTTGCGCCGTACTCCCTGGCGAACTCGGTAGCGCTATCTAAGCTGCGCGAAGCAACGGCCGCCAGCTCGGCATCAGGCACCTCCCGCAGCGCGGTAGCGAAAGCCTTGGCGATCTTGCCGGTGCCGAGGATGCCCCAGCGAATAATCTTTTCCATTCAAAGCTCCTTTTTCAAGCGGGCTTCCGCTTCGGGCGGAATACCGTGTCGTCTGCGTAAAATGCCTCGTCCTGCTGCGGCCACCAGCCGGGAATGCCCAATACAGGCAGCGGTGTGAAACCGCCTTTGGCCAGGCCTTCATTGGCCAGGCGCGCTGCTTCCGCACGGTCCAGCCATGCACGGCGGCCGGCCGCGTCCAGTGCCCAGTAATCGTCGCCGGCCAGCACCACGCGGGTGTGGGCGGTGATCGCTTTATATGGCGCCACCAGTTTCTCCATCAGCGCGTGGCCGAACAGCCAGATTTCAGCGTCGCGGCCGAACATGGCAGCGCGCTCGAAGAAGGCCTCGCGCCAGCGGTGGTTGCGCAAGGCATCCACCAGGGCCGAGCCTTCGTCATCATCGCGCACCACCAGCAGCGCGGAGTTTTCGTCATAGATAGTAGCAGCATCGCGCGCGGGACCGCGCGACTTGCCCACGCCGTCCTGCGCGATCTGCGCGGCCTGCAGGGCGTTGAGCTGGCGTTTGATGTGCGGAAAAGTCAGCCACACCAGGCCGTTGAAGAAATCGTGCAGGTTGTCCCGCGTGGGAACCTGGCCGGTGGCACCAATGAATTCTTCGTAAGCGGTGCCCTCGGGGAGCGAGGCTTGCGGCACAAAGCGCAGCGGCTGGCCCGCGTGGTTGACCAGCGCCAGCGCGGCCGCCTGTTCGCAGAACGGCTGGACCACGCTGGGCAGGGAAAGGTCGATGCGGGAGGCGGCTTCCCGCACCGAGGCGTACCAGGCGCGGGACCAGTCGATCTCCAGGAACACTTAGGCCATTTTCCAGTTGATCGTTTCGCCGGCGTTCAGCGGGATCAGCCTGGAATCGCCGAACGGCAGGTCGGCCGGCAGCGTCCACTGCTCGCGCTTCAGGGTGATGGTGCCCTTGTTCGGCTCCAGGCCGTAGAAGGCCGGGCCGTTCAGCGAGGCGAAGGCTTCCAGCTTGTCCAGCGCACCGGCACGGGCGAAGGCTTCGGTGTACAGCTCCATCGCGTGCAGCGCGGTGTAGCAGCCGGCGCAACCGCAGGCAGCTTCCTTGGCGCCCTGCGCGTGCGGCGCGGAGTCGGTGCCGAGGAAGAAGCGCTCGTCGCCGCTGGTCGCCGCAGTCACCAGCGCCAGGCGATGCTCTTCGCGCTTCAGCACCGGGAGGCAGTAGTAGTGCGGGCGGATGCCGCCCTTGAAGATCTCGTTGCGGTTGTACAGCAGGTGGTGGGCGGTGATGGTGGCCGCGATCGGACCCTCCGCTTCCGCCACGTATTGCGCGGCATCCTTGGTGGTGATGTGCTCGAACACGATGTTCAGCGCCGGCAGGTCCTTGCGCAGCGGGCGCATCACGCGCTCGATGAACACGGCTTCGCGGTCGAACAGGTCGATGTCCTGGTCGGTCACTTCGCCGTGCACCAGGAACGGCATGCCAACTTCCTGCATGGTTTCCAGCACCTTGTAACACTTGGCCAGGTCGGTCACGCCGGCGTCGGAGTTGGTGGTGGCCCCGGCCGGGTACAGCTTCACGGCATGCACAAAGCCGCTGTCGGCGGCGCGAATGATTTCCTCGGGCGAGGTGTTGTCGGTCAGGTAGAGCGTCATCAGCGGCTCGAAGTCCATGCCTTGCGGCAGGGCTGCCAGGATGCGGTCGCGGTAGGCGGCGGCCTGCGCCACGGTGGTGACTGGAGGTTTCAAATTTGGCATCACGATCGCGCGGCCGAACTGGCGCGCGGTGTCCGGCAGGACGCTGGCCATGGTGGCGCCGTCACGCAGGTGAAGGTGCCAATCGTCTGGGCGGGTAATGGTGATGCTGTGCGGGGTCTCGAAGTCACTCATGGCGGCAGGCTTTCTTTTAAAACGAATCCCGCCATTTTACCTGCTGTACCGCACCTGCCGCGAGAATGTGCGATATTGGAGCTTCCCCCGCAATCCCTTTGAGGAGGCAAGCGATGGCTAGCAAGAATACAGTCTGTCTTTGGTATGAGGGCGATGCCCTGGATGCCGCCACCTTCTACGCAAAAACCTTCCCCGACAGCTCGGTCGGCGCGATTACCCGGGCGCCGGGAGACTACCCCGACGGCAAGCAGGGCGAGCCCCTGGTGGTCGAGTTCACGGTCACCGGCATTCCCTGCATTGGCCTGAATGGCGGTCCCCATTTCAAGCACAGTGAAGCCTTTTCCTTCCAGATCCTGACTGAGGACCAAGCCGAAACGGACCGCTTGTGGAACGCCATTACGAGCAACGGCGGACAGGAAAGCGCATGCGGCTGGTGCAAGGATCGCTGGGGACTGTCCTGGCAGATCACGCCGCGCATCCTGATGGAGGCTATTGCCGATCCCGATCGCGCCGCAGCCAAAAGGGCTTTCGACGCGATGATGGACATGAAGAAGATCGACGTCGCAAAGATCGAAAAAGCCTGGCGCGGCCCCGCTTAATCCTCAGGCGGCGCCGGATGCTCCGCCGCGTAACGACGCGCGGATTCCAGCATGGCGTCCAGCTGGCTGCGGTCGTAGACCTTGCCGTGGCTGACCACCATGCGGACCTTGCGCGTGTTGGCGATATCCTGCAGCGGATTGGCGTCCAGCACCAGCAGGTCGGCGGCCTTGCCCTTGGCAACAGCGCCGTAGCGCTCCTGCTTGCCGATGAAGCGGGGACCGTTGATCACTGACGCCTGCAGCGCCTGCTGCGGCGTCAGGCCGTATTTGACGAAGATGCCCAGTTCATCGTGCAGGCCCTGGCCCGGATAGTCAAAGGAATTGAGGAAGCCCGCGTCGGTGCCGGCGATGATGTTGACGCCTTCCTGCTGCAGCAACGGCAACAGCGAGGCCGCTTTCTCGTAGGCGGCGTGACGGTAGGCGATGGCGGCCGCATCGTCCTTGGCCGCGCGCTGCACACGCCACTCGTAAGTCTTGCGCAAGCCCTTGCCGATGTACTTCAGGTAGGGATCGCTGGCGTGGTCGTCCTGGTCCAGGTAGGCGGTGACCTGCGAACCAACCAGGGTCGGCGTGATCGACATGCCGGCTGCGGCCATGCGGCCGAAGGTGGCGCGCGCGGTCGCCTCGTCAAAGCTTTCCAGGCTGGCCCGCATCGCTTCACGGCCGCTGATCTTGCCTTCCGCGACCTGCGCGGTCAGCGCCGCCTCACGCGGCGTCGAACCGCGCAGGGCATAAGACTGGTGCTCGATGCTGCCCAGGCCCGCCTGCATCACCTGGTCCAGTGTCAGTTGCACCGGCAAGTGGCCGGAAGTTTTCATGCCGCGAGCCTTGGCTTGGCGCACCGCCTCCAGGAAGATCTCCGGCTTCATGGTGTTCTCGGTGATCTTTACAAAGTCCACGCTGCGCGATTGCAGGTAATCGAGCGCCTTGCTGACTTCTTCCGGCGTGCCGACTTCAATGGTGCCCTTCCACAGTGGTTTGTAACCTTCGAGTTTCGGTCCGGAGGCAAAGATGGTCGGTCCAACCAGCTTGCCCTGGTTGATCAGGTCGCGCCAATCGAGCACGGTGTCGGACAGGTCGCCGGCGCAATCGCGCACCGTGGTGATGCCGTGCGCGAGGTAAAGGCCCAGCAGCTGCTTGTTCTCTTCGATCAGGGCGGGGCCGCCGCCGAAGTGCACGTGGGCGTCCCACAGGCCAGGCATCAGGTACTTGCCCGGCAGCTTGACGATGCGCCTGGGTGAATAGTCCTTCAACTTTACGCTATCGACGACGGCGATGATGCCATCGCCCTTCAGCAGCACTGCCTTGCCGCGCACCAGGCCGCCGGACGCCACGTCGACAATCGTCGCCTGCGTCAGCGCCACATCGGCAACCACACGTCCCGCAGCCTGCGCGCTGCCGAACGCCCCCAGCACCAGCAAGGCGCCAACCGAAAGTTTCATCGTCTTCATGGACGCATGGTACACAGGCGGCAAGCCGCACACCAGGCGCCGATACAACCCGAAACATACGAAAGCCCGATGCGCCGCAAACTTTCGATAGGTCAGTAAATGATCGCAATGCGCCGCTGCATGCGGCGTACCAGCCAGGACAAGAGTGTGCAAAGGATGAAATAAACCAGCGCCACAAAAACGTACATCTCGACCAGCCTCCCGTCGCGCTGGGCGATCTTGCTGGCCGCGCCGACAAAGTCCGGGACGGACAATACGTACACCAGCGACACGTCCTGAAACAGCACGATCGTCTGCGTCAGCAGCACCGGCAGCATATTGCGGAAGGCCTGGGGCAGCACGACTTTCGACATGGTCTGCCAATAGTTCATGCCCAGCGCCTGCGCCGCCTGGAACTGCCCTTTCGGAATGGCCTGTATGCCGCCGCGCATGATCTCGCAGTAGTACGCAGCCTGGAACAGTGTGAAGGTGACCAGTGCCGACATGAAGGTGCCCACCTTGACCGGCTCGGAAGCGCCGACCATCCACGCGGCAATGTAGGGCACCAGGAAGTAAAACCAGAAGATCACCAGCACCAGCGGCACAGCGCGCACCAGGTTCACATAGCCTGCCGCAGCCAGCGACAGTCCACGCAGCGACGACAGGCGGGCCATCGCCAGCAAGGTTCCCAACGCCACGCCACCCAGCATGGCCAGCACCGTCAGCTTGAGCGTGAACACCATGCCCACCTTGAACAGGTAGATCCACGAATTGGCGATCACGCTAAAGTCGAAGTTGGCGAACATCAGGCAGCCCTCCGCGCTTCGCCGCCAATGGTCCCGGGCAGCGCGAGGTGCTGCTCGAGCAGCGTCATGCCGGCGACCACGATGACGTTGGCGACCACGTAGATCAAGGTAGCGGCAGCAAACGCTTCAAAAAACTGGAAAGAGAACTCCTGCATCGAGCGCGCGTTGGCAGTCAGCTCCATCAGGCCAATGGTCAGCGCCACGGAGCTGTTCTTGATGATGTTGAGGAATTCGCTGGCCAGCGATGGCAGCACGATGCGCAAGGCAAGCGGCAGCAGAACGTATTCGTAGGCCTGCAGGCGCGACAGCCCCAGCGCCAGCGCCGCCAGACGCTGGCCGCCTGCAAGCGCATTGATGCCTGCCGCCACCTGCACCGCAACGCGCGCGGAAGTGAAGAAACCCAGGCACAGCACGGCCGTGACGAACGGCGCATTGGGCAGCGCCTTGAGCCAGTCCCCGGCCGCGCGCGGCAATAGTTCCGGCAGCACGAAAAACCACAGGAACATCTGCACCAGCAGCGGGATATTGCGGAACACTTCCACCCAGCAGATGGCGAAGCGGCGCAGCCAGCGATTGGGCGCGGTGCGCAACGTGCCGATAGCAACGCCCAGCGCCAGTGCGATCACCCAGCCGGCCAGCGAGGTCGCCAGCGTCCAGGCGAGGCCGGACCATAGCGTGTCCCAATAACTGTGCACACCGTCCGGGGACAGCTCCCAGAAGATGCGCCAGTTCCAGTTGTAGTGCATGCTATCGGTATGCAGCGGGATCCGGCGAGTCGGTCGGCTTGGCCAGCACCGCTTTCAGCGTGGCCGGCATGGGGAAGTTCAGGTTCACGCCGCGCGGCGGGATGGGGCTCATGAACCACTTCTTGTAGATGCGCTGGATCTCGTCTGACTGGTAGACCTTGCGCAAGGCCTCGTCGACTGTCTTTTTGAACGGCATATCGTTCTTGCGCATCATGATGCCGTACGGTTCAACCGACATGGCCTCTTTGCTGACGGCGAAATCGACCGGCGCCTTGGATGTGGCCACTTGCGCCGCCAGCAGGATGTCGTCGTTGGCTTCCGCCTCGGCGCGCCCGGTCTCCAGCATCAGGAAGGATTCCGGGTGGTCTTTGCCGATCAGGATCTTCATGCCAAGCTTGCGCTCATTATTCAGGATCGTCATCTGCTTCAGCGTGGTGGTGCCGGCAGTCGCCACCAACACCCTGCCCTTCATGTCTTCCAGCGTCTGGATATTGGCCGACTTCTTGGCCAGCAGGCGGCTGGAAATCACGAACATGGTCGGCGCGAACGCCACCTGCTGCTGGCGCTCCGCATTATTGGTGGTGGAGCCGCATTCCAGGTCGATAGTGCCGTTGGCCATCAGCGGGATGCGGTTGGCGGAGGTGACTGGGTTGTAAGCCACCTTCAAGCCCGGCATGCCAAGCTGCGTTTTCAGGTGCTCGACGACTTTCAGGCACAGGTCCACCGAATAGCCCTGGTACTGCTGCTTGTCGTCGAGATAAGAGAATGGAATAGAGCCGTCGCGCACGCCCAGCACAACCTGGCCGGTGCGTTTGATCTTGGCGAGGGTGCCGGTGGGCTCCTGGGCGCTGGCTGCGGCGGCCAGGCATAAAAGTGGAAGCAGGCGCAGAAAGGTCATGGTGTCCTCCGCTGGCGGGGACGATGACCCGCCCTGTTAATGGATGATACGCGCTAAAAAGTCCCGTGCGCGCTCGGAACGGGGCGCGCCGAAGAACTCATCCTTGCTGCAGTCCTCCAGGATGCGGCCCTTGTCCATGAAGACCACGCGATTGGCCACCTTGCGGGCAAAGCCCATTTCGTGGGTCACCACCATCATGGTCATGCCGTCCTGCGCCAGCCCGACCATCACATCCAGCACTTCATTGATCATTTCCGGGTCGAGGGCGGACGTCGGCTCATCGAACAGCATGGCAATCGGATCCATTGCCAGGGCGCGGGCAATGGCCACGCGCTGCTGCTGGCCGCCGGACAACTGGTTCGGGTATTTGTCCTGGTGCGCCAGCAGGCCGACGCGGTCGAGGTATTTCAGGCCCCTCTCGTTGGCCTCATCCTGCGAGCGGCCCAGCACCTTGACCTGGCCCAAGGTCAGGTTTTCACGCACCGACAGGTGGGGAAACAGCTCGAAATTCTGGAAAACCATGCCGATCCGGGCACGCAGGGCCGACAAATCGGTGCCTTTGGCCCCGACCGAGGTGCCGTCGACGATGATTTCGCCTTTCTGGAACGGCTCCAGGCCATTTACCGTCTTGATCAGGGTCGATTTGCCCGAGCCGGACGGTCCACAGATCACCATGACATCGCCTTTGGCCACCTCGGTGCTGCAGTCCGTGAGCACCTGAAAGTTGCCAAACCATTTACTTAAGTCTTTAATTGCGATCATCTTTTTCGGGTTTCTGCAGTTTTATTCTTGCTTGACAGTGGCCTAGAACCGCAAGGATACTTCGGGACTTGCTTAATAACTCATCATTCTAACGGCAAATCCGCCCCTCTTCAGGAATCTTGCTTATGGCTAACAAAAACCGCCTGACCACCTACATCCTCGTCGGCCTGGCGTTGGGTATCCTCACCGGATACGCCATCAATGTCTCGCAAGCGGCGCCACAAGCGACCAGCTTTGCGGACTATATGTCCCTCATTACCACCCTGTTCCTGCGCCTGATCAAGATGATCATCGCGCCGCTGGTGTTCTCGACCCTGATGGTCGGCATCGCGCGCATGGGCGATACCAAAGAAGTGGGCCGGGTCGGTATCAAGACCCTGGGCTGGTTCTTCATCGCGTCCGTGCTGTCGCTGACGCTGGGCCTGATCATGGTGAACCTGTTCCGTCCGGGAGATGCGCTGCTGGGCCACATCCCGGCTGACGGTGCTGCCGCTGCCGCCGCGCTGCAGACGTCCAGCCTGTCGCTGAAAGAATTCATCACCCACCTGGTGCCATCCTCGATCATCGACGGCATGGCCAAGAACGAGATCCTGCAGATCGTGGTGTTCTCGCTGTTCTTCGGCACCGCGGCCGCTGCCGTGGGCAAGAAAGCCGAACCGCTGATCGACGCGGTCGACGGCGTAGCGCACATCATGCTGAAGGTAACCGGCTATGTGATGCAGTTCGCACCGTTCGCCGTGTTCGCCGCCGTCGCCGGCACCATCGCCAAGAGCGGCGTGGGCGTGCTGCAAACCTACGGCGTCTTCATGGCCGAGTTCTACCTGTCGATCGGCGTACTGTGGGCGATCCTGATCTTCGCCGGCTTCCTGTTCCTGGGCAAGCGCGTGCTGAAGCTGATGTCCGAAGTCAAAGAGCCGACCCTGCTGGCCTTCTCCACCGCTTCTTCCGAAGCCGCTTTCCCGAAAACCCTGGAAGGCCTGGAGCGCTTTGGCGTGCGTAACCGCATCGCAGCTTTCGTGCTGCCGATCGGCTACTCCTTCAACCTGGATGGCTCGATGATGTACTGCACCTTCGCGACCGTGTTCATCGCGCAGGCATATGGCATCAATATGGACCTGGGCACCCAGATCACCATGATGGCCGTGCTGATGCTGACCTCCAAGGGCATGGCCGGCGTGCCGCGCGCATCGCTGGTGGTGATTGCCGCGACCCTGTCGCAATTCAAGATCCCGGAAGCGGGCCTGGTACTGCTGCTCGGCATCGACCACTTCCTGGACATGGCGCGTTCCGCCACCAACGTGGTCGGCAACTCCATCGCCACCGCCGTCGTGGCGAAGTGGGAAGGCGAGCTGACCAACACCGACGACCGCGAACTGTCCGACCGCCCGCTGCCTTAAAGCATCAGGGCTCCAACATAAAAGTCGGGGTCAGCTCCGGCAATCGGCCATTGCAAGTTGCAATGTCCGATTGCCGGAGCTGACCCCGACTTTTTTCATGCACTGTTCTTCAGCAGTTGATGGTAGAAGCGGATCATGTCGGCGTAGCCTTTGACCGACATGCGCTCGTTGGTGCCGTGGAAGCGGGGCAGGTCTTCCGGCTGGGCGCGCACGGGACCGAATTTCAGCACGCTGTCGCTCATGCCGTCGAAGTAGCGCGAGTCGGTGGCGCCGATCATCAGCCCGGGTGCCACGACCACGTCCGGGAAGACCTGGCGGATGGTGCGGTTCACCGCCGTGAAGGGCGCGCCGTCCTGGCGTGCCACGCGCGAGGCTTCGGTATTGAAGTCGCCATCGGGCGTGATGCGGATCTTGTCGTTGCCGATCACCTGGTGCATATGCTGCTCCACGCCGGCCAGCGTGTCGCCTGGCAGCAGGCGGAAGTTGACGGTGGCGCTGGCGGTGCCCGGCAAGACATTGTCCTTCACGCCTGCGTTGACGATGGTCAGCGCGGTGGTGGTGCGGATCAGCGCATTCGTGCTCGGTGTCTTGGCCAGCATGCGCTCCAGCATCGGCTTGAACAGCCAGAAGTTCGACAGCGCCACGCGGTTCATGCCTGTCATTTCGGGTGCCATCATTTCAAAGTTTTGCTGCGGCAAGCCGGCCATACGCACTGGCATCGGGTTCGCTTCCAGCGCAACCAGCGCCTTGCTCATCATGCCGATGGCGGTGTCCTGCGGCGGCATCGAGGAATGGCCTGGTGCGGTCTCCACTTCGAGCTTGTAGCTGGCATAGCCTTTCTCCGCCACGCCCACCATCGCGGCACCCGGCTGCAGGCCGGGCACCATGCCATGCACGATCATCAAGCCTTCATCGAGCACGTAATCGAGTTTGACGCCGCGCGACTTGAGCAGCTCGGCGATCTTTGCGGCGCCGCGCTTGCCGCCCACTTCTTCGTCGGCGCCGTAGGCCAGGTAGACCGTACGGCGCGGCTGGAAGCCGGCGGCCAGCAGCATTTCGATGGCTTCCATCTGGGCGTAGAGATTGCCCTTGTCGTCCCATGAACCACGGCCCCAGATGAAGCCGTCGCGCACTACGCCGGCGAAAGGCTGCTGCTGCCAGTTCTTCTCCGTGCCCGGCGCAATTGGCACCACGTCCTGGTGTGCCATCCACATGACCGGGGCGGCGCTGGCGTCGCTGCCCTGCCATGTGTAGAGCAAGGCTTTACCGTTGACGTTCTCGCGCTTCAGCGCGGCATGCAGGCGGGGGAAGCTGGCTTGCAGGTGGGCGTGCAGCTTGTCGAATTCGGCGGCGTTGGCGTCGGCGTCCTTGTAGTCGGAGATGGTCATGAAGCGCAGGGATTCGCCCAGGCGCTGCGCCGCTGCGGCTTCGTCGATCGCCAGCGCTGGGGCCTTTTCCACCGCCAACTGCTTGCTGCCGCTGCGCGCCGTATTGACGCCGACTGCGACTGCCAGCACACCAATTGCCGCAAGGGCTACCGCCAGAACCTTCTTCACCGCCATTCCTGTCCTCCCGTCAGTTGACCAATTCGCCGGTGGCCGGCGACACCTGCTCCTGTTCGCCGCGCGCTTGCTGGCGTTCCCACATCTGGGCGTACAGGCCTTCGCGCGCCAGCAGCGAGGCGTGCGTGCCGCGCTCCACAATCTTACCGTGATCGAGCACCAGGATCTGCTGGGCGTCGGCGATGGTTGAAAGGCGGTGTGCAATCACCATGGTGGTGCGGTTCCTGGCGATCTCCTTCAACTGGGCCTGGATCGCCTGTTCGGCCTTGGAGTCCAGCGCGGAGGTGGCTTCGTCGAAGATCAGGATGGCGGGGTTCTTCAACAGCGTGCGGGCGATCGCTACACGCTGCTTTTCGCCGCCGGACAGCTTGAGGCCACGCTCGCCGACCATGCTGTCGTAGCCGTCCGGCAGGCTGGCGATGAAGTCGTGGATCGAGGCGGCACGTGCGGCGGCAATGATCTCTTCCTTGCTGGCACCGGGACGGCCGTAGGCGATGTTGTATTCGATGGTGTCGTTGAACAACACCGTATCCTGCGGCACGATGCCGATTGCATGGCGCAAGGAGTGCTGCGTGATGTCGCGCAGGTCCTGGCCATCAATGGTGATGCTGCCGCTGTTCACTTCATAGAAGCGGTACAGCAGGCGCGATAACGTCGACTTGCCCGAGCCGCTGTGGCCCACCACGGCGGTGGTTGTGCCGGCCGGGATGGTGAAGTCGACGTCGAACAGGATCTGGCGTTTCGGATCGTAGCTGAAGTCGACATGGTTGAAGCGCACTTCCGCGCCTTGCGGCTGCAGCGGCTTGGCGTGCGCGGCATCGTCGACTTCGCGGTTTTCGTCCAGCAGCGAGAACAGGCGCTCCATGTCGGCCAGGCTTTGCTTGATCTCGCGGTAAATCACGCCCAGGAAATTGAGCGGGATGTAAAGCTGGATCATGAAGGCATTCACCAGCACCAGGTCGCCCAGCGTCATCTTGCCGTCGATAACGCCTTGCGTCGCGCGCCAAAGGATCAGCGTTACCGCAATTGCGATAATGGCCGACTGGCCGGTGTTCAGCAGCGAGAGCGAGGTTTGCGATTTGACCGCCGCCTTCTCGTAGCGCTGCAAGCCTTCGTCGTAGCGATTGGCCTCATAGTCCTCGTTGCCGAAGTACTTGACGGTCTCGTAGTTCAGCAGCGAGTCGATGGCCTTGGTGTTGGCCTTCGAGTCGAGGTCGTTCATGGTGCGGCGGAAATGCGTGCGCCAGTTCGTCACCACGATGGTAAAGGTGATGTAGATCGCCAGCGCCGAGAAGGTGATCACCGAGAACCAGATATCGTAATGCGTGACCAGGTAGCCCAGCACCAGCGTGATCTCGACCAGCGTCGGCAGGATGTTGAACAGCGTGTAGGAAATCAGCGAGCTGACGCCGCGCGTGCCGCGCTCGATATCGCGCGTCATGCCGCCGGTCTGGCGATTGAGGTGGAAGCGCAGCGACAGCGAGTGCAGGTGGCGGAACACCTTAAGCGCAATGGTGCGCACCGCGCGCTGCGTCACGCGCGCGAACAGGAATTCGCGCAGCTCGGTAAACATGGTGGTGGACAGGCGCAGCAAGCCATACGCCACCAGCGTCGCCAGCGGCAGTACCAGCAAGGCATGCGGGTCGCCGGGCTTGATGGTCATGTCATCGACCAGTTTCTTCAACACTACGGGCACGCCGACGTTGGCAGCCTTGGCGCCCACCAGCGCCAGCAAGGCTGCCAGCACGCGCCATTTGTACACCCACAGATACGGAAGCAATGTTTTCAGAGTGGCAATGTCACCGCGCGCGTTGCCGCTGGACTGGCCGGGAGGTGGAGGCGGGGTATTCGGATAGCGTCGCATACGGGCGTGGGCTGGCTGGTTTAAAATCCCATCAATTGTAGTCCTTCATGAGAATTTGCGATGACCTCCCAAGAACAAACCACCCGCGGCCTCCCTCCTGGAAAAATGCCTGAACTGCGCGTCATGCCTTCGCCTTCCGACGCCAACGTCTATGGCGACGTGTTCGGGGGCTGGATCATGGCCCAGGTCGACATTGCAGGTTCCCTGCCCGCCACCCGCCGCGCCAACGGCCGCGTCGCCACCATTGCCGTGAACTCCTTCCTGTTCAAGCACCCGGTCTTTGTCGGCGACCTGCTGACCTTCTATGCCGACATTGTCAAAGTGGGCAACACCTCGATCACCGTCAACGTGGAAGTCTATGCGGAGCGTAACCGCCTGCAGGCCAATATCGTCAAGGTCACCGAAGCCACGCTGACCTACGTCGCCACCGGGCCTGACCGCAAACCGCGCCCGGTGCCGCCGCTCGAAACACTGCTGTAATCCCATGCCGGAAGCGCGCCGGCTCCTGCTCCAGTCCGCGGCCCGCGTGGCCGCCCTGTCGGCCTTGGCGCCCTTCCTTCCCGCGCAAGCCCGCAGCGCCGCCAATGGCGCCTCCCCTTTCACGCTGGGCGTTGCCTCCGGCGCCCCGCTCCCCGATTCCATCATCCTCTGGACCCGGCTCCTGCCCGATCCATTGAACGCAGCCTCGATGCCGCCTATCGCACAGCAAGTGCGCTGGGAAGTCGCGCAAGATGAAGCGTTCACGCGCATCGCAGCGAAGGGAACAACAGTTGCGGCGCCCGCGCTGGCGCACAGCGTCAACGTCGATGTGCGTGGCCTGGAGCCGGACCGCTGGTACTGGTACCGCTTCATGCTGGGCGATGCCGTCAGCCCCGTCGGCCGCACGCGCACGGCGCCCGCCCCCGGCAGCATGCCGGCGGCGTTGAAGCTGGCCGTCGCCTCCTGCCAGCATTGGGAATTCGGCCATTACGCCGCGCACCGCCACATTGCGCAGGCCGCGCCGGACCTGGTGGCTTTCCTCGGCGACTACATCTACGAATGGGGACCTTACAGCCTGCAGCACCCCGCCTCGGCACTGCGCCGCAACGAGAGCTTCACGCTGGATGAGTACCGCACGCGCTATGCGCAGTACAAGAGCGATCCCGACCTGCAGGCTGCGCACCATGCCGCGCCCTGGCTGCTGACCTGGGACGATCACGAAGTGGCCAACGATTACAGCCCGACGCGCGACGAGCTGCTGTCGCCTGGTTTCGTGCAGCGCCGTGCCGCTGCCTACCAGGCTTACTTTGAACACCAGCCGCTGCGCGGGCAGCGCATGTACCAACGCTATGACTGGGGACAGCTGGCGCGCTTCCATGTGCTCGACACGCGTCAGTACCGCTCCATCCATGCGTGCCAGCCGGCAGGCCGCGGCGGTTCGAGCTCGGTGTATCGCCGCTCCTGTGCGGCGCTCGCTGATCCGCGCCGCACCATGCTGGGCAGCGCACAGGAACAATGGCTGGCACAGGGGCTCAAGGAGTCAAGGGCGCGCTGGAACATCCTCGCGCAGCAGACGCTGATGGCGCAGATGTCGCAGGTGCCGCTGTCCGGCGACAGCGACGGCCGCTTCTGGACCGATGGCTGGGATGGTTACTCCGCAGCGCGCGCCCGCCTGCTCGATGCAGTGCGCAGTGCGCGCAATCCGCTGGTGCTGTCGGGCGACGTGCACACTTTCTTCGCCGCCGACCTGCGGCGCGATCCCGCGCGGGCAGCCAGCGCCGGCAATCCGGTGGTTGCCACGGAGTTCTGCGGCACTTCCGTCACTTCCAGCTCGCGTCCGCAGGCACGTACGCAGCAATATGTCGACATGAACCGCGACCTGCACTACGGCCGCAGCGACAGACGTGGGTTCATGCTGCTGGACTTGCGCCCGGAGCGGGCCGCAATGGCCTTCCAGGCGCTAGACAATGTGCGCGACGCGCGCAGTGGCGTGTCCACGCTGGCGTCCTTCACGGTTGCCGACGGCAAGCCGGGCTCGCGCCGCGTGGATTGACGCAGCCGATCAGCGGCGTGCGCGGCGGCGTGCCAGGCCGGCAACGCCCAGGCCCAGGCCGAACAGCGCCAGCGATGCCGGTTCCGGCACAGCGGTGACGACCAGGTTATCCATCGCTGCGTCGGCGCCGCCGGTAATGGAGATCTGCAGTTTCGACAGGTTGTTGAAACCACTCAGGTTCCTGGTGGCCCACGCGCTGCCATAGCCAAAGGACTGGACGATCTGGCCGCCGCCCTGGAACAGGCCGGTCAGTTGTACGGTGCCGGAGCCGCCGCTCAGGACGCCCAGGTCAATCGAGGAAATGGAGAAGGCGGACGGGCCGGTCAGGGTCAGGGTTTCGACTGCGCCGCAGCCCGCGCACCAGCCGAAAATCGAGGTGCCGTTGGAGTTGTACAAACCCGCGCCGAAAATGTCGTTGTGGAAGCCGCCAGGAATATTGCTGGACAGGGTGAAGCCATCTTCCGAGTATGGCGCGACATTGTGGTTCAGACGGACGCCGGCAGCGACAACGCTTTCAAAATCAATCACCGCGGCATTGGCCGACAGCGAAGCAACAGCGAACAGGGCGGAGAGCAGCGTCTTTTTCAGGTTTGGCATTCAGGGTCCCCTCGAAAGGATAGTTTTTAAAGTGAACCCTGTCACTAGCAACAACTATACCAAAAAGATAACTCATTGATTTTAAAGCAATGTAAGGAAATGGAAAATGCCGTGTGTAAAGTTTCTCGACATCAACGGAACGGCGCGCTCTCGTCCTTGCGGCGCGCGGCCAAGCCCGCATGCGGTACCAGGCGACCTTCGACCGGCACGCTGATGTTGCGCAGCATGGCATCGGCCGCCCCATCCAGGTCGCCGCAATCGATGCGGCGCAGCACAAGCATCGCACCGCCGGCGCCAAGATTGTGTGTGTAGCTGACCAGCGCATCGAACTGCGCCTGTGTGAGGGGATGGTGGCTGACCTGGCGCTGCACGGCGCGTTCTGCGCTGCGCACCGACAGGTCGAACGCTGCTTCGACCTGGTCGGGGGTCATGCCGGGACGGGAGACTTCGTAGTAACCGTGCAGGCCTTCGCGCTGTCGCAGTGCGCGGCGGCCTTCGGTGCTGAGGGTGAGTGCAAAGTTATAAAGAAGGCCCATATGGTTTCCGGAGGCTGTTCAGGTGGTGCGTTCCACTTTACAGCCGGTCCGGAGCCATGCTCTGCGCCAGGTCAAACGTACCGGCTTATGCTGCCTTCTTTTCGTCGCGCAGTTGGCGGCGCAGGATCTTGCCGACGTTGGTCTTCGGCAGTTCATCACGGAACTCAATGTACTTCGGCTTTTTGTAGGCGGTCAACTCGTGCTTGCAGAACTCGAGCAGCGCTTCCGCGGTCAGGTTCGGATCCTTGCGCACCACGAACAGTTTCACCGCTTCGCCGGAATTCGCATCGGGCACGCCAACGCAGGCCACTTCCAGCACGCCCGGATGCGCGGCAACCACGCCTTCCACTTCGTTCGGGTAGACGTTGAAGCCCGACACCAGGATCATGTCTTTCTTGCGGTCGACGATGCGTACAAAGCCCTTGTCGTCCATGATGCCGACGTCGCCGGTCTTGAAGAAGCCGTCAGGAGTGATCGACTTCGCGGTTTCGTCCGGACGGTTCCAGTAGCCGGCCATCACCTGCGGGCCGCGGATCGCGATTTCGCCGGCGGAGCCGAGCGGCACTTCCTTGCCGTCGTCATCCAGGATCGCCACTTCGGTCGAAGGAATCGGCACACCGATGGTGCCGGTGAATTCCTTGATGTCGACGCGGTTGGCGGTGGCCACCGGCGAAGTCTCGGACAGGCCGTAGCCCTCGATGATCGGGGTGCCGGTCACTTTCAGCCAGCGGTCGGCCACCGACTGCTGCACGGCCATGCCGCCGCCGTTGCAGATCTTGTAGCTGGAGAAGTCCAGCTTGGCGAAGTCGGGATTGTTCAGCAGCGCGTTGTACAGCGTATTCACGGCCGGGAACACGGTCACCGGATATTTGGCCAGCTCTTTCACGAAGCCCGGGATGTCGCGCGGGTTCGGGATCAGGATGTTCATGCCGCCCAGCTTCCAGCCCATGAAGCAGGAAATGGTCAGCGAGTAGATGTGGTACAACGGCAGCGCGGCCACGAAGACCATCTGCTTGTCGCTCGGCGCCATTTGCAGCCAGGCTTCGTTCTGCAGCATGTTGGCCACCACGTTACTGTGCAGCAGCACGGCGCCTTTCGACACGCCCGTAGTGCCGCCGGTGTACTGCAGGAAGGCGATATCGCTTGGCTTCTGGTCGGCCGGCTTCAGCGTCAGGCGCGAGCCTTCGGACAGCACCTGCTTGAAGGTGGCGTGGCCAGGGATATTCCAGGCCGGTACCATCTTCTTCACATTGCGCACCACGAAGTTGACGATCATGCCTTTCAGGCCGCCGAGCAAATCGCCCATCGACGCCACGATGACATGCTTGACCGGAGTCGAGGCAACGACTTGCTGCACGGTGGTGGCGAAGTTCTCCAGCACGATCACGGCTTCCGCGCCGGAGTCGTTCAGCTGGTGCTGCAGTTCGCGCGGGGTGTACAGCGGGTTGACGTTGACCACTACGTAGCCGGCGCGGATGATGCCCGCCAGCGCGACCGGGTATTGCAGCACGTTAGGCAGCATGATGGCGACGCGCGCTCCCGGCTTCAGGCCCTTGGACTGCAGCCAGGCGCCGAACTGCTTCGACAGCTGGTCCACCTCGGCGTAAGTCAGGAACTTGTCCATGCAGACGTACGCGTTGCGGCTTGCGTACTTCTGGAACGTTTCCTCCATCAGGTGGGTCACGGAGCGGTACTGCGAAACATCGATCTCCGCAGGAACGCCTTCAGGGTAGGACTTCAGCCAGATTTTTTCCATCGTATTGCCTTTCGTGTGCCTTGCCGCTTATGCGGCCTTCTTGTCGTCGACAGGCTTCTCGTCGCGCAGCATGCGGCGCAGGATCTTGCCAACGTTGGTTTTAGGGAGCTCGGTGCGGAACTCGATATATTTCGGCTTCTTGTAGCCGGTCAGGTTTTGCTTGCAGTGTTCCATCAGCGCTTCGGCGGTCAGGTTCGGATCCTTCTTCACCACGAACACTTTTACCGCTTCACCGGAATGCTCGTCCGGCACGCCGATGCAGGCGCATTCCAGCACGCCCGGATGCGCCGCCACCACATCTTCGATTTCATTCGGATAGACATTGAAGCCGGAGACCAGGATCATATCCTTCTTGCGGTCCACGATCTTGACGTAGCCGCGTTCATCCATCACGCCCACATCGCCGGACTTGAAGTAGCCATCAGCCGTCATGACCTTGGCGGTTTCCTCCGGACGGTTCCAGTAGCCGGCCATGACTTGCGGGCCGCGGATGGCGATTTCACCCGGGCTGCCAAGCGGTACTTCATTGCCGGCATCATCCAGGATCGCCACTTCGGTGGAAGGAATCGGCAGGCCGATCATGCCGGAGAATTCCGTGCTGTCGAAGCGGTTGGCAGTGGCCACCGGTGCGGTCTCGGACAGGCCGTAGCCTTCCACGATAGTGACGCCGGTCGCGGCCAGCCATTTGTCGGCCACGGCCTTCTGCACCGCCATGCCGCCGCCATTGGCGACTTTCAGGCCGGAGAAGTCCAGCTTCGCAAAATCGGGATGATTCAGCAGCGCGTTGTACAGTGTGTTCACTGCCGGCAGCATATTGAAGCGGTACTTGGCAAGCTCCTTGATAAAGCCGCCGATATCGCGCGGGTTCGGGATCAGCACGTTCAGGCCGCCCTCGCGGATGCCCCACATGGCGCACACGGTCAGCGCGAAGATGTGGTACAGCGGCAGCGCG
>Ga0055543_1000351_pt1 | contig 31301 bp, 23 predicted proteins | sample AraplaCvi_mMF_r2_2_FD_61186 | JGI IMG/M metagenome (GOLD analysis project Ga0055543, IMG submission 61186) | Arabidopsis root microbial communities from North Carolina, USA - plate scrape MF_Cvi_mMF_r2 | ecosystem: Host-associated > Plants > Roots > Endosphere | place: USA: North Carolina | reverse complement strand
GTGGTCTCGCGATGGGCGACGTAGGTGTCGTATTCCGGCAGGCCGCACATCAGCCGCATGCTCTGTCCGAGGTAGCGGCCTGCCTTGACGATTTCGCCCAGCATGGTCTTACTTGGCCGCAGCGGCGTATTGGGCCGGGGCTTCGTTGTGGGTTGGGCGGCTGGCGTTCCAAGCCGCCATCGCGGTCCGCACGCCGAACACCAGCACGCTGACCACGACGATCATGAAGAAGGCTGCCAGGCCCGCATCCAGGTAGTCGTTGAAGATCACCTGCTGCATCTGCTCGATCGACTTGGCCGGTGGCAGGACCTTGCCTTCAGCCAGGGCGGCCTGGTACTTCGCCGCGTGGGCCAGGAAGCCGATCTTCGGATTGGCGTCGAAGATCTTCTGCCAGCCGGCGGTCAGTGTGCACAGCAGCAGCCAGATGGTCGGCAGGATGGTGACCCAGGCGTATTTTGCGCGCTTCATCTTGAACAGCACGCAGGTCGCGAGGATCAGCGCAATTGCGGCCAGCATCTGGTTGGCGATGCCGAACAGCGGCCACAGGGTGTTGATGCCGCCCAGCGGATCGACTACGCCCTGGTACAGGAAGTAGCCCCAGGCAGCGACGCACAGGCCGGTGGCCAGCAGGCTGGCGAACACGGAGTCAGTGCGTTTCAGCGATGGTGCGAAGGAGCCCAGCAAGTCCTGCAGCATGAAGCGGCCGGCGCGGGTGCCCGCGTCGACAGCGGTCAGGATGAACAGCGCTTCGAACAGGATGGCGAAGTGGTACCAGAACGCCATCATGGCCTTGCCGCCCACCACATTGGACAGGATGTGCGCCATGCCTACCGCCAGCGTAGGTGCGCCGCCGGCGCGGGAGATGATGGTGGTTTCGCCCACGTCCTTGGCAGTCTGGGTCAGCATTTCAGGCGTGACGTAGAAGCCCCACTGGGAAATGGCCTGTGCCGCCGATTCGGCCGTGGTGCCGAGCAGCGCGGCCGGGCTGTTCATCGCGAAATACACGCCAGGCTCGATGGTGGAAGCTGCGATCAGCGCCATGATGGCGACGAAGGATTCCATCAGCATCGCGCCGTAGCCGATGAAGCGGGCATGGGTTTCGTTTTCGATCATCTTCGGCGTGGTGCCGGAGGAGATCAACGCGTGGAAGCCGGACACGGCGCCGCAGGCGATGGTGATGAACAGGAAGGGGAACAGGTTGCCGGTCCAGACCGGGCCGGTGCCGTCGATGAACTTGGTCAGCGAAGGCATTTGCAGCAGCGGCGAGACGATCACGATGCCCAGCGCCAGGCCGACAATGGTGCCGATCTTCAGGAAGGTGGACAGGTAGTCGCGCGGCGCCAGCAGCAGCCACACCGGCAGCACGGAAGCGATGAAGCCGTAGCCGATCAGCATCCAGGTCAGTTCCGTGCCGGAGAAAGTGAACATCGGTGCCAGGGCAGGGTTTTCCTGCACCCATTGGCCACCGAAAATGGCCAGCATCAGCAGCACGAAGCCGATCAGCGATACTTCGCCGATGCGGCCGACGCGGATGTAGCGCGAGTAGACGCCCATGAACAGCGCGATCGGGATGGTGGCCATCACGGTGAACGAGCCCCAAGGCGAGTGCGCCAGGGCCTTGACCACGATCAGCGCCAGCACGGCCAGGATGATCACCATGATCATGAAGGTGCCCAGCAGCGCGATATTGCCCGGGACCGGGCCCAGCTCGGACTTGATCAGGTCACCGAGCGAACGGCCGTCGCGGCGGGTCGAGATGAACAGCACCATGAAGTCCTGTACGGCGCCGGCAAACACCACGCCGGCCAGGATCCACAGCATGCCGGGCAGGTAGCCCATTTGCGCTGCCAGCACAGGGCCGACCAGCGGGCCGGCGCCGGCAATCGCGGCGAAGTGGTGGCCGAACAGCACGTTCTTGTTGGTCGGCACGTAGTCCAGGCCATCGTTGTACTTGTTGGCCGGGGTCAGGCGGTTGGCCTCCAGGCCCATGACGTTTTTGGCAATAAACAGGCTGTAGAAGCGGTAGGCGATCAGGTACACGCAAACAGCCGCAATCACCAGCCAGATGGCGCTGACAGGTTCGCCGCGCTTGAGGGCAATGACGCCCAGGGCGCTGGCACCCAGCACGGACATCGCTGCCCAGCCGAGTTTCTTCATAACGGGATTCATCGGGGTCTCCTCTAAGGATGAATGGCCAGTATTCAGGAATTGAATATCTGTCACAAGCGCACCACTACGCAAACGCCGTCCGTAGAAATACGTAGGACAAGTGCCCGGTGCCAGGCTTACAATCCCCGCATGAAACTGCGGCAAAAGTTCCTGTTCCTGGCCATCGCGCCCCTGATCCTGGCCCTGTGCGCGATCGCCATCGCAGTGCGCTACCAGGCAGTCACGCTTGCACGCCAGCAGCGCGACACCATCCAGCAGGCCTACCTGGCCAGCAAGGAAGCAGAGCTCAAGCACTACGTCACGCTGGCCAACCACTCGATTGCGCACCTGGTCAACTCCGGCCGCAAGGACCAGGCCACGCTGGATGAAGCGAAGCGCATCCTGTCCACCCTCAGTTTCGGCGATGACGGCTATTTCTTCGTCTACGACATGCAGGGCAATTCGCTGATGCACCCGCGCCAGCCGGAGCTGGTCGGCCAGAACCTGTTCATGCTGAAGGACGAGGAAGGCAATCCCACCATCCAGCGCCTGCTGGCCCGCGCCCGCGAAGGCGGAGGGCTGGAGCGCTACAACTGGGTCAAGCCCTCCACCCACAAGTCGGCGCCCAAGCTGGGCTACGTGGTCCCGCTGCCGGAGTGGGGCTGGATGCTGGGCACCGGCATCTACCTCGATGACGTCGACGCCGCCCTGGCCAAGGTGGACGAGCAGCAGCGCGGCAATATCCGCAACACCTTGCTGTGGATGGCGGCCATCGCCGCGCTGGCGCTGGTGGCCGTGGGCGTGTCCGGCCTGGCGCTGAATATCCGCGAATACCGGGTGGCCGACGCCAAGCTGAAAGCGCTGGCGCAGCGCGTGGTCGAATCGCAGGAGGAGGAAAGGGCGCGCCTGTCGCGCGACCTGCACGACGGAATCAGCCAATGGCTGGTGTCGATCAAGCTGCAGATCGAGGCCGGCATCATCCGCCTCGGCAATCCCGCGCAGCAGGAGAAGGCCAAAGCAGCTTTCGAGCACACGGCGGAGCAGCTGAACAACGTGCTGGGCGAAGTGCGCCGCATCTCGCACAACCTGCGCCCCGCCATCCTGGACGACCTGGGCTTGGCCGCGGCGCTTGACCACCTGGCAGCCGAATTCCGCGTGCACATCGGCGTGGACGTGGCCTTCAGCGCCACCGGCTGCACCGACGGCCTGCCGGACGTGGCCAACACGGTGCTGTTCCGCATTGCGCAGGAAGCGCTGACCAATATCGAGCGCCACGCAGGCGCCTCCAGCATCGATATCAGTCTCGAAGGCGATGCCGAAGGCGTCACGCTGCGCATTGCCGACAATGGCAGCGGCTTCGATGCCGAGGGCATTGCCGGCCACCCCAAGCGCGGCATCGGATTACGGAATATGATGGAGCGCATGGATGCGATCGGCGGCCAGTTCCGCATCGAATCCTCGCCAGCCGGTACCATCGTGCTGGCGCGTGTAGATAACAGAGGCAAGCAATGACCAGGATCCTGTTGGTAGACGACCATCCCCTCGTGCGCGACGGCCTGCGCGCGCGGCTGGAAGCGATGGCGCAATTCGAAGTGGTGGCCGAGGCGGGCAGTGCGGCCGAAGCGCTGGAGGCGGCGCGCCTGCATGGCCCGGACCTGGTCCTGATGGACATCAATATGCGCGGCACCAACGGCATTGAAGCCACCGCCATGTTCAAGCGCCAGTTCCCCGCGATCGCGGTGCTGATCCTGTCGATGCACGACAAGCTGGAATACGTGACCCAGGCCATCCAGGCCGGCGCCCGCGGCTACGTGCTGAAGGATGCGCCGGGCAAGGACATCGTGGTGGCCATCGAAACCGTCATGGCCGGCGGCATCTACTACAGCGCCAACCTGGCGCAGCAACTGGCCAAGCCCATGGCCCAGGACAACCAGCTCACCACGCGCGAAGCGGAAGTGCTGCGCCACCTGGCCAATGGCGAATCCAACAAGCATATTGCGCGCGAACTGGACCTCAGCGTGCGCACGGTGGAAACCCACCGCCTTAACATCAAACGCAAGCTCGGCATCGAAGGACAGGCAGAATTGATCAAGTTTGCGGTCCAGCACGCACAATTCGATAAATAGAAATTGCTAAATAGATCAGGAATGTATCGTTGCCGGTACAAAACCGGCAATTCGATTGCCCCCTCTATGGCCAAAATGCTGATTTTTCAGCAATTTCTGTTAGACTCCCCGAGTCTTGTAACACAGGGTGTCAGTGGGCGCTCAATGGTTGCTTTACATCAACAAACCATTTACCATTGATCGTATTGCCACACCGAGATTCCGATGTTTGCGTCAGATTCGAATTCGTTTCCGCTGGTGGGAATAAAGCCTGTCCTGGATACCCAGAATCATTGGGTAGGCCTGGCGTTCCAAATGCCGGTAGCCGCCTCGCTGCCTGTACTGCAATCACTCCTGTGCTGCCCTGAATCCGAAGAACTGGGTTCGCTCGACTACTTCATTCCGCTCGCCGATCCGCTGGCACTCGACGCTGCGCAGCTCGATGGCTTGCCGCTCGACCGCATCGTTTTCACCGTATCCGCCGCGCAGCTGGCCGACGGCGGCGTGCAACAGCGCTGCAAGCAGCTGGCCGACCGTGGCCTGCGCCTGTTGGCCGACGGCGAAGCAGGCATCGCCGCCGCGCAAGCTGGCATCCGCGGCCTTGATTTCGACTGCACCGATGCATTGCCAGGTGCCTTGGGGATGATGGCGCTGCCCGGTCCACACCTGGCCCGTAACGCAGTCGCCCAGCGTGCCGGCGAATGCCGCAAGGCCGGCTTCACCCTGTTCCGCGGCGAACTGCCGCGCGCACAGCAACACGACGCAGGGCAGGGCGACGGCACCACCCGCAAACGCCTGCTTGCCCTGCTTGGCCTGCTGGCGCAGGACGCCGATTCGCGCGAACTGGAAACCTTGCTCAAGCAGGACCCGGCGCTGTCCTTCCAGTTGCTCAAGCTGGTGAATTCCGCTGCCTTCGCACCGAACAGCAACCCGATTCACAACTTCGGCCAGGCGATCAACCTGCTGGGCCGCCGCCAGCTGCAACGCTGGCTGCAGCTGCTGCTGTACGCGCGCCAGCAAGCCGATGGCCCGGGCAATCCCTTGCTGCCGCTGGCCGCCCTGCGCGCCGCGCAGATGGAAGCCTTGTGCAAATTGCGCGACGGCGAACGCGATAAGCAGGACATGGCGTTCCTGGTCGGCGTATTCTCGCTGCTCGACGTGCTGCTGGCGATGCCGATGGGTGAAATCGTATCGGCCCTGAATCTCGACCTGGACGTGGTGGCTGCCTTGCTCGACCGCAGCGGCGAACTCGGTGAAATGCTGGCGCTGGCGGAAATGCACGAACCGCAGGCCAGCGCGCTGCGCGACGTTGGCATCGATAACGAGACCTATTGGCGCAGCCTGTTGCAGGCCTACCATTGGGCCCTGCAGGTCAGCCGGAACGTGTAAGCATGCACGAGCAGCCGGTAGCCAACTTCCTCGCCAGCAGCGCCGCCGTGTGCGACGCTGTGCTGCGCCTGCGCGGTCCCGCGATGGTGGACGAGTTGGGCCGCATCGCCCGCGAAGTTACCGGCAGCCCGCACGGCCGCTACGTGCCGCGCGACATGACCCCGGCCACCGGCTTGCCGGGGTGGGAAAGCGGCCTGTCCCAACTGATCCAGTTCGACAACCAGTACTTCGGCCGCTTTGAAGTGTCCGGCCTGGAATCCTATGCTGAAACCACCCGCCAGAACCTTGCCAGCCTGGCCAGCCTGGCGGCGAGCATCCTGCAGGTGCACTCGGTGGCGCAACGCACGACCCACGCGTATGTGCAGGTGGAGGCGCGCCTGCAGCACCAGACGCAAATCCTGGACCAGATCCACGAGTCGGTGCTGACGATGGACCTGAACGGCTTCATCACCAGCTGGAACAAGGGCGCCGAGCGCCTGTTCGGCTATTCGGCGGTGGAGGCGATCGGCCGCAACATCATCTTCCTCTACGAGGACGAAGACGAAAACATCGGCGACGAATTCCTGGAGCAGGGCGGCCGGCTGATGGAAGTGCGCCGCAAGAAAAAGAACGGCGAAATCTTCTGGGCCAGCCTGTCGCTGTCGCAGCTGTGCGATATGGAAGACCGTTCGATCGGGCTGATCGCATACCTGACCGACATTACTGAGCGCAAGCAGGCGGAGGAACGCATCCACCACCTGGCGTATTACGACGCGCTGACCAGCCTGCCGAACCGCTCGCTGCTGACCAAGCTGGTGGACCAGGCCATGACGGTGGCCCAGCGCAGCAAGGCGCACGGCTGCGTCATGTTCATCGACTTGAACCGCTTCAAGCTGATTAACGACACGCTGGGACGCACCGTCGGCGATGCGCTGCTGCGCGAAATTTCGCAGCGTTTCCGCCTGGCCCTGCGCGACCAGGACGTGGTGGCGCGCTTGTCGGGCGATGAATTCGCGGTCGGCCTGTTCGACATCCACCAGCATTACGAAGCGAGCATGGTAGCCAACAAGCTGCTGGCGGCACTGAACGAGCCTTTCCTGATCGATGGCCACGACCTGCGGGTCAGCGCCTCGATCGGCATCAGCGTCTATCCCCAGGACGGCAGCGACGCCGAAACCCTGCTGCGCCTGGCCGATATCGCCATGTACCGCGCCAAGCAGAACTCATCGACGGACGGCGAACATATCGCCTTCTACAGCCAGGACATGAACAAGGGCATGCAGGAGCGCATGCGCATCGAATCCGGCCTGCGCCAGGCGCTGGGCAACGGACAACTGCTGCTGCATTACCAGCCCAAGTTTGACATCAGCAGCGGCAGGATCATCGGCGCCGAAGCACTGGTGCGCTGGATGCATCCCGAGCGCGGCCTGGTGCCACCAGCCGAATTCATCCCGCTGGCGGAAGCCACCGGCCTGGTGGTGCAGGTTGGCGAATGGGTGCTGGAAGCAGCCTGCGCGCAGGCGCAAGCCTGGAAAGAGAAGGGCTTGCCGCCGGTACGCCTGGCGGTCAACGTCTCGGCGCGCGAATTTACTTCGGCGCTGCCGGGCCGCGTGATGGAAACACTGCGGCGCTACGGTCTCGAGCCTTCTTGGCTTGAGCTGGAGATCACCGAATCCACGCTGATGCACAATATCGAGCGCGTCATCGGCATCATGGACCGCCTGACGGCCGCCGGCATCACATTGTCGCTGGACGATTTCGGCACCGGCTATTCCAGCCTGTCCTACCTGAAGCGCTTCCCGATCGATACACTGAAGATCGACCGTTCCTTCACTACCGGCATTCCGGTCGACACCAACGATTGCGCAATTGCCAGCACCATCATCAGCATCGCCCAGCAACTGAACCACAAAGTGATTGCCGAGGGTGTAGAAACGCCGGAGCAACTGGCCTTCCTCAAGGATTCCGGCTGCGACGAAGTGCAGGGCTACCTGTTCTCGCGCCCTTTGCCAGCGCTCGAATTCGAACAGGCGCTGTTGCAGAACCTGTTGCCAGCGGAGCCCAAGGCCGTCAACGCCGGCTAGTGCGCCACTTCCATCATCCAGCGCGATATTTCATCGCGTGAAGCCGCTGGCGCGCTTGTGTGCGTGGCATCCGGCTCATACAGCCGGGTCAGCGGATTGCGGGGCAGGGCATCGACAAGCACGGGCTTTTGTTTGAGCAGGGCGGGGTAGTCGCCTTTCGGTACAACGAGCAGCACGGGCATTTCCGCCTTCAGTGCGCGGACCGATTTCAACAAATTCATGCCTCCCTCGGGATCGAACCAGGCCAGATAGTTTTCCGGTTTGCAGACGACGACATAAGTGCCTTTGCTGGATTCAAAGTCCTGCAGGCGTGCTGTTTCGCCACCTTTGCCGGCAGCGACCAGGCGGCGTGCCTCATCGATCGATTCTCCCAGTTTTTCGCGAAATACCTGGCCTGCCACGCTGGCGCCCGGCGCGATGGCGATGATGCCATCCACCGGATGCCTGCTGCCATAATAGAAGGAGAACGTGCCACCCTGGCTGTGCCCCACGACGAACAATTTGCTAGCGCCCTTGGCGCGCAGGCGGGTGAGGGCCGCATCGATTTCCGCTTCGGCCGCGGCCACGTTGACGTCGTAATTGCGGTTGCCCGACCACGGCATTTCGATATTGGCGACCTGGTGTCCTTTGGCCTCCAGCCCCGATGCGAGTTCCGCGACAAACTTTGTCGGCGAACCGCCTTTGCCGTGCATGACAACGACGCCCACGGCTTGCGGTGCGGTCTGCGCCATGGCGGCGCCAGTGAACAGGATCATTGCTGCAAGCTTGCTGAAAAATCTGAGCATGATGGTCTCCAGGGTAAAATTTAGGCGCAGCGCTCAAGGCTTATCGCGGCACAAAGCTGTCCACTTCATCGATGAGTTGTGCGCGACCACGTGCCGGGCGCTCAAGATGCAGGAAGTGGGTAGCGCCGGGAATGCGCACCATGTGCACGGCAGCGGCATGCACCAGGTCTGACTGCAGGTTCCGCATGTCTTCCGGGCGCGACCAGAAGTCCTTCTCGCCGGCGATGGCCAGGACTGGCGCCGTGATCAGGGAAGCGTCCCACAATTGGCGCCCGGTGGCGAGATAGAAGCTGTCCTCCATCGCACCGCATGGCGCGCGGAAAGTGCGCGGTTCGCGCTGGCGGCTGGTGCTGTCGCTCTCCAATGCCGCTTCCACGTATGCCTGCGCCACCGCCGGATCGCGCGCGCTGTCCTTGTCGTCGCCAAGCGTGCGGTCCCATGGACCCAGTGCAGATGCCGCGTCGGACAGGCGGTAATTGCCGCAGGCCGCGCGGTTGAAGGCTCCAGGATGCGTCTTGTCTTCCATGCCTGTGCCGCGTCCGATCAATGGATGTGCCGTGGTGCCGCGGTACAGGCTATTCAGCATCACCACTGCGCTCAGCTTCGGCGAGTGCAGGGTCGCATAGTGGCCAGCCCACTGGCCGCCAGTGGCCCAGCCAAGCAGCGCCACCTTGGCGCCGCCGCTGCGCCCACGCACGAAATCCACTGCCGCATCGATGTCTTCGACCGCAGTGTTGGTACGCACCAGCGCCGCGCCGCCAGTCGGTGCGGCCTCCATTTCTGGCAGCCGCGTCGAAGCGCCATAGCCGCGCACGTCCAGCGTGTAGACATCGAAACCGCGCGCCGACAGGTCGGCAGCGAGCGAACCGCCAGGCACCGGCAAGTCGAACGAAGCTTTGGCGCTGACGCGCGCGCCGTGGACCAGCAGGATAGGGCGCTTGCCGCGATGCTGGCCAACTTCGGTCACCGCCAGTGTGATGCCAGGTGCCGAAGCCACATTGAATTGCTGCGAAGCCTGGACTGGCATAGCCAACGCGCCAGCTAGGGCGAGAAGCAGTATTTTCACGGCCAACCTTCCTTGGTCAATGGGATAACAAGAGTACTTGTTTTTGCCGCGCATTGCATCGCAGGCCTGGATGCGCTTACACTCCCGCATATTTGAAAACGGTTTCAGGAGGTGTCTCGTGGGACGATTCCCTGGTTTCGCAGTTCTCGCAACGATGCTGGCGCTGGCCGCTACGTCCCTTTCCGCAGCACCGGCGACGCCGGCCGTGCCCTACGTGTGGGACAGCGTGGCGATTGGCGGTGGCGGCTTCGTGTCAGCACTCATCCCCAGCCGCAGCGAACCAGGCGTGGTCTACGCGCGCACCGACGTCGGTGGGGCCTACCGCTGGGACAAGGCGTCTGCACGCTGGGTGCCGCTGCTGGACTGGTTGTCCGACGCCGATACGGGCTTGCTGGGCATCGATTCCTTGGCTATCGATCCGCGCAACGCCGGTAAAGTGTATCTGCTGGCCGGCACCAGTTACCTGCAGAAGGGGCGCAGCGCCATCCTGCGTTCCACCGACTACGGCAAGACCTGGGCGATAACCGAAACCACCAGCCAGTTCAAAACGCACGGCAATGGCATGGGCCGCAACAATGGCGAGCGGCTTGCGGTCGATCCCGGCAACGGCGACGTGCTCTATGTCGGCACGCGTTGGAACGGCTTGTTCAGGAGTGCCGATGCAGGCGCTACCTGGCAGCGCATGGCCGGACTGGATGTCGCGGCCACGCCGAACGGCGCAGGCATCAGTTTCGTGCTGCCAGATCCTGCCAGCGTAAAGAACGGTGTCGCCCAGCGGCTTTACGTTGGCGTCTCGCGCTATGGAGCTGTCGGCCCGAACCTCTATCGCAGCATCGATGCCGGCGCCAGTTTTGCACCGGTTGCAGGGGCACCGGCGACACTGATGCCGCAACGCGCCGCGCTCGATGGCGCAGGAAACCTGTACATCACGTTTGCCAACGGCGCCGGCCCGCATCCCGACAGCAGGCAGCCGGAGCCGATGGATCGCGGACAGCTCTGGCGTTACGCCATCGAATCCGGAGAATGGAAGGAGGTGACGCCGACGCGGTTTTCGCCGGCGCTCAGCGGCATCAGCGTGGACGCAAAAAATCCTCGCCGCCTGGCCGTCTCCACCATCAGCGCTTATCGGCCCCAGGGAGATGCGAAAGGCGATCGTTTGTTTGTTTCGAACGACGGCGGTGCCACCTGGACGGATGTGATCGAACGCGGCTTTGCCAAAGACCCGCTGGGCGCATCCTGGATAAAAGGCCATGGCATCCACTGGGCGAGTACCCTCGAATTTGCCCCCTTCGATTCGAAGGCAGCCTGGGTCACTTCCGGCAATGGCATCTTCCACACGAAGGACATCGATGCCACGCCGTCCGTATGGACCTTCAACGTGAAAGGCCTGGAAGAGACGGTGCCGCTGAATGCCGTCAGCATTCCCGGTGGCCCGCTGGTGTCGGCACTCGGCGACATCGATGGCTTCCTGCACGCGGATCCCGCGCAGTATGCGCCGATCCATGTGCCGCAGATGGGCACGACTTTCGGCCTGGCCGTTGCCGGCGGCAAGCCCGGCGTCATGGTCCGCGCGGGCAAGGCCATGTACACCACGACGGACGGCGGCTTACACTGGAGCCAGGCCCGGTCCGTCAAAGGCGAGCAGGGGCAGGTCGCGCTGTCGGCCGACGGCGCTGTGATCCTGCACGCTCCACGCGGCAGCAAGGAGGTCTATCGCAGCGCCGACTTTGGCGGGACCTGGACTGCTGTGCGCGGCCTGGATGCAGCCAGCCTGCGGCCAGTGGCCGACCCGGTGGAAGCCAAGGTGTTCTACGCCTACGACGATGGCGTGATGAAGGTCAGCACCGATGGCGGCATGTCGTTCTCGCCACGCGCCAGGCTGGCGGCCGGAGGGTCTCGCCTGATTGGTGTGGCACCAGGCAGGGCAGGGGAAGTGTGGGTTCCGCTTTACGACGGCGGGCTGCAGCGTTCGAAGGACGCTGGCATAAGCTTCGCGCCGGTCCCCGGCGTGTCCTATTGCGCAGCGGTCGGTTTCGGGAAAGCGGCGCCAGGTGCAGCGTATCCGACGGTCTACATCTGGGGCAGTGTTGGCGGCGTTCGCGGCGTTCATCGGTCCACCGATGGCGGCGCAAGCTGGGTGCGCGTCAACGATGATGCGCACCAGTATGGCGGACCTGGTGACGGACAGTTTGTCGTCGGCGATATGAATCGATTCGGCGTGGTCTACATGAGCACTGCCGGACGTGGCATTGTCTACGGCATGCCCGTGAACCGCAAAGACACCAACTGAGGGGAAAAGCGCACTCTGTTCGAAATCGTTTTTATGTTTGGTGAATTTCGTAATTGCGAAGCCGAAATTCGCAACCCAAACTGTGACGACGTCGCGGCCCACTATCGCCGTGGTGGCCGTGGCCGGCCCGCACTACTCTTTCCAAGGAGAAGAAATGCGTTTCAACCCGATGCGGGCAGCGGTATTGCTCGCCCTTGCTGCAGCCGGCTCCGCCGCTGCAGGTACTTTTGAAAAAACTGCCAATGGCCTGACGATCAAGCCCGATATTGGCGCCGCAAAGGAGATCCGCCTGGAGCTCATGGACGACAACATCATCCATGTGCTCAAGCTTGATCGAAGTGACAAGGCGCTGGTGCCGTCGCTGATGACGGTCGCCAAGCCATGTGCTTGCACGTTCACCGTCACCCGGAATGGCGAAACGGTCATGCTCAAGGCGAACAAGATTGCCGTCGCGGTGTCGCTGGCCACTGGCAGCCTGCAGTTCTCGGATGCCGGCGGAAAGCCGTTCCTGAGCCAGGCATCGGAATCCATCGAGCCAATCGAAGTGGGCGGCAAGCCTTTCGTGACCATCAAGCAGGGCTTCAATCACGGCACGAAAGACGCGTTCTACGGCCTGGGCCAGCACCAGAACGCGCAAATGAACCTGAACGGGGAAGACGTGTTGCTGGCCCAGCACAATATGATCGCGTCGGTGCCGTTTGTGGTCTCGGACAAGAACTACGGGGTCCTGTGGGATAACAACGCGATCTCCCGCTTTGGCAATCCACGTCCTTATGGCCCCCTGAAACGCGACCTGAAGCTGGTTGATGCGGAAGGGAAGAGCGGTGGCCTGACCGCGCGCTACTACGTGGACGGCAAGCTGGCGCTGACCCGCCAGGAGCCGGACATCGCCTACCAGTACCTGAAAGACGTGGCAGAAAACTGGCCAAAAGAACTCGGCCCGCTGAAAGGCCTGAAGGACGTGAAAGTCGAGTGGGAGGGCACACTTGCCAGCGACAAGCCCGGCGTGCACAAGATGCAGCTCTATGCTTCCGACTACGCGACCCTCACCATCGACGGCAAGCAGATCATGGACGTGTGGCGTCAAGGCTGGAACCCCTGGTACCACAACTTTGAGCTCAAGCTGAAGAAGAACCAGCCGGTCAAGCTGAAACTGGAATGGAAACCTTCCGGTGGCATGGTCGCCATGACGCACAGCGACCCTCTGCCGGAAGCTGAACGTCATTCCTTGACGTTGTCGTCCGAAATCGCGCAAGGCATCGATTACTACGTGATCCGCGGCACCAGCATGGACAAGGTAATCGCCGGCTACCGCCAACTGACCGGACAGGCGCCAATGATGCCGAAATGGGCCTATGGATTCTGGCAATCGCGCCAGCGCTACGAGACCCAGCAACAGTTGCTGGATACCTTGCACGAGTACCGCAAGCGCCAATGGCCGCTCGATAATATCGTGCAGGACTGGTTCTACTGGCCGGAAAACGCCTGGGGCTCGCACGACTTCGACAAGGCCCGCTTCCCCGATCCGAAAGGCATGGTGGACGAGGTGCACCGCCAGAACGCGCGCATCATGATCTCCATCTGGGGCAAGTACTACGACACCACGGACAACTACAAGGAACTGGCGTCCAAGGGCCATATGTGGACCAAGAACGTCGAAGACGGAGCGCTGGACTGGGTCGGCCCTGGCTACAAGAACAGCCATTACAGCCCTTATGCACCGGAAGCGCGCGAAATCTACTATCGCCAGATGAAGCACAAGCTGGTGGACCTGGGCTTCGACGCGTGGTGGATGGACAATACCGAACCGGACGTGCTGTCCAACACCCGTCCCGAAGATTTCAAGAAGCTGATCGGTCCCACAATTTACGGCCCGGGCGAAGTCACCTTCAACCCTTATAGCCTGCTGCATACACAAGGCATGTACGAGGGCCTGAAGCGCGACCAGCCCGACAAGCGCCAATTCATCCTGTCGCGCTCCGGCTTTGCCGGCATCCAGCGCAACGCAACCGCCGTGTGGAGCGGCGACGTTGCGAGCCGCTGGAACAACCTGTACGACCAGATTGCCTCCGGCGTCAATATGTCGATGTCCGGCATCCCGAACTGGACGCATGATATCGGCGGCTACGCGCAGGAGAACCGCTACCAGTATGGCGACGTGGGCTCGGCACAGGAAAACCGCAGCACAGCCGGCGGTCAGATCGATCCTGCCGACCTGAAAGAATGGCAGGAACTGAACCTGCGCTGGTTCCAGTTCGGCGCCTTCTCGCCGCTGTTCCGTTCCCACGGCGAGGTGGTCAAGCGCGAGATCTACAATATCGCCCCGGAGGGTTCGGAGATGCGCGACTCCATGGTGTCCTACCTGAAGCTGCGCTACCGCCTGATGCCCTACATCTACGCCACAGCCTCGGACACGTATCACAACTCCGGCACAATCATGCGCGGCATGGTGATGGACTTCCCGCATGACGACCGGGTGAAGGACATCAAGGACCAGTACCTGTTCGGCCACGCCCTCCTGGTCGCGCCTGTGACCAGCTACGGCGCGCGCGAACGCAGCGTCTACCTGCCGAAAGGCGCGTCCTGGTATGACTTCGACAGCGGGGCAGTGCACAAGGGCGGCAGCACCATCACGGCAGCCGCTCCCGCCGCACGCATTCCGGTCTTCGTGAAGGCCGGCGCGATCGTGCCAACGGTGCCAGTGCAGAAATATGTGGACGAACACCCGGACGCACCGGTTACGTTGAAGGTGTACACCGGCGCCAACGGCGAATTCTCGTTGTACGAAGACGATGGCGTCAGCAATGGCTACACGCGAGGAGAATACAGCCGCATCCCGCTGCGCTACGACGACCAGACCGGCACCGTGACCATCGGCCAGCGCGAAGGGAAGTACAAGGGAATGCTGGAGAAGCGCACCTTCAAAGTCCACTTCATCCAGCCAGGCATTTCGAGCGCCGGCAGCATGGATGCCGCCGACAAGGAAGTGACGTACGAAGGAAAGGAAATCGCGATCAAGCGGCTCTAAGCTCACCGCGACGGGACGAAAAAAAGGCAGCCATCCTGGCTGCCTTTTCTTTTAACCCCAACCGTACCAGGCGTCGCGCAGTTCGCCGACCTTAACGTTGGTCAGCTTGCTTTGCTTGGAAAGCCAGTCCTGAACCAAAGTGCGATGGCTTTCTTCGACTTTGCCATAGGGCTTGTTCGACACCACAATGCCGCCGAAGTCGTCGTTATAGCCACCGCCAAAGGCGAGGCCATTCGCTTCGATGGCTTCTTCGAGAAATTGGTGGATCAGGGCGTTGTGCTCAGCCAGGGTCAGGGGGGCGACCAGTTGCGCTTCGACGAGGAAGCCCAGTTCCTGGAATTTACCGAGGTGCTTTTTCTTGAGTTGGCGTCTGTTATAGCGGCGAGATGCGGTCATAGTAGGGTCTGAATTTGGCGGAAGCGGTGAGATTCGAACTCACGAACGGGATTAACCGTCGGCAGTTTTCAAGACTGCTGCCTTCAACCACTCGGCCACGCTTCCGGAGTGCAGCATTATACAGAAATCACCACACCCCGGCCAACTATCATGCAAATGCGAGCCGCGGGGCGCTCGACGAAGCGCGCAGGGCAGGGCGCTTGTCGTGGCGATCCAGGCGGAAAACGCTGACTGCTTCGGCCAGCTGGCTGGCCTGATCCTGCATGGCCTGGGCAGCTGCTGCGGCTTCTTCCACCAGGGCGGCGTTCTGCTGTGTGACGGAATCCATCTGGATCACGGCTTCGTTAATCTGCTCGATGCCGGCGGTCTGCTCAGCGCTGGCGCTGGTGATTTCGCCCATGATGTCGGCCACGCGCTGGATGCTCTCGACGATTTCATGCATCGTCGAACCAGCCTGGTCGACCAGCTTGGTGCCGGTATCGACCTTTTCAACGGAATCGTCGATCAGGGTCTTGATCTCTTTAGCAGCGGCGGCGGAGCGCTGCGCAAGGGTACGGACTTCGGTCGCCACAACCGCGAAGCCGCGGCCCTGGTCGCCGGCGCGGGCCGCTTCCACGGCGGCATTCAGCGCCAGGATGTTGGTCTGGAACGCGATACCGTCAATCACGCCGATGATGTCGACAATCTTCTTCGAGGACTCGTTGATCGAACCCATGGTCTCGACCACCTGGGATACCACCACGCCGCCACGTGCCGCGATATCGGTGGCGCTGCTTGCCAGCGCGTTGGCCTGGAGGGCGTTCTCGGAGTTCTGGCGCACGGTGGAGGTCAATTCTTCCATCGACGACGCGGTTTCTTCCAGCGAACTGGCTTGTTCTTCGGTGCGCTGCGACAAGTCGATATTGCCGGTGGCGATCTGGCCGGAAGCGCTGGCGATGGTTTCGGTGCCGCTGCGTACTTCGCCCACGATCTTGACCAGGTTGTCGTTCATCACTTTGAGGGCGCCGAGCAATTGGCCGGTTTCGTCCTTGGTGGTGACGCGGATATCGCTGGTCAGGTCGCCGGCGGCAACGGTTTCCGCCACGCTGACGGCTTCTTGCAGGGAGCGCGAGATCAGGCGTGCGATCCACAGTGCGAGGCCAATGGCCAGCACGATCGAGCCTACCAGGATCCCAAGGATCCAGTTGCGGGCAGCGCCATACACCACGTCACCGAGATCGTTGGCGGCATCGGCACCGGTCTGGTTGATCTCGACGATCTTGCCGATGCGGGCTTCGATTTCAGAGAAAATGCGGTGGGCGTCGCCTCGCATCAAGGCGACGGCTTCGGCGGTCTTGTTTTCGTTGGACAGCGCCAGTGCGCGGCCTTGTTGGACAAGATAGGCATCCAGCAGTTGGGTGAATTCGCTGTAGGCCTTCTTTTCTTCCGGCTCGCTGATCAGGAGTTCATAGGCCGCCTGGTTCTTCTTCAACTTTTCCAGGATGGTGGCCAGCGTTTTTTCGTACTTGGCCTTGCCTTCCGCGTCGTCGGAGAGCAGGTGCTGCAGCGCGTTGCTGCGCAGGCGCGCCAGGTCGTATTTCACCTCGCTGGCGGTTTTGATGGCCGGCATCCAGTTGGTCGCCAGGTCAGTTGCAGTAGCATTCACCTTGGCCAGCTGCAGGACTGAGAACACGCCGAGAAGCGTGGTGAGCGCCAGCACGGCCAGGAAGGATAGCAATAGTTTATTTGCAATTTTAAGATTGTAGAACCAGCTCATAGTTTCCCCAGGGCATTTTTTTAAGAATGGCCCGAAATATACTTGTGGTGTACATTTTTGGCTAGCCCGGCAACTCAATACGATCCATTAAAATTTCGAATAGAGGATTTGGCCCATGCTGGAATTGCGTTTATTGCAGGTTTTCGACGAGATATTCAGGGGCCGCAGCGTTTCGCGTGCTGCCGACAATCTCGGAATTGGACAACCGGCAGTTAGTGTCGCCTTGTCTAAATTGCGCGAGCATTTTGGCGACCAGTTATTCGTCAGGATCGGCAACCTGATGGAGCCGACGCCGCTTGCCAAAGAGCTCGAACAGCCCGTGCTGCAGGCGCTGCAGGCATTGGACCGGGTCCATTCCCACCGGACGATATTCGACCCCGCGTCGTCCTGCCGGAAATTCGCCATCTGCATGTCCGATATAAGCCAATTGGTTTTATTACCAAAATTGCTGACATATTTGAGGAATTATTCTCCCGGCGTGCAGCTCGAAATATTGCCGCTTTCAGAACAAACCGGCCGGATGCTGGAATCGGGCGAGGCGGACCTGGCTTTTGGATATTTACCGCAGCTGGAAGCAGGATTTTATGAGCAGACCTTATTTCGGCAGCGTTACTTTTGCATGGCGAGCTCGCGCCATCCGCGTGTGCAGGGCGGCATCACGCTGGAACAGTTCGAAGCCGAGAAGCATGCGGTGGTCACCATGACCAGCTTTGCTCCCTTGCTGATGGAGCGCGAGATTGCGCGCCAGGACATTCGCCACCAGGTCGCCCTGCGCATTCCGAATTACCTGAGCGTGCCGTTTGTGGTGGAACAGTCGGACCTGATCGTCACCATCCCGGAGCTGGTGGTGGAGATGTTTGCGGGGCGTGGAAGCTTCCACGTTTATCCCGTGCCGTTTGATTTGCCGGAATTCTCAATCAAGCAGCACTGGCATGAGCGCTATCACCATGATCCTGGCAATATGTGGCTGCGCCAGGCCATTTTCGAACTGATTAAGTGAGCAGCGCGGCGGCTAGCGAATGCGCCGCGTCGTCTCACGCACCACCAGTTCCACCGGCGGGATGGTGCCTTCCACTTCTTCGCCGTTGATCAGGCCAAGCATGGACTGCACGGCCGTCTGGCCGATCACGTACAGCGGCTGGCGGATGGTGGTCAGCGGCGGTGTGGTGTACGAGGAGCCGGGCAAGTCGTCGAAGCCGACCAGCGAAACATCGTCCGGCACGCGGATGCCTTTGCGGTACAGGAAGAGCCGCGCGCCATAGGCCGTCTGGTCGTTGACCGCGAACACCGCAGTGAAGGGATGCTTGCTGTCGAACAGGCGGTTCATCGCCATCAGGCCGCCCGCTTCCAGCAGGTCGCCTTCCTCCACCAGCGCTGGATCGAAAGGCATGTCGGCCTCTTTCAGTGCGCGCTTGTAGCCGGCCAGGCGTTCCACCGAGTCGCGGTTTTCGACCGGGCCTGCCAGGTGGGCGATGCGGCGGTGCCCCATCTCGATCAGGTGCCGCACGGCCAGCCAGGCGCCGTGCTCATTATCGAGTGCGAAGCCGATGGCGCGGGAGGTACGCAGCACGCGGCCCAGTGATACGATGGGCCGCTGCGCTGCAAAGCCCAGCACCGTGGCATCGGTCATGCGGCCGGTCAGCAGGATGATGCCGTCCACTTTGCGCGCCAGCAGCAGGCGGATGCGCTCCGCTTCTTCGTCGGCATTCCAGTGGCCGCTGACGATGACCGATGCGTAGCCGGTGCTTTTCAGCCCATCGTCCACGCCATGCAGGATCTCGTCAAAGAAGGGGGAGGCGATATCCTGCACCACGATCCCGATCGTCATCGTGCGCCCATGCTTCAGGCTTTGCGCCATCTGGTTGGGAGCAAAATTCAGTTCGCTGATTGCTGCCAGTACCGCTTGCCGTTTGTCGTCGGCTACCTTGGCGGTACCGTTCAAAATGCGCGAAACGGTGCTGGGGGAGACGCCCGCGCGGCGGGCGACGTCGGTCAGCGTGGCAGGCGTTGGGGCGGCGGAGTGGTCGTTCAAGGGTTTTCTCGTTCTGAAAAGCTTTTCAAATGGAGATTACCACACAACTCGACAGCAACAAGCGCTCAGTGGCTCACTGTTGCACGGATGGCATGAAAATTGTTTCTGAAAGCGTTTTCATGCTGGCATAACTGGGTCACGAAGGCGCGATGGTCAGGCAAGTCCGCCACCGCTCGCGCCGAAACGGCGGCGATGTTGGCGAATTCCTGGCGCGCCGCTTCGGCCATTGGCTGCAGGCCGGGCAGGGCGGGCATCGCTGTCGGGAATCCCATGCCGTACAGGACGTATTGCCAGCTGGTGGGCGGGTACATTTCGAAATCGGTCAGGAAATCCATGCGTTGCGGCGGGCGGCAGCGCCACATGGCGAGCTTGTCGCGCAGGCTGTCGGTCCAGGTGGCGGGATCGCAGTTGTCGATCCAGAACTGCTCGCGGCGTTGGCTGAGGCAGTAGTGCAGCTTGATGAAGTCGACGATGCGCGCGTAGCGCTCGGTCATGAACTGGTTGAAATGGCGTGCCAGCGGCGCCATGTCGCCGTTGTGCGGGAACAGGGCGCCGAGCATATGCACCGCCGTTTCAACCAGGCCGATGCCGGAAGCTTCGAGTGGTTCCAGGAAGCCGCCAGCCAGTCCGATCGCCACGCAGTTCTTGATCCAGTGCTGTTCGCGGTAGCCGACGCGCATGGGGATCTTGCGCACGTTCAGGCCATCGGCGGCGGGGCCGGCGTAGGCGCGCAATATTCGCTCGGCGCGTTCGTCGCTGGTGTGGCGGCTCGAATAGACGTAGCCGATGCCGCGCCTTTCCTGCAGGCCGATGTCCCAGGTCCATCCGGCTTCGTGCGCGGTCGATATGGTGGCGGAGGCGATTGGCGTGTCCGGCGCAGGGTGGGGCACTTGCACGGCCAGCGCGGTGTCGCACAGCAGGACGTCGCTCACGCTGCGGAACGGAGCGCCAAGCGCGCCGCCGATCAGCAGGGCGCGGAAGCCGGAACAGTCGATATACAGGTCGGCAGTGAGCGTGCCGTGTTCGCGCGTCTGGACGCTGCTGATGGCGCCACTGTGGTCGAGTTGCACGCCATCGACGTGGTCCTGCACATGGCGAACGCCGAGCTTGCGCGCGTGCCTGGCCAGCAGTGCGGCGAAGCGCGCGGCGTCGAAGTGGTAGGCGTAGTTCATCGGTCCGCTGTAGTCGCCATTGCCGGCACGTTTCGGTGCGCGTTGCGCATCCACCACGCGCTTTTGCATGGTCACGGCGTCGGCGAATGGCACTTCGCCGGCCAGGCCTTGCAGCCAGTAAGGCAGCAGTTCCGGCGCACCCGGGCGCTGGCTCGGCATCGAGAACGGATGGAAGTAATGATCGCCGCCATACAGCCAGTTGTGGAAGGTGATGCCCTGCTTGAAAGTGGCGCTGGATTCGCGCACGAATTCCGCTTCCGGAATGCCGAGCGCTGCGAGCGTCGCGCGCAGCGAAGGGAAGCTGCCTTCGCCAACGCCGATAGCGCCGATTTCGGGCGCTTCCACCAGCGTGATTTCCTTGCTTTCGCCGAACATCTTGGCCAGATAAGCGGCGCACAGCCAGCCCGCGCTGCCGCCGCCAACGATGAGTATCCGCCGTGTTGGAATCGGTACCATTTTGATCGTCTCCTGAAAAATTCTGTTGACTTTTTATTTTTTGAAAATGTACCATGAAAACGTTTTCAAGAAATAAGAAATCGTTTTCACAACAACTACCGGAGACAACATGAAGTTTTCAGCAATCCAGATCGGGGTGCTGGCCCTGGTCGCGTCCGCCAACAGTGCAACCGCGCAGCAAGCCCCTGCTGCGCCGGACGCCAACACCGAATCCAACGTCGTGCCAGAAGTGCTGATCACGGCGACCAAGCGCACCACTTCCCTGCAAAAGACCCCAGTGGCCGTTACCGCCCTGGATGCAGCGGCACTCGAAGACGCACACGTGCAAACCATCCAGGATGTGACCAACCTGGTGCCAAGCTTCCAGGCCACCGGCCAGGGCGATCACGGCGTCATCACCATGACCATGCGCGGTATCGGTAACGATTCCGCCAAAACCGAGTACGCCGATCCGGAAGTCGCCTTCTTCGTGGACGGTATCTACTCGCCGCGTCCGGAAGGCGCGACCGCGCTGCTGTTCGATGTGGAAGCGATTGAAGTCCTGCGCGGCCCGCAAGGCACGCTGTGGGGCCGCAACTCCACCGTCGGCGCAGTCAATATGCAGACCGTCAAGCCTAAGCTGAAAGAGTTCTCTGGCAGCGTTTCCGGCGGCATCGGCGATTACGCCCGCCTTGGCGCCCGCGCCGCGCTGAACGTGCCGACCGGCGACAATTCCGCCCTGCGCGTGGCGGTGATTCACGAGCAGCACGACGGCTACGTGAAATACCAGACCTTCCCGAACATTTCCCTTGCCGACCAGCGTGCAGCCTACCTGGCAAGCGGTGGCGATCCGGCCCAGTTCCAGCCGATTAACCCGAACAACTACGTCGTCAACGGCCCGCGCTACAACGCGCAGAACCAGAGCGGCGTGCGCGTGAGCTGGCTGTACCAGCCGACCGACCGCCTGAAGTGGAATATCTCCTACGAGCGTTTCCAGGACCGCGGTACGCCGAACATGAACCTGATGCAGACCCCGCGCGCAGGCCAGGACGAATGGTCGACCCTGATCGATACCGCGCCGTTCCTGCACCGTAATGTGAACACCTTCCGCAGCCGCCTGGAATACGCGGTGAGCCCGGACATGTCGCTGACCTACATCGCCGGCCACTCCAAGTTCTCCGGCTCGTCCACCTATGACCAGGACGGCGGCCGCGTGCTGCCAACCAGCTTCACCACCGGCGGCGACTACCAGGCCAATAACACCGTCTGGTCCAAGTACAGCAGCAACAGCCACGAACTGCAACTGCAGTCGGTCGGCCAGAAGGAAGTGGACTGGCAGCTGGGCGCCTACTATGCGGCGGAAGACAACGGCATCCGCTTCGACATCCCGATCATGCACGGCACCCAGCAGGGCAGTGTGAACTGGCAGGGTTCCTTCATCCAGCCGAAAGAAACTGTGGATTCGCGTGCCGTGTTCGGCCAGGCCACCTGGAACGTCGGCAGCATGCACCTCACCGGCGGCCTGCGTTATACGTCGGACAAGCGCACCAATGAAGGCGGCAACGGCTATACCTGGAACTACGACGCCACCGTGCCGCAAGTTCCACTGAGCCCAAGCATCGACCCGACCAAGCCTGGCCAGGGCTACAACCCAGGCGTGCCATCCAACGATGGCCGTTACAAAGGCAGCAAGACCACCGGCCTGGCGCGCCTGAGCTACGACGTCGACAAGAACCACATGCTGTACGCCAGTGTCGCTACCGGCTACAAGGCCGGCGGCCTGCAGGACGGCGGCCGTACTTACGACCCGGAGACCCTGACCAACTACGAGATCGGCAGCAAGAGCTCCTTCCTGGGCGGTGCGCTGCGCATCAACAACGCGCTGTACTACGAGAACTTCAAGGACTTCCAGTTCAGCGCCCCGGTCACCAATCCGGACGGTACGCATACCTTCGTCACCAGCAACGTGGACGGCGCCAAGGTGTGGGGCTTCGAATCGGAAATCCAGGCCAAGCTGTCGCCGGACGACAAGCTGGCGCTGGCCCTGGCCTATACCCACACCAAGCTGGGTTTCCTGATTGCCGGTTCCAATGACTACGCGCTGCCGTTCTGCCCGGACCTGAACTCGAACTGCCTGAACGTCACCGGCAACATCATGCCGCACGCTCCCAAGTTTTCGGCCCACCTGAACTACCAGCATACCTTCCGCCTGGCGAATGGCGACACGCTGATCCCGCGCGTTTCGGCACACTACGAAACCAAGTCCGAACTGTCGATCTTCAACCTGGGGCCGGAAGACCAGCAGGCTGCTTACACCAAGTTCGACCTCGGTTTGCGCTACCAGGGGCCGAAGCAGTTCTGGGTGGATGCCTTCGTGCGTAACGTCGGCGACAAGCGCATCAAGACCAGCGCCATGAACGGCGCAAACGTGTGGGTGGCCCAGTACCTGCCACCACGCACCATCGGTGTTAACGCGGGCATCGAGTTCTAAGCCTGCCGCAACGCGGCCTGCCTCGTCCCCCGGGGCAGGCCATTCCTCAGCTTTTACCTGCGAAATCAAGTATGAAAGACACACGCCTGCCGCCCGAATTTCTCTGGGGCGTAGCCACCAGCGCCTTCCAGATCGAGGGCGCCAACCAGGAGGACGGCAAAGGCCTCTCTATCTGGGACGTTTTCTGCAACACGCCCGGCAAGATCAAGGATGGCAGCGACGGCAGCGTCGCCTGCGACCACTATCACCGCTACCGTGAAGACGTAGACATCATCGATTCGCTCGGCGTCGATGCCTACCGTTTCTCCATCGCCTGGTCGCGCGTGCAACCGGACGGCAAGGGTGCCTGGAATGAAGCCGGATTCGCCTTCTACGAGCGCCTGATCGATGCCTTGCACGAAAAAGGCAAGCAGGCCTACGTCACGCTGTATCACTGGGATTTGCCGCAAGCCTTGCAGGAGGAGGGCGGCTGGCTGAATCGCGCCACTTGTGAACACTTCGCCAAATACGCTGCCGAAGTGGCACGCCGCTTTGGGGACCGCGTGGCCAGCATCGCCACCCATAACGAACCGTGGTGCACCGCCAACCTTGGCTATGGCAATGGCCAGTTTGCGCCAGGCGTGCGCGACGCCAAAGCTGCCGTCCAGGTGTCGCACCACCTGCTGCTGTCGCACGGCCTGGCGATGAGCGCGATGCGCGCCGTCGGCTCGAAAGCGAAGCTGGGCATCGTGCTGAACCAGTGGACTGCCGATCCGGCGACCGGCAGCGAGGCTGACCGCGCCCTGGCCGAATTGGAATATGCTCGTTCGGTACAATGGTTCATGGACCCCATTTTCAAAGGCCGTTATCCGGAACTCGCACTGCGCCACCACGGTGCCAATGCGCCGCAAGTCGAGGCAGGCGACATGGCCGCCATCCACCAGCCGATCGATTTCCTCGGCGTGAACTATTACTTCCGCGCCTTCTGCAGCGCCGAAGACCCGCCGCGCACGCCGCCACTGGCAAACGGCCGCACCGACATGGGCTGGGAAATCTACCCGCAAGGGCTGACCGAACTGCTGCTCAAGCTGAAAGGCGAGTACGAGCTGCCGCCGATCTACATCACCGAGAACGGCATGGCCAGCAGCACCCCGCAGCACGATGAAGAGCGCATTTCCTTCATCTCGCGCCACTTCGATGCAATGGCCAAGGCGATGGAGCAGGGCGTCGACGTGCAGGGCTACTTCATGTGGAGCCTGCTGGACAACTTCGAATGGGATTCCGGCTATGCCAAGCGCTTCGGCATCGTCCACGTCGACTACGCGACGCAAAAACGCACGCTGAAAGACAGCGCACACTGGTACCGCGAATTCATCAAGGCCCAACGCTCATGAACCGATCGCCCCTGCAATGGGTCCCCACCGGCTACTTCGCGATGGCGATGGGCTATATCATGCTGACCAGCGTCACGTCCATCATGTTCAAGAACCTGGGCATGGACAATGGCCGCGCCGCCCAGTATTCGAGCATGCTGATCCTGGCCTATACCATCAAGCCGCTGTTCGCGCCGGTGGTGGAAATGTACCGGACCAAGAAGTTCTTCGTGCTGGTTACCCAGCTGCTGCTTGGCCTGGGCTTCGGCGCGGTGGCCCTGGTAATGGGCATGCCCGGCTCGATGGCCTTGATGATGGTGCTGTTCTGGATCATGTCCTTCATCGGCGCCACCATGGACATTGCCAGCGACGGCGTCTACGTCACCTCGCTCAGCTCACGCAGCCAGTCGCTGTACTGCGGCGTGCAAAGCCTGAGCTGGAATATCGGCCCGGTGGTGGCTTCCGGCGTACTGGTCTACCTCAGTGGGCGCCTGCACTCGGACTACGGCATGGACTGGCTGGGGGCCTGGCGCGTTGTATTTGTGGCTGTGGCGGTCATGCTGCTGGTAATCACGGCCTGGCATTGGCGTGCGATGCCGGATGGCGCACGCGCCGCTGACACGCCGGAAAGCCTGGGCCAAGCGGCCTTCATCTTGCGCGACGCTTTCAAGACCTTCTTTGAAAAGCGCGGCGTCTGGACCATGGTGGCCTTTGCGCTGCTGTACCGGGTGTCGATCGGCCTGCTGGAAAAGATTGGTCCTTTCTTCATGGTCGACCCGGTGGAAAAGGGCGGCCTGGGCATGTCCAATGAGTTGCTGGGCATCGTCTACGGCACCTACGGCCTGCTGGCCGTGCTGGCCGGCTCCCTGATCGGCGGCTGGTACGTGGCCAGGCGCGGCCTGAAGCCGGTGTTGTTCACGCTGTGCTGCGTGCTGAATATCCCGATCGCGACCTTCCTGCTGATGGCGATCTACCAGCCTTCGAGCCTGTGGCTGATCGGCGCCGGCGTGGTGGTCGAGAAGTTTTCCTTCGGCTTCGGCTCGGTGGGCTTCATGATCTACCTGATGCAGCAGCTGGCACCGGGCAAATACACCACGACCCACTACGCCTTCGGCACTGGCCTGATGGGGATGTGCGGGATGCTGACCGGCATGGTCAGCGGCCACCTGCAGGATGCCATGGGCTACGTCAGTTACTTCTGGCTGGTAATGGCGGCGACCGTGCCATCCTTCATCGTCACCTGGTACGCGCCTTTCCACCACGAAGAGGAGCGCCCGGTCGCCGAACCCGATCAGGTGCAGCGCAAGGCCGGCTGACGCTTGCCGTCATGCGCGCCGATCACGTCGCGTATGGCGTTGACCACCACCTCGGGATTGGCCTGCTGCATCTGGTGATCGGAATCCACGATCACCTTGCAGGCTTTCGGATACATGTTCCTGACCATGTTGCGGGTCTGCTCGTCATCGTTGACGGTGCCCAGGTCGACCGCTACCGCGCCGGCCGATTTGGGCACGTTGAACAGCCGCACAACTGGAATATTGTCATTCCACGGCATCGCCAGCACGGCCTGTCCCGTGCCGTTGATCTGGTCGACTTCCGCTTCCATTGCCGAATTCAGGAACACGTACTTGGCCATGCGCGTCAGGAAAGGGAATTCCTCCGGCTTTTTGATGATGCCTGGGTAGACGGAATCGACCAGCACAACGCCTTGGACTTCCTGCGGGTAGGCGCGCGCATACATCTGCATGTACAGGCCGCCGAGGGAGTGCCCGACCAGGGTGTAAGGCGGCTGCAAGCCTTGCTGGCGCAGCAGCTGGCGCAATTCTTCCACGACGGTTTTTCCGTCGCGCGGGGTGGAGGGCTTGTCGCTCTTTCCGTAGCCGGGGCGGTTGTAGGCGAACACGGTGGCCTCCTTGGCCACTTCCGGGATCACCTTGTCCCATTTGTCGAGGGTGATGCGCGAACCGTTTTCGAAGACCACGGTGGCCGGCGCACCGGGCTTGGCGATCTTCAGGACTTCAATCTTATGGCCGGCAAAATTTTCCAGCACGGCTTCGCTGTGGGCTTGGGTGCTTGCCAGCGCCAATGCCAGCAAGGGCAGGGTATGACGAATCAACGGCACGAATCTCTCCAATGATAATAATGGGGGCGATTCTGGCGCTTGCCCGCGCCGGCATCCGGGGGTTTGCGACGAGTTGCCAAAAATGATGCATGAATTGCACAAATTGCGGCCCGGGAGCTAGAATAAAAGTCACTACTTTGAGGAAAATCGCCATGACGCCTATCCTGTTCGCACTGCCCGGCAATGAAACGATGACAGCGCAACTGGCGGCATTGACGGGATGGGAGCAGGGGAGTTTGCAGGTACGGCGCTTTCCCGACGGCGAATCCTACGTGCGCTACCACTCGGAAGTGGAAGGGCGCCAGGTGGTCCTGGTCTGCACCCTCGACCGGCCGGACGACCGTTTCATGCCCCTGTACTTCGCCGCCAGCATCGCCCGCGACCTCGGTGCGGCCAGTGTCGGCCTGGCTGCGCCTTACCTGGCCTATATGCGGCATGACGCCATCTTCAATCCAGGCGAAGGCATCACCTCCGCCCATTTCGCGCGGCTGCTGTCCGGCGTCTTCCACTGGATGGTGACGATCGATCCCCATCTGCACCGTCACCACGACCTGGCCGAAATTTATACGATCCCGACCCGCGTGATACGCGCCGCGCCAGCCATCTCGCAATGGATTGCGGCCAATGTGCCGCAGCCGCTGGTGATCGGTCCGGACGCCGAGAGCGAACAGTGGGCCTCCGAAGTGGCGCGCGGCGCTGGCGCCCCGTGCATCGTGCTGGAAAAAATACGCCGCGGCGACCACGACGTGGAAGTCTCCGTGCCCGACACTGAACGCTGGCTGCGCCATACCCCTGTGATCGTGGACGATATTGCCTCCACCGCCCGCACCATGATCGCCGCCGCCGGCCATGTGCGCCGCGCCGGCCTGCCGCCCCCCATCTGTGTCGCGGTCCACCCTTTGTTTGCGGGCAGCGCCTTTGAAGACCTGCAAGCCGCCGGCGTGGCCCGCACTGCCAGTTGCGACACCGTGGCGCACAGCAGCAACGCCATTCCTGTCGCATCCTTGCTGGCCCCGGCCCTGGCAGACATGACACGAGGCGCAGCCTAGGCTATATTCCTGCCTATGTGGAATTGGATTCGTAACTGGTATCGCAAGCTGCGCATGCCCTCAGCCTACCGTGCTTACGAGCGCAGGCTGCGTGCCGCCCATGAGGAAGAGGCGCGCAAGAAGTTTTCGACGGTGCGCTACGAGGCGCGCCTGCTGGCGGCCAACAAAGCGATGGAGGAGCGCGCCCAACGTCGCTTCGATATGCCCATCGCCAAGCTGCAGCTCGAGGTGGTTGCGCTGGAAAAGCAGCTTGAATCCTGCCTGGCGCAGTTGAACAACTTCGAGCGTCCCTTCCGCGACGAATACGAAGTGCTTGAAGCGGAAATGGCCCTGCTGGGGGAGCGTCGCCGCAACGCCTACGCGGCCAAGGACAGCAAGGCCATCGACGAAGTCAATGCGGAAATCGCCGAACTGCAAAAGCGTACCAATGCCGTGCGCGGCGACCTGGCGGTGCAGACCGACTTGCGCGACCAGGGCCTGACGCCGGAAAAGCTGCGCCGCACCGTGCAGCGTTGCGAAGGGCGCTTGCAGACCATCCAGGACGAGCAGGAGCGCATCCGGCGCGAACGCGCCAACTACATGAACCACTCGCCAGACCGCGCGGAAGTCGATGCGATCGAGCGCGAGATGCTGGCAACGGAACGCAAACACATCCAGTTCCTGCGCGACTTCGACTCGCCTGCCGAACGCCGCCGCCGCGAACGCGCCCACGAGCAAAGCTGGCTGAACGGCGCTTAATCGCCCCACCTTTAATCTGCATCAACCCTGGGCACGTTCGCGCCAGCCCGGCGCTGCCTATACTTGGCTTACCGCGCCATGCCTTTGCACGGCGGATCGTCGGGAGGACGGCCATGCGCAAGCAATCCCTGGGCAGGAATATCTGTGCAGTCCTGCGCCGTTGCAAACAGATGGAAACGACATTGCGGCGGGCCGGCATGCCGGCCTTCCTGGCCTGCCTGCCGATAGCGCTGCTGGCCTGGCAATATGCGCTTATGCTGCGCGAGAAAAATGCCAACATCAGGCGCGTCAGCCGCAAGATCCAGCGCTGGCAAGGCACGGTATCGCAGTTGACCGCGCATGACTTTGCCCGCACCGAGTTCATCGACCTTGACCGCAAAATGCGCGCCGACATCGAAGGCGCCTGCGAGTCCATGTGCAACCTGCGCGACCTTTGCCTGGAAATCTGCGATTTGTTCAGCTCAGTCGGCTACGAGTCGCCCATGCTGAAGCGCGGCCGTGACCGCTTCGATGAAACGGTGAAGGAGGCCTGCCGCCATTCCCAATCGCTGATCGAGCTGGTCGATACGCATGATCGCCGCGCGCTCGCCTTCCGCCAGCAGCAGCATGCGATTGAGCAGGCGGGCGTGGCGAGCGCGGCGGCACATGCCGCCCGCGCCGCCGCCGAGGTTTAGAAGCCTTCCAGCACGATCTTGCCGCGTGCGCGATTGCTCTCGAGCAGGGCGTGCGCACGTTTCAGGTTGGCCGCGTTGATGGCGCCGAAGCGTTCGCCCAGCGTCGTCTTCAGCACGCCGCTATCGACCAGGCGCGACACGTCATTTAACAGCGCGTGCTGCTGCGCCATGTCTTCGGTTTCGAACATGGATCGCGTGAACATGAACTCCCAATGCAGCGACACGCTCTTGCGTTTCAACAGGCGTACGTCGATGTGGGCCGGGTCGTCGATCAGGGCCAGCTTGCCCTGCGGCGCCACCAGTTCGGCCAGCGCCGCAAAGTGGTGTTCGCTTTCGTTCAGGCTGGCGATGTAATTGACCGGCGGCAGGCCGAGGCGGCGGATTTCTTCATCCAGTGGCTTGCTGTGGTCGATCACGTGATGGGCACCCAGCGACTTCACCCATTCCGCGGTTTCAGGGCGTGACGCGGTGGCGATCACGGTCAGCCCCGTCAATTGGCGCGCCAGCTGGACCAGGATGGAACCGACGCCGCCCGCCGCGCCCGTCACCAGCAAGGATTTCCCGGCTTCACGCGCCTTGTCGCGGCTGGCGCCCAGGCGGTCGAACAGCAGCTCCCAGGCCGTGATGGCAGTCAGGGGCAGGGCGGCCGCTTCGGCGAAGCTGAGCTTGGAAGGCTTGTGGCCGACGATGCGTTCGTCCACCAGGTGCAGTTCGGAGTTGGTGCCGGCGCGGGTAAGGGCGCCGGCATACCAGACTTCATCACCCGGCTTGAACAGGCTGGCATCGGGGCCGACGGCACGCACGATGCCGGTGGCGTCCCAGCCCAGCACTTTGTTTTCGCCTTCGGCGGGGGCAACGTTGCGGCGGATCTTGGTATCGACCGGGTTGACGGACACAGCCTTGATTTCGACCAGCAGGTCGCGGCCGGTGACAACCGGCGCAGGCAATTCGACATCGATCAGCGCCTCGGCGTGGTCGATTGGGAGGGAGGTACGGTAGGCGACGGCTTTCATGCTTGGGTCTTTCTTAAAAAGTGGTGATGTCGCTATGTTCAGGCATCACGGCTTCATGAAAAAGACTAAAATCATGGAAACACTTTCAAGGAATTGCTGAAAATGCTGCGCCTGGACGACCTCGAAGTCTTCGTCAACACGGCAGATCAGGGCAGCCTGTCGGCGGCCGCACGTACGCTGGACATCTCGCCAGCGCTGGCCAGCGCCGCCCTGAAGCGGCTGGAAGACGAACTGCAATTGCGCCTGTTCGCGCGCACCACGCGTTCCTTGCGCCTGACGGCGCAGGGTGAACATTACCTGCGCCACGCGCGCGAAGCGGTACGGCAACTGCGCGAAGGCCATGAGGCGATCAGGCAGGGCCAGCAGGAATTGGCGGGTTTGCTGAAGATTTCGATGCCCTCGGACGTGGGCCGCAATGTGCTGCTGCCGTGGCTGGACGCCTTCCAGGCCGAATACCCGGCCATCAGCCTGCAGCTGTTTGTCAGCGACCGGGTGGCGGACATGTACCGCCAGCCGGTGGACCTCGCCCTGCGTTACGGCAAGCTCGATGATTCCAGCCTGGTGGCCATGCCGATCGCCCCGGGCAACCGGCGCGTGCTGGTGGCTTCGCCGGAATACCTGCGCCGGCACGGCGCCCCGGGCAACCTGGACGAGCTGGCACGGCACAATTGCTTGCGCTTTGCTTTGGACGATGTGCTGTATGACCGCTGGGCCTTCCCCGTCCAGGGCAAAGTAGTGCAGGTCAGGGGCAATCGCAGCAGCGATGATGCCGACCTGGTGCGCCGCTGGGCGGTAGCGGGATGGGGGATTGCCTACAAATCACGGCTGGACGTGACCGCCGACCTGAAGGCCGGCCGCTTACGCCTGCTGCTACCAGATGTAATGGGTGAAGAGGTGCCATTACAGCTGGTTTGCATGCATCGCTCGCAGGTCACGCCCGTCGTGATTCGTTTGCGCGACTATTTGCGCGCTCAATATGAACAGCTGGGCGAGGCGGGTGCTTAATGGGCCTTGGAGAAGATCAGCAGCCAGCGGCTGAACAGCAGTACTTCCAGGTGGCCAGGTTGCACGCCGGTATCGCACTCGATGATCGGGTTCACAGCGTAGAAGCGCTTGCGGAAGTCGCGGCACACCAGCACTTCGCGTTTGCCGAAGCGAACCAGGAAAGACATAGGGGCATATTCCAGGCCAAAGCGG